>Ga0126379_10000667_pt1 | contig 19203 bp, 16 predicted proteins | sample PanSoiMetPlot_24_FD_92640 | JGI IMG/M metagenome (GOLD analysis project Ga0126379, IMG submission 92640) | Tropical forest soil microbial communities from Panama - MetaG Plot_24 | ecosystem: Environmental > Terrestrial > Soil > Tropical forest > Bulk soil | place: Panama | collected 2016-02-17
AATCACTTCCTTCAGCGAACGATAGACATAGTTGAGGAACCGGCCAAACTCGACATTACTGACTAAACCGCATCCTTCGGCCACATTCAGCGGCGCTGATGTAACCGCCTTCCGAAGTTGGTGAGCCAGATTGTATTTCTCCTCTTGGGGTAGCTCCGCTGCCAGTTTGTAAACGCTGACAGCGTAATCCATCGCGCGATTCCAGATATCGAGCTGATGATAATCCTGCATTGTATTGAGTCAGAAGGTGGGCCGATCTTTCGCATCAGATTGTAGGTCATCGGCGAAAAGTTTGCGTTTTTACTCAGAACTCAAAACTCAGAACTCAAAACCCCTCACAGGACATCCGGAAATCCGGGCTTCGCTTGCCGGAAGAATAGGGCTCCAAGAATAAACACGCCGATGCTGGCGCCAAGAACGATCGCGATTTGAAGGGCACCCGGCTGCGCCAGATGCAGCAGAGAACTGCGGTAGCCAGTGACGATCAGGGCCATTGGATTCAACAGTGCAAAGAATCGAAAACTCTTTGGGACTCGTTCGATCGTGTACAAGATGGGGGTGAAATAGAACCAGAGCAACAGCACGATCTGCAGCGCCTGAATCGTGTCCCTTAGGAACACGTGGAGTCCCGCAACAATCCAGCCTAACCCTTGCGCAAGCAACAGCAGCATGAACATATAAAGAAAGATCCACAACGCGGAAAACCGCACACCGTAGAGAGCCGTCATGATTCCGAGGAGTATGGCCAGACCGATCAGGTGGTGAATCAAATTGGAAATTGTGATGGAGATCGGTAAGATCTCGGCTGGAATAATCGTCTTTGTGATCAACGGTGCGTTGTCGGAAATGACGCTACAGTTCCGGACGACGGTGTCGCTGAATAGAATCCACGGAAGAAGCCCGCATAAGACGAAGATGGCAAAGCTGTTGGTTCCGAACTCGGGGCCCATGTCAGGCCGGAAAATTACACCGAAAATAAAGGTGTAGCTGACCAGCAGCACAACGGGATGGATCACGGACCAAAGGAATCCACCAACCGAGCCCACGTACCTGTGCTTTAGATCTCGAAGAATGAGATTCTTCAACAGGTTTCGATTTGCAGCGAGCTTTCGGTATAAAGCAAACATCGCCATCCGTTATACAGGACATTTTTTCCCTTTAAAAGGGGACGTTGGCTACCACCGCTGGACGGATAGAAGTCATAGCGCTTAACAAGAATCGGAATTAAGTGCTTCGCAGTGTTGGGCTTGTGCCAAACGGGTTTGCATTAGTCCGTTTGGTAGAACTGTTGCTCAGAATATCTGCTTACAAACCGATCAGACCGCCTCAACAGAAAGAAAAGAAAAATGGAAGAGCTAAAAGACCGCTACGAAATCATCGAGGAAGCGGCGACCGATGCCATCGTTACGATCGATGAGCAGGGTCGAATTCTGTCGATTAGCCGCGCGGCCGAGCGGATCTTCGGTTTTGGGGTTTCCGAGATGCTTGGTCAACCACTGGATCGGATCATTCCCAACTACAAACACTATGTGGACGAAGTCCGGTTAGGTAAGAAGGCGCCGGTTGTTGAGGTCACCGGGACTCACAAATCCGGCAAGCACGTGCAAGTGGAGCTTTCGCTCGGCGAGTACAACAAAAATAACCGGCACGTCTATACCGGCATTATTCGGGACATCGCGACCCGCAAAGGTACCGATCGCCGTTTGGCCGCGCAATTTGCGGTGACGCGCGCGCTGGCGGAATCATCGAGTCTTGCGGAGGCCACGCCAAAGTTGCTGCAGTACGTTTGCGAGGCGCTGGATTGGGAGCTTGGTGAGCTGTGGGTGGTCAACTCGGAATCCAACACGCTCCACATCGAAGGCAGTTGGCATGTTCCCACGTACGAAGTCGAGGAATTCGAGAAGGCCGGCCGGAAAACGATTCTGTTCCCGGGGATTGATCTCGTCGGAAGGGTTCTCGCAAGCGGCGAATCCGTTTGGGTTGACAACGTCGTCGAGGACAAGAATTTTCCGCGTGCTCCGATTGCGGAGCGTGTCGGTCTCCACGGCGCGTTCGCGTTCCCAATTCGAGTCGGCGATTACGTCTCCTGCGTCATGGCGTTTTATAACCGTGAAGTCGTTCAGCCCGATGACGAAATGTTGCAGATGTTCGATGCCTTGGGCCGTCAGGTCGGCGACTTCATTAAACGAACGCGGGCAGAGGAAGAACGGGACAAGCTGCTGATCTATGAGCGAGTCGCTCGGTCTGAAGCCGAAACTAATGCGGAGAAGCTTGCATTTCTGGCAGAAGCCAGCACCGTGTTGGCATCGTCGCTCGATTACCATACCAATCTCATGACCGTGGCGAAGCTCGCCGTGAACCGACTTGCGGATTGGTGCGCCGTGGACGTTGTTGACGACGCCGAAGGCTTTCATCGAGTAGCGCTCGTCCACCGCGACCCGCAACGTTCCGATTGGGCGCGCGATTTTCAGAGAAAATTTTCAGCGAAGACCGCTGCGCCCCATGGTGTTGCGCACGTCATGCGTACGGGCAAGGCAAGAATCTATACCGACATTCCGGATTCGATGCTCATCGCCCTCGCCCAGGACGCAGAACATTTCAAAATTCTGCAAGAGCTCGGCCTTGCGTCCGCCATGGTTGTCCCGCTCATTGCCCGCGGACGGACTCTGGGTGCAATTACGTTCGCATCGGAAAATCCGGCACGACGATACACCGCACCCGATTTGGACTTCGCTGAAGAATTGGCGCGCCGCGCAGCTATCGGTATCGATAATGCGCGTTTGTATAGCGAGGTCCAGAATGCGCTGAAGGAAGTCCAATCGAAGACGGACGAGATCCAGCGCTTGAACAGCGAATTGGAGCAGCGCGTCAAAGAACGCACGGCGCAGCTCGAGATGATGGTCAAGGAGTTGGAAGCGTTCACTTACTCGATTTCCGACGATATGCGTGGGCCGCTGCGCGCGATTGATGGATTCTCACGCGTTTTGATGGAAGAGTATCCCGACAAACTGGACGCCGAAGGCAAGCGGCTCCTGAACATCATTCGCAGCAATTCCCGCAGCATGAGCGAACTCATCGACGGCCTTCTCACGTTTTCCCATCTGGGACGGCAGCATCTGGATCAAATCGACATCAACATGGAAGAGCTTGCCCACAGCGTATTCCAGGAAGTTCAGGCCGCGAACAAAGAGCGAAGTGTCCGGCTCGAGGTTCATAAACTACCGCCGGCGTTCGGCGATCGGAACATGATTCGACAGGTTTTCTATAACTTGATCTCGAACGCGTTCAAATTTACGCGTCCGAAGCAGGCCCCATCCATCGAAATCGGATTCCAGGAGAGTGGGAATCAAAACACGTATTTCGTTCGCGACAACGGCGTTGGCTTTGACATGCAATACAGCCCGAAATTATTCGGTGTTTTTCAACGGCTGCACAGCGTTGATGACTTCGAAGGAGCCGGAGTCGGTCTGGCATTGGTACAACGAATCGTACTTCGCCATGGAGGCAGAGTCTGGGGCGAAGGAAAGGTAAACGAGGGCGCCACATTCTTTTTCTCGCTTTCGAAGGCTTGATCGATGATCGACCCGGAGGCAGTGGATATACTGCTCGTCGAGGACAATCCGCACGACGCTGAATTAACGCAACGAGCGCTCAAGAAAACCGATTTGGCAGCGCGCGTCGCGATCGCGCGTGACGGCGCTGAGGCCCTCGAATACTTGTTGAGTAACCGGCCAAAGCCGCGAGTCGTATTCCTAGATCTGAAGTTGCCTAAAATCGATGGGGTTGAGGTGCTGCGTCGTATGCGAACGGACGACCGCACCAGGTCTATTCCTGTTGTCGTTCTGACATCATCGCAGGAAGAACGGGACATAACAGAGTGCTACAAACTAGGAGCAAATAGCTATGTTGTGAAACCTGTCGAGTTCGATAAGTTTTACAAGGCGGTTGGCGAACTCGCAATCTATTGGCTCGTACTGAACAAATCTCCGCTTTAGCGCGGAAGTGGATCTATGACGACACTTGAAGACATTGAGATCCTCCTGGTGGAGGATAACCCAAATGATGTTGAGTTGACGTTACGAGCCCTGCAGAAGCAGAACCTCGCCAGCAAGGTGTTCGTCGTTAAAGATGGCGCCGAGGCTCTGGATTTCATTTTCGCGATGGGCACGTTCTCGCATCGCAAGATCGAGCATCGTCCGAAGGTAATCCTGCTTGATTTGAAATTACCGAAGGTCGATGGCATTGAAGTATTGAGACGCATCAAGAGCGATGAGAGAACGAGACATACCCCCGTCGTGATGCTGACTTCATCTCAGGAAGAGCGTGACGTGTTGGTGACCTACAATCTCGGTGTGAACAGCTATATCGTGAAGCCCGTCGATTTCAGTCATTTTGTTCGCGCGGTTTCAGACTTGGGAGTCTACTGGGGGATTCTCAACAAGGTTCCCTATTGAATCGCCCCACGGCGCGAACAACGGCAGAAGCAGCATTCCCGGAATCGCAGCGATAATGCTGATTAGAAAAAACGCGGGCCATCCTACCTTCTCCGCGATCGATCCCGACGGCGACGCTATGACGTCCCTCCCCACCGCAATCAAACTGGACAGCAATGCGTATTGCGTGGCGGAGAATCGTGGATTGCACAAGCTCATGATGAAACCGACCAAGGCGGCGGTTGCAAGTCCATAACAGACATTCTCGATAACGATTGCTACGACCATGACCACGTATTCCCTTCCAACGTAGGCGAGAACGAAATAAGCAAAATTGCTCGCAGCTTGAAGGATGCCGAAGACCCATAGGGACCGGTTGATACCGATGCGTGCAATCACGAGCCCGCCTGCCAGCACGCCCGCAATGGTTGCGAACAAGCCCACGCCACCCTGTATCACACCGATGTCCGTCTGGCTGAATCCGGCCTGAAGTAGAAATGGTGTCGTCATGTTGTTGATCATCGAGTCGCCGAGCCGGTACAGCAGAATGAACGCGAGAATCCACGTCCCCCGGACGGTACCCGACCGTGCGAAAAAGTCGGCGAGCGGCATGCGTACCGCTTCGTTCATTGATGCGGGCGGCCGATCACGCAAAACAGGTTCAGGCACGCGTGTGGAGACGGCGGACAGGATGAGCATCAGCACACCCATCAAGAAATAAACCGTCTGCCACGAAATGAAGTCCGCGATGACGAGCGCGCCCCCGCCGGTCGCAATCATTGCGATGCGATATCCGAGGACTTTCACTCCTGAAGCGGCGCCGACTTCGGAAGCATCGGAGATGTCCGTCACATATGCATCGATCACAATGTCCTGAGTCGCGCTCAAAAACGCGATGAGGAAGGCGTTAATCGCGAGTAACTGAAGCGCCTGCGAGGGCCGCTGGAGGATCATGCTGGCGATGGTTGCTGCGAGTGCAACCTGCGTCACAAACAACCACCCTTTGCGCCGGCCGAGGAAAGGCAGGCAGAAGCGATCGATGAGGGGCGACCACAAGAACTTAAGCGAATAAGGCAAGCTGACAAGACTAAAAAATCCAATGGCGCTGAGGTTCACGCCTGCCACCGTCATCCATGCTTGGAGGGTGCGGCTCGTTAGGTAAAGAGGGAAGCCGGACGCAAAACCGAGCATCAGTATTGCGGCCATCTTGCCGCTCCGAAAGACCTTAAGCATGCGCCTAATATATCCGCTGGCCGTCCGATTTTTGGAAGGGTGATTGCACAAAATCCTGTGTACGTATTGGACGGTTTAATGAAACCCAGAAAATACGAAGAAATCAGCGACGGGAACATGAACAAAATCCTCGCTGCCCTGCCAACAGATTCACGGAATTGGCTGCAAACGTTGGAACCGATAGAGTTGTCGAAGGGCACGGTCCTGTACGAACCGGATGAGAAGATCGAGCACGTTTACTTCTTGAACAATGCGTTGGTCTCCATCCTTTCGATGAATTCCGACGGCGCCACCGTCGAGATCGGGTTGGTTGGTCGTGAAGGGATGGTCGGTGTGCCCGCTATCCTTGGTGGCGTGACGCCATATCGAGCTGTCGTCCAAATGAGCGGCGATGGATTCCGAATTCGCGGTCAGAGGTTATGCGAGGAATTTCGGCGTAATCCCTTTTTGCGCGATCTCCTTTTGAAATACACGAACGCTTTTATTGTTCAAATCGCGCAATCGAGTATTTGCAATTGTTATCACACTCTCCAGGAGCGATTGTGCCGCTGGCTCCTGGTTGCTCGTGATGCCGTACAGAGCGACGTGTTGATTCTCACGCACGATTTGATCGCTCGTTTACTCGGAACGAGACGAGCGAGTGTCACTGTAGCAGCTGGCCTCTTGCAGCGCGCGGGCCTGATCAAGATTAGTCGCGGCCAGCTAACGATCCTCGACCCTCCTGGTCTCGAGAGTATGGCTTGCGAATGCTACAGAATCCTGTCGGATGGTGTTCGCCGCCTGCAATCTTCATAAAGTCCTACACTGAATGTACGGTTCCGTACAGACTATTTCCTTCGTTTACGCTACCTTCATCGCCGTCCCTTTAGGCCAGATGCGCAAGATCGCCATCATCGAAGACGTGGAAGACAACCGCGACCTGCTCTACTACCTGCTGCGTGACGAATTCACAGTCACTCGCTTCAGCAGCGGTGAAGAGGCGTTGCGGCAGTTTGCCGTCGACACTCCCGACCTGATTGTCCTGGATATAAGACTGCCGGGCATCGATGGCGTCGAAGTTCTCAAGCGAGTGCGGCAACATGAACAGCTGCGGAACATTCCGGTGCTTGCGCTGACTGCCCACGCGATGTCAGGCGATCGAGAGAAGTACCTCTCCGCTGGTTTCGATGAGTACGCCTCGAAACCTATTGTGGACCTCACCGGGTTCGTCGGCACGGTTCATCGTCTTTTAACTTCAAGCGAACCTGTTTGAACAGGTTCTGGACAAGTCATGTTTGTCCGAAAACAGTACGCCAATTCGATACTTGAAAATCTTCCACCCGCTGATTTTGCGTCTCTCTCCACAGGATTGAAGGAAGTGAAATTATTGAAGGGTGAACCGCTCTTCGAACCCGACATCCCTGCGGTTGACATTTACTTTCCTGTCGACTCGGTCATTTCATTCATGGGCGATACCGGAGAAGGCGGAAGTGTCGAAGTTTGGTCAGTAGGAAGCGAAGGCGTGGCGGGACTTTCTCGAATCTTGGGAAGAAGCAAACCGTTTCGCGGAGTGGTTCAAGTATCAGGTCAAGCTCTTGTATCGAAGGATGTGGTAATGCGGCGATGTTTTCAAAACTGCAGAGCGTTTCACGAAGCGATCCTGGCTTACTGCGACAACTTGATCCTCCAGATTTCGTATCTGGCGATTTGCAACAATCTCCATCCAATCGAACAGCGTTTTTGTCGTTGGTTGCTGATGGTTCGCGATCGTGCGCGAACCAACGAGCTGAAGTTCACTCAGGAGTCAATCGCTGCCGTTTTAGGTACCCGGCGCGCAACGATCTCTGAGGCGGCAGCCGCACTACAAAACGCAGGTCTCATCAGTTACACGCCGGGCTCCATCACCATTCGCTCCCGTAAAGCGTTGGAAAAAGCCGCATGCCGTTGCTACAAGCTCATTAATGCCCGCCGGACTTAGGACGCTCGCTTTTTAGGCGCGCGCGTACCGCCGGCTTGCCGCCCGTCGGTTTTTAAGGGGACTGGTCTGGCTGGACTGATACGAAGGTTGTGTCCTTCCATTTTTTGACCATTGAGTGCATTCACGGCTTCTTGAGGGTCAATAGCCTCTGGCAACTATACAAAAGCAAAACCGCGAGACGCTCCTGTATCGAGATCTTTAATCACTTGCACTGCGTCGACTTTGAAACCATGTCCCTCAATCCAGGTTTGAAGTTCATACTCGGTAGCCAAATGCGGAAGATTGCCGATATAAAGCCTTGCCATCTCGTTAATACCTCTCGTCCTGTTTCTTGGCAATTGGGATTCCAGGTTGTTGGTAACATAGCTTCGATGCATTCGATCTACCGAAGCGCCATTAACCGTGACGTTAAGCTTGCCGAACCCGGAGAATTCCTGGCTGTGAATGTCGGACAGATGCGGATCTGGCCGCCGGTAGTTTTGGCGCCCATGGCCGGCGTGACGAACTATCCGTTCCGCTCGGTGTGCAGGCAATTCGGTGCGGGACTCTACGTCAGCGAAATGATCAACGCGCGGCCGCTCGTCGATGGTCGAGACAAAACGCTCAAGCTCGCCGACTTCGGTCCCGATGAATCGCCTCGCAGTCTTCAGTTGTACGGCACGGATCCGTATTACGTTGCGGAGGCGGTCAAGCGTCTTGTCAACGAAGGGCGTGTCGATCACCTCGATATGAATTTCGGTTGTCCCGTTCCCAAAGTTACGCGAAAGGGTGGCGGTGCAGCCATTCCAGTAAGAAAGAATTTATTGCGAAACATCGTTCGTGCTGCCGTAAGGAATGCTCAGAGTGTGCCGGTGACAATCAAGTTCCGAATGGGAATCAATAAGGACTACCTTACTTTCCTTACCGCGGGTCGCGTGGCGGAAGACGAAGGATGTGCGGCAGTCGGGCTTCACGCACGTACAGCTGCGCAGCTTTACCATGGTCATGCGGACTGGAGTGCCATTGCGGAACTTAAACAGATGGTTAGCATCCCGGTTTTTGGCAATGGGGACATTTGGGAAGCGGGGGACGCGCTTCGAATGATGCGGCAAACCGGCTGCGATGGCGTCATCGTCGGTCGTGGATGCCTCGGGCGTCCCTGGTTGTTCCGCGATTTAAGCGACGCGTTCAATGGCTACGAACCAGCTGATCCCCCGGACTTCGGCGAAGTCCTCGACATCATGTTCGCTCATGCACGCAAACTTACGGGCTGGTTTGGAGAACGCCTGGCCATGCATTCTTTTCGGCGCCACGCATCCTGGTACACCAAGGGATTCCGGATAACATCTGAAATTCGTGCCGCACTAATGCGTGTGGAAACGATCGAGCAGCTCGAAGAACTCTTTTGTGACGTCGACCGCTCGCAGCCGTTCCCACCATCCGCGATGCGGGTCGTCCGCGGCAAAGCCACGGGTACACAGAAGGTCGCCTTGCCCCACGGCTATTTGGATAATCTAGACGACGATACACCGCTCTGCGGTTCCGATGAGGATCCCGGTGATGGCGGCTAGCAATCACTACTTTCTCTGTGTCTTTGCGTCTCTGTGGTGATTCGCGTCTTCATCCAGGATCACTATGACGCGCGGATGCAGTTGCAGCGCGGATGCAGGAACGTCTGTTGACACAGGACCTCGTAGCGCGCGGTCTACGGCGTCCGCTTTTGACGGCCCTGCGGCCAGGAGCAAAATTCGCCGGGCTTCAAGGATCGTGCCGATACCCATCGTGATTGCTCTTGCCGGCACGCTATCACTCCCAAAATAGTGCTTGGCGTTCGCGATGGTTTCCGGCGCAAGATCCACGGCTCGGGTTCGCGAATCAAACGTCGATCCGGGCTCGTTGAATGCGATATGACCATTGGCGCCGATGCCCACAATCAGCAGATCCAGCCCGCCTGCGTCGTGAATGGCTTCTTCATAGCGCTCGCTCTCTCGATCCGCGTCGATTCCGGGACTTCCATCAGGTATGTGGATATTCGCAGGCGACATGTTGACATGCTCAAAGAAATGCCGCCGCATGTATATGTGATAGGCCTTCGGATGGTCCTGCGGCAGTCCCAGGTATTCATCCAGGTTGAACGTCCTCAATTCCGAAAAATCGAGATGCTCCTCTCTGTGCTTCTTCACGAGCCCTTCATACATACCAAGCGGCGTCCGGCCTGTCGGCAAGCCAAGGCTGAGGTGGGATTTCGCACGCAGAGCTTTGATTACGAGCTCCGCTGCAGTCTGGCTCAGCGTCCGATAGTCGGGCGTTACAAGGACGCGCATGGGACTATTAATTCTTCGGAGGGTCTAGAACTTCGCGGATTTTCAGCGCGAGGGCGTTCGATGTGAATGGCTTCTCGATAAAATGCAGACCGCGATACAGAAAACCAGCTTTACTGATTTCGTCTGTATAGCCGGACATCAATAACACTTTCGTGTCCGGCCGAATTTGCGCCACTTGTTCGGCGAGTTCTCGGCCTGTCACACCAGGCATGACAACGTCGGTTAGTGTCAAGTGGATTGGTCCGTCATATGTCTTGCAGATGTTGAGCGCGTCCTTGCCGTCCGATGCTTCGAGCACGTGGTAACCGCGAACTTCAAGCATCTCACGTGTGAGCTGCCGGACGAGATCTGAATCCTCAGCGAGCAGAATGGTTTCAGTTCCTTGCGCGGCCAACGTAACACGCTGGTTATCTTCCAGCGGCTGGGCAGGGGCGAGAAACCCCGGCAAATAAACTGTAAATGTTGAGCCCTCTCCGGGACGGCTCGCGGCGGTGATGTATCCGCCGCTTTGTTTGATGATGCCATAGACTGTCGGCAGCCCGAGGCCGGAGCCGCTTGTTTTGTCCTTCGTGGTGAAGAAGGGCTCAAAGATGTGGGGCAGGATTTCGGAATTCATCCCACGGCCGGTGTCATGAACGGAGAACATGACATAACGTCCGCTCTTCACAGGAAATCCGAAGTCACCCGCTGACCCATCTAATTCGGCATTCGCTGTATGAATTCGAAGCTTCCCGCCGTCAGGCATCGCGTCAAGCGCATTCACGACGAGATTCATAAGGACCTGTTCAATCTGGCCGCGATCCGCTTCAATGCTCCACAAGTCCTCGCTGAGCTCGTTCGTCAGTTCCACGTTGTCACTCGTCAACGAGCGAAGCATCGTCTTCATGTTGCCGATGACGGCGTTCAAGTCGAGGATCTTAGGCTGAAGGAAGGACTTGCGACCGAACGCCAGAAGTTGCCGCGTAACCAAGGCTGCTTTCTGCGCCGCTTCGTAGATCAGTAATACGTCGGGGCGCATTGCGTCATCGTTGCTTACTCGCCCGAGCAGTACTTCGCAACGGCCCATGATAACGGTCAGGAGGTTATTGAAATCATGGGCGACTCCACCTGCCAAACGACCGACCGCTTCCATTTTGTGCGCGCCTTGAACTTCGCGTTCGAGTTCGGCTGTTCGACTTTGCACTCGGGATTCGAGTTCGTCGTTTGCGCGCTGCAGTTCCTCTTCAAAACGCTTGTATTCCGTAATGTCTCGAACATGCAGCAGCAGAGCAGGCTGGCCAAGGTACTCGATACTGCTGGTACGAATCGAAACCGGAATAGATCGGCCATCCGCTCTGAGACTGAAGCCTTCGAATTCGGGAGAGCCGCCGGTTCGAAGCGTTACGATCTTAGGGCGAGATCCGGGAGGAACCAGTTCGGTCACATTTTTCCCAATGATCTGTTCTCGCGTCATTCCATGCAGGGCTGCAGCGGCTGGATTACAGTCGAGGACGTTGCCCCCGATGTCTTCGATAAAGATCGGGTCGGGCGAACGTTCGAATAAAGTTTGAAACAGCGGCTCGCGATCCGTCACTCGCATGGGGGGAATTTTAGCCACAAAAAGGCACAAGATTCACAGAAGATTTTGAGCATTTTGTACCTTTTTGTCGCTTGTTTTTACTTCCGCCGGTTCTCGATGTGCAACTCCCAGTCATCCAGGCTGCGCGGCCAGTCTTGTTTCAGGAGGCGTGAAAGGCCACGGTCGGCGAGCAATCGGCCGTCGGTCTGGCACGTCGCGCAGTAGTTGCATTCGTTCTCTGCATAAACGATGTGTTGGACGAGCGAACCGCAGACCGGGCACGGTTTGCCATATCGTCCGTGAACGGCCATTTCCTTCCGGAAGGCTGTGACTTTCGATGGAAATTCAGATCCGGCATCTGCCCGCAGCCGTTCAATCCATTCCACGAGGGTGGATTTCGTCGCGGCGTGAAGCCGGGCGATCTCATCCTCGGTCAATTTCCAGGTGAGCTTCATCGGCGATAGACGAGCACTATGGAGGATTTCGTCGGAGTACGCGTTGCCGATTCCGCTGAAGAGTCGCGGGTCTGTCAACGCGCGCTTCAGCGTGTGATTCTCTCGCGTCAGTGCATCGCGAAATTGCTCGAGGGAAGCATCAAGAACCTCGAGCGCGCCGCGATCGAATGCAGCAAGGTTGGACTCGTGCCGCACAACATGAATGGACGCTCGTTTCTTCGAGCCCGCCTCTGTCAGCAGAAGCGTGCCGGCAGGAAAATCGAACGCAGCTAGCCCAAGCTTGCCTGGAATCTTTGAGCCATGCTCTTTCCACTGGAATCTTCCGGCAATCATCAGGTGGATGACGAGAAAAAGTTCGTTGTCGAATTCGAAGACGATTTGTTTACCCAGCCGCCGAAGCTGCACCACGGTTCTTCCATTGATAGCAGAGATCGGCGGATCCACCGAACGAACTACGAATGGACTCGACAGGCGCACGCGTTCGAGCGTTTGGTTCAAGATGCGCGGCTTGAGTGACTCGATATATAGAAGGACGTCCGGCAGCTCAGGCATAGACAGCAACTATAGAATAGTTAGTTTGGCTGTTTTTAATGATGCAATCGAGATTGAAAGCAAGCCTGCGCGCATTCCGGCATAGAAATTACCGATTGTTCTTCGCGGGACAGCTGACTTCATTGGTTGGGACGTGGATGCAAACGGTCGCGCAGTCCTGGCTGGTTTACCGTTTGACGGGTTCAGCAACGCTGTTGGGGCTGGTCGGTTTTGCCTCCCAATTTCCAATTTTTCTTCTCTCGCCCGTCGCCGGAGCCGTTGCGGACATGTACCCACGCCGCCGCACGATGATCGTCATTCAGAGCTTGATGATGATGCTCGCGTTTCCTCTTGCGGTTCTGACGCTGATGCATCGGATACAGGTCTCGGACGTCATTGTTCTCGCGATCCTGCTTGGATTCGTTAATGCTTTCGATATTCCAGTGAGGCAATCGTTCGTGGCTGAGATGGTGGGCCGCGAGGATCTGATCAACGCAATCGCCTTGAATTCGTCGATGATGAATGGGGCACGGATCATTGGACCCGCTGTAGCGGGGATTCTCGTTTCACTCGTCGGCGAGGGCTGGTGTTTCCTCCTGAATGGTTTGAGCTATTTGGCCGTGATTATTGGGTTGATCTTCATCACAGCCGGCAACAGCCGTCCTCGCGAACATCAAGGATCACGCATAGAAGCCATTCTCGAAGGATTCCATTTTGCGTTGAAGACACATCCTGTCCGCGCTCTGCTGTTGTTGCTGGGCGTTGTAAGCCTGATGGGAATGCCGTATTCCGTCCTGATGCCTATATTCGCCGACAAGATCTTGAAAGGGGGCCCGAAGGCCCTTGGGGTCCTGATGGGCTCATCTGGGATCGGCGCATTACTCGGTGCAGCAGTACTCGCGGGTAGGCAGGGAGTACGGGGTCTGGGGAATTGGGTAATGCTCGCCTGCGCAGGCTTCGGCACCAGCCTGATGTTGTTTTCACTTTCACGAAATTTCTGGTTCTCGACCTTGCTGCTGCTGCCCGTGGGATTCTCGATGATGGTCCAAATGGCGTCATCCAATACGCTGATCCAAAGCATGGTACCGGATCGATTACGAGGACGGGTCATGGCGCTTTACTCGATGATGTTTCTGGGAATGGCGCCTTTCGGTGCTCTCCTGTCAGGCATACTGGCTAACCTCATGGGAGCTCCGTCGACTGTTGCGCTCGGTGGTGCTGTATGCATTGTCGGTGCTGTTGTGTTCCGATCGCATCTCCCCAAGATCCGCGCAGAGGGACGACAACTCATCCTCGCGCAGATGATGGCTGCCGGAGAACCCACGGACAACGAAGCTCCAAATATCACTTCCTAGCCGCGGGGCGGCGAAAGATTCTTTCGCCGCTCCGCGGCTCATTTTGCTAGAAACGTTAAACCACGGCTTTCAGCCGTGGCTACAGTCTGTCGCCGCTTCGCGGCTGAGAAACGCTCGCCAAAAAACTGATTTTTGTGCAAAGACCTCCGTAGACGTTGTAAGCTCCACGTCATAGCTGAATTCCAGGATCAATCTATGAAGCGCCTTCTGATGACCCTCGCGAACGCTGCTGAATCGCTGAAATTCGGCACTAATTATCTGATGTACGCTTTTACGCACTAATTCACGAACGTGATGTCAACGGCTGAGGTCACACGCCGCATAATACTTTCTTTCACGGCGGCCGTTCTGCTGGTTGCCGCTCTCCTTTACGTCGGCAAACCGCCGATTGTTTCCGACACTCTTCCCGCGAGGCTAACAGACAAGGAATTCTGGAGGATGATCACGGATTTCTCCGAAGCGGGCGGTTACTTTCGATCAGACAATTTCTTATCGAACGAAGCCGGCTACCAGCACGTTATCCCGCTATTAAAGAAAAGTATTCGGCCGGGTGGAGTTTATCTAGGCGTTGGTCCCGAGCAGAATTTCACGTACGTTGTCGCTCTCGAGCCGAAGATGGCATTTATCGTGGATATCCGGCGTCAAAACATGCTCGAACATCTGCTTTATAAAGCCCTGATGGAACTCTCTCCGGATCGGGCCGAGTTTCTCTCCCGGCTTTTCTCCCGACCGCGTACAACGACGCTTGACTCGAATGCGAGTCCGGAGGCGCTTGTGCGCGCCTATCAAAAGGTGCGCCCTACTGAAACTCTTTTTGATGCAAACGCGCAATTGGTGGTCGATCATCTCATCAATACAAAACGATTCCCCTTATCGGAGGAAGATCAAACAACTCTGCGATACGTTTATCGCGCGTTCTTCGATTCGGGGCCCGACCTGCGATACACGTTCCTGGGAGGCTATGGCGGCTTTTTGGGCATGCCATCCTATGGCGATTTGATGACTGAAAACGATGGCCGCACCCGCAATTGGAATTTCCTCGCAACTGAAGACCAATACCAAAGCATTCGTAGCCTGCAGGAAAGGAATTTGATCGTGCCGCTAGTGGGGGATTTTGCCGGACCGAAGGCGGTCCGATCTGTCGCTGAATATCTGAAGGAGCACAGTGCGCTCCTGACGGTGTTCTACACATCTAATGTCGAGCAGTATCTGTTCCAGGATGATGAGAACTGGAAGCAATTCTACGCAAACGTAGCCGCTTTACCGGTGGATTCCTCCAGCCTGTTTATCCGGTATGTCTTAAACAGTTGGAGCTTCAACCGGCGGTCCCGTACGCTCGTGTCCCCCATGATCGATGTGGTGCAGGGCTACAACCACGGCAGAATTCGAAGCTATTACGATGTCGTCGACATGTCGCGTCAGAACTGAGTAGCTTTCAACGACTCGCGGTATATCGGACGCGCCAAATCTTGTTTCCCCCATCGTCGGACACCAGCAGCGATCCATCTTTGGCGACGAACGGGCTGACCGGCCGGCCCCAAGTGCTGCCGGGATTTCCGTCTGCGATGATCCACCCGGTCAGAAAATCTTCGACAGGACCAGACGGCTTGCCGTTTTGGAACGGAACAAACGCGATTCGATAACCGGAAAGTTTCGATCGATTCCACGATCCGTGAAGCCCGACGAACGCACCGTTTCGATAACGTTCGGGAAATTCGGTGCCGGTATAAAACGTAAGGCCGACGGCAGCCGCATGCGCCGGCAGCAAAACGTCCGGAACGATAGCACGCTGAACGAGGTCGGGTCTCTTACCGCGATGTTCGGGATCGTAGTTGCTGCCGATGTATGAGTACGGCCATCCATAAAACCCACCATCCTTCACCGAAGTGATGTAGTCGGGAACAAGATCATCCCCAAGTGTGTCGCGTTCGTTAACCGACACCCAGATCGTATCGGTGCCTGGTTGCAATGTGAGCGCGACTGGATTGCGGAGTCCTGAAGCGAAGACACGCTGACCTGTGCCATCCGGGTTGTATTCGTTAACTGCAGCACGCCGCGGTTCTTCACCATCGCTCTTGTTGGAAGCCGATCCCACCGCAACGTACATCTTCTTTCCGTCGCGGCTGAAAACGATATTTCGGGTGCTGTGACCGCCTGTTGGCAAATCCACGAGTTTTTCCGGTGTGCCTTCGGCTTGTGTATCACCGTCTTTGTACTTGTATCGAATGATGCTGTCGGTCCGGCCGAGGTAAAGGTACCCATCGTGAAAAGCCATGCCGAATACGCCGTTCAGTCCCTGGGCATAAACGTTTCTTGCATCGGGTTCGCCATCATTGTTTGTGTCGCGTAGAACAATGACCGAGCCGGCTCTAGACTGCGCAATAAATAAATCCCCGTTCGGTGCGTAGAGCATCGTTCGCGGGCCCTGCAGATTGTCCGCGTAGACGCTGACGCTGAATCCGGCCGGCGCCTTGAGTTGCGCACTGTCGGGCTTGGCCACCACTTCCGCCGTGTTTCGAACAGACGGCGTTGCGAAGGGCTCGGGCAGTTGCGGCAGCTGCGCGGCTGCCGCGATCGCAAGAGCGGCAATTAAAAGCGATACGAGAATCGTTGTCTTTTTCATGGCTTGATTCTCCATAGATTGTTTATTGGGGAGATTTGGGTAGGTCGGATTTCAAATCAAGTACTCCAATATTTCCGAGTTCCAATTTAGGCACAGTTCGACCGAGTAGTGCAGGACGCAGGACGCGGTTCCACCACATCACGGCGCCGGTGATGAAGAGTACCACCGGTATGAGCCCAAGGACAGTCCAGAGGGCTTTAATGGGCCAGCCGCCAAACCTTCCGAAATGAAGACGCGAAAGCCATCTCAAGAATTCATCGCCAAATCGAACTTCATTAGTGAGATTCTGAGAAGGCTGCAAATAGTCGACGACATTTTGAAAAGGATTCGGAAAGGCGAGATACACGCCGGACACCGCCCACAACAACACCAGCAGGAAACTCCAAAAGCCTGCTGCGCTATGAAGGTTCCAGTTAAAGAGTTTCCAATTCGATTTCAGGTCTACTGTAAGACTGCGTCGCCAATTCGAGACTCCGGGCCACCATATGACAAGCCCGGTGAAACATAGCATCGTGAGGAAAATGGCGCCCACGCCGTTGACCTCGCGACCCTTCTCGCCGCTCAGCAGATCGTCGTGCAGGGACGCAAGCCAAACGATGAACCTCACCATAGCGGGATCCGGCGGCCCAAGATCCTTTCCATTATAAGGATCGAAAAGACGGTGCACGGCGCGTCCACTGTCATCGCGTTTAAGCCAGATTTCTACTGCTTGCTCCGGCCTCTTCGGCGGCCAGACGTTAGTGACGGTGTACTTCGGAAATGCGCGAAGAGCGGCCGACTTAAGCTGATCATCGTTCAACCGTTCTCCGGAAATCGCGACGGTGACCGGCGGCCTCGAGAACATCTTGTGCAACTCGATGCGGTAGACGAGAAGACTTCCGGTGACGCTGATGAAGACAAGGTAAATACCGGCTCCAATGCCGCTCCAAAGATGAATCTGAAAAAGTGCTCTTCGCGCCCACACGCTCTGGGGGCGACGCCACAGCCGTTGGAGGACAGAGGAGCGGTCGCTCACCGCATTCCTTGCGCGTATTGCCTTGGTTTCAAAAGAACCTCCCGCCCGACGAGGTACAGGACGACAACCAGCACGAGGAGGGGAATGAGGCCAAGCAAGTCCGAGTAAGGTCCTTCGAAGAATGGATTGTTCTTCGATGCCCATTCTTCGAAGCCTTGCAGTCTGGCCGTGATCCCGCCGCTGAGATTGAGGAAGCTGTAAATGACACCAGCCAGCGTGGCGCCCGCGATGTAACCGGACGACAACAATACGCCTGGACTCTGATCTGTTTTGGCCGACATCTCGTCTTCGGTCAGGTTTTGATTTTCCGGCTTGCCCCGGAGATATCGATCAACCCCCCACCGCACCATTCCGCCGAGAAAGATCGGTGTCGACGAAGACAGCGGCAGATACATGCCCACTGCAAACGCAAGGGACGGGATACCGCTGAGTTCGAGCACGATCGAAGTCATCACGCCGAGCAGCACCAGTCCCCACGGCAGTTGTCCGCTGAGAATGCCTTTGATGATGTACGACATCAGCGTCGCTTTCGGCGCCGTGAACTTTGCGACAGTTTGATTGCTGTTCGGAAGCTTGTCGTAAACACCATTGATCCCGGGGTCGGCAAGATAGACGGGCACGCCTTGTTCATTTACCAAATAGCGTCCAGTGGGACCGTCTTCCGTCGTGGTCTTGTGGACAACGTAGTACGAGTTTGTATCGGCGCCACTCTGCGCACCGTGCACCTGGTCCCGCTTGGGTTGATCGCCATCTTTTAAGAACTGGTCAGGGGTGAAATGGAAGCCGGCTGGAAAATTGAAATCTTTGTTTCCGGCGACCGGCACATAGAGCGTTCCGGATTGGTTCATGGTCAGAAGAATTGGTCCAAGGACCAACGCTGATGCAAGCGCTCCCACGAGAATCGCGATTTGCTGGAATTTGGGCGTTGAGCCGACGAGAAATCCCGTTTTGAGATCCTGTGAAGTCGTCCCTCCGTTCGAAGCTGCGATGCACACGATTCCGCCAATCGACAACGCTGTTACGAAATACGGAGGAGCAGTCCAGCCGATGATCAGGAAAACGAGACACGTGAGAAGAAGCGTTGCGACGGTCATCCCGGAGATCGGATTCGATGAGGACCCGATTTCACCGGTCAATCGTGACGACACGGTTACGAACAAAAATCCGAAAGCCACAATCAGGAGGGCGCCTAATAAATTCCCGCGAAGATTGAGCTGCGGCGCAATCATGATCGCCAGTAGCAGCGCGATGATGCCTCCGAGAACAAATTTCATCGAAAGGTCCTGATCCGTGCGAGGTGCTCCGGCTGCTGCTGCCTTTGTGGACCGTAAGTCGGCAATCCCGCCCTTCAGGCCGTGCCAAATTACGGGCAGCGAACGAAGCAAGCTGATAATGCCGCCGGCTGCCACGGCTCCCGCTCCGATGTAGAGAACATAAGCCTTTTGAATGTCAGGAACGGTCATGTCCTTAATTAGCTTGGCAGTTTCGGGCGAAAGCGGCGTCGCCCAGCCGCTGCCGAAATATTTGATGGCGGGAATAAGAACCAAATATGACAGCACGCCGCCGCCGACCATGATCGAAGCGATCCGCGGGCCAATGATGTAACCCACACCTAACAGCGCAGGATTATTTTCGATCGATACGGAACCGCCTTCGAAGGGCCGTCCGAAGATCTTTGTGGGATATTCCTTCCAGGTTTTCCAAATCGACTGAATGCCGTAGTAAAGGAATCCAATGCCA
>Ga0126379_10000668_pt1 | contig 19197 bp, 16 predicted proteins | sample PanSoiMetPlot_24_FD_92640 | JGI IMG/M metagenome (GOLD analysis project Ga0126379, IMG submission 92640) | Tropical forest soil microbial communities from Panama - MetaG Plot_24 | ecosystem: Environmental > Terrestrial > Soil > Tropical forest > Bulk soil | place: Panama | collected 2016-02-17
CGGGTGCGAATCCACCTGCGTCGCGTTGGGGTCGAGCAGCGCGATCTTGTTGACCCCGTCGTTCCCGTCGCCGAGGGTGGCGTAGTTGTTGTACTTGGCGAAGATCAGGTACGAGGAGCCTCCCGAGTAGGACGGGACCATGGCCGCCGGGACGATCGCCGCGGTGTAGTCCCACCCGAACGCGCCGGGAGTCTTCGTCGCGGAGAGGTCCGCGTTGAAATGAAGCAGGAAGCCGCGGGCCCCGTTGAAGGGGTCGCCCTGCACTCCAAAGTAGACGTCGTTGTCGGGGCCGACCGTGGGCGACGCCGTCGCGTCGTCGGTGACCACGGCGCCGTTGGTGTTGCGCGGGTCCGTCAGGAAGACCTTGAATTTGGTCGCGAGGGTCGTCGGGTTCAGCCCCAGCAGGTAGGCGTAGTTGTCGAGCCCCTTGACGACGGCGTAGAGCGTCGTCCCGTCGTTGGAGAGGGCCGGGGCGCAGTTGTGCGAGTCGTTGTCGATCGAGGCGTCCGCGGCCGCGCTGCCCGCCGCGACGAAAGTCCCGTTGCCGCTGGTGTCGATGCGGGCATAGCCGCTCTGCATGGAGGCAAACGGGGCCGGCGGCGCCTGCGTGACGCGGAACCCGAAGTAGATGTTGCCCGCCGCGTCCGCCGTGATCGGGGTGTTGATGAAGATCGCGGCGTTGAAGGCCGCCGCATTGGCCTGGTAGGTGGGGAGCGACGTGTAGAAGACGAGCCGCGTGGCGGGGCCGGGGCTCCCCGAGTCGGGGTTGTCGGTGGCGAAGACCGTCCCGCCGCCTCCCGGGTAGTAGATCCGCTGGCCTCCGCCGAAGGGCGCGACGACGGGCTGGTAGACCGGGATCCAGTTGTAGGGCGGCAGGACGTAATCGGTCGCGAGCGAGTACTTCGCAGTCCCGTCCCCGGCGAACGCGTCCACGCGGAAACCGGTCGAGCTGATCTTGACGGGAGCCAGGACCGTGTTGGCCGCGGTGATCAGGGGCGCGCTGTAATGGGCCAGGCCGGTATTGGCGAGGTCGATGGGCTTCGACCAGTGAATCTCGTTCAAGTCCTGGGCAGGCGGATCGAAGACGGCCGTGTGTTGAGCATTCCCGGCGAACGTCAGGACACTCCCGTCCCCGGTGGTCCTCGCCAAGCGAGACCCCGCCGCGATCCCACAGAAGAGGAGGAGGACGATCGCGGCGGCGCCGGAAACCTTTTGACGACGCAACCTGGACGACAAGGCCCCGTATCCTACGACACCGCGCGATCGTGTGAGCGAGACGGCTATGCTTCGCCGAAATGATCGTTCATCTCGTGGACGGGACCTATGAGCTCTTCCGGCACTACTACGGTTTGAAGAGGGCCCCGGAGGCGGCGCGGCGGAGCCCGTTCTCGGCGGCGGCGGGAGTCCTCCACACGCTGCTCGAGATGATCGAGAAGGGGGCGACGCATGTCGCCGTGGCCACGGATCACGTCATCGAGTCGTTCCGCAACCGGCTGTGGCCGGGATACAAGACGAGCGCGGGCGTCGAGAGGGAGCTGCTCGCGCAGTTCCATCCGCTCGAAGACGCACTCTCGGCGATGGGCGTCGTGGTGTTCCCGATGATCGAGCTCGAGGCAGACGACGCGCTCGCCTCCGCCGCCGCCATCGCCGCGCGGGACCCGCGGGTCGAAAAGGTCTGCATCTGGACTCCCGACAAGGACCTCGCCCAATGCGTGCGGGGAGACCGCGTCGTCCAGGCCGACCGGCGGAAAAACCGGATCCGCGACGCCGCGGGAGTCCGGGAGAAGTTCGGCGTCGATCCGGAATTCATCCCCGACTACCTCGCGCTGGTCGGCGACGCCGCCGACGGCTATCCCGGCCTCGCGGGGATCGGCCCCGTCGGCGCGGCGAGGCTGATCCACCGCCACGGTCCCATCGAATCCTTCCCGGACGAGGTCCTGGGCGAGCGCCGCGGCCTGGCGGTCCTTTTCAAGAAGCTCGCGACCCTTCGCGACGACGCTCCCCTGTATGCCGACGTCGAGGCGCTCCGGTGGCGAGGACCGACGGCGGGATTCGCCTCCTTTTCCGACCGGCTCGCCGATCCCCGCGTGCTCGAGAGGAGCCGCCGGGCGCCGGTCGCCTAGTTCGGCAGGATCCCGAGAAGCGCCGCGCGTCGGAATGTCCCGTCGGGCGCGAAGAGGAACTCGACCCGCGCGAAGCCCCGGACCGCGCAGGCGTGGCAGCCGTCGAGGAGCCGGTACCGGAAAACGAAGCTCTGACCCTTCGGGCCGGAGGTGGTTCCCTCCAGGACAGGTCCGGGCTTCCAGAAGAGGAGGTTGGGATACTCCGCCAGGAGCGAGCGGAACCCGGAGCTCTTCTGCGGGTCCACGTCGGTCTCCTCGGGATAGACGATGGGAGGTTTCCCGCCGACGAGAGCCGGCTGCTCGTTCTCGTTGGCCCTCCAGGGGTCCACGAGCGTCGCGATGCTGACCCGGCCTTCGGTCTCCTTCAGCTCGGAGAGGAACCACCCCGACTTCCGGTAGAACTCGTAGGCCTCCGGCGTGGCCCCGTCGGCCTTCATGACCTTCTTCACGCAGTCCTGCCGGATCCGGCCAGTGCACTTGTGGAGCGCTTCGACGGCGCTGTCGGGAACACGCCAGACGTGACGCTGCCCGAAACCCTGCCCCGTGGCCGCGCGCGGGACCGCGGCCGCGCAGGACAGAAAAAGGATGGCCGCGATCGGGCGCTGCATCTCGCCTTTCCGGGAAGGATTATCCTCGCTCTTCCGATCCGCTATGCGCCGCCAGACCCGTTCGGGAAAGATCCGCACCTCCGCGACGACGCTGCCGATGCCGGCGGGATCGGGCCTCGCCGGCTTTCTCCTGACGCCGCCGCGGGTGATCACGAGCCCCGAGACGCGCGTCCAGTACCGCATCGACCGCCTGCTCGGCGAGGGCGGGTTCGGACAGGTCTACCTGGCGACCAGACTGGGCCGCTCGCGCTGGATCCCTCAGACCGTTTGCATCAAGGCGAGCCTGAGGATCGACGGGTGGCTCCGCGAGGCGTACTTCGGGCAGCTTCTCGAAGGACACCCTCGAGCGATCCGGATCTACGACAGCTTCCCGATGCCCTGCGAGGGCGACGGGGGACGCCAGCTCTACTGCCTGGCGCTCGAGTACGCGAGCTTCGGCGACCTGCGAGCGTTCCTGGAGCAGAACCCGCGCGGCTGGCGGGAGTCTTCGGCGAGGCGTGAGATCGCCGGCATCCTCCAGGTCCTCGGCAAGCTGCACCGGGGGCAGCTCCTCCACCGCGACCTGACCCCGATGAACGTTTTCGTCACCGACGGACGGACCTTGAAGCTCGGAGACTTCGGGATCGTCCGCCACGCGGGCGGAGGCAGGGGCGTTCGCGCGGGGACGCTCAACCCGATGACGGCGCCCATCGAGATGCTCGAGCGCGCCGCCGCGCCCAAGTGGCAGGCGCGGGACGACGTCTACCAGGTCGGCCAGCTCCTCGGGATGCTCATCAAGGGGGACGCTCGGACGCGCCTGCGCACGAAGGAGATCCGGCGGCTGCCGTGCAGCGACCACTTCAAGGAGATCCTCTACCGCTGCCTCGGCGAGAGGAGAAAGCGCTACGAGAGCGCGGAAGAGCTGATCGAAGCGCTGACGCATCCCCCGGCCGCGCTGAACGTCGGACGGCTCCGCTCGCTGAAGGGCGCGCACCTCGCCTTCACCGGGATCCTCTCGCGGAAGAGAAACGAGGCTGCACGCGCGGCCAAACGCGCCGGGGCGAGGGTCCACGGCGCTCCCTCCGCGAAGACCAACGTCGTCGTGCGAGGCCGCCCCAACCCCCTCCAGGCCGGCGGCAAGGACGCCGGGCGGAAGCTGATCGAGATCAAGCGCCTCCGCGAGAAGGGTCACCGCATCACGATCCTCAACGAAACGCAGTTCTGGCGCCTGGCCCGCCGGTAGAATCCCGGCCAACGATGCTTGCCTCGGGTTCCCGGCTCGGTCCCTACGAGATCGTCTCGCCGCTCGGAGCGGGCGGGATGGGAGAGGTGTATCGCGCGCGGGATTCCAGGCTCGGCCGGGAGATCGCGCTCAAGGTCCTGCCGACCGACGTCGCCGGAGACGCCTCCCGCCGCGCCAGGTTCGAGCAGGAGGCCCGCTCGGCCTCGGCCCTGGCACACCCGCACATCGTCACGATCCACGACGTCGGCGAATCGGAGGGTTCGGTCTGGATCGCGATGGAGCTGGTGGAAGGCCGTACCGTCCGGGAGCTTCTTGCTTCCGGTGCGCTCCCGATCCGGCGGGTGCTCGAGATCGGATCGCAGGTCGCCGAGGGGCTCGCCGCGGCCCACGCCGCGGGCATCGTTCACCGCGACTTGAAGCCCGAGAACCTCGTCGTCTCGAAGGACGGCTACGCGAAGATCCTCGACTTCGGTCTGGCGAAGCTCGCGGAGAGTGCTCCGGCTGTCCCCGAGGGCCCGACCGTGGCCGCGGGCGCGGCGGCCACGCAGCCAGGCACCGTCATGGGAACGGCCGGCTACATGTCTCCGGAGCAGGCCTCCGGCCAGCCCGTGGATTTCCGATCCGACCAGTTCTCGCTCGGCTCGATCCTCTACGAGATGGCGACCGGGGAGCGCGCCTTCCAACGTAAGACCGGCGTCGAGACGCTCGCCGCGATCGTTCGTGAAGAGCCGCCGCCGATCACCCGGTTGAACCCGGCGGCTCCCGCTCCGCTGCGCTGGACGATCGAGCGGTGCCTGGCCAAGGAGCCCGACGGCCGCTACGCCTCGACCAAAGACCTGGCCCGCGATCTCGAGAGCGTGCGCGACCATCTCTCCGAGGCCTCCGCCCCGGCGGCGGCCGTGCCGGCGAGAACCGGGCGACCCGCGCGAAGATGGGTTCTGCCGGCCGCGCTCGCTCTCGTTGCCGGCGCGATCCTGGGAGCCGCCGGGCTCCGGATTCTCGGCGCCAGCGCCCCCGCCGACCAACCGGTCTACCGCCAAGTCGCCTTCCGGCGGGGAACGATCTCGGGAGCTCGCTTCGCGCCGGACGGAAAGACGATCGTCTACGCCGCGGCCTGGGACGGCAACCCGAGCGAGCTGTTCGCCACTCAGTTGGACTCGCCCGAATCACGCTCGCTCGGCGTGACCTCGGCGACGCTGGTCGGAATCTCTTCCTCGAGCGAGCTCGCTATCCTGCTGAGGCGGCGGTTCAGTGTCGGCTTCCAGGGAACCGGGACGCTCGCACGCGTTGCCTTGAACGGCGGAGCTCCGCGCGAGATCGCCGACGAGATCACCGACGCCAACTGGTCCCCCGACGGGCAGCAGCTCGCCGTGACGCGGCCGGAGGGCGGGCAGTGGCTGCTCGAATACCCGATGGGAAAGATCCTCGCGAAGTCGCCCGGGTGGCTGGACCTGCCGCGGGTCTCGCCGGATGGCAGCCGCATCGCCTATGCCGAGCATCCGCAGACGGGAGACGCGCTCGGCCGCGTCGTCGTCGTGGACACGAACGGCCGCCGCCTCTATCAGAGCGAGATCGCCAGCACGTCGCTCGTCGGAATGGCCTGGTCGCCCCGCGGCGACGAAGTCTGGTACACGGGGAACGGACTGATGGCGGTCGGGCCGTCCGGCAAGAGCCGCCGCGTCCTGTCGCTGCTCGGAGCCGCGGCGGTGAGCGACGTCTCGCACGACGGCCGCATCCTGATTTCGAGCAACCAGAGGCGCCGGGAGATCGTGGGCCTGGCGCCCGGCGAGAGCAACGAGCGGAACCTCTCGTGGCACGACTGGTCGTTTCCCGCCGATCTCTCGGCTGACGGACGGACTCTTCTCTTCGACGAGCAGGGAGGGGCGACGGGCGGCGGCAATTACCTGACGTACGTCCGCACGACCGATGGATCTCCCGCCGTTCTCCTCGGAAAAGCGCGCAGCATGTCACTGTCCTTCGACGGGCGCCGTGTCCTCGCGCAGAGCGATGCCGACCCTCCGGAGCTTCTCGTCCTGACGACGGGAACGGGGACGCCGAGGACGGTCGTGGTCAAGGGAATCGCCCTTCAGTGGGCGAACTGGATGCCGGATGGACGCCAGGCGCTCGTGCGGGGCAGCGAGCCCGGAAAACCCCTTCGTCTCTACCTGCTGGACACGGAGACGGGAGCCGTCCGGCCCATCTCGCCCGAGGGGTTCTACAACACCGGGGGTGTCTCGCCGGACGGCAAGCTCGTGGCGGCGATCGCTCCGGACAAGCGCATCATGATCCTCCCGATCGCCGGAGGCGCGACGCGTCTCGTGCCGGGAATCGAGCCCGAGGAAACTTTCCTTCGATGGACGGCCGACGGCCGCGGTGCATACGTCGGCAACCTCCGCAAGACTCCCACGACCGTCTACCGGCTGGATCTGGAAACCGGGAGGCGCGAGGGGCTCCGCACCTTCGCCCCGCCGGACCCGGCGGGCGTCACGAACGTCGCCCCGGTGCTCCTCTCGGCCGACGGCAAGTCCTACGTGTACTCCTATCGCCGGATCCTCGACGACCTCTTCGTCGTGACCGGCGTGCGCTGAAGCCATGGCTCCCGCTCGCATCGCGCGGATCGAGGACTTCGAGGAAGGCCAGACCGCGAGCATCACGAAAACGTTCACCGACCAGGACATTCATCGGTTCATCGAGATCTGCGGCGACACGAACCCGCTCCACGTGGACGACCAGTTCGCGGCGGAATCGCAGTTCGGGCGACGGATCGTCCACGGAACCATGACGGCGTCCCTCTTCTCGACGCTGATGGGAACGATGCTTCCGGGCACGGGCGCGATCTACCGGTCCCTGTCGATCCGGTTCCTGCGGCCGGTTTACGTCGGAGACACGGTCACCGCGCACTTCCGGGTCCGGTCCGTCAACCGGGCCAAACACCGGCTCGAGATCGACGCGTGGATCGAGAACGAGAGGGGCGAGCGCGTCATCGAAGGGACCTGCGAGGCCGGACTCCTGCGGGCAAGCGCCGGCTGAGTGCGCGGTTTCGGGTCTAGTTCTTCGTAGGAATCGCGGCGCCGAGCTGCTGGAGGAGGAAGGCCTGCTCGGCGGCGAGGTCCTCGATGACCTTCGACTGCGGGCGGCCGCCGGCGTGGCCGGACTTGCGATCGAAGCGCAGGAGGACGGGAAGACCGGACCGCGTCGCCCACTGGAGCTTCGCGGCCATCTTGACGGCCTGTTGCGGAGGCACCCGCGTGTCGCCCGCGCCCGTCGCCAGGAGGACGGCCGGGTACTTCGTCCCCTCGGTCACCCGCTCGTAGGGGGACCAGGAGCGCAGGAACGGGAACTCCCCCGCCTTCGAGGCGTCGCCGTATTCGAGCAGCGCCGGGGCGTTGTTGTTCTTCGTGTAGCGGAAGTAGCGGACCATGTCGAGGTCGGGATACCCGCAGTAGACCGCGCGGAAGAGGTCGGGCCTCTGCGTCAGCGCCGCGCCGACGAGGAGCCCTCCGTTGCTCGTTCCCGAGATGGCCAGCTTCGAAGGGTTCGTGACCTTGTGCGCGATCAGCCACTCCGCCGCCGCGACGAAATCGTCGAAGACGTTCTGCTTTTTCTCCAGCATCCCGGCGCGATGCCATTCCTCGCCGAACTCGGACCCGCCGCGCAGGTTGGGACGCGCCCAGACTCCGCCCAGCTCCGCCCAGAGGATCGCGAGCGGCGAGAAGCCCGGCATCTGGCTGACGTTGAATCCGCCGTACCCCGTCAGGAGCGTCGGCCGCTTGCCGTCGAGGGTGAGGCCCTTCTTGTGAACGAGGTACATCGGCACGCGCGTGCCGTCCTTCGAAGCGAGCCACTCCTGGCGGACCTCGAAGGCGTCCTTCTCGAGCGGCACCTTGCGGGCGAACCACAGGCGCTTCTCGCCGCTCGCGGGGCGGTAGGCCCAGGTCTCGCCGGGCGAAGTGAAGGACTGGTACGAGAGGAACCCTTCGTCCTCGTCCCACTGCCCGAAGATTCCGCCGGAAACCGGGCCCGGCAGCGCGACCTCTCCCAGGCTCTTGCCGTCGAGGCCGAACGTCTCGATCTTCAATCGGACGTCGTGGAGGTAGGACACGAGCACGCGGCCGCCGATGACCGCGAAGTTGCTGATCGAGTCCGCGCCTTGCGGGACGATCTCGAGCCACTCTTCCCGTGAAGGGCTCTCGAGATTGACCAGGAGGACCCGTCCGCGCGGCGCGTTCCACGTCGTCTCCAGCGCGAGGAGGTTCGGTCCCGCAAAGCGCGGGCGGAATTGGTCCGGGAGACCGGAGGTCATCGAGCGAAGCGGCAGCTTCTTCTGGAGATCTGCGATGAAGACCTCCGACTTCGCCCATCCTTCCTGCGTCTCGACGAGCAGCCAGCGGCCGTTTGCGGAAACGTCGGCGGAGACGAAGACGCTCGGCTTCAACCCCTTGCCGAAAACCTCCTCGTCGCCGGCGGGATCCGAGCCCAGGCGGTGGAAGAAAACGCGCGGCCCTTCGCTGCGGGACCTCCGCGCGTAGTAGAGGCCGGAGCGGTCCGGCAGGATCGAGACGCTCTCGTAGAGCGCCTTCGGCAGGCGGTCCGGCAGGTCCTGCCGGGTGTCCACATCCTTCAAGCGGACCTCGACTTCGTCCTGCCCGGATTGCCGGAGAAGATACGCCGTGAGCTTCCCGTCGCGGGAGACGTCGGACAGGATCGCGTTGGCGGATCGGTCCGAGGACAGCGTCGCCGGGTCGAGCAGCACCTCCTCCGCTCCGTCGAATCCCTTGCGCACACAGATCACCGGCAGATCCGCGTCGGCCCGAGTCCGCGTGTAGAAGTAGCGGCCGCCCGCGACGGTCGGGATGCCGATGTTGTCTGTCCTGGTCAGCTCGGCGAGCCGCTTGCGGAGAAACTCCTGCCCCGGAGCATTCGCCAGGGCCGCGCGCGCAAACTCGTCCTGCGCGGTGATGAAGGCGGCGGCGGCGGAATCGTCGAAGTCTTCCAGCCAGTGGTAGGGGTCCGTCAGCGTGACGCCGTGAAACGTCTCCTCGAAAGGCACACGCTTCGCCGCCGGCGGCGCTGACGCGGGCGCCGCCGCGGCGAGGGCGAGGAGCAGGACTAACGCGGCCACAGCCAACCGAAGATCCCTCCTGTCAAAAGCGCGTAGATGAGCCCGTCGAAGTTGGACTTGATCGTGGTCGAGACCGGCCGGCCCATCCAGATCGACTCGGGCCAGGTTCCGATCGCGTAGGCGATGAACGCGGTGGCGCCGGCGAACCGGAAGGCGTGGAGGTACGGGGCGCCCGGCGCGAGCGCGCGGCCGGCGATGTACGCCGCGAGGATCGACACGACGACGCAGTACAGGAACCACTGTGTGAGCGGACGCCCCATGGAAGGCGCGTCCCCGGTCTTCAGGATCGTCAGCCTCCCGACGGGCCCCGCCTTCCACTTCGCGAGGAAGCCCGGGTCCTTCATCGCCGCGGGGCCTCCCGGCTTGGGGAAGAGGTAGTCGCCGGGCGCGAGCGAGAGCCGGCGCAGCGCGGCCATCGTCCCGTCCTCGTCCGGCAGCCCGCCGTAGTCGCTGCGGTGCCACCGGAAGACCATGTGGACGAGCGAGCTGGCGATGAAGACGGCGACGGCGGAGAGGAGGATCGGGAGCCACAGGGAGAGGATCGGGACCATGGCGACCTCCTATTCTCTTTCCGGCCTCAATTCCAGGAGAGACCGCGGAGCTGATCCAGGTTGACGTTGCCGCCCGAAAGAACCACGGCGACTTTCGCGCCGTCCGGCAGCTTCACGAGGCCGTGGAGGAGCGCGGCGACCGGGGCGGCGGCGGCGCCCTCGACCACGAGCTTGCAGCGCTCCATCACCCAGATCATCGCGTCGAAGATCTCCTTGTCGGGAAGCGCCACGAGGTCGTCCACGAACTTCTGGACGACGGAGAAGTTGATCTCGCCCACGCGCCGCACGCGGAGCCCGTCGATGATGGTCTTGCAGTCGATCGTCTCGAGGCGGCCGGCCTCGACGCTCTTCTTCATCGCCGGCCCGTCGGAGGACTCGACCCCGATGACCCGGATCTTCGGGTTGTAGGCCTTCGCCGCCATGGCGACGCCGGAGATCAGCCCTCCCCCGCCGATCGGCACGATCACGGCCTCGAGGTCCGGCCAGTCCTGGACGATCTCCAGCCCCAGCGTCCCCTGCCCCGCGATCAGCTCCTCATCGTCGAAGGGGTGCACGTACGTCAGCCCCTGGTCGCGGACGAGCTCCTTCGCCTTTTCGTTGGCCTCGTCCCAGATGCGCCCGTGGAGGACGACCTCGGCCCCGTACCCCTTCGTCGCGGCGATCTTGGCGGGCGTCGCGTTCTCCGCCATGCAGACGACGGCGCGGATGCCGTGGATCTTCGCCGCCAGCGCCACTCCCTGGGCGTGGTTGCCCGCCGAGGAGCACACGACACCGCGCCGCTTCTTTTCCTCCGGCATCAGAGCGAACTTGTTCAGGGGCCCGCGGATCTTGTAGGACCCGACGCGCTGGAACATCTCCGCCTTCAGCCGGACGTCGAACCCCGTCCTCTCGGACAGCTGCCGGGACGTCAGAAGCGGGGTCCGCTTGATGTGCTCCGCGATCCGCGCGCGGACCGTCTCGAAGTCCCCGAGCGTCAGGGTGACCATCGGTAAGGGGACTCTAACGGAAACCTCTTCGCGATCCCCGCCGCAAGAGCCGTTGGTGCTAAAATTTTAGCATCTAGTTTAGGCCTTCGATGAAAAACGTCCCGGGACATCGTGCCGCCTGCTCCGCGACGATAACGCTGGCGGGAATCGCCCTGGCCGCGTTGGGAAAACCACCGCTCCAGGCCCAGGCCGCGGCCGAGGTCGGACACGTCCGGGTCCCCGAGAACCGGAAGAACCCCGGCGGCCGCTCGATCGATCTGGCGTACGTGCGGCTTCGCGCGACCGGCCCCGGCCACGGCGCTCCGCTCGTTTTTCTCTCCGGGGGTCCGGGGGCCTCCGGCATCGAGGCGTCCCGCGGGCCCGGCGCTCCCCTCTTCCAGGCCCTGCGGGAGACCGGCGACGTGATCGCCTTCGATCAGCGCGGCACGGGGATCTCCCAGGCCGACACAGGGTGTGCGAGGACCTGGGACTTCCCGCTCGACTCGCCGGGAGAACCCGCGCGGCTCCTGCCGATCGCTCGCGCGCGCCTGGCCGAATGCGCGCAGGACGTCCGCGCGCGGGGAGTCGACCTGGCGGGCTACAACGCCGCCGAGAGCGCGGAAGACCTGGAGGCCCTGCGGGAAGCGCTCGGCGTCCGGCAGATCCGCCTGTGGGCGGTCAGCTACGGGACCCACCTCGCGCTCGCCGCGATCCGCCGGCATCCGTCGAGCATCGAGCGAGCCGTGCTCGCCGCCGTAGAAGGGCCGGACGACGCGATGATGCGCTCCCCGGCCGCCCTCGACGCGCAGATCGGCCGGCTCGCCGAGCATCTGAAGTCCGACCCGGGGACGCGCCAGGCGTTTCCGGATCTACGCGGGCAGATCTCGTCGCTTCTCGCCACGCTCGAGAGGAAGCCGGTCTCCGTCACGGTCGAGGACGGCAAGACCAGCGCCAGGCGCGAGGTCACCGTCGGCGCCGCGGACCTCGCGTTCTTCGCGAGGCCGCGCCTGACCCACAGCTGGGGGATCCGGGCCCTGCCGGAGTTCTTCGGCCCGATGGCCGGCGGCGACTGGATGCCGCTCGCGGCGGCGGCCCTGGAGTACCGCAGGAGTGCGGTGGGACCGATGATGGCGTGGGCGACGATCTGCTCGTCCGGCGTGACTCCCGCGAAACTCCGCGAGATCGAACGGGAGGCAAAAAGCGCACTGCTCGGGCCGGCCGTGAACTTTCCGTTCCCCGATGCCTGCGCCGGCCTCGGGTTCGCCCCACTCGATTCAGAGTTCCGCGCCCCAGTCCGGTCCGCGGTCCCCGTTCTCTTCGTGAGCGGGTCGCTCGACGGCGAAGCGCCGGCCAGCCGGACGGCCGAGATCGCGCGCGGCTTTCCGAAGGCGACCCACCTGGTCATCCCCGGAGCCAGCCACGGCTACGACCTCTTCTATTTCCGACCCGAGGTCAAGGCGGCCATGCTCGATTTCCTGGGCCCGAGACCCGGACCCGGTCCCTGACGCCAGTTCCTTCCGATCCGGCCCTCCTTCTCGAGGATCTCCAGGGCGTGGGCGTAGGCCGCGTCCGCCTCGGCGGGACTGTTCCCGATGGCGGTCATGCCCGCCTTTCCGTATTGCGAGAGCGCTCCGAGCATGTGGAAGAGGACCCCGGTCTCCCGGACGTGGTCGTAGTGCAGCCGATGGAAGGTGGTGATGTCGATCAGGTCCTCCGGGCAGAGGCCCCGGTACGCGTCGGACTTGAGGTTGTCCGTCGAGCGATAGAACTTGGGATGGCCGCTCGGAGACCGGAAAAGACCGGTCTCCGGATCGAGCTGGCCGCCCGTCAGGAACTTCAGGGCCAGGAACGGATGGGTCGTGCCCCCGATGCGAAGGTTGATCTCGAGGGCGAAGATCTCCCACCCGCCGTCCTTCTTCTTCCGCGCGAAGAAGTCCACGCCGAAGCGGCTGACGACGCCGGCGGCCGCGAGCACTTTTCCGATCTTCACCGCCGCTTCCTGGACCATTTCCCGGTAGCCGTCCGCGGCGGGGAAACGGCCGCCCAGGTAAGTCTGACCCACGGGGCCGCCGAGGATCTGGTCGTGCGTCGAGAGGATCTCGACCTCCCCGAAGGGATCGAGGCGCAGCTGCGCGCTCGGAGAGGCGGTCTCCTCGCCCTCGAGCATCTCTTCGACGATCCCGCCCATCGCCGCGAGTTTCTCGAAATACGCCAGGTGCGTGTCGGCGGTCTCCGCGAAGGATGCCCGACGCAACGCTTTCCGGATCCCGTCCTCGCTCGCGTCGCGGGGGTATTCGAAGACGGCGTTGGAACAGCCGGAGAATCCTTCGTCGAGCTTGATCACGGCTCGGCGAAGGGAGGGATCGCGGCGCTTGAGCTCGACTAAGGCCTCGACGACGGCCTCCTCCGATCGCAGGTCCTCGCGTCCCGCCGGCAGCGCCGCGCCCGCCTCGCGAAAGACTTTCCGGCTCCCCGACTTGGTCCCGAGGTGCTGCAGACGCGGATCCACACCGTTCAAAGGGACACCGAGCAGCACGGCGAGCTTGCGCTCGAGCGGCGTCGCGTTGACGACGGTCATGTAGGCGCGTGCGGGGTCCGGGATGCCGTACCGGATCCTCTGGAGGAGCCTAGGCCGTTCCAGGATCTTCTCCGTCAGCGGCCTCGCCGAGGCGTCGTGCGCGCAGAGGAAGGTCACGCGCGACCGGGCGTGCGCTGCGGGGACGCCGGCCAGCAGCTGCAGGTAGTACTCGATGATGAGCGGGTGGATCGGCTGGGAGGTGACGTATACCATGTGCGCCCGCGGGTTCCGCAGCCGGATCAAGAGGAAGAGCAGGCGCTCCTCGTAGAAGCTCGCCGCCTCGAGCTTGGAGAGCTCCCTCGAATCGAGCGTCATCGACGGGATCACGACCGACGTGAAGGGCTCCTCCGACCTCGCGGAAAGCGCGTTCCAGAGCGTACCCAGCCGCGGCTTCAACCTCTCGAAGGCGGCGATCTCCTCCTCGAGAGACACGTCGCCCGGAAACGGGGGCTTGGGAATCACAAGGGCAGCAGCCTAGGTCCGGCGGTCCGGGAGCCGGTGATGCAATCGCATCAAATCCCGGCTCCCGGATCGGACGCGGTCAGACGGCGCCGGACGCGGCGGCGGCCTTCTTCGCCTTCGCCCGGACGAAGGCGTACGGGATCGCGGGCAGGGAGTTGAATCCCGCGGCCTTGCCGCAGAACTCGGCGGCCTTCACGGTGTCGCCCTTCCCCTGGTAGGCCTGGCAGAGGCGGTACAGATCCTGCGGGTTCTGCTGGTTCGCCTGCAGGAACTCCTCAACCCCCTTGTCATAGTTCTTCTCGGCCAGCGCGATCTGGCCGTCGAGGCTGTGCGCGTTCTTCACCTGCCCCGGGTTCTTCGCCGCCTCGGCGCCCTTGCGGAAGATCTCCGCCTCGCTCCTGGCCGCGGCGAAATCCTTCTTCGCGATGGCCACGCGGGCGAGGTTGTTGTGGCTGACGAGCGCGGCGTTGTCCTTGACCTGCTGGGAGAGGTTGGAGGCCTGCACGAGCTTCAGACTCTTCTCGAACTCCGCCTTCGCCTGGTCGGGCTTGCCCATCTCGAGGAGGATGTTGCCCTTGAGCCCCGCGTTGCCCGCCATCGCGGGAACGTCGCCGGTCTTCTCTCCGAGCGCGTACTGACGGTCCACGTCGGCGAGCGCCTTCGCCATCTTTCCGTCGTCCACGTGGATGACCGTGAGGGCGAGCAGGCCCGTCCGCCGCTCCCCGTCGGTCCTCGCTTTCTGCGCGATGTTGTCCAGCTCCTTCTCCGCCTCCGCGGGCTTGCCCGAGTAGAGCAGCGCCATGGCGATGCCCTGATAGGCGTTGATGAAGTTGGGCTGGATCTCCAGCGCCTTGCGATACTGGGCGATCGCGTCGTCGAAGCGTCCCATCTTCAGGAGCAGCTCGGCGTACGAGTCGTACGGGTTCGGGTCCTTCGGGATGAGGTCGATGTACTTCTGGAACGCCTTCTCCGCGGCGGCGTAGTCGCCGCTCTGGCGCAGCGAGTAGCCGAGCAGGTTGTAGGCGGTCGAGTAGTTCGGCTCGAGCTCCGTGGCCTTCCGGTATTGCTCGATGGCCTTGTCGTACTCCTGCTGGCCGAAGTAGTAGCCGCCCAGGTTGAAGTGGGCGCGCTCGTCGTTGGGATATGCAGCGACGAGGGAGTCCAGGTACTCCTTCTGCTTGGTCGGATTCGCGTTGGCGCCCGCCTCCGCCGCGAGGATCATCAGCTTCTCGCCGTTGGAGGCCTTGTCCGCCAGGGCGACCGCCTTGTGGAGGTGCTCGAAGAACTCCTTTCCGGTCGGCGCCGCGTTGGCCAGCGCCAGCTCGGCCCACGCGAAGTTCGGATCGAGCGAGACTGCCTTCTCGAAGTGCGCGATCGAGTCGGTGACGAGGAGCTTCTCGAAGTTGTCGCGCCCCTGCAGGAACTCGGCCTTCGCCTCGGCCGAGCCCGTCGTCATCGGGATCTTCCCGCCGCCGGCCGGCGTGGGGTTTGCCGCCGGCGCGGCCGCGGCCGTCTCCGTCGCCGCGGTCTCTTTCTTCGCGCACCCGACCGCAAGCGACCCCGCCATGACTCCGAGAACCAGGAGAAACACGAGACTTTGGTACCTGCGCATACTGCCCTCCCTCGCGAAGCTACGGAGGCGTCCCCCGAAGGTTGCGGGTCGCGGACGGACCGAGCCTTCCGCCCGAGGACGAACGGGCCTTTTTCAGGGACGGACCGACTCGAGCGCCGTTATTCTTCCGGCGCAGGGTTGCCCGGAGAGCTTCCATTTTGACCGGCGACGAACCGACACAACGACCGCAAGCCTTCGGGCAGGCCCCCGGCCGCGTCAACCTGATCGGCGAGCACACGGACTACAACCTCGGCCAGGTCCTGCCGGCCGCCATCCCGTTGCGCACGGCCGTCGAGATCGTCCGACTCGGCGGCCGCCGGGCGCGCGTCTTGAGCGAGAGCTTTCCGGAGAACGGCGCGCTCGAGTACACCGTCGGAGGGGAGGCGTCGGGCCGCGGGTGGCTCGACTACGTGCAGGCGATCACGTGGGCTCTCTCGCGAGAGGGCGTCGGGATGCCCGGCTTCGAAGCCCGGATCGTTTCGACCCTGCCCGCCGGAGCCGGCCTCGCCTCCAGCGCGGCCCTCGGAGTGGCGCTCCTGCGGGCCTTCCGGGACTTGCTGCTTCTGCCCCTCTCCGACCTGGAGATCGCGCGCCTCGCCCACCGGGCCGAGACCGAGTTCGCCGGCGCGCCGGTCGGGATCATGGACCCGATGGTCTGCAGCCTGGCGGCGGGATCGCAGGCGATGAGGATCGACACGCGGACCCTCGAGACAGAGCTCCTCGCCCTGCCCGCCTCCCTCGAGGTGGGAGTGATCAACTCCGGGGTGCGCCACGGCCACGCCTCCGGCGAGTACCGGGTCCGCCGCGCCCAGTGCGACGAAGCGGCGCTCCGGCTCGGCGTCGAGTCCCTTCGCGACATCGAGGGATCGCCCTCACGCGCCTGGGAGAAGCTCGAGGCGCCGCTCGACCGGCGCGTGCGGCATGTCCTGACCGAGAACGGGAGGGTCCTTCGGACGGCCGAAGCGATTCGCGCCGCCGACACGGCCGCGCTCGGAGAGCTCTTCGAAGCCTCGCACCGTTCCCTGCGCGACGACTTCGAGGTCTCGATCCCGGAGCTCGACGTGTTGGTCGAGCTCTCGCTCGCCGAGAGCGGGATCGTCGCCGCCCGGATGACCGGCGGAGGCTTCGGCGGCTCGGTCGTTCTGCTAGGCCGGGCCGGGGAAACCGCCGACGCAGTGGACCGGATCTGCCGTCTCTACCGCGAGCGAACCGGCCGGCCCGGCGAGGTCCTGCTCCCCCTGCGCCGGATGGCCTGAAATCGGGGCTTGACCCTGGAACGCCTTCCAGGCCGTATCCTTCCTCGCGTGAAAGAAGCTGCGAGCTCGAAGGAAACGATCCGAATCGGCAAGCTCGCCCGCCTCTGCGGGGTCAGCCCCGACACCCTACGGCATTACGAACGCCTGGCGCTGCTGCGTCCGGCCGGACGAACCGAAGGCGGTTATCGCTTCTATCAGGCCGACGCGGCGACGCGGGTCAGGCTCATCCAGGTCGCGCTCTCCGTAGGGTTCACGCTGGCGGAGCTCTCGCGGTTTTTGAAGCTGCGAGAAGCGGGACGCCCCCCTTGCCGGGCCGTCCGCGCCCTCGCCGCCGAGAAGCTCGAGGAGCTCGACCGGAGGCTCCGTGACCTCCACCGGCTCCGGGGCACCGTGCGGCAACTCCTGGAGAGCTGGGACGCGCGCCTCGAAGCCACGCCTGCCGGCCGCCGCGCCGGACTCCTGGATCTGCTCGCGTCCGGCGAATTCGGCACCGACTTGCCGCGCCGGTCCTCCGCCGTTCCCACGGTCAAGAATCTAGAGAGGAGAGCTCGATGAAACCAGCCGCTCGTTTCTTGTTCGTCTCGATGGTCTTCGCGACGCCGTTCGCCCTCGGCCAGGCCGCTCCGGCGGACTGTCCCCAGCACGATGCGCACGCGGGGAAGGCGGCCGCCGCCGCCGAGCAGCCGGCGCCGCCGGCGCAGCTCGAAGGGCACGATCACGGTGCGATGAGCCCGTACGCGGGCAAGGAAGGTTCCGAGATCAAGGCGCTGACCGCCGAAGACATCAAGGCTCTTCGCGAAGGGACCGGAATGGGGATGGCCAAACCGGCGGAGATGAACCATTACCCCGGGCCGCGCCACGTTCTCGACATGGCGGCGGACCTGAGCGTGACCGCCGAGCAGAAGACCCGGCTCGAAGCGGTCTTCCAGGCGATGCACGAGGAGGCGGTCTCCCTCGGAGCGAAGATCCTCGAGAAGGAGAAGGCTCTGGACGCGGGATTCGCGGCCGGCTCGATCGACGAGAAGACGCTCGCCGGGCTGACTTCGGAGATCGCTTCGCTCCAGGCCCGTCTGCGCGCCGCGCACCTGAAGGCGCACCTGGCGACCAGGCGGATCCTCACGGCCGAGCAGGTCGCCCGTTACGACGCGCTGCGAGGTTACGCTCGGAGCTAAGCTAGGGGGGATGTCTTCCCCGGACCATCGAGCTCGGGTCCTCGAATACCGGCGCCGGCGCCGGCAGCCCCGGACGCCGGAAGAGCGCCTTCGATTCGCCACGCGGGCGATCATCCTCGTGGGCCTCGCCGCCGCGGTCATCATCTACATCACCGCGGGCCCTCCGCCGCAGAATCCGCTGGGCTACGACCCCCTCCAGACGAAGGCATACCGGCACGAGCTGGAAGTCTTCGGAGGAAAGGCGAACCTCCTCGTGGCGGAATTCCAGGACTGGTTCGCCGGCCTCTGGCAGGGCCGGCAGCTCGCTTACACGGTGGCGGTCCTGTCGCTCCTCGCCGCCTGGCTCTTCCAGCTGACCGTGCGGCTGATCCAGGCCGGCCCCGAAGACGACGAAGCCGCGCAAGGCAAGGAGCCTCCCGGCACGGCGTAGATCAGCCGGCGGCGAGGTTGCTCTGAACGAGCCTCCGCCGCCTGCCCCAGTACATGCCGCGCGCGGCCTGGAGAGGGCCGTTGGCGAGGTAGATGATCCCGGCCCAGGAGGCGCCACGCGGCGGCCCGAACCCCGCGATCAGCATCGAGGCCGCGCCGACGAAGACCTGCAGCAGCGCCGACCAGAGGCTCTCCCGCGTGTAGAGCCCTTCGATTTCGGTCAGCTCGAGGCCCTCGCGGAGGCGATACGCGTGGCCGAAGAGCATCGCGAAGAGGACGAACACGGCAACGTAGCCGGCCCCGAAGACGAGCATGAGTATTCGCAGCTCCTCGTAAGAGGCGAGGGGCTGGATGCCTCCGGGACGCGGAGGGAACCCCAGGAGCTGGTTTACCAGCCCCGTGAAAAGAAACTTCAGCGGGTAGACGTAGAAGAGGACGACGAAGACGAGCATCGCGTTGACGCAGACCACGTAGATGTCCTCGAGACCGTAGCGGCGGAAGAAGACGTACTGCTGGTACCAGATCGAGAAGAGCAGCGCGAAGCAGATCGCGAAGGCGAAGAAGCCGCGCATCGCGACCATCAGCTCCTCGAAGCTCTTCGGCACCTCGAGTGAGACGACGAGCAGCGTGATCGCGAACGCGAAGACGGCGTCGGAGAGCCCCTCCAGCCGGGAGACTTCCTTACCGCCCCGCCACCGGAAACCCTCGGAAGCGCCGACTCCCTTCTCCGCGAGGCGGCTGCGGACGGATCGGCTCACGCGAGGAATTCTACCGGCCGGCGGCGCGCGCCAACCTCGCCAGGGCCTCGGGGAAGCGAGCGCCCCAGGTCTCCGTCGCGTGTCTTCCTCCGGGGATTTCGAAGTAGGCGACGGAGTAACCCCCGGCGCGCAGGGCGTCGCGCAGCCGGCGGTTGGACTCCAGGATCGACGGCGCGGCCCCTCCAAGCGCGCCCACGGACTCGCCGGTGCCCACTTCGAGCACGAAGCGGATGTCCTTCTTCGGGGCGGAGGCAAACTGTGCCCTCAGCCACTCGTAAGGCTCGTCGTTGGAGCCCTCGTTGCCGCGCCAGAAGGCGCCGCTCTGGGAGAGGACGTTAC
>Ga0126379_10000669_pt1 | contig 19196 bp, 18 predicted proteins | sample PanSoiMetPlot_24_FD_92640 | JGI IMG/M metagenome (GOLD analysis project Ga0126379, IMG submission 92640) | Tropical forest soil microbial communities from Panama - MetaG Plot_24 | ecosystem: Environmental > Terrestrial > Soil > Tropical forest > Bulk soil | place: Panama | collected 2016-02-17
GGTCGAATCTTCGTTGTCGAGAACGTCGACGGCGGGTTCATCGAGCGCCGCGGATACAACTCCCCCGCTGGGGGGCTTCCGATCCCTGCGTGCACCAGCTCGGTCTCGGGCTCGGCCATCGTCAATGACATCATCGCGGTTCCCTAGAGCTGCGGCAGCGCTCGCGCTCGCCACTTCGTGCTTCGCCATCGCCAGCGGAAGTGCGCCGCAAGGACCTACCTATCTCGGCCCCAAACCGCCGGTGCTCGTTCGCAGAGTCGTAACCTTGGCGCCTGCACTTACCGAAACGGTGGTCAGCCTTGGCGCAGCAGATCGACTGGTCGGCGTTTCGCGATTCGACGAGCTGCCCGAGGTGGCGCGGTTGCCGCGCGTCGGCGGCTTCATCGATCCCAGCGTCGAATCGGTGTTGGCGCTCAAGCCGGATCTGGTGCTGGTTCAACCTTCGCCGGGCAACCGGCAGCCGGTCGAGAAGATGGCCGAGTTGGGTGCTCCGGTCCTCGTGGTAACCATGCAATCCGTGGCCGACATCCTGTCCGGAATCGCGGCGATCGGATCGGCCCTGGATCTGCCGGATCGCGCTCGCTCGATCACGACCTCGATAGAGCGCACTCGCGCGTCGATCCGCGCCAAGGCGTCCCAGCAAACGCCGGTGCGGACGCTATTCATTTACGGGTTTGAGCCACTCGTGGTCGCGGGGCCGGGCTCTTTCACCGACGAGCTGCTCAGAGATGCCGGAGCGGTGAACGCCGCCGAGAATGCGAGCTCTCCCTATCAGACGTATTCGGTCGAAAGCGCAATTCGCTCCCGCGCGGAGGTGGTGATCTTCGCCGCCGACGACGCGACCGGCGCGGAGAGGCTCTCGCGGTTGCCCGGGCTCAAACAGGCCCGTTGGGTGCGATTGGAGTCGAAGAATTTGCTTCATCCGGGGCCGGGCCTGGCCCATGGCCTCGAGGAACTCTTTCGGCTGCTGCATGGCGGCGCTTCTGGCGCCGGGGTGCGATGAGCCGGAGCGCGCAAGCTTCTGTGGAGCTGTCGCCGAGGTTTACCTTTGGCCGAGCGGCGGGCCTAATCTTCGCGCTCGCCTCCCTCGTGTCGCTCAGCTTCGCGGTATCTGCTCGCTTCGGAGAGCAACCGATCTCGCTCTCGACCGCCCTTTCCGACAGCGCATCCACGGACGCGGCCATCCTTTGGGCTCTGCGCGTACCGCGCGCGTTGTTGGCGTTAATCGTCGGGGCGGCTCTTGGAGCTTCGGGGGCCACCTTGCAAGGCCTGCTCAGGAACCCCCTCGCCGACCCCTTCGTGCTCGGTGTATCCGGCGGCGCCGCCTTGGGCGCCACGCTGGCGATCGCTGCTGGATTGGGCGCCCCCTGGTTCTTTGCCTTCGGGGGCTCGGTCGCGGCGACCGTGCTCGCCTTAATGGGCGGCCGGGTCCAAGGGCAAAACTCGCCCTATGCGTCCTTGCTCACCGGGGTGATTTTCAATGCGTTCGCCGCCGCGGCGATCACCTCAGTCAAGGCACTCGTCATGCCGGAGAAGCTCGGCGAAATCCTCTACTGGTTGGCCGGAACGCTGGGCTACGAGAGCGCGGCGACGCTGTCGCTCGCTGCCGCGTTGCAAGTCGTGGCAATCGGGGTGATGTGGCTCTACGCAGGCAAGCTCAATTTGTTGATGCTCGGGGACGATGACGCCGCATCGCTCGGGGTCTCGGTGAGCGCCGCTCGGCTCACCGTCTTGCTCGCTGCTTCGCTGAGCGTGGCGGGAGCGGTTGCACTCTCCGGATTGATCGGTTTCGTCGGTCTCATCGTTCCACATCTGCTGCGACTTTGCCTCGGGCCCGACCAGCGACTGCTCATTCCTTGCAGTGCGCTGGGCGGTGCGGCGTTCTTGGTGTTTTCCGATCTGCTGACCCGAATGCTGTTCTCCGTCTTTCATGCCGAGCTGCCCGTTGGCGTGGTGACTGGTCTTCTCGGCGGACCTTTCTTCCTCGTCGTCCTTCACCGCCGCCGGCTCAGTGCGGCCGACTTGTACTGGTCCTGACAATGAACGTCCTCGAGGTCTCTGAGCTCGCAGCGGGCTACCGCGATCTTCCCGTGCTCCGGGAGGTCTCGTTTTGCGTTGCTCCCGGCGAGCTGTGGGCCATCCTGGGTCCCAACGGGGCTGGGAAAAGCACGCTGCTGCGCGCTTGCCTCGGATTGCATCCGCCTCAGTCGGGGCGCATTGCCGTGCTCGGCAGGCCGATCGCGGATTGGAGCCGAAGACAGTTGGCCCAGCAAATGGCCTGGGTACCCCAAGGCTTCCATGGCGGGCTCGGCTTCACCGGGCTTGAGCTCGTTCTGATGGGGAGAAACCCGCGCCTGGGCGTCTGGGGCATGCCGTCGCGCCTCGATACCGCTCGAGCCCTCTCGTTGATGGCTGAGCTCGGCGTCGAGCATGTCGCGCAGCGGAGCATCGATGCGCTCTCCGGCGGCGAGCGCAGGCTGCTTCTCGTCGCACGCGCGCTCGCCCAGGAGCCTCAAATTCTTTTGCTGGATGAGCCCACCGCTTTCCTCGACCTGAAGCACCAGGTAGAGGTACTAGGGCGGGTCCAGGCGCGGGTGAAGAGGGGACTGGCCGCCCTCGCAGTGGTCCATGACGTGAATCATGCTGTGGCTTTCGCCGACAAGGTGCTGCTGCTCAAGGGCGGCAGGGTCCTGGCCCTGGGATCGCCCGAGGCGATGATGACGACCGAGGTGCTGGAGCAGCTGTATGATCTACCCATTGGCTCGGCCCACACGCAGGACGGCCAGGCCGTCTTCGCGCCGCGATTGGGAAGACCTCAATGAGCACGCCTCGCGAGCTGATCTCTTGGCCGGCGGCCATCATTGCGTCGCTGGCCGCGCACCTCGCCGTGTTGGGCATGGCAGCGCTGGCGGTGCACAGCGGCGATGGTGCCAATCATCGGCCTCACTTCGACCAGCCGAAACTGCGCGGTGGCTCGCCGCTCGCCGTCGCGCTCGTCCCAGGCCGAGAGGCTAGTGAGCAAGCTCAAACGGGGCAGTTCGCCGTGCAAGCTGTCCGGAGGATCGGTCGCGGGCGGGGCCGCGCTCACACCGCCGTGCCAGGATTCACTCCACCCGCAGCAAACGACGAGCCTGGCCGCGAAGCAGCAGCCCCATCGTGGAGCAATTTGTCCCTCGGAGACACTTCGTTCATCGAGGACACCTCCGAAGAGCCCGGACCGGGCGGTGAGAAGAGCGTTTCCCCAAGCGGCTCGGGCGAAATCTCCAGTGGGCGATCGGGTGCTGGCGAACGAGGCGCATCCGGGCGAGTGGCGACCACGCCCGAGCGCATCACCGAGCTGCACCAGCGCCTCGCCAGCTCGGCTCGGCGCTGCTACCCGCCAACCGCCCGTCGCTTGAGGCTGCACGGAGAGGTGGGGCTGCATTTTTGTCTGAACTCGGACGGGTTCGCCCAGTCTCAAGCACTTCGTGGATCAACCGGATCGGCTCTGCTCGATCGCGCGTCGGTCGAGTGCGTGCTCGCCGGAGCTCTGCCGGCACCAGAAATGGTTGGCTGCTACGACGTCCAGGTCCGATTTTCCGATGAGCGCTGAGTCTTCCTCGAGGAGCGGCCGAGAGCAACGGCGCACCGCCTCGCGCGGGATTTATCCCGGCGGCCATCTCATGTGCCGCCCCGCGAGCAGGTGAAGGTGCACATGAAAGACCGACTGCCCGGCGTCCCGGTTGCAGTTGAGGACCAGCCGGTACCCCCGTTCCCTGTAGCCCCGATCTTTCGCCACCTGGGTCGCCGCGAGGAATAGCTGGCCGATGCGCGTGGCATCTTGCGGCGAAAAATCGTTGGCCGTTTCCACGTGCTCCAGCGGGATGAACAGCACGTGAACCGGCGCCTGAGGTCGAGTGTCCTCGAAGGCCAGGACGTTCTCGTCCCGGTGAACGATTCGCGCCGGAAGCGCGCCGTCCCGGATTTGGCAGAAGTCGCATGTCTGCATGGAGTCGAATCTTATGGTGGCGTGAGGGCAGCAGTCACCGCTGCCGTGTCAGCGACTTTGCGGTCAGCGATAGAGAGGCACGCCAGCAGGCGGCGGATCGAAGAGGAGCGCGGTCGCAAAGAGAATCGAGCTGTCCCGCACGAAGATCTGCGGCAGCGGTGCGCCGCCTCCGAAGAGCTGGGCATGAGACAGGCGGGCGAGCCCTCCGGGAACGGCCATCCACGCGCCTCCGGTCGCGTCGAAAGCGATGCCGCGAACCGAGAGCAGCGTTGGACGACCGAGGCGAATCGCCGGATTCGGGCTTCCACCAGCCTGTGCCTGGGTGGCGGTGTACATGATCAGATCGGTCGGCTGCTCAGCTGACAGATTGGCGACCCACAGATCGCCGTCGGCGTCTATTGCGAGATCGATAGGCGATCTCAACGGATAGCCGGGTGAGACGTTGCTGATCACCGTAGTCGGCGCCGGCGCGCCGCTGGAGGCGAGTTGGGCTGGCGTGAACTTGACGAGCCTGTCGTTGATGAAATCGGCCAGCCAGAGATTCCCAGCGCGATCGAAAGCAAGAGTTACTGGATACCATCTCGTCGTGCTGTAAAGCGTGACTTCCGGGGTGGGATCGGGATTGCTCACCCGAAGCCCCGATGCAGAGAACTTCAGGATTCGACGATTTGTGTCCGGCCCGGGTGGCGGATTGGAGGCCAGCCAGAGGTTTCCACCGGAGTCAAACGCCAAACCCGATAGGTAGTCCAGCACGCCGCCACGCGTTGCTCGGCCGAGTCGGACGTCGGGAACGGCACCACGCTCCAAGTGAGCAGCCGCGTATTTGGTCAAGGTGAACGGATCCGCGGCAACCCAGAGATCCCCATCGCTGCCCAGCGCCGCGCCAAAACCGCCGGTCTGTTGAATTTGAATGGAGGCAGTAACCGTTCCCGAGCTTGCCAACTGCGCTCCGCTGTAGCCGCCGAGCCTCGACGCAATCCCATCATTCAGCCACAGATGACCGCTGCCTCGTCGGGCTGCGTAGGTGACCTGGATCCGCGCGGTGTCACCGGCCGCGACAACAGCAGGGTTGCCGACGACGTTCGGTACATAGGCGTTGGTGACGATCGATTCCACCACCAGCTCAGTCCTGGCGTCGGCGCGGTAGATTCCGACCGGAAGACCAGGCAGCGTCTGCGAGGCTCGCACCGTGCGCGCGAATCCTCCTGGACCAGTGACGAAGATGGTCGGCACCAGACCGCTGCCGGGCGGAACGCTGACGGCTAAGGTTAGCGTGCCGACCGGGCGGCGGACGAGAATGTCCGCGCGCGCCGTTTGGGAGGGTGCCGATAGCTGAGCGGTGAGTACGGCGCTTATGTCGATCGCAGCGTCGGAGGGCGGGGTGTATCTCGCGATGAGCGCGCCGGGAAAAGAGAGAGTTCCCGGGCCCATCAGCGACCAGCTCACCGCGCCGCTGCCGCTCGGGGGCACCGCTCTAAAGTCGATGGGGGGACTGCCTGCGAAGACGGTGGCTGAGGCTGGAATGATCCGCAAGGCATCGCCCACCGGCGGCCCGCCATCGGGTGTGCCGCCGTCCGGCGTGAAGAGATCCGGCAGGCGGATCTCGATGTGCGCGCTCGCCCGCGCTCCGGAACCGAGTAGCGCGCTCACCGTGGCCGAGGTGGGGACAAGAACGGTCGCCGGTGGGGTGAAGACGGCGGACGTGTCCGTCTGCGAGGTCAACGCGCCCGGGCCGTCGAGTAGCCAGACGATATGGCCAGCATTGGGCGGGGTACTCGCGGTGAAGACAACCGGGGCGCTTCCCGCTTCAATGCTCACCCTCTCGGGCGAGATGGAGATCTGGTCTGAGCTGCCCTCGCCAAAAATGCACCCGGCAAGGGCCACACTCACACCTGCGACAAACCCCAGGGAGGCAGTGGATCTGAGCATCATCTGATTTCGTTCGGCTGCGCTCGGTCGGCTCATCGCGGCGGGGTGCAATCCGTGCGCCCGCCTTTTTCCGCTGGCCGCTCGCCGCCGGCGTCCAGCTCTTCGGACGCCATTCCTTGCCCGGAGATGTTTGCCGGCTGGAACGCAGTCGAGGCTTTAGCGCGGAAGGACGCTCAGGCCTGCACACCGAAGTCGCGCAGGGCAGCGTTGAGGGTCGTTTTCTTGTCGGTGCTTGCCCGCCGTTGGCCGATGATGAGAGCGCAGGGAACGGAGTAGGTACCGGCGGGAAAGGCTTTCTGCCGCGTCCCGGGAATCACCACGCTTCGGGGTGGGACTCGGCCCTTGAAAACGCGCTCCTCGGGGCCGGTCACGTCGACGATTGGCGTCGAAGCGGTGAGCACCACGTTGGCGCCGAGCACCGCTTCCTCTTCGACGACGACGCCCTCCACGATGATGGAGCGAGATCCGATGAACGACCCGTCCTCGATGATGACCGGCGCGGCGGAAGGTGGCTCGAGCACTCCACCCAGCCCCACGCCGCCGGAGAGGTGAACGTTGCGCCCGACCTGCGCACAGGAGCCGACGGTAGCCCAGGTGTCCACCATGCTCCCCGCGCCGACGTAGGCGCCGATGTTGACGTATCCAGGCATCACCACCGCGCCGCTTTCGACGAATGCACCGTAGCGAATCGCGCCCGGCGGGACGAGGCGAACTCCTCCTCGCTCGAGTCCTTTCTTCAAGGGCAGCTTGTCATGGAACTCGAACGGGCCGACCTCCATCACTTTCATCTCGCAGACGGCGAAGAAAAGAAGGATCGCCTCCTTGACCCAGGTGTGCACTTGCCATCCCTGAGCGGTCTTCTCGGCAACCCGGAGCTCCCCTCGATCCAGCAGCGACACGGCGGTGCGCACTGCATCGGCGAATACCGCATCCTTGAGCTTCGACCGATCGACGTAAGCCGCCGAGATCTTCTCTGCCAGGTCCTTCACCCGCTTTTCCTCACCCGCGGTGGGCATCAGTAGATCTTCGACTGCCGCGGCTGCCCCGTATAGTCGAAAAAGACCGTCTTGAGCTGGGTGAAGAATTCCGCCCCCTCTTCGGACATCTCGCGCTCGCCAATCCCGGTGGACTTCCACCCGCCAAAGGGCAGTTGGGCCTCGCCGCCCACCGTCGGATTGTTGATGTGAACCATTCCGACTTCGGAGCGCTCGACGAAGGCGAGCGCCGCGTTCGCGTCCCGCGTGTAGATCGAGCTCGACAGCCCAAAGTCAACGGCGTTGGCCGCCTCCAGCGCGTCTTCGAAGCCGTCCACCTCCACCACGCAGATCACCGGCCCAAAAATCTCCTCCTGATGGATGCGCATGCCGGGTTGCACTCCGGTGAAGACCGTGGGCTCGATAAAAAATCCCTTGTCGAATTCACCGCCCCTCAACCGTCGCCCGCCGAGCAACAGCTTCGCCCCCTCGTTTTGGCCCAGCTCGATGTATCGCAAATCGGTGTTGAGCTGCGCCTCATCCACCGCCGGTCCCATGTCGACTTCCGTGTTGAGCCCGTTTCCCACCCTGATTTTTCGCGCCCCCTCGATCACCGCCTGGACCAGCTTGTCGGCCACCGAGCCCTGGACCACCACCCGCGAGCTGGCGGTGCAGCGCTGGCCGGTCGATCCGAAGGCACCCTGCAGGATGCCCCCCGCCGCCAGCGAGAGGTCGGCATCCTCGAGGACCACCACTGGGTTCTTCCCACCCATCTCGCAGGTCACCCGGATCCCCCGGCGCGCGCAGCGCTCGTTGATCGCCATCCCGATCGCGTTCGAGCCGGTGAAGGACACCGCCTTGACCTCCGGGTGATCCACCAGGGCATTGCCCACCGCTCCTCCCGAGCCCGCGACCACATTGAAAGCGCCCTTCGGCAGCCCGGCGTCGTGCAGCACCTGGGCGATCATCATCGCCGTGGCGGGCGTGTTGGAGGCAGGTTTGAGAACGAGGGTGTTTCCAGCGACGAGAGCCGGGGCGCTCTTCCAGGCCGGTATGGCGAATGGAAAGTTCCACGGCGTGATTAGCGCCACCACGCCCAACGGCTGACGCAAGGTGAAGGTCAGCGTGCGCGGCATCTCCGACGGCACCGTCTTGCCTTTGAGACGAAAGCCTTCGCCGGCGTAGAACTCGAAGAGATTGATGCCTTTCATCACCTCGCCGCGCGACTCGGCGAGCGTCTTTCCCTCCTCGCGGCAAAGCATTCGGGCAAAATCGTCGAGGCGGGATCGAAAGAGCTCCGCGGCACGGGCCAAGACGCGCCCGCGGCTTGGAGCGGGTGTGGCAGACCAGCCGGGGAATGCCTCCTTCGCCGCGCCGATCGCAGCGCCGACGTCCTTCACGCCGGAAACCGGGTACTCCCCGATGACGTCATCGAGATTCGCGGGATTGCGGTTCGGCGCATAGTCGCCGGTGCTCGGCGGCACCCACTCACCGCCGACGTAGTTTTCCACCTGTTGAGCGGACCGCTGCAGCTTGCGCATGGAGCTCCCTTTCGCGAGCAACCAGCGATCTACCCTCGCGGCTGGAAAGGGGCAACGTGCGGCGCGGACTTCGCGCCGTGGTGATTCTAAGGATTGCTCGCCGCCAGCCTCTCGCTTTCGGTTCTCAGTGCGCGCAGCTTGGCGAGCTGGGGCGACTGGGGCAGTCGCGCTTCGGTGAGCCGCAGCACCTCTTGTGCTTCGCGGAGGCGATTGGCGCGAAGAAGGGCGCTGGCCAAGTCGAGCGCGCCCGACATTCCCTCTGGACCGTCGCTGATGAACGCGACGCTATAAGGTGAGCCAGGCCGCACCGAGAAATCCGTCGCCTGAATGCGTACCCCGAACCCTACCGAGGAAGAGGAAAGCGGTAGCAGCTTCGGCAGGCTCGATACGATGAGCGGCTCGGGTAACAGCCACCTACCCCGCTCTGGGCTGGCTTTGAACTTGCGCTCCCAGACTTCGAAGGCGCCCGCATCCACCGCGCTGATCGAACCGCTGGGCGGGCCCACGAGGACGACCGCCATGCTCCTGGCCGCGCTGTCTTCGCTGTAAGCAACGAGGAAGTCCACCCCCGAAAAAGCGTGCTCCGCAAAGGTCGCATTGTATGGGACGGCGGCGCCGGTAAAGCCGACCACGGCCTTGGCGATGCCCACGCGAGTTGCGCCGAGCAGCGTGTCGTTCGGCTCGACTTCCATCTGCCCGTCGGTCGGCGTCTTGCTCACCGTCAGAACGTATGACGCCTGGGTGGTTTCGCGGGGCGGCCTTGGTTGCTCGGTGAAATAGGCACGCTCCTGAATACGGACGTAGAGCGGCCCGGCGTGCGCAGACAACGCATCCACCCGCTCGCCCTCGCCCGCAGGCGCGTCGTCAAGAAAGAGCCTCGAGATGAGCTTCTGCTCGCCTGAGGCGGTGTTGTCGACCTGCAGCACTTCCAGCACGAGGTTCATGTCGGGCACCCCGGTCACCTCGACGCTGAGCGCAGCCGGCTCGGCGAGGTCGAGCACGAAGATGTCGCGGTCTGACTCCCGATCGGAGAGCGGAGTGCCAATCATTCCACGAATCGGCACCCCGAGGGCGATTCGATTCGCCTGGGCGGGCTCGTTGTTGGGTTCTCGCTCGACCGCGCTGACCCCCTTCTCCAAGTCGCGCTGCCAATAGCGGTAAACGCCCGCCGTCGCCGCCCCAAGGAGAAGGAGAAAGAGCAGCGGGGTCAGCATCCTCTGCACGCGCAACGAGCGCTCGAAGCGGTCGAAGTCCTCGCGCTTGGCCATCCTCGAGCCGGTGATTTCCTCAGGGACAGGCGTCAAGTTCAGCTGAGTAGGCCCGGCGTCATGCTGCAGGCTTTCAAGTGCTGAGCGCATCTGCTCGGCATTGCCGAAGCGGTCCTCGCGTCTCTTGGCGAGCGCCTTGCGGACCACTTGCTCCAGGGCGGGGCTGATTTTCTTCTCCGGCGCCACTTGCGCAAACCGAGGTGGCTCTTCCGTCATGTGCTTGGTGATGACGCTCAGCGGATTTGGCCCGAGAAACGGTCCACGACCGGTGAGCAGCTCGAAGAGCATCGCTCCCACCGAGTAGAGATCGCTCCTTGCATCCAGCGGCTCCCCTTTGGCCTGCTCAGGGGACATGTACGCCGGCGTGCCTAGGAAATCGGCGACTCCGGTGATGTGCTTGCGCTGCTCCTCCGCGGTGAGCTTGGCGATGCCGAAGTCGAGCACCTTGACCCGGTCATCTCCCGCCTTGCCCTTGAGCAGCATGATGTTGGCTGGCTTGATGTCGCGATGGATGATGTTGTTCTCGTGCGCCTCGGCCAGCGACGCCAACACCTGAGAGGCAATCGAGATCGCCTTGCGCTCAGGGAGCCAGCCGTGGCCGCGGAGGGTCCATGCGAGATCCCGACCCGAAAGGTACTCCATCGCGATGTAGAGGGAGCCATCCTCCAGCTCGCCGAAGTCGAAGACTTGGATAGTATTCGGATGGGACAGCTTGGAGACCAATCGCGCTTCCTGGTGGAAACGCTGCTTGAGCTTCTTGTCGCGGGCAACCTCCGGTCTCAGCAGCTTCAGGGCGAGCACCTTGCCCATCCGCACGTGCTCCACTTTGTAGACCGTACCCATCCCACCTTCACCGAGCTTCTCCGTCAGGCGGTACCGCCCGTCGATGATCGCCCCGACCCAGGGGCCTGCCAGCGTGGTTGATTCGGGGCTCAAGCCGCGCAGATCTTCGCCGCACGCCGGGCAAAAATTCGGCGCATCGTCCAGCGGCCTACGGCATTTGGGGCAGCGGGGGGCGTCCAAGGTCGGGCGGCGCGTTGACGCCAGCCATCACAACGGTAGCCCAAGCGTCGCTCGGAGAGAAACCGCCGGACGGTGACCTTGCGCTGGTGGCCGGTGTGGGTTAAGGGGCGCGCGGTTCACCGGTTGGACTAAAGACCATTGAGAGTCTCGGTCATCATTCCCGTCTACAACGAGGCACAGACGCTGCCCGAGGTGCTGCGGCGCCTAGTCCGCGTCGACTTTCCCAAGGAAGTGCTGATCGTCGATGACTTCTCGACCGACGGAAGCCGGGAGCTGTTGGAGACGATTTCGCGCCAAGGTGTGCAAGCGATTGAGGGCGCCGAACCCCGCCAGCTCAGTGCGGTGAAGGTGCTATTCCAGGAAAAGAATCTGGGCAAAGGAGCGGCGCTGCGCCGGGCGATTGAGAGGGCGACCGGCGAGATCGCCATCATTCAGGACGCCGATCTGGAGTACGACCCGAAGGACATCCCCAGGGTGATCCAGCCCATCGTCGACGGCGTGGCCGACGTCGTCTTCGGCAGCCGCTTCACCGGGACGCCCCGCCGCGTGCTCTACTTTTGGCACACCGTACTGAACAACCTCCTCACCACCCTCTCGAACGTGATGACCGGATTGAACCTGACGGACATGGAAACCTGCTACAAGGCCTTCCGCATCGAGGTGCTCAGGGGCATTCGGATCGAGGAGGACCGGTTCGGAGTCGAGCCGGAGATCACCGCCAAAGTGGCGCACCGGCGCTACAGGATTTACGAGGTGCCGATCAGCTATTATGGGCGAACGTATGCTGAAGGGAAAAAGATCAGTTGGAAAGACGGAGCGCGGGCACTCTACGTGGTGATGAAATACGCTTTGAAGCGCTGATGAAATTCGGTCCGAGCCGCGACAGAGCCACGCACGATGTTTGACTGGATTCACACGCTGTTCTCCCGCGATCTGGCGATCGACCTCGGCACCGCGAACACGCTGATCTACATCCGCGGCGTGGGAATCGTGTCGAACGAGCCCTCGGTAGTGGCCGTTCAGCAGGATGCTCGCGGCGGTAAGAAGGTGCTTGCGGTGGGCAAGGAGGCCAAGGAGATGCTCGGCAGAACGCCGGGCAACATCGTGGCCATTCGACCGATGAAGGACGGGGTGATCGCCGACTTCGAGATTACCGCGGCCATGCTGCGCTACTTCATTCAGAGTGCCCACAATCGCAAAACGCTGGTCAAGCCGCGAATCATCATCGGCATCCCGTCCGGCATTACCGAGGTGGAGCGGAGGGCAGTGCGGGAGGCGGCGGAGAATGCCGGCGCGAGGGAGGTATACTTGATCGAGCAGCCGATGGCGGCGGCGATCGGCGCCGGGCTGCCCGTCACCGAGCCTTCCGGCAACATGATCGTCGACATCGGCGGGGGCACCTCCGACGTGGCGGTCATTTCGCTCGCCGGAATCGTCTACGCCAAGAGCGTGCGAATCGGCGGCGACAAGCTGGACGAGGCGATCATCCAGTACGTCAAGCGCAAGTACAATCTCCTGATTGGCGAGCGTACCGCGGAGCTCATCAAGATGGGCATTGGAACGGCGTACCCCACCGACGAGGTGATGAGCATGGAGATCAAGGGCCGGGACCTGGTGGCCGGCGTCCCGCGCACCTTGACGATCACCTCCGACGAGATCCGCGAAGCCCTCGGCGAAGCGGTGAACGGCATCGTGGATGCGGTAAAAATGACGCTCGAGCGAACTCCGCCCGAGCTCGCCGGAGACATCGCCGATCGCGGCATCGTCCTCGCCGGAGGCGGCGCGCTGCTCAAGAATTTCGACACCCTACTGCGCGAGGAGACCGGCCTACCGGTGTTCTTGGCTGAGGATCCGCTGAGCGCGGTGGTGATCGGGGCGGGAAAGGCGCTGGAGTCGATCGACATCCTACGGCAGGTCTGCCGCTCCGTTTGAGCGCGAAAGGCGCGGCTACCAGAGGACGTCCTGGTCCTCAACGACCCCGGGCAGCTTCTCGATCGGAAGACTGCTTTGCCCGACTCTGACCGTGCCTTCGAAAATGCCGAGGGGCTGGATGAATCGGCTCTTCACGAGCTTGTAGTCCCGCTCCTCTCGGTGGGCGTGAATCGGCAGAAACCTCAGCTCAACGGCTCCGTCTTCCGTGGTGATCCGCCAAGTCTCCAGCACGTGGGCGGTGTCGTACTCAAATCGCGCGCGGCCAATGGGGATCAGCCGGTCGCCAAGCCAAAGCGCGTTCTCCTGAGCCTCCTCGCTCGCGTCGTTGAATCCTTCGACGAGGTTCAGCCCGAAGGAAACACCCGAGGACAGGCGTCCCGACGCGAATGCCCAACGCCACGATGTCCTCCGGCCCAGGTAGCCGTTTGTGTAATCCAGGCCTGCCATTCCCCCGTCGAGCTCAAACTTCCGGCCGCCCGCTTCGAGCATTCCGCTCAGCTCCAGGGTTGCCCACTTCTGCGTAACATTCACCACCCCATCACCGGGCACCGGGGCGATGACTGTCATCGGCGATGCAGGGCCGCCAGCGAGCTGCCCCTGGCAAGAGAAGCTGGCACCGCGCCAAACTCTTGCCTGCGCGCTAATCCGATAGGGGTCCTCCTGGCCATGCCGCGCGAGCTTGATTGCGATTCCCGGCGCGCGAAACCGCGCCAGAGCGCCCGCACCCGGGTGATTCGAGATAGCGGTAAACGGCCGCGGCAAGCCCATATAACCGGCATCGAAGAGCACACGACGCTCGCCCAAATGAATCGCGCAGGCGAACGCGTTGGCAGCGTAGCCGAGGTCCGCGACCGAGAGGACGGCTAGAACTTCGGGGCTCGCAAGCATCGCGTAAAACCAACGCTTGTGCTTGGCAAACCGCAGCGGACCCAGCAAGCGGTAGGGACCCTTAAGGCGCGCCAGGTTCACCTCGCGCACCGAGCCCGTGTAGGTGCCGAAGCGCGGCTGGCCGTTGTCCTCGATCGAGGCCGGCGCCGGGCGCAGTGGCTCAGGTGTCCGCGAGATCATCCTGCTTGGGAGATCCTCGCAGCAGGCACGCCTGTTTGTCTCCCTGTTTCAACCTTGAAACGCTCGCCGCAGTCGAGCGCTTTACGATGGGCGACGAGCCTGCAATGGTCGGCCCCATGGCGTTCGATTCGTTGAAGGACCCCGTCAGGTGGCTCACCCCGACCCACCTGAAGAAGCTCGCCAACCAGCGCCTGTCGGACATCGTGCTGACGTCGGTGGGCCGCTCGCGCCGACGAGTGGCGGCGTTGGCGCGGCGTCATCCTTCCGCGGACCCGCGCGAGCTCGCTCAGCGCCTGATTGAAGGAAAGAAGGAAATCGCCAGCATGGTGGGCGGGGTGAGCGGCGTCTTCGGCCTCATATCCGTTCCGGCAGACCTGTTGGTGATGAGCTGGCTGCAGATCATTCTTCTGGTAGACATCGCCACGGTGTACGGCGTGAATCTCAAGAGCCCCCGCGCACGCAAGGAGTTGCTGGACCTGTTCGCCTACGCCAACGGCATGCGCCCGCTGCAACGGGCCGGACCCAAGGTTCTGGGCAAAGTGGTGGGCAGGTTGCTCGAGCGCAACGGCCTGGTAACCTTCGGCCGAGCGCTGCCGCTCGTCGCCGCGCCAGTAACCGCTTACCTCAACAACCGGCACATGCAGACCGTAGGCGATCAGGCGCTCCACTACTACCATGGCTTCGGAAAAGCGCACGCGAAGCGCCGCACCGGGTAAAATGGCCTTGGAGCAGGTTGTGACCGACGTGGCGGCGTACACCGATCTTCTCACCGGCGCGTGGAAGAGGGAGTACTTCGAGCTTCAACTTGCCCGGGCGGTCGCCATGGCCCAACGTTTGCGGCAGTCTCTCTCCCTGGTGATGGTAGACGTCGATCAACTTCAAGAGCACAACGACGTCCACGGTCCGATGCAGCTCGACGACTCGATCGGCTGGCTGGCGATGAAGATCTCGGAGGTGATCGATGGGCGAGGGCCGATCGGTCGACTCGGCGGCGGCTCCTTCGCGGTGTACCTGCCCACCTTCGCTGAGACGCGCGCGCTGCAGCTCGCCCAAAGCTTGCGAAGGGCGGTGGCTTCTACCTCGCATTCCTCAAGCCTCGGCGAGTACCGGTTGACGATCTCGGTCGGCGTCGCGACCTTGAGGCGCGGAGAGCCCTGGGGAAACCTCATCGAGGCAGCAGAGCGCGCCTGCCTCAAAGCCAAGCAAGGCGGCCGCGACGCCGTCGTCTCGCGCTGAGGCACTCTAAATCGCCCAGTCCGCGCGCGTGACTACCGGCAACTGGAGTGCCCGCTCCCGCTCGAGGTCGAGATTGCCGATGTGCAGTGAGAGGGGGGCCTGAACCCACTTGAAAATCGACTGTAGGAACAGCTTGGTGAACTTTTCGACGAATCCCTTGAGCCGATCCCTTGGCACCTCGGTAAACATGTCAGCGAGGATGGAAAACACCTCGGCGGGAAGAAGCTTTTCGCCAGCGAACAGGTAGAAGCACGCGTCGAGAATGGGAAACGGCATCAACTCCTCTTCGCCCACCTGGTCGGGAGCCAGCTCCGGGCCCGCCGGGCGCGCCATCGCCAGGCGGATACCCTCGAGGCCGGTTTTTTCCTGTAGGTAGTCGAGCAGGTAGATGACCACCGTCTTGGGAACGTTGGCGATCACCGCGAGCCCGCCCATCAGATCCCCGCCCACGGTGGTGTAGCCCACCGCCTTCTCGCTCATATTCCCCGTCTGCAGGACAAGCCCGCCGGACGAATTGGACCAGTTCCACATCCGCAGAGCCCGAAGGCGCGCCTGCGCGTTTTGCTCGGTCAGCGCGGTGAGCTTGGCCTCGCCCAGCATCTGGCGCGCCGCGGCCAGCTCTCGCTCGAAGGCCTCCTCGATCGGGACCACCTTGAGAGGTACGCCAAGCTCGGCGCAAATGGTCTCCGCTGCTTTTCGCGTCTGCGCCGAGGAGTAGCGAGTGGGCATGTAGAAGGCTTGGATCAATGAGCCGGGGTTTTCCGGGCGCACTTTCCTTGCGTAGCGATGCGCGATGAGCAGTGTGAGCATCGAGTCGCGGCCTCCGGAGACCGCCACGCCGAGCGAGCGGAAGGCGCCCGTCTTCTCGAAGTAATCGCCGACGCCGAGCGCCAGCGCGTCGAGCAGCTCGTCACACCATTCCTCGCGCGGTGACCGGGTGTCCGGATGTGGCAGAAAGAAGCTGCGTTGCGCAGGCACGGGGTAATGCAGCTTGTCGCGGCGGGTGGCGAACTGAGACGCGGGAATCTCCAGCGAGGGCACCGGCCGGTGCGCGGCGGCGAAGCTTTCGCGATCCATGCGCCAGGTAGAATTCTCCGACCTGAGGCGAGCAGTTCGCTCAAGATCGATCGTGCTCGCCGAGTAGCCTTCCCGAAATCGGGTAGCCATCAGCATCCACTTGCCGTTCTGGTTGAGGTAGCCGCCCCCGTCAAAGATGAGCCCATCGTTGCACCCGTACGCGTTGGCATAGGCCAGCGTGCACTGATGGTCGGCCGCCCGGGTGGCGATGAGCTCACGGCGTGTCTGCTCGGTGCCGAGGCGGAACGGCGACGCGGAGATGTTGGCGACCAACTCTGCTCCCGAATAGGTACGCCGCCGGATCGGACCGTCTGCGCTCCAGAGATCCTCGCAGACCTCTACCGCCAAGGTCCCGAAGTCGAACTTGAACAGCCGATCGCCGAGGAAGACGCCGCGAACTTCCCCCTCCTGTAGTGGGAGGCCGCGCGAGAAGTTGCGGCCTTCATAAAAGATGCTGTAGGTGGGCAGCTTTTCCTTGGGGACCAGACCGATCACCCGGCCCCCGGCGACCACCGCCGCGCAATTGAAGCGCAAGCCTTGGTGGGCCACCGCCACCCCCAAGACGAAGACGGTCGGCAGTCGGGCGGTGGAATGGGCGAACTTGAGCAGCTGCGGCCACTGGCCATCCACGAAGCCTTGCCACTGGATGAGGTCCTCGGAGGGATAGCCGCCGATCAGTTGCTCCTGGAAAACGCCAACCGTCACTTCATCAGCGGCCATCTGCTGGGCGAGGCGAATCGCCCGGTCGGCGTTCGCCTCGAACGCTCCGACCGTCGTGTTCACGTTGGCGACGCCTACCTTGACTAGGCGCATTCGCGCTCCTCGGCGAGCATCATCCTTAATTCACCGGACCGGTATCCTTGGGCGGGGTCAATCGTGCGATCAATTCGCCTACCTCGTCCACTACGCCCAAGAGCCTTCGACGGACGTCCAGCTCGGAGAGCAGCTGCTGGCGGCGCCCAAGGTCGATGACGAGGGCGGCGGCCATCGCGTCTGCCAAGCTCCCGCCGCTGGTCGACGCCGCACTCTGCAAGACGGTTTGTCCGAAGCTGTGAGGCAGCAGACCAGCGAGCTCGAATACGGTTTGCCGCAGCTGCTCGTCCTCTGGTCCACTGAACGCCGGATCGCCGAGAATCTCAGCCCGGACCTCCCTGTACTGCTTACGCGCCGGCAACTCTTCACTGATCCGCGCCCGAGCCACTCCCCGCACAACGATGTTGTACCGCCCGCCAGCGAGCTCTTCATGCCAAGCGATGACTCCCGCGCAGCAGATCGGATGCAGCGGTGGCAGGGCGGCGGACTCGCGCGCAGCAGCGCCCGCAGGCTGAGACATCGCCATGACGCGGTTGCCGGCGAGGCTGTCCTTGACCAGCTCCCGGTAGCGCGCCTCGAAGATGTGCAGCGGCACGGCCATCCCCGGAAAAAGAACCACGGACGAAAGCGGGAAGACTTTGAGCGCCGAGGCAGCAGTCTCCACCCTTTCTAAAGCGGTCATCGCTTTGAACGTAACTCGTTGCGCGCGGATTTGCCTCTTGGCAGACTTCTTGCGGCGAAGTCATCTCGCGGGGTTGGACCGCGGGCCGGCTATGGGTATCGTTGACCCCCGGATGACCAATACGGAATTGGCGGGACGCCAGGAACTCGAGCTACCCACCTCCTGGTATGGGCGCGTTTACCACAAGATGGAGGGGCTGGCGTCTTCCCCGTACGCCCTGGCCTTGATGTTGCTCGTCTCCGTCGTCGATGGATCAGTGTTCCCAATCCCACCGTTCGCGCTGCTGGTGCCAATGACACTCGCTCAGCCGAAGCGTTGGTGGTGGTTGGCCACGCTCGGAACTGCGGCGAGCATGGTCGGCGGCGTTCTGGGCTACGAGCTGGGCAGGTTGGTGCACGCCGGAGCGATGAGCTTTCTGTCGATCAACCTCGATGCCCGCGTGCACCGGTTCGGCATTGATTCCACCATTGGCCAGCTGCTCGGTGATAATTTTTGGGTGCTCTCGCTGCTGTGTTCAGTGCTGCCAACGCCCTTCAAAGTCGTCGCGATCGGCAGCGGCATGGTCCTCGTGCCGCTCGGGCGATTCCTGATCGCCGCGCTGATCGGTCGCACGATACGTTTTTTCGTGGTCGCCGGGGCCATGGCCTTCCTCGGCCCTCGTGCCCGGCGGTGGCTTCGGGTCTGAACGGGGCTCGCCCGGCAATCGCTCACCGGTGGCCCCGTATTGGCTGCAGGAGGTTGCCATGCGCCGACCGCACGCAGCTGCTCTATTGTCTCTCCTGATACCGGGAATTGGGCAGATTTATAATGGGGAAATCCTGCGCGGTTTATTCTGGCTGCTACTTACCCCGGGGTTGTGGATCGGCTCCGCCGGACTGCTTGGTTGGGTTTGCCACTTGATATCGGCGGCGACGGCGTACCACCGGGCCCAGCTCAAGGAATTTCCGACGCGGCTCGCGTCACTGACCGACTGAGTTAGCGGCCTTTTCCTCGAGCGGCTTGAGTGAGCCGGTGGTCGTCACCGCGAAGTTAATATTGTTGTAACCGGCCGTCGCGCAGCTAAACATGACCCGCTTCATAATCTTGTAGGGGATGTCTTTGTCCCCCTGGATGTTGACGTCGCCCTTGAAACCGCTGGCGTCGTCCTTGGCGAGCGAATGCAGGTCCTCGTACTGCTTCTTCATCTCCCGAAGCTTTTCCTCCAGGGATGGAATGTTGAGGTAATCATCGCGCGCGAGGTCCTCCACGCGGCCTATCACCGTCCCGCTGACCAGCACCTGATCTTTGGAGATCATCACCACCGGAACCATCTCCACTTCGCGGACGTTGACCGCTTCGGGGAGTTGAATGTCCTTGGTCATCATCAAAACCTCTCCGGTAGCGGAGAAGTTTGCGATGAGAAACAAGACGATGATGACAAACATGTCGACCATCGGGGTGATCAACAGGTCCGCGAACATCGGCCGCTTGGAAATGCCGCCGTGGCCAAAAACCTTGGATTTCTCCAGCCGCTTGCCGAACCGCTTTCCGGGAACTTGGATGGCCATTGCTTTCCTCAGCCCATCGCTGCGGCGACGGAGACGTTCGGCAGCCCGAGGCCGATGGAATCATCAATGATGCGCACCAGGTCCTCGTATTTGACGGCGTCCTCCGGCTGCAGAGTAA
>Ga0126379_10000671_pt1 | contig 19190 bp, 17 predicted proteins | sample PanSoiMetPlot_24_FD_92640 | JGI IMG/M metagenome (GOLD analysis project Ga0126379, IMG submission 92640) | Tropical forest soil microbial communities from Panama - MetaG Plot_24 | ecosystem: Environmental > Terrestrial > Soil > Tropical forest > Bulk soil | place: Panama | collected 2016-02-17
ATCCCGTCCGCTCGCGTGTGGATCTGCGCGGAGAGGATGTTGATGCCGTGGGCGGCGAGCGTCCCGGCAATCAGGGAGAAGAGACCGGGCACGTCGCGGGTGGCGATGACGAGCTCGGAGGAATCCAGATCCGGATGGTGGAAGACTTCAGTCGCGATCACGTCCTCGTCGATCCGCTCGATCAACCGCAGGTGGGCGGCGATCCGCTGCGGCGACGTCGTCGCGAGATAGCGATCGGACAGCATGCCGACGTGCGCGGTCACCGCTTCCCGGTCGGCTTCGCCATGCATGACCTCCCACACCCGTGCCGCGATCGCCTCGCGCGTCGGAGGCGGCACCGGACCCCCGGTCAAGTGAGCGAGGACCTGCATGAACAGCGTGCCGAGGATCCTCGCCTGCCATGGGGTCATGACGCCCGGACCCACGGCCCGCATGTCCGCGAAGGTCAGCAGATAGAGCATGCGGAGGCGCTCCGGGGTGCCGCACAGGTCCGCGAGTGAGGCGATGGTCTTGGGGTCGTCGATGTCCCGGCGCTGCGCGGTGTGGGACATCGAGAGATGGTGGGCCACCAGGAAGCTGACCTGCTCGGCATCCTCGGGAGAGAGCTCCATGCGCGCCGTCAGCGCCTGGATCAGCGGGATCCCCTTGGCGACGTGGCCGTGTCCCTTCCCCTTGCCGACGTCGTGCAGCAGCATGCCCAGCATGAGGAGATCCGGCCGCTCGACGTCGTTGAGCACGTGGGCGAGCTCCTCGGACTCCGCGGATTGCCCGGGGGCCAGCGCCTCGAGATTCTCCACCGCGAGCAGCGAGTGCTGATCCACCGTGAACTTGTGGTAGACGTCGTACTGCACGAGGCAGGTGAGCGCGCCCCACTCGGGCACGTAGCGACCGAGCACGCCCAGCTCGTGCATCTCGCGCATCGTCTGCGCCACGCGCCCCCAGCTGCGGCAGATCGAGAGGAACAGGTCGCGCACGGCCGGCGACGTGCGGAAATCGTCGTCCACCAGGTCGAGCGAGTCCTCGATGGCGCGCTCCACGTCGACGCCCAGCTCGAGCCCCAGGCGGTGGGAGTGCCAGAAGACCTTCATCAGGCGCGCGGGATCCTCGCGGAACGCCCGGCCGTCCCCGTGCGCCAGGTGCATCTGCTCGTCGATCACGATGAGCCCGTCGGCCAGTGCCTCCTGGCGGAGGCGGCGCTGGACGCCGCCCCGGTGCGCGAGGGTCTCGCGGCAGCGCGCGATAAGGCGCCGGGACACCCGGTGGATCGCGCGCGCGTGGAGATAGTAGTCGCGCATGAACTTCTCGACGCCGAGCGACACGTCGTCGCCGGTGTAGCCGAAGTTCTTCGCGATCTGCGGCTGCACGTCCCGCGACAGCACGTCGTTCTTGTGGCCGGAGAGGAAGTGCAGCTCGTTGCGCACGCGCCAGAGGAAGGTGAGGGCCTCGTCCGTCGCCTTCTGCTCGCGCGCGGTGATGAGCCGCTTGTCCAGCAGCTCGCGCAGCGTGCGAGTCCCGAACTTCGTCGAGGCGAGCCACATCGCGGTGTGGATGTCCCGCAAGCCGCCGGCCGACTCCTTGACGTTCGGCTCGCCCATGTACGGCGAGCCGCCGAACTTGCGGTAGCGCTGGTCCCGCTCGGCCAGCGTCGTCTCCAGGAACTGGGCGAAGTCCTTCTGGTAGATGTTCTCGGCGAGCACCTTGCGGAAGCGGTTGAACAGCCGGCGATCGCCGACCAGGAAGCGCGCCTGCTGCATCGAGGTGCGGCTCGGGAAATCGGTGCGCGCCATGGCGAGGCAGTCGGGCAGGCTGCGCACGGCGTGGCCCACCTGCAGACCCAGATCCCAGAGCGCGTAGAGCAGGCCCTGGGTCAGGCGCTGCACGTACGGCCCCATCTCGCCGTCGTAGATGATCATCAGGTCGAGGTCGGAGAGCGGGTGCAACTCGCCTCGGCCATAGCCTCCGAGGGCCACCAGCACCAGCGGAACCGGCGTGGTGCCCTCGCGCTTCGCGTCCTCCGCGGCCAGGCGGTACAGCGTGGCGAGAAAGGTGTCCATGAACGCGGCGTAGGCCTGGACGGACTGCTGACCGGAGGCGCCGCCCAGGTGAGCCGCGCGGAGGAAGTCGACGTTCGAGCTGAGGTGTTGCCGGAGCAACTCGAGGCGAAGCCGGCGCCGCCTCTCCGTCAGGTCGCGCGATCCGCCATCGAGCCCCTTTCCGGCCCGGTTTTCACCGCGCCGGATCTGGCGATAGAGTTCGGCAGACATGGCGAAACGTTACAGGACCACACGGATAGTGTCAAACACGACGGCCACTTGGCGTGAACTGTGCGCGCGTTTCCGCGCGCGCTGATAGAATGTGCGCCTATGCGACGGCTCTGGCGGGCGGTTCTCGACAAGGTGGCGCCGTACGACGCGGGGAAACCGCTCGAGGAGGTCGCGCGAGAGCTGGGTCTCGAGGCCGTGCTGCGGCTTTCGGCGAACGAGAGCCCGCTTGGGCCATCGCCCCTCGCGGTCGAGGCGATCCGGCGAGAGGCGACGCGGGCTCACCTCTACCCCGACGGGGGCTCGAGCGATCTGCGCGCGATGATCGGGCAGCGGCTCGGCATCTCGTCCGACTGGATCGTGGTCGGAAACGGCGCCGACGAGCTCCTGGCTCTGATCGCCCGCGCCGCGTACGATCCCGACGACGAGATCGTGATCCCGCACCCCGCCTTCGAGCCATACGGGACGGAGGCCACGCTCTCGGGCGCCACGATCGCGCTGAGCCCGCTCAAGGGGTACGAGACGGACCTCTCCGATATGGGGCGCCGCGTGACCGCGCGGACCAAGGCCATCTTCGTGTGCACGCCGCACAATCCGGCCTCGACGATCGTGCCGCGGCGCGCGCTCGAGCGCTTCCTGGACGACCTCGGGCCGGACGCCCCGCTCGTCGTGGTCGACGAGGCCTACCGCGATTTTTGCGACGACCCCGAGACGGCCGACGGCGTCGATCTCGTGCGCCGCTTCCCGGCCGTGATCGCGCTGCGCACGTTCTCGAAGATCGCCGGCCTCGCGGGGCTGCGCATCGGGTATGCCATTGCCCGTCCCGAGAACATCGAGCGACTCAACCGCGTGCGCGCGCCGTTCAACGTGAACCGGCTGGCGCAGGTCGCGGCCGTCGCGGCGCTCGAGGACGCCGAGCACCTGGAGCGGACCCGCGCGCTCGTTCTCGCGGAACGGCCGCGCCTGCGGGATGCGCTCGATCGCCGCGGCGCTCCATCGCCGCCCTCGCAGGCGAACTTCCTCCTCGCCAGGGCCGGCCATGCCGCGACCGCGGTTCGCGAGGGTCTCCTGCGATCCGGCATCCTCGTCCGCGACGGCGCGGGCGTGGGGTTCCCGGGCCACCTGCGGATCGCCATCGGCACCCCCGAGCAGAACGATCGCCTGCTCGCCGCCTGGGATCGCGCGAAGGCCGACGCGTAGTCCCGCCTGCGATCGCGCCGCGCCGGTGAGGCGGTGGAGACCGGTCGCGGTCTCCAGGTAGCACAGGCGACTCGGGACGGCCGGTTCAGCGTGGCCGGCGCGCCGTCTGATCGGCGGCCGGCGACTTACCAGCGGGCGACCTGGCGCTGCGCTTGCCGCTCGCCGGGTCGGCGCTCGCCGCCGGCTTGGACGGCGCTGACCTCGGCGGGCTCACCGCCAACTGGGCCCGCGAGATCTCCCGCAGCTCGCGCTCGAGCTCGAGCACGCGTTGCTGCGATCGCGCGGCCTGGGTGCGCAGCGCCTCCGCCTCGGCATAGACCGTCTTGACCTCGGCCTGGAGGCGCTCGGCGCGAATCCGGCTGTCCGCCCACTTCGCCCAGAGCACGGCGCACAGCACCGCGAGCAGCAGCGACGCCACGATGAGGAGCCACGGGCGGCGCGCCATGTGCGCGCGGCGTCGAGCCGGAACCGATACGTCGAACAGATCGGTCGTCATGCCCCCGAGACTAGCATCGCCGTCCGCCCGGCGAGGCGCGGATGTGCTGCGGATCTTTTTGCTACAGTATGAGCCGTGGAGCCGGGACTGCTCCCTCGCTTCTTCGACCGGGTCACCCGCCAGGCGTTCGGCGACCTGGCCCTCGACGACGCTCCCGCCGCGCGCTACCTCGCGGACATGCTCACGCGCTTCGCCCGTGCCGACGCGCTTCGGGCAGTGCAGGCCGCGACCGCGCGGCGCCTCGAGAGCGTGGCCGACTCCCTCCTCGCGATCCAGCGCGCCTGGGACATCGCGTCCCCCGAATTCAACCCGTCCGAGGAGCGCGTTCTGCGCCGTCACATCGGCGACTACACGATGTTCATGACCGGGGTCTTTCGGGACCACGTCGAGCGCCTGGCCATCACCGGGTACTACGAGCACGAGGGTCGCCGGGCGTATCGCTTCCTCTCCGAGACGGCGCGCGCCGATGGCCAGTCCGAGGCGCCGCTCTACCGGCGGCTGTCGGACCGCTTCGAGCAGTATGCGGGCGCGCTCACGTACGCGAGGAAGGTCTACTTCCGGGCCGACGCCTGGGAGCCTGGTGTCTGGCCGGGCGATCCCTTCGCGCGCCTTCTCCTCGGCAAATGAGCGGATCCGCGGGGGATGTCGAGGCCGCCTGTCTCGACGCGCTCGAGCGCGCGCTCGCCGAGGGCAATCCGGTGGAACTCGCGGATTGTCCGCCCGCTGCGCTCGACGCCGCGCTCCGCGAGCTGATCCGGCGCAGGGGCGAGTCCGCCGGGCCGCTGCTCCGTTCCCTCGCGGAGCGATCTCCGGCGAAGGCGCTCCGGAAGGCCGCGAGGCTCGCGATCTACCGACTCGAGCAATCAGGGGTGCGCCTCCCGGCGCTCGTGGCGCCGGCGTCCCCGCCGGTCATCGCCCGACGAGCCGAGCGCGCCGTGCGGAGCTGGCTGTCGGGCATCGACGGCAGCGGATCGCGAGCCGTGTGGATTCTCTTCGAGGGCGGGCTCGGGGGCGGCCTCCTGCTCTGCTCGCTCCTGCTGAACGACGAGACCGGCATTCTCGAAGTGGCGGGGGGCCCGATCACCCGGCGCCGCCTCGAGCGGGAGCAGGCCGCGCTGCGCGAGCATCAGAAGCTGCCCTGGGTGGAGGCGGATCCGTCCCACGCGTGCCGGCTCGTCATGGAGGCGCTCGCGTTGCACGCTCGTCTCGGCACCGATCCCGCCGCCGGCTTCTCGCGATGGCGCCGGCTGTTCACGGCGACGCCGCCCGCGCCGAGCGGCTCCGCGGAACTGCCGTCGCCCGACTCCGCGTTGCTCGAGCGCTCGGCCGAGCTGGCCGAGCTGCCAGAGCTGGGGGGCTGGTTCGTGGAGCCGGGCCTCGTCCAGGAGGACGGCCTTGCATTGCTCCAGACTCGCGAGAGCCGGCTCGTCGTCTCGGATCAGATCAAGGCCGAGCGCGAGGCGGCCATCGTCGACGGCGTGATCACGCGCCTCTTCACCCCCGATGCGCGAGGGCGCTGGGGCCGTCGCCTCGAGGAGATGGCGCTCGTCTTTCGCGCCACGGGCCGCGACGACGCGGCGGCGCTGGCCAGCGCGGCTGCGGTAGCGCTCGTCGACGAGGGGCGTCCGGCCACCGGCATTCCGATCGTTCGCGCGCTCGCGCAGCGAGGCGTCGAGGTCGCGACGGAGGTGGCGCTCGGTCGCGTCAAGCTCGCCGACGTGAGCCGCGCGCCGCGCCCTCGATCGAGCTGAGCGGAAGTCGCGGACGGCGCGTGGCCGCCCCGCTCGCGGTCGCCGAGAAGCGCCGGGCTGCGCTGCGAGCCGGCCGGTGATCTCGGGTCTCTCGGTGGGCCAGGTCAGCGACCCCGTCGGGCTTACCGGCGTGACCGTGCTCCTGCCCCAGCGCCCGGCGATCGGCGGCGTCGAGATCCGCGGCTGGGCGGTGGGCATCCATGGCCTCGAGTTCCTCGATCCCCGCCATCTCGTGCCGGCGCTCGATGGCGTCGTCCTGTCGGGCGGGAGCGCCTTCGGCCTCGAGACGATCTGGGGCGTGATGCAGTGGCTCGAGGAGCGGGGCGTGGGATTTCGGACGAGCCACACGGCCATTCCACACGTCGCCGGCGCCATCCTGTACGACCTCGGTGTCGGCGATCATCGGCGGCGACCCGACCGCGCGATGGGATATGCGGCTGCGGCGGCCGCGCGCCCCGGGCCGGTGGAAGAGGGCAACGTCGGCGCGGGAACTGGAGCCACCGTCGGCAAGCTCTCCGGGGCGCGGTGTGCGATGAAGGGCGGCATCGGATGCGCCACGGTCCGGGTGGACGATGTGGAGCTGGGCGCGCTGGTCGCCGTCAATGCGGTCGGGGACGTGCGCGATCCGGAGACCGGGCGGCTCATCGCAGGCACGCGCGACGCACCCGACGGACGCCGGCTCGTCGACACGGCCGCCGCGCTGGCGGCGGGCGCGCCGCCGCCGGCCTTTCGACCCGTGAACACGACGATCGGCGTGGTGGCGACGACCGCGGCGCTCGACAAGGCGGGCGCGGCTCGCCTTGCCGCTCAGGCGATCGAGGGCTTCGGCCTGGCGCTCTCGCCGCCGCATCTCGGTGCCGACGGCGACGCGCTCTTCGCGATGTCCGTCGGCGACGCGAGCGCCGACTCGGCTCTGCTCGGCGCAGCGGCCGCGCGGGTCGTCGCGCGCGCGATCGTCCGCGCGGTCACGATGGCGACGTCGCTCCCCGGTATCCCCGCAGCCCGCGATCTCGCGAGCTGTTCCTGACCCCGCCGACACGCGAGCGCCGGCGTGCTAGCATGAGGAGCATGTCACGCCCCGCCAAGGTCATTCCGTTTCCGAGATCCCGCGTCGACGATGCCGCGTCGACGTACGTCGAGGTTCGCCGCTGCCGGGACCAGAGCGAGGCGCTCGTCGTGCGCGCGCTGCTCGAGAGCGAGGGCATCGCGGCGGCGCTGCGCAGCAACATCGCGCACTCCGTGCACCCCTTCAGCGTCGGCGTCCAGGGCGAGGTCATCGTCCTGACCTCGCGGGAAGACGCCGAGCGGGCTCGCGCCATCCTGTCGAGCTGACCGGCGCCTCGGCCCGCAAGCTCAGCGAGTGTGAAGAAATTCGGAAATCGGATTGGCGCCGTGCTGCGAACGTCCTGATGTTTCGTACCGTGGCAACCCGTCTTCGAGATTTCTTCACACGCTCTCAGCTGCCGCTGACCTCCACCATCGCGTCGAAGGCGGCCTGGCCTCCGGAAAACCCGAACGCGTCCACGACGTCGTCCCTGATGACCGCGCCGCCCGACGTCAGGACGTTCAGCCCCTCCCAGCCGTCGCGCATCCACACGGTCCCGGCAGCGATTCGGTCCGTGACGAGGGCGCGCGCCAGGAGCTCGCCGCGCTCGTTGTGAACGCGGATGGCCGCGCCGTCGGTCACGCCCCGCGCCGCCGCATCGCTCGGGGCGATCCAGAGCTCGGGCTCGGGGTCGAGTCTCGCGAGCGCGGGCAGGGCTCGGCCGTGATCATAGAAGCCGTGGAAGTGGTGGAGCGTCCGGCCCTGGCGCAGGGCGAGGGGATACCGCGAGCTGGACGGCGGCGTGTATGTCGGCAGACCGGGCAAGCCCATGGCCACTGCGCGTTCTGAAAAGAGCTCGACCTTCCCGGAGGGCGTGGGGAACGCGAGATCCGGGTGCGCCACGTGGGAGATGCGAAGGGGTCGGATGCCACCCTCCCGTCGAAGCGCGGCGACGGTCGCGCGGCCCGTGGAGGGGTGATCGAGGATGGCGTCGAGGGGACCCTCGTCGGTCTCCCACGGATAGAAATCGCGAGGGAGGCCGAGCCGTGACGCCAGGCCTTTCAGGATCGGCGTGAGCGGCCGAGCCTCGCCGGGCGGGTCGAGGGCCTTCTCCATGAGGTAGAGATGCGTGTTCGTGCTCTTGCAACCCACCTCCTCGAGCCACGACGTCGAGGGCAGCACGACGTCGGCGAAGCGCCGAGCCGTCTCGTTCATGAAGAGCTCGTGACACACCACGAGCTCCGTCCGGGCGAGACCCCGCGCGACCGCGCCGGCGTCGGCGAACGACGAAAGCATGTCGGTTCCAAAGAGCAGCATCGCGCGGAGGCGGCCGTCGAGCAGCGCCTCCGTGATGCGCGGCATCTGATTGGGGATGTCGCGGCCAGGCGGTCTTCGGTCGAGCGCGGTGATGTCGCTCAGGTCCTGGCCGTGCGTCCGCGAGCCGTGCCGCGGGCCGAATCCGCCGCCGGGAATCCCGAGATTGCCGGTCAGCGCCGGCAGGCAGGCGATGGCTCGCCCGGATTGCCAGCCCGCGCCGTCCTTGTGCATCGAGCTTCCACCGAGCACGATCATCGCGGGTTTCGCGGACGTGTAGGCGCGCGCGAGGGAGACGACGCGATCGGCGGCGATGCCGGTCACCGCCTCGGCCCAAGCCGGGGTGGCGTCCCGGAGGTGCTCGGCGAGCGCGTCGAACCCGACGGTGTGGCGGGCGACGAATGCGCGGTTGTGCCGGCCCTCGCCGACGATCACGTGCATCATCGCCAGCGCGAGCGCCGCATCGGTTCCGGGCCGGATGCGCAGGACCTCGTCGGACTGCGCGGCGGCCTCGGTCTCGCGCACGTCGATCGTCACGACGCGCGCACCCCGCCGACGCGCGGCCGCCAGGTGTCGGCCCGTGTTCGGCTGGCTCGCGAGATTGGCGCCCCACAGGAGGATGAACTGCGCGTGCTCGCCCATGTCCTCCTTGGTGTTCGTCTCGAGGACGCCTGTGATCCCGAGGCCGAAGGCGCCGAGCCCCCAGCAGATCATCGTGGGATTCCACCACTGGCAGCCCCAGAAATTGGCGAAGCGCCGCAGCAGATGCGCGCCCACGCGCGTGCCGTAGTTGTTGGCGAAGAGCCCGTGGCCCGCCCACACGCCGACCGCCTCGCGCCCGACCGCGGCCATGCGATCCGCGATGAGATCGAGCGCCTCGTCCCACGACGCCGGGCGCCACGCGTCGTCGGTGCGCCGCGGCCGGACGAGCGGGGTCAGCAGCCGCTTCGGATTGCCGATGATCTCGCGGGATGCCTGCCCGCGCACGCAGAGAAAGCCCCGGCTGTCGGGGTTATCGCGGTCGCCCCTCACGTCGACGAGGCCCCCGTCCTCGACATCGACCAGCATTCCGCACAGCGTCGGGTGGCAACTCATCGGGCACATCGTCCGGACGGTTCGGCGGGCGCTCATGGATGTCTCCGTCTCATGCGACAAAGGGCTCGAGGTCCGAGGCGGACAGGCAAAAGAGCCTCAGCGCGTTGTCGCTCGTCGAGGCCGCGAGGGATTCCGGATCCGCCCCGCGCAGCTCGGCCACCCGGCGCACGGTGAGGGCGACGTAAGCGGGCTCGTTGCGCTGCCCGCGATGCGGGTGCGGAGGCAGATATGGACAATCGGTCTCCACCACGAGCCGGTCCTCGGGCACGAACCGCGCGACGTCCGGGAGGGCGCGCGCATTCTTGTACGTCACGGGTCCGGCCAGCGAGATCGACAGCTCGAGATCGAGGCAGCGCTTGGCGATCGCCACGTCGCTCGAGAAGCAGTGCATGACGCCGCCCACCTCGGCCACGCGCTCCTCGGCCAGGATCGCGAGCGCGTCGTCGTGCGCGTCGCGGCAGTGCACGATCACCGGTTTGCCGAGACGGCGAGCGAGCGCGATCTGCCGCCGGAAGACGCCAACCTGGACGTCGGGAGGCGACAGGTTCCGGAAATAGTCGAGCCCCATCTCGCCCAGCGCCACGACCTTGTCCGAGCTCCGCGCGAGCCCTTCGAGCGCGGCCCAGTCCGCCTCGGTCGCCGACGCGGCATCGTGCGGATGGATGCCGACCGAGGCGCGCACGCCAGGCAACCGCTCGGCCAGCGCGACCGCCGCGCGATTCGTGTCGCCGTCCGTACCGATCGTGACCATGCCGGCCACGCCCGCCTCGCGCGCGCGCTCCAGCACGAGAGCGAGATCGGACGCGAAATCGGGAACGTGCAGGTGCGCGTGAGTGTCGAACAGGCGCATCACCGATCGATCATACCCTGCTTGATCCGGAAGCGCAGACGGCCGACGAGCTGACTCGACGCCGTCACGACGTCGACGGTGTAACGGCCGGCCAGCGGCGGCCGGAGGTCCCGGCGCAGCGACCACGTGCGGAAGCCCTGCGCCCGCCCGCCCTGGACCGGCGACAGCGAGATGCGCGCGATCACGGCGCCGTTCTTGCGCCACACGTGCAGGATCTCCTGGCGAAGCCCGCCGGGCGCCGAGATCGCAGTATAGGCGGCGATCTGCCCCCACTGCGCGACGGTCGCGGCCGGCACCGATCCTTCGATCACGTCGACCGGCTCGTGATCCTGCACGCCGCGAGCCGCGACGGCCCGGACGAGAAAGATCGGCGCCGGCGGCACCATCCCGCGCGCGAACCACGCGATCAGGGCGGCGAGGCAGGCCAGCGCCGCCGCGCGGGCGAGGGCACCCCTCCACGCGATGGCGCCGTGGCGCCGAAACACCGGCGTGAGCGCCAGCACGGCGAGCACGGCGGCGCCCTCGAGGGCCAGGATGGGCCGGATACCCACCAGCGGCAACGCTACGTTGAGCGCGGCGAAGATCGAGAACGCGAACAGCGCGTGGCCCAGCCACGGGCGCGGGGAGACGACGCGCAGGTACCACGGGTCCACGGCCGTGACGATCGCGGTCGCGGCCACCGGAGCCAGGAACACAACGTTCATCGAGTCGAGGGTGACGGTGGCGTAGTACCCGGGCAGCACGAACAGCGAGAGCCCGTGGTACAGCGTCTGGATCGCGTACTCGCCGGCGCCGACGATCAGATGGCGCCCACGCTCTTCCAGGGATGCGCGCAGTTCGACGAGGGCCGCGAAAGAGAGGCACAGGAGGAGGAGATAACCAACGATCCAGCCGACGTGGGGCAGGCCCCGGCGGAACACGAACAGTGCGAGGCACCCCAGCGCCACCGAGGCGACAGAGACGCCCCACCGCTCGAGCCAGCGCAGGAAGGCGTAGCGCGACGCGAGCCGCACCCACGGCGCCCACTCGATCATGCCCGTCAGCGGGCGGCCAGACGGGCGGGCAGCGCGGCGCCTTCGCGGGCGCGCCAGTAGAACAAGAAGAGCGCGATGGTGAACAGCGACTGCGCCACGGACACCACACAGTCCAGGAGAACGCGGGGCACGAAGTGGTTCAGCTCGGGGGCGAGGCGAAATACCTGACCGACCACGAACGCGAACGAGAGCACCGCGAGGAACAGCGTCACGAGGGTCCACAGGATCGACCAGCGCTGGCCCGCCGTGAGCGCCGCGGCCCGCCGCCAGGCGGTCAGCGCCGTGCCGCGCTCGAGCACGACCACGGAGTCCACGACGGAGAAGCGCACGAGGAGGACGACGGTGAGCACCGCCACGGCCAGGAACCCGACCCCCGCGGCGATCGCCGCCGGGCCTCGCAGCGGCGCCGCCAGCATCGCGCCCAGCGCGGGGAGCGCGACCCCCACGTTGATCACGAACCGGGCGATCAGGAGTCGTCCCCACGCAGCGAGGCCCTCGATCATCGCCGATGTGTACCCGACGGGCAGTCCCTGCTTGATCCGGCCGAGCGCGCTCAGGGTCGCGCTCACCACGAGCGGATCGAACACTACCTGAATGGCGAGCATCGCCTGGAGCGACTGCAGCGGGCCCGTCTCGGGCTCGCCGAAGAACTCGAAATAGTTCCGGATCACGTGGCCCGGCAGCCAGACGGAGAGCGAGATCAGCGTGAAGAGGTTCAGGTTGGCGCCGAGGAGCGTAAACGTCTCCCCGAGAAGCCGCCGCACGCTACTTGACCCGGGATCCGGCCGGCACGTCCTTGTCGAGCGTGAGGAGCGACACGGTCGCCTCGTGGGACGCCGCCAGCACCATGCCGTTCGACTGGATGCCCATCAAGGTGGCCGGCTCGAGGTTCGCCACGATCACCACCTTGCGACCGACGAGGTCGGAGGGCACGTAGTGCTCGGCCACCCCGGCCACGAGCGTCCGGGTCTCGCTCCCGACGCGGACGGTGAGCTGTAGCAGCTTCCTGGACTTGGCGATCTTCTCCGCGGCCAGCACCTCGGCCACGCGCAGGTCCACTTTCGCGAAGTCGCCGAGCGTGATCCGGTCTTCCGCCGGACGCGCCTCGGACGCCGGAACCGCAGGCGCTTTCGTGTCGACCCGGGGGAAGAGCGCCGCGATCTTCTCCACGCGCGCGCCGGGCGCGAGCCGACCCCAGGCCGGGTCGACGAGCGTCGGCGTCCCGGCGGCGACGGCCGCGCGGATCTTTGCGGCGGCGTCGGGGAGAAACGGGTCGAGGAGCACGCCGAGCCACGACACGGCCTCCCCGAGCGTGTAGAGCACCGTGCCGAGCCGCTCGCGGCGCGCGGGATCCTTCGCCAGCGCCCACGGCGCCGTCGCGTCCACGTAGCGGTTCACGGCCGCGATGAACTCCCAGATGGCCGCGAGGGCCCGCTGGAACGCGAAGTCGTCCATGGCCAGAGCGACCGCGCGCACCGCGCGCTCGAAGCTCGCCGCGACGGCGGTGTCCTCGTCCGCGAGCGCCCCCGGCGCCGGCACCGCGCCGCCGGCGAAGTTCGCGATCAGCGTGGTCGCGCGGCTCGCGAGATTGCCCAGATCGTTCGCGAGGTCGGCATTGAGCCGCGCCACCAGCGCCTCCTCGCTGAAGCTCGCGTCGAGGCCGAAGGTCATCTCGCGCAGCAGGAAGTAGCGGAAGGCGTCGTGGCCGTACTTGTCGGTGAGCTGGAAGGCCTCGACCACGTTGCCCACCGACTTAGACATCTTGCCGCCACCGAGCGACCAGTACCCGTGGACGTTCAGGCGCCGGTAGAGGGGAATCCCGGCCGCCTTCAGCATGGTCGGCCAGTAGACCCCGTGGGGTTTCAGGATGTCCTTGCCGATCAGATGCTCCGCGTGCCCGCCGGCCCACAGGTCTCGATAGAGGGCACCGTCCGGGTAGCCGATCGCGGACACGTAGTTGAGGAGCGCATCGAACCAGACATAGGTCACGTACTGAGCGTCGAAGGGCAGCGGGATGCCCCACTCGAGCCGCGATCGCGGGCGGCTGATCGACAGGTCGAGCAGCGGCTCGCGCAGGAAGCCCAGCACCTCGTTGCGGTAGCGCTCGGGCTGGATGAAGTCGGGATGCGCCTCGAGGTGCCCGATCAGCCAGTCCTGGTACCGCGACATCCGAAAGAAGTAGTTCTTCTCCTTGATGAAGGTGAGCGGGGTCTGGTGATCGGGGCACTTGCCGTCGACGATCTCCTTGTCCGTGTAGAAGCGCTCGCAGCCGTAGCAGTAGTTGCCGCCGTACTCGCCGAAATAGATCTCGCCGGCGTCCCACAGGCGCTGGAGCACGTCCTGCACGACCGCCTCGTGGCGCGGCTCCGTCGTGCGGATGAAGTCGTCGTTGGTAATGCCGAGCCGCCGCCACGTCTCGCGGAATCCCGCTGCGATGTTATCGGCGTACGCCAGCGGCGTCACGCCGGCCGCGGATGCCGCCTGCGCGATCTTGTCCCCGTGCTCGTCGGTGCCGGTCAGGAAGTACACGCGCTCGCCCAGCAGGCGGCGGTACCGGCACATCGCATCGGCCATGATCGTGGTCGAGGCATGGCCCAGGTGCGGAAGGGCGTTGACGTAGTAGATCGGCGTCGTGAGGTACAGCGCTCGGTCGCTCATGGCGGGAACTCGTTCGCGGTCAGGCGGGCTTGATGTGGCTTCGGCCTTCCCACGTCACCTGGTCGATCGGGACCTCGGCCTCGGTGCCGTCCTGGAATCCGACCACCACGGCTTGCTTCAGCACGCGGATGGAGCGCACCTTTCCCGTCATGCACCCGCCGCCGCCACAGGTCGCCGAGCACGGCGTGTTGACCCGGGGCAGCCGGGACCGGAGCTCCTCGTAGGTCGAGAACTCGTAGAGCAGGCAGCACTTGAGGCGGCCGCAGTTGCCGAGTAGCCGGCTGTCCGTCAGGGGCATGTCCTGGGCCTTGGCCATCTTCACCGAGATCGGCTCGAACTTCTTGAGGTGCGAGGCGCAGCAGAGCTGGCGCCCGCACGGGCCGATGCCGTCCATGAGCTTGGTCGTGTCCCGGGCCCCGATCTGCCGCATCTCGATCCGCGAGTGGAACTCGTGCGCCAGGTCGCGGATCAGCTCGCGGAAGTCCACACGCTCATCGGCGCTGAAGAACGCCGTGACGCGGCGGCGGGAGGCTTCGATCTCGACGTCCACGATCTTCATGGCGAGACCCTTGGCGTGCGCGAGCCGCCGGCACGTCTCGATTCCCTCGATCTCACGCGCCCGGCGCTCTCGCCACTCCGCCACCTCGGAGCTCGTGGCGCGGCGGAGCACGCGGCGAAAGAGGCGGTCGCGCTTGAACTCGGGCAGCGGTCGCTTGGGGCGCCGCACCTCGGCCACGGCCGTCGCGCCGCCGGCCTCGACGATCACGAAGTCGCCGACGGAGAGGGTCGCGTCCGTCGTCAGGTAGTCCTCTGCGAAGAGGGGCTCGCGCAACCGCACGCCGATGAGATACGCGGGCGCCTCGAACGCCGTCTCGTTCCGCGCGGGCTCGGTCACGATCGCGCCTCCGACAGACACAGTCGGCTCAGCAGCACCTCGACCGTCAGCCGTGGCGAGACATTGCCCTCGAGCGCATACCACGCCTCACGGCACGCGGTGAGGCCGCCCAACGCCTCGTGGACGCCGATCGGTGGCATGTGCGATGGCGCGGCGAGCACCGACAGATCGGGCGTGCCACCGGCCTCGCGACACAGGGCATCTCGATATTGGAGCCAGCACGCCTCGACGAGGGCTTCCGCCGCGTCGCGATCTCTCCCGACGCTCTCGCCGATCTTCAGGATCAGCTCGGTGCCTCCCGCGCGGGCGTCCTCCAGTGCGCGCAGCGCCCCCGCCCAGCGCTCGTCCTGGCCATCGGGCAACAACGCGACGCCGCCCTCGCGCGGCTGCGGGCGAAAGCGCACGACCTGGCACCGCGAGAGCACCGTGGGGGGCAGGCCGCGCAGGCGCGACAGGATCAGCACGATGACCGTGTGCGCCGGCGGCTCTTCGAGCGTCTTCAAGAACGCCTGGGGGGTCGCGCCGGTCATGCGATCGGCGTCGTCCACGATGAAGACCTTCCAGGGAGATTCGACGGGGCGGAGCGCAGCCAGGTGCTCGAGCTGCCGGATATCGTCGATGCGTACGGCGAGCGGACCCTTGGGGTTCTTCTCGGGCGGAGTGGGAGCGATCAGGCGCACGTCCGGATGAGTGCCGCGATCGATCTGGCCGGCCTTCGCGACATCTTCTCTGGCGACCAGGGCCTTCGCGAAGGCCAGTGCGGTGAGCTTGCGCCCCGCTCCGGCGGGACCCACGAAGGCGTAGGCGTGCGCGACCCGGCCACTCGAGACGGCTCGCCGCAACAGGCTGACCGCATCGTCCTGACCCCGGATGCCCGTGAACGCGTCAGCCGCCATCGCGATTTCCCCGGCGATCCAGCGCCTCGTCCACGGCTCTGACGACTGCGGCGTGGAGGGCCGCCACGTCGCGGTCCGCGGGCAGGACCACCATTCGACGCTTGTCGGCCCTGGCCAGCTCGAGGTATCCCTCGCGCACGCGGCGGTGAAAGGTCAGCTCCATGCGCTCGAAGGTGTCCATCCGGCGATCCCTGATCCGCGCCATCCCGATCTCCGGATCGAGGTCGAACAGGAGCGTGAGATCTGGCGCGATTCCGCCGGTGGCCAGCGCGTTCAGATCGCGAATCGTCTCCAGGTCCATCCCCTGACCGAAGCCCTGGTAGGCAAGCGTCGCATCGACGTAGCGGTCCGATAGCACGACCGCGCCGCGGTCCAGCGCGGGCCGGATCAGCTCGGTGACGTGCTGGTGTCGCGCGGCCATGAAGAGAAAGGTCTGTGCCATGGGGGCGGGCGGGCGAACCGGACCGTCGAACAGCCGGCGGACGGCCACGCCGAGCGCGGTGCCGTCGGGCTCGCTGGTGAGGACGACGTCGAGGCCCCGACCGCGGAGACCCTCGGCCAGCAGCCGGCACTGCGTCGACTTGCCCGATCCTTCGACGCCTTCGAACGTCACAAGCGCGCCGCGCATAAACGCTAATCTAGCACATCGACACGAGGCGTCCGGACCGCCGCGCCCGGGGCGGCGCCCGGCTGGCGAGCCGAGTCCCGGGCTCGCCAGCCGGATGTCGGACGCGACCTACTTCGGCTTGGTCAGGAAGCGGTCGAAGCGGTTCTTCGCCCAGCAGGCCTCGGTCTTCTCGGTGCAGACCGGGCGCTCCTTGCCGTACGAGATCAGGGTGAACCGGCCCGCGTCGATGCCCTGCGAGACGAGGTAGTTCATCGCGGCCTTCGCGCGGCGCTCACCGAGGGCGAGGTTGTACTCGATCGTGCCCCGCTCGTCGCAGTGTCCCTCGATCAACACGAGCTCGTTCGGGTTCGCCTTCAGATAGGCGGCGCTGGCGTCGAGGATTTTCGCGTCACCCGGCCGGATGTTCGACTTGTCGAAGTCGAAGTAGATCTCCTTGAGCGCCGGGTTCGGCATGTACTCGGTCGGAGCCGGTGGTGGCGCAGGCGCCGGAGCGGGAGGCGGAGCGACCGCAGCCGGAGGCGGCGGCGTGGGAGCGGGCGCGGGCGGAGCCACGGGCGCCGGGGCGGGCGCCGGGGCGGGCGGAGGCGGGGGAGGAGCTGGAGCTGGAGCCGCGGGAGCGGGTACCGAGGCGACCGTGGCGACCGGCCGCTTGGGACACCCGGTCAGTAGCATCGACAGCGCAAGGCAAGACAGCATGAGCACCGCTGGTCGGTATCGCGTCTGCATGAGTCTCGTTCCCTCCGTGCCGGGCGTGCCCCCGGGGCTTAGTTTTGGAAGATCTGGTTGGGGCTCACCGTGATGGCGTAGAGGCCCCACCAATTCTGCTGCCGCGAGTCCTCGATGTCCGAGCGGTACACCTTCGGGTTCGAACCGTCCTTGTTGTTCCGCAAGGAGAAGAACCCGTGCTCGCCGGAGGCGAAGTGGGTGTTGTGGGACATCCACATTCGCCAGTCGTCGCCGGTCGCGCATGCCCCCGTGAGAAATAGCACGCCGGCGATGAGCGTGGCCTGCATGATGCGTGAACGCATAGACCTCCTCCTGTGCAAGGTGCCGTTCGCTGCAGACCCGAGCTTCAGTTGGATCCGATCGCCCGCTCTCATCCGGAGTCCGTCCCTGGGACACCAGGCGTCACGGTGACGCATCGGCGACGCGCTGGGCTCGCTCGTCGCCCGCTCGGGCGGGGCCGCTGCCGCGTCGCGTCCCCGTCACTTCTCGCGTTGAGGTGAACTGCGTGTGGCGCGACGCTGCGCCACCTTCGGTCGCAACCGTTTCACCCCCGCCGGATCACATCACCTGGCGGGAAGGCCAGTCGTCCCCGCATGGGTGCGGGTGCCTGTCGTGTCTCGCGCTCCGCACCGCACTGTCGGAAGGACGACCAGCATTCACGCTTCCGGATCGAGGGCGCTGTCACCCCTTCCCCTGCGTGGCCTTCTCATATCTATACGACAGCGCGGCCGCTGACGGGCATTTATTACCGGACCCGCCAATCGCGCGCTCTGATGTACCGATGTGCGCCTATCTCCAGCGCCCCGGAGTTGCGCGAACGAACTGATCAGCCCGACCTCGCATCGCCGCGATCGTCGTGAGTGTGGCTGCGAGGGTGCGGCAACTGCCATGCCAAAGGTCAAGCCCTGACGCTCTCTGTGTGCACCCGAATTTACCGGCCATTAGGTCGGGACGACGGCTGAGCGCAAGGGCATGGCCATGTCACGAGCACGAGAGAGGATTAATTACCCGGCTCGCTGCGGTAAACCTTACCGATCCCGGGGTCATCTGAAGTATTACAGCCCGTGCAGTGGAAAAATCGTCTCCTGAATCGATCCGACCTGGCGGCGGGCATATTCCTCTGCCCTGTGCATCGCCTCCTCCGGGAGAAGGGCCGGAGGATCCGACAGCGACATCGTCTCGAGCCCGAGCCGACGCATGTCCGCATGACACGTCGTCGGCAGCGCATCAGGCAGGGCCGCGCCGTTCATGAGCGCCCACGCTGCCGTCCAGGCGCGTGCGACGTTCGGCAAATCGTACCCGCCGCCACCGAGCGCCACTACCTTCGGCGCAAACGTCAGGACCTTTTTGACGATGGCGCTGAAGCCCTGGACAGTGAGGAGGAGGTGGGTCAGGGGATCGGTGCGATGAGAATCGATCCCGAGTTGCAGGACCATGACGTCGGGCTTGAACGCAGTGAGCAACGGGGGGACCACCGCGTCGAACGCGGGCCGGTACACGTCGTCGTCCGTGTAGGGCTGCAGGGGCAAGTTCACCGAGAAGCCCAGGCCGTCACCCTCGCCCATCTCCGCCACGAAGCCGGTGCCCGGAAACAGGCGGTCGCCTCGCTCGTGCGTCGAGATGGTGAGCACGCCCGGATCCTTGTAGAACGCGAACTGCACGCCGTCGCCGTGATGCGCGTCGATGTCGACATACGCCACGCGCAGGCCGCGAGCCCGCAAGGTCGTGATGGCCAGCACCGCGTCGTTCACGTAGCAGAAGCCCGACGCGCGATTCGGCATGGCGTGGTGCAGCCCGCCGGCGAAGTGGAAGGCGCGATCGACCTCGCCGTCGGCGATCATCTGGGCGGCGAGGATCGATCCTCCCGCCACCAGCTGCGCCGCTTCCCACAGGCCCGGGAAGATCGGGTTGTCGCCCGGGCCCAGGCCATAGCGCGCGGCGTGAGGCACCCAGTCACCCGCGCTCACCGCGCGCAGGATCTCGATGTATTCGCGCGCGTGGAATCGTTCGATGGCCTCGATCGCGGCCGGGCCAGGCGTGGCGAGCTTCGCCTGCGGGAGCGTGGTGAGGCCATAGGCTTCCATCAGCCGCCACGTGAGCCCGAGTCGCTCCATCCGGAGCGGGTGCTCGGGGCCGTAGTCGAAACGGCTCCACTCGTCGGAATAGATGAGCGAGGTTCTCATCGGCTCGCCCTTGCTCGTCCCGCGGCCCGCCGCCAGTGGCCCGACTTGCCCCCGGATTTCTCGACGAGGCACAGCTCGGTCAGCACCACGCCCCGGTCCACCGCCTTGACCATGTCGTAGATCGTGAGACCGGCGACGGCGGCCGCGGTCAGCGCCTC
>Ga0126379_10000672_pt1 | contig 19188 bp, 17 predicted proteins | sample PanSoiMetPlot_24_FD_92640 | JGI IMG/M metagenome (GOLD analysis project Ga0126379, IMG submission 92640) | Tropical forest soil microbial communities from Panama - MetaG Plot_24 | ecosystem: Environmental > Terrestrial > Soil > Tropical forest > Bulk soil | place: Panama | collected 2016-02-17
GCCACCAAGCAGCGCGTCGCTGACCTCTGGAAATCGCTCGGCTTATAAGGCGCCTTCATCATTGCAGGGGACATCTGGCCTTTGGTTCCGTCGAGTCTTTTTAGGCATCGTTTGCAGTGCATTCGAAAGAAATCGTGGCCGACGTGCCGAACTACACGAACACGCAGCCGATTATTTAACTCAGCGAAATCGTGATTTAGGTGCGAATCCGGAGTCAGGAGATACCGGGGATCCACTCTAGCCCGTCAACGCCAGGCGTCATTGTGATTGGATCCTCAAGTTTCCCTGCGCGCAGATTCAGCACCTCAATAGTGCCCTTGGCCGGGCAGCTGATGAACGCGTAGTGGCCGCCTGCATCTACCGCTACTTCTCCAATCGCTTCGGGAATCGGATAGGTTGCCGAAACTTTTTCTGAGGATAAATCAATCACAAATGCCTTGCCTGATGGAGAGTTCGCGATCAGAAACTTTCCGTCAGGGGTTGGTGTGGACGAGTAGACGGTCGCTGGAAGTTCGATCCAGCGCGCGAGTTTGTTGGTCGCAGTCTCGATGACCGCGATACGCGGCGCGCCTTGATCGTGTGTGAAGACCAGCTTTCCATCAGGGGAAGTCGAAATGCGCTGCACGTGTTTGGTTACCGGAATCACCGTGATCGTCTTACGGTTTTGCAGGTCCACGACGCTGACCGTGCCCGGCCCCACGTTGGCGGTGTAGGCGCGCTTGCCATCCGGAGTGATGACGAACATGTGCGATTCGGCGTCGCCGGTTGGAGCTTCGCCCATGACCTTGCCGGACACCGGATCCACAATGTAAATCGCATTAGCCAGTTCCGCGCTGACATAAAGCAAGCCATCTGGTCCGAAACGGGCCTGATGCGGACGGACCGGCCTTCCCAAATCAATAATTCGAACGGCCCGCCCGGATTTCAGATCGATCACTTCGATCGTGGCGCCATCGGTGCCGGGTTTGCCTACTCCGGAATTGCCATAAATCGGCACGTAGCCGAATTTGTGATCGGGCGAGACGACAACTTCGTGGCCGTTCACGTCTACCCCAATTCTGGCTACCGCTTTGCGCGATGAAAGATCAACCAGGTTTGCGGTGTGGTCGAACTGGTTGGCGATGAACAGCATGCCCGCGGAGTTTGCGGGTGAATCCAGATGGGCCGGTTTCAACATTACCGCCAGCGCGACCAGCAACACGGAAGTGGCAAGCAATTTCATGAAAACCTCGACGAAAAACTAGCTGATGGCGCGGAGTATATCACCGCGCGCAGTCGCTCGATCTGCTCATCGTCGTACTGCGGCGAAAACCCGAAAAAGAGGGCACAAATGACGGCAAACAATTACCGTCCGTTGGTACAGGGCTGAAAAACGCCTAAAAACACAATTAGTAGTAGTTCTATGCTTACTATGAGTCTACATATAGAGTACAGTGCCCATGATAGCCCCAGAATTGCCTAAAATTACCCATATTCTTAGGACAACTGTAGGAGTTAAGCGCTTGACCGCCGCCGTTTCCGAATGGGATAACGCTGACACGGGACGTTCTCTCGGGTTCTCGGTGCAATGCGAGAGCGCGTCGGAGTGGAAGTTCGGGCGTCTCTGGCTTCACCGTATCACGCGGCACCAAAAACGAAGCTCGTCGGAGTTGCGTTCCAACGTGAGCGAATCTCGCGAAGTGATGAATGTGCGGCAAGCGTCGCAGTATCTGGGAATCAGCCCGGACACGCTGTACCGCTATATCACCGAAGGCGAAATTCCCGCTTTCAAATTGGGTAATCGCTGGAAACTTCGCAAGACGATTCTGGACCGGTGGATGGAACGCAAGATGAGCCAGGTGCACGCGAAGCGACGTTAGTAGCACGAGTTTAGGGATTTCCTAGTTTGTAGCAGGAACGAATAAAGGGGCTGCAAGATGTCGTTATTCGGCGGAAAGAGCAAGCAGCTGGTCGGGTTGGACATCGGTTCGAGTTCCATCAAGTCCGTGGAGCTGAAGGCCAGCAAAGCGGGCTACGAACTGGTGAGCTTCGGCATGGAGTCGCTCGCGCCGGACACGGTCGTGGACGGAGCAATCATGGACGCGCCGCAGGTGGCCAACGCCATCGGGCGCATCTTCGACGCCTCCAACGTTAAGACCAAGAATGTGGCGACTTCGGTGTCGGGCCACTCGGTAATCGTGAAGCGAGTGCCGCTGCCGTTGATGAACGAAGAAGAGCTCTACGATCGTATCCCTTCCGAAGCCAGCCAACACATTCCTTTTGACATTGCTGATGTCAACCTCAGCTATCAATTACTGGAATCCATGGACGCGCAGATGGATGTGCTGCTCGTCGCCGTGAAAAAAGACAAGATTCTGAACCACACCAACGTGCTGGCACAGGCCGGCAAGACTCCGGTCGTGGTCGATATCGACGCCTTCGGTTTGCAGAACTGCTTTGAAGTGAACTACGAGCCCGATGCCGGCCAAACCGTAGCGTTGCTGAACATTGGCGCCAGCGTGATGAACATCAACATCGTGCGCGGCGGCATCCCGCTGTTCACCCGCGACGTCAGCGTGGGCGGCAATCAGTACACCGACGCCTTGCAGAAAGAATTGGACCTGAGCTTCGAGGACGCGGAACGGCTCAAAAAGGGCGACACCCTGCCCAGCGTTACCGACGAGCAGAAACAGCAGATTCTCCGAAGCGTGAGCGACATCCTGACTCTGGAAATCCAGAAAACGTTCGACTTCTTCCGCGCCACTGCCAGCGGCGAGAACATCCAGCGCATCCTGGTGGCGGGCGGTACGGCTCGCGTCCCCGGCCTGGTCGATCTGCTGCGCGAAGAATTTGCCATGCCGGTGGAAGAACTGAATCCGTTCCGCCGCGTGCTAATCAATCCCGGCAGGCACAGCGAAGATCAGATTCGAGAAATGGCGCCACGACTGGCTATTGCCGTGGGCCTGGCCCTGAGGAGCTTTGACTAGCCATGATCCGCATAAACCTTCTTGGACAAACGCGGCCTAAGGCAGCCAGGCGGCCGGTGGATACCGGAGCGGCTCTGCCGGCGGTCTTCATCGGAGCGGGCTTCTTGCTGGGCGGGCTGGTGCTTGGTTACATCTACTACTCCTGGCAGAGCCAGTTGGCGGCCGAAAACACCCGCATCAAGCAACTGCAAGCGCAGAAGACCGAATTGCAGCAGACCAAGCAGCAAGTGGAGCAGTTTGAAAGGCAGAGCAAGATCCTGCAACTGCGTGTTGACACCATTGAAAAGCTGCAGCGCGATCGCACCGGCGGCCAGGAATTGCTCGATATGGTAGCGAACACCGTGTCGCGCACGGAAAATCTTTGGCTGACCAACCTGACGCGCAAAGGAAACGCTCTCGACATTACCGGTACGTCGGCTTCCGTGAATGCGGTGGCGAATTTTATCACTGCAATGAAGCGCTCCGGATACTTCGACAAGATCGAAATGACCGACACCAAGGAAGACACCGGCAAAGCGGTGCAGACATTTACCTTCAAGCTCACTGCGGAAATCAGTCAGTCCGCACCGCAGGCTAAGCCGGTGAGCGCACCCACGCCGGGCGCAACGCCTGCGAAGAAGAGTTAGGAGAGCGACATGGCCAATCCATTGCGCGACATGTCGGTGATCATGCAGGGCCTGGTGGCCGCGGCCATTGCCGTGGTGCTGGTGCTGCTGGGAATTTACCTGCCCTTTTCACCGGTGGCGCAGGAAAAAGATCAGTACGACAAAGCGGTGCAGCAGCGCTCGCAGTTGAGTCAGGAAGTCAACCAGCTGCAGGTGTACAAGCAGCGGTTCGGCGAACTTAAGCAGCAGATGGATGCACTAAACAAACAACTGGATACGCTGAAAACCATCGTCCCCGAGGAAAAAGAAACCGACGAGTTCATCCGCCTGTTGCAGGGTGCCGCTACGTCGTCCAACGTGCAGATCCGCCATCTGACCGCTAAAGCCGTGGTTCCGAAGGACAACAACTATTATGAGATGCCGTTTGAAGTGCAGGCCGACGGCCCCTATTTCAACGTGCTGGACTTTTTCGGCAGGCTGAGCCGGCTCTCGCGCATCATCAACGTCGGCGACCTGCAATTCGGCGACGCGGGCAAGGGCAATGGCTACGTGGTGCGGCCCGGAACTACCGTAACCGGAACCTTCACGGCAACCACTTATTTCACCAAACCGGCGGAAGCCACTTCCAGTAGCTCCAAACCGGGGGCCAAGAATTGAGCGGGAATGAGCAAACTATGCGCCTTCTGATCACAGTTCTAACAGGAATGACGCTGATTGCCGCGCCCGGAATGCGCGCGCAAAATCCGCAAGCCGCCAAGGACCTGGCTAACCAGGCGGTCGCCGCGACCGGTTCGAAGCCGGCCCCGTCGGCTCAGACTGCTCCTGCGAAATCCGCTCCGGCGAAGTCAGCCACAGTCGGCAAACCTGCCACCGCGAAATCCAGCGCCGCCGCAAAACCCAAAGGTTCCACGCCTTCGGCCAAAACTGTCTCCGAAAAGAAGCCGGTCGAGAGCGAGATGAGGATTGCGCGTCGCGACCCATTTGAATCGCTGGTGGGTCGTCAGCAAGCACAAGACGCGCTTGCCAAGAGCCTTCCGCCAGGCAAAGCGGGATTGCAGGTGAGCACGCTGCGGCTAAACGGAATTGTTCGCGCCCCTAACGGCATGATTGCAGTGGTCGAGAATCCGCAGCAGCGCACGTACTTCTTGCGTGAGGGCGACAAGCTGTACGACGGAACTGTCGAGAAAATTTCTATGGAAGGCGTCAACTTCCATGAAGAAGGCAAGGACGCGTTCGGCAAGCCTGTCGAACGGCAGGTGAGCAAAAGACTTTATTCGACCGCAGGAGAACAGCAATGAAGACGAACTGGCCGGCCTTCCGGAATGGCTGCCTAATTCTCGCAAGCCTGGCGTGCAGTGCGGCGCCATTGCTGGCACAGTCGCATGATGCGGCGGAAGTCGCGCGTGGAGGCTCGGTAATCTCCAGCGTGGCGGTCACGCAAGCGTCAGCGCGGTCCAGCGTACGCGTCGAGGGCGAAGGCGAGCTGTTTGCGCGCGCGACGCGGATGCAGAATCCCGATCGCCTGGTATTGGATTTCGCGGGCACGCGCATGGCCGTGCAGAAGACAATCATCGCCGGCGTTTCGGCACCGGTGCGCGGCGTGCGCCTTGGCCAGTTTCGTCCGGATGTGGCGCGTGTTGTCATCGATTTGACCTCGGCTTCGCCTTACCAGATCGGCCATGAAGGAAGCGCGCTGGTGATTTACTTCGACACCCAGGATTCGCAAGTCATCAGCAATGCGCCGACGCTGACCGCAGTGGCGGAAATCTCCAAGCCGGCCTTTCATTACACCGAAACCGCTCCGCGCAGCACCAACCGGCACCAGGTCACCAGCATTTCCGCTCCGAAGTTTGCTCTGCCGAGCGGACTGACGCAGGCCTTTGGCTCATTTGCGGGAACCGCGCAGCCTGCGCGTCCTTTAGAGCAGCCTTCGCAACAAGCAGCTGCGCAACAGGCCGTACAGCAGGCCAGCAATGCCGCAGCGACGGCGGCTCCCGCGCCTCAGCAGGCTTCTACCGTATCCGTTCCTAGCGGCCAAGTGAAGTACACGGGCGAACCGATCTCGGTGAATCTCAAAGACGTCGACCTGCGCGACTTCTTCCGCCTGATTCATGAGATCAGCGGCCTCAACGTTGTGCTGGACCCGGCCGTGAAGGGATCTTTGACGATCGTGCTGGACGAGGTCCCCTGGGATCAGGCCCTGGACATCGTTCTTCAGAACAACGGCCTGGACAAGCAGCTCAAGGGCAACGTGCTGCGTATCGCCACTCGCTCAACACTGAAGGCGGAAGCCGAATCGCTGCGCGACCTGGAGCGGGCTCAAAACGACGCCACGCAACCGGTAACGGTTACCCGCGTATTGAGCTACGCCAAAGCCACCACGCTGATGCCCACTCTGAAAAAGTTCCTATCGCCCAAGGGCGACATTCTGGCCGACGATCGTTCCAACCAGCTCATCATCCGCGATATTCCTTCGACTATCCCCATGGTGGATAATCTGATCCACCAGCTGGACCGCAAATCCCTGCAGGTGGAAATCGAAGCGCGCGTCGTGGCTGCTTCGCGTTCCTTTGCCCGCGACCTCGGCACGGAACTAGGATTTGCCGGGACGACGACCAGCGGTCGCTCTCTGTTCTCCGGTTCGCCGGCTGTAGGTGGTAGCGGTGTGACCACCGGACCCGGAATTCCGGCACCGCCGGTCAGCGTCGGTGGCGGGGCGACTTCCGGTAATGGCGTCACCACGGGATTGCCTCTGGTCACCAACTTTGCGGCGGGTGCGCCTCCAACCACAGGCTTCGGCTTCTCTCACCGGTCGCCGAACTTTGCCATCGACTTCTTCATCAGCGCGGCCGAGTCGAAGGGCGTGGGCAAGCTGCTCTCAAAGCCTCGCGTCGTCACCCAGAACAACGAAAAGGCCACCGTGAAGCAGGGTACCAAGGTTCCCATCCAAACCACCATCAACAACACGGTCTCCGTGCAGTACATCGACGCGGTGCTGAAGCTGGAAGTGACTCCGCTGATTACCGCCGAAGGTACGGTCTTCATGGACGTGCTGGTGGAAAACACCCAAATTGACAACGGTATTGCCCGGGTTCAGGGTATTCCGGCATTGGACACGCAGTCAGCCGAAACGAAGGTGCTGGTTCAGGACGGCGGCACCGTGGTCATCGGCGGCATCATCGTGACGCAGCAGCAGGTTACCATCACGCAAACCCCTGTGGTCGGTACCTTGCCGCTCATCGGCAATCTCTTCAAGCGGACTCAAACGACGGTATCGTCTCAGGAACTGCTGTTCTTCCTGACGCCGCGCATTATCCCGAGCTAATCGTCGGCTAACCAGCTGACCACAACGATCTTTCAACTTAAGGTGAAATCGAGGAGACTACGGTCTCCTCGATTTTCTTTATGCACACCGTTCATAAACAACGAATCGCGCAGCTGCAAAAACTGCTCCGCAAACGAAGGCTGAGTTCGTTTCTGGTTACCGACGCGGTGAACTGGTTCTATCTAACCGGATTCACCGGCGAATCGGGAGTTCTGGCTGTCGAACCGAGCCGGTTGACGCTCGTCACCGACGGGCGCTTTACCGAGCAAGCGAAGCAAGAGGCGCCTTGGCTTACCGTGCTTCTCCAGAACGACGGCCTCTACCGGACCTGCGGAGAACTCCTCAAACGCCGCCATCGCCGTTGGGTTGGATTCGACGCCGATCAGATGACGGTAGCTCAGCTCGCTGCCCTGCGAAAGGTCACCGGCAGTGCCGTGCGCTTTCAGGGGACGCCGGGGCTAGTGCAGTCGCTGCGTGGAATCAAAAACAACCGAGAACTGGCGCAAATGCGGAAAGCAGCCATTCTGGCGAGCGAAGTGGTCGAAACCGCGATCAGCGTCTTAAAGCCAGGAATCCGCGAATTCGAGGTTGCCAGCGAGATCGAATACCAGATGCGGAAGCGCGGCGCTTCCGGACCGGCCTTTGAAACCATTGTCGCTTTTGGGGAAAGGGCGGCGCTGCCACATGCCCGGCCCACCGCTAAACGCTTGAAGAAAGGGCAGTTGGTGGTGCTGGACCTGGGTGCTATACTGAACCGATATTGCAGCGACATCACGCGAACTGTCTTTGTGGGCAAGGCGCCCGCGAAGGTCAAGGCCTGGTATCACGCGGTCCTGGAAGCGCAAGCCGCTGCAATCAATAACGTGGGGGCTGGCCGGGCTTGCGGAGAAGTAGACGCCGCAGCCAGAGCGGTATTGGCAGGACACCGGCTGGATCGGTTTTTCGTGCACAGTACGGGGCATGGACTGGGATTGGAGGTCCATGAGGATCCGCGCGTAGCCAAGGGGCAAAAAACACTGCTTGCCTCGGGAAACGTGGTTACGATAGAACCGGGTGTGTACGTACCGGGCGTTGGGGGTATCCGGATCGAGGACGACGTCGCGGTGCATCGGAACAGCAAAGAAGTATTAACCCGCGCCTCGCGGGATTTCATAGAGCTCTAATACAAATCGAAAAAAATGAAACGAAAAAAGCCTTCGAAGTCCAGCGGGCAAAAAACGGTTGCGAACCCGGAAGTGGAACAGATTGAGCACCTGCTGAAGACCATGGCGGAGCACAATCTGGAGGAGTTTGAGTACTCGCGCGGAGACTTGCGCATACGGCTGAAGAAGCCTTCGGCGGGTCTGGCCCACATGCCGGCGATGGCTCCCATGCCGGCGCCCGAAATTATCGTCGCGGGTTCGCTTGCACACGCCGCGAACAATTCAGCCCCGGCCACCGCACCCGCGGCGGACGCGCGGCCTACCGAGGACCTGCACCTAGTGAAGTCGCCGATTGTCGGCACGTTCTATGCTTCCCCAAGCCCGGGGGCCGAGCCGTTTGTGAAGGTGGGCGGCTATATTGATGCCGGACAGACCCTTTGCATCGTGGAAGCGATGAAGCTAATGAACGAGATTGAGTCCGATATGAGCGGGGAAGTGCTGCGGATTTTCGCAGAGAACGGCCAACCGGTGGAATACGGGCAGCCTTTGTTTGGAATCCGGCCGAGCCGCAAGAAGTAAGCCGACCTTTATGTTCAACAAAATCCTGGTAGCCAATCGCGGGGAGATCGCCCTGCGGGTCATCTGCGCTTGCAAAGAACTGGGAATTTCCACGGTGGCCGTGTATTCCGAGGCCGACCGAAATTCCCTGCACGTGCGATTTGCGGACGAAGCGGTTTGCATCGGGCCGCCACGCAGTAGCGAAAGTTACCTCAACATCCCTCACGTGATCAGCGCCGCGGAAATCACCAACGTGGACGCGATCCATCCGGGCTATGGGTTTTTGTCGGAGAACGCGAACTTCGCCAAAGTGTGCGAGGCTTCGGAGATCACCTTTATTGGGCCGCGGCCGGAAATCATTGAAATGATGGGCGAGAAGGATCGGGCGCGCCGGGAAGTGAAGAGCGCCGGTCTGCCCACAATTCCGGGGAGCGATGGCGCCATCGAGGGAGAGGAGCAGCTAGCGAAAGAAGCGGCGAAAATCGGTTACCCCCTGATTTTGAAAGCGGTTGCGGGCGGCGGCGGGCGTGGAATGCGCGTGGTGCGGAAGCAGGCAGAGCTCCTTCTGGCGTATGAGACGGCCAGAAGTGAAGCGCAACAGGCGTTCGGCACTCCGGATGTCTATGCGGAACGGTTCATCGAGCACCCGCGGCACATCGAATTCCAGGTGCTCGGAGATCAGCACGGCAAAGTGATTCACCTTGGAGAGCGCGAGTGCTCGATTCAGCGGCGACACCAAAAACTAATCGAAGAATCGCCGTCACCGGTTCTTGATCCGAAGATTCGGAAGGAAATGGGCGCCAAAGTCGTGAAGGCGCTGCAGAAAATCGGCTACACCAATGCTGGGACGGTCGAGTTCCTGATGGATACCAGCGACGGCTCGATCTATTTCATCGAGATGAACACGCGCATTCAGGTGGAGCATCCAGTGACGGAATTTGTGACCGGTGCGGACCTGATCAAAGCGCAGATCCGGATCGCGGCAGGCGAAAAGCTGGACGATGCTACCGGCGAAATCCATTTCACTGGCCATGCCATTGAGTGCCGCATCAACGCCGAAGATCCAGAAACCTTTGTGCCGTCGGCTGGCCGAATCACTACATTTCAGGCGCCGGGCGGTACTGGTGTGCGCGTGGACTCGGCGGCATATGCCGACGCTGTGATTCCGCCTTATTACGATTCGATGATTGCAAAGCTGATCGTGAAAGGACGCGACCGCTCGGAAGCTATCGGGCGGATGAAGCGTGCGCTGGAAATGTTCGTGATTGAAGGCATCAAGACCTCGATTCCGCTGCACCGGCGGATTCTGGCCGATCCGGATTTCGCCTCCGGAAAATTCGACACCCACTTCATTGACCGCCTGTTGGGACCCAACGGAAAACACTAAATGGCGAATCGCCTTGCGCTGCCAGCTCTCTACGTGATACTAGACGCCACATTGCTACCCTCGGACCCAGTGGAATTTGTGAAGCGACTGATGCAGGCGGGAGCCCGGCTATTTCAGTACCGCAACAAAACGGCGCCAGGGCGCGAACTGCTGCAGGCCGCACAAGCTTTAAATGTCACTGCAAGGCAGGAGGGCGCGTGTTTCCTTGTAAATGACCGGCCGGACATTGCACGGCTTGCCGGAGCCAGCGGCGTCCACGTTGGACAAGATGATCTGGATCCAAAGGCGGCGCGGTCCATCGTTGGCGCGAACACGATCGTCGGAATTTCCACTCACAATTTGCAGCAGTTCCGGAGCGCCGCGGACACGGATGCGGACTATATTGCGGTTGGGCCAATTTTTGAGACGCGCACCAAGGCCAATCCCGATCCGGTGGTTGGGCTGGAGTTAATCCGTGAGGCACGCAGGCTCACGAACAAGCCAATAGTTGCCATTGGCGGGATTACTCTGGAACAAGCTGCAGATGTGATCCGGGCCGGGGCCGACAGCGTGGCCGTGGTCAGCGACATTCTGGCAGCCAGAAACCCCGCGAGCCGCGTCAAACAGTACCTGGAAATTCTGCCGGCTGCGGCTCAGCCCGCAACGAACTGAGGCAACCAGCTTATGGCCGAAACCGCTCTTCCGATGGCTGCGCAGAACAAAAGGGAAGAGGCTGGCTTCGTTCGCGCCATCGGACTGTTCGACGGCACCATGATTGTGGTCGGCTCGATGATCGGATCGGGCATTTTCATCGTGGCGGCGGACATCACACGGCAAACAGGGTCACCCGGCGGGCTGCTGCTGACTTGGATCCTTACAGGACTGCTGACGATTGCCGCCGCATTGACGTACGGCGAATTGGCGGCGCTGTTCCCTCATGCTGGCGGGCAGTATGTGTACCTGCGGGAGGCGTATTCGCCGCTGTGGGGATTTTTATACGGCTGGACGCTGTTCCTGGTGATTCAGACAGGCACGATTGCTGCGGTCGCCGTCGGATTTGCGCGCTACCTCGGGGTATTGTTTCCTTCCATTTCGCCCACGATCTGGATCGTTAAGCCGATTGCGTTGGGCTCAAAACTGGCCGTGAGCCTCTCGATACAGCAGTTCGTCGGCATTTTGATGATCTCTTTCATCACGTTTCTGAATACGCGCGGCGTGCGGCTGGGCAAACTGATACAAAATATTTTCACGTCGGCGAAGACTCTTTCGCTCATAGGGCTGATTCTGATCGGCGTGTTTGTCGGACGCAACCATGCAGCCATTTCCGATAATTTTTCGCACTTCTGGGCGGTTCGCGGAGCGCAGGCTTTGGAACCGGCGGGTTTGTTCAAGGAGATTTTTCCAACCGTGACCGCCGCGAGCGGATTTTTTGGACTGCTGGTTGCGTTCGGAGTGGCGCAAGTAGGTTCACTTTTTTCCGCCGATGCGTGGAACAATATTGGCTTCACCGCGGCAGAGGTGAAGAATCCGAAGCGCGACGTGGCGCTTTCGATGGCCCTGGGCACGGTGATTGTCATCACGTTGTACTGTCTGGCGAATCTGGCGTACTTGTTCGCACTGCCCCTGGCGCAGATTCAGAATGCTCCGGACGATCGTGTGGCGACAGCGGCTTTGAATGCCATTTTTGGGCCGGTCGGCGCGCTGATCATGGCATGCGCGATCATCGTTTCGACCTTTGGCTGCAACAACGGATTGATCCTGGCGGGATCGCGTGTGGCGTATGCAATGGCCAGGGACGGGCTGTTCTTCCGCGCAACGGGAAGGCTGAACGATAAGGGAGTGCCGGGTACCGCGCTGCTCTATCAGGGTATCTGGATTTCTGTGCTCATCCTGCTGCGTACGCGAAAAGTGGAAACATCTGGCGTGGTGACGTACGGAAATCTTTACAGTAATTTGCTGGACTATGTCGTATTTGCGGCGCTGATTTTCTACGTGCTGACAATTATGGGCGTTTTTGTGCTGCGCAAGAAGCGGCCGGATGCGGAACGGCCGTACCGCGCATGTGGCTATCCACTGGTGCCGCTGCTTTATATCGTGTTGGCGTTGATGATTTTGTTTGTGCTGTTGTTTTACCGGACGGAAACCGCGGGTTGGAGCTTGGTGATTGTGCTGCTGGGATTGCCGGTGTACTGGCTGTGGGCGCGCAGGAATCAGGCCGCGACACAGCATTGAGCAAGCCGGCGAAGCCAGTATAGGTTCTTGGAGGAAGCGGAAGGGGCCGCCTCTACAATATTTGAATCCAATTTGCCATCTGGCACAGCAGTAGATTGAGAAAACGGGTCTGCCCCGACAACAGTCGGACTGCGAATGCGCGAAGACCCGCTACTACGAAGGAGGAGTTGCATGGGCAACCCCTTATTTGCAAGGAAGCCGATGAGCCTGTTGCTTGCCGAAGCGCAAGAGGAGGGCGGCCACAGCCTGAAGCGAACGCTGGGGCCGTTCCAGTTGACGGCTCTGGGCGTTGGCGCAGTGATCGGCGCGGGAATCTTTGTATTGTCGGGTCTGGGCGCACACTACGCTGGGCCCGGGCTCATGTTGTCGTTCGTACTTTCGGGACTGGGTTGCGCGTTCGCGGCACTCTGTTATGCGGAGTTTGCTGCGATGATTCCGCTGGCGGGTAGCGCGTACACTTATGCGTATGCGACCTTGGGCGAACTGTTCGCATGGATTATCGGATGGGACCTGACGCTGGAATATGCGATGGGCGCGAGTACGGTGTCGTCCGGGTGGTCGAACCACTTTATAGAGCTGCTGGATATTTTTCATCTAAAGATGCCTTTATGGCTGGCGTACGACCATTGGACGGCGATACATACCGCCGAGAAGATGGTGCAAGGCAGATGGGGCAGGCTGCAGATCCCTCGCTCGCGCCGGGAACGCAGGCTTTTCTGGGCAAGGTCACGGCGATTGTTTCCGCGCATTCGCCGGAGTTAATGCAGCGGGCACACGATTTGGTGAACGCCCCAAAGATTTTTGGAGTGGAGATTGGCTTTAACCTGCCGGCGTTCGTGATCGCACTGGTCATTACCGCAGTTCTTGCAGTGGGAATCAGGGAAAGCGCGCGATTCAATGCCACAATCGTGGTGATCAAGGTTTCAGTGGTGTTGTTTGTGCTGGCACTGGGCAGCCGTTTTGTTTCGACCACGAACTGGGGCAGCGACTGGCACAGCTTCGCGCCTTACGGCTTCAGCGGAATCGGAGCGGGCGCGGCGTACATCTTCTTTGCCTACATCGGGTTTGATGCGGTTTCGACCACAGCGCAGGAAGCAAAGAATCCGCAGCGCGATTTGCCAATTGGAATTATTTTGTCGCTGTTGGTCTGCACGCTGCTCTACATCGGGGTGGCGGGCGTGTTGACGGGAATGGTGCACTGGCAGGAAGTCAATATCGAGGCGCCGATTGCGCGGGCGTTCCTCGACCGTGGGCAGAGCACGGCATCGCATATCATCACGCTCGGAGCTCTGGCGGGATTGACGAGTGTCATGCTGGTGATGTTGCTGGGGCAGACGCGCGTGCTCTATTCCATGGCCAATGATGGTTTGCTGCCCAAGAAGTTTTTCGCAGAGATTCATCCCAAATTCCGGACGCCGTGGAAGAACACGATTGCTGTTGGATTGCTGGCGGCGATTGTCGGCAGTGTCACCCCGATCGATGACATCGGAAAAATGGTGAATATCGGAACGCTGCTGGCATTCGTGATCGTATGTATCGCGGTGATGGTTCTGCGGAAGACCAATCCGGGGCAGGAGCGGCCGTTCCGGACGCCCCTGGTGCCGTTCGTGCCGACCCTGGGAATCATTTTTAATGGCTACATGATGTACAAGCTGGGTTGGGTGAACTGGGCGCGACTGATCATCTGGCTGGCAGTCGGCATGGTGGTCTATTTCACCTATAGCGCCAAACACAGCCGGGTCCGCGCTGGCGTAGCACAATAGTCGTGAGAACAGCATCAAAATTCCTTCCAGTGGGCGGGTGGGGTAGAAGCGCCCTTTTCTTGTGTTTGATGGTCGCTAATACTCGGTAACGCGAGCCCGTCAAGTTAGGCGCGAAGGGCTGGGCATGGGTTAGAATCCACGCCGTTACGAGTGCTGTTAGCGTTAAATACGTCGATGCTGACCCGGTAGGTGAAACGGCCGGCCATTCCATTTAACGTCTGGTTCCCTAGAAATCGGCTGACAAAGGACGGTTTGCATGGGCAATGCCTTGTTCGGAAGGAAACCGCTCGACACGCTGCTCAACGAAGCGGGTGAAACCGGCGCGCACAGCTTGAAACGGGCGTTAGGCCCGATCAATCTGGTGACGTTGGGCATTGGAGCGGTCATCGGCGCGGGAATTTTTGTGCTCACGGGATCGGCAGCAGCGCAATATGCCGGTCCAGCGATCATGTTGTCTTACGTGCTGGCAGGACTGGGCTGCGCTTTCGCCGGACTTTGCTACGCCGAATTTGCTTCCCTGATACCTATTGCTGGCTCGGCGTACACATATGGTTATGCCACGTTAGGTGAAATCGTCGCGTGGATCATCGGCTGGGATCTAATTTTGGAATACGCTTTCGGCGCCGCAACCGTGGCGAGCGGTTGGAGCAGTACGTTGGTCGCATTTCTTCAAGACTACGGTATCAATCTGCCGCCACAAATCTGTGACGTGCCGGGTGCAGTTTGGGTGCAGTTCCAAGGGCGATGGTCTCCGCTCACCTCCATGAATGCGCCGATGGACCAGCTCAGAGATCTACCGCATGCAACGGCAAGATTTAACCTGGTTGCTTTCTTGGCGATCATGGCGGTTACGCTGATCCTGATCATAGGAATCAAAGAATCAGCAAACTTCAACACCGGAATCGTTTTCGTGAAATTGATTGCCGTCTTTACGTTTATCGCGGTCGCCCTGCCTTTCGTACTAAAGCATCCAGCCGAGTCGCACGCCAACTGGCAAGATTTCCTGCCGCCAAATACCGGATCATTTGGCTCCTTCGGGTGGTCAGGTGTGTTGCGAGGGGCTAGCGTCGTATTCTTCGCATATATCGGATTCGATGCTGTTTCGACAGCAGCGCAGGAAGCAAAGAACCCACAGAAGGACATGCCAATTGGCATCTTGGGTTCACTGACGGTCTGCACAATTCTGTACATCGTCGTTTCCGGCTTGCTGACCGCGACGGTTCACTATACCCGGCTCAACATCGGCGCTCCGGTGTCGCTGGCCATTCGGGAAACGGGCGTGAAGTGGGGAAGCTATATCGTGAACGCCGGCGCGTTGGCGGGCCTTAGCACGGTGATGCTGGTCATGATGCTGGGCCAATCGCGCGTGTTTTATTCAATGGCACATGACGGTCTGCTATGGAAGTGGGCTGGCGATATTCATCCGAAGTTCCGGACTCCTTGGAAGTCCACCGCAATCACCGGACTCGGAGCCGCTGTGTTTGGCTCATTGGTGCCAATCGGCAGCCTCGGGCAAATGGTTAGCATCGGGACGCTGCTAGCTTTTGTCATTGTTTGTGCAGCGGTGTGGATCCTGCGGGTAAGGCGGCCTGATCTACCTCGACCGTTCCGGACCCCGTTGGTGCCGTTGGTGCCGATTCTCGGAATTCTGGTTTCGCTGATGCTGATGCTGGGACTGAATGGCGTCACCTGGATGCGGCTCGTTGTCTGGCTACTCATAGGAATGGTGATCTATTTCACCTACAGTGTGAAGCACAGCAAAGTGCGGAAGGGATTGGCGCAATAGGCCCTCAGAAACGGAGTTAGCCATAGATAAATTTGAGGAGGGTGGGATATGCCCACCCTCTTTTTTGTCTTGGTGGCTGTAAGGCTCGTCTCGGGTGGCAGGCATCGGGTAAAGTAGTCGGCAGAGAAAAGAAATTTCCAATTTATGAAATTTTCTGCGACGGAAGTATCGAGGATGTGGCGGCGGCTGTCATGGCCGGATATCGCTGCGATGGTCCTGGTGTCGCTGGGTATTTCAGCGGTGCTGGTCGGTCTGAGCGGAGGGATCTACAGCTTTTTGAAGTTTTTGGGACTGTTGAGTGCGGGCTATCTGGCATTTAGGTTGATTGCTTGGGGACGGAACCGGTTGTTATGGAGCCTGCGGAACCGGCTGATTGTAGCTGGACTGTTCCTGGCGCTCGCGCCCGTACTTCTGCTGATGACCCTGGCGGCGTTGGCAGGGCAGATTCTGTATTCGCAACTGGGCGGATACATTTTGTACGAGGACATCCATAGTCGGCTGGCGCGTATGGCGGACTCGGCGGCAAGCCTGGCGGGGGCGGAAAAGACTCTGCCAGCGACCATCCCAGATAAGGTGGTGGAAGAGGCGCTGGACGCTCAGATTCGGGTGGCGTACTCGAAGGATTTGCCCGGGCTGAAGATTGATTTTCATGCCGATCCAAGACGCCTGAGCCGGATCGCCAGGCCGAACGAGAAAGAGTTCACGGGAATTGTGCAGTCGGGAGGAGTGCTGCATCTGATTGCCTCGAGAGATGTCGAATCACCGCGCGGGCGAAACGTGATCGAACTGAGTCTGCGGGTGACACCGGATTTCTTGGAAACGGTGGCGCCCGACCTTGGACCGATTCAGGTGACGGCATTGCAGAAGGCGAGCGACGCCGATGTGAGCAATACCGTGCCGCTCGCCGGGACGAGATACCGGTTCATCGAGAGAATTTCCACACGACATCGAAAGCTGCACGCCGCAAGCTACTGGTTCGATCCCACGATTGAAGGTTTTTCGAAGTTGGATGCGACCTATCTGGAACCAGGAGAAAAGGCGGGAGAAAGACAGCCGGTATTCGCCGCGTTTACAGCGCGCCCTTCGGTATTGAACGGGAGAATTTTCAGTTCGCTCGGGGAGTTCAGCGGAAGCAGAGTCTTCGGCTTTGAACTAATTGCGGCGCTGCTGCTATTGGCTCAGGTCGTGGCGGTGGTGACTGGAATCATTTTGACGCGGGCCATCACCGGCACCGTGGATCAGCTGTATAACGCGACGCAGCAGGTGCGCGAAGGCGATCTGACTCACACGGTGAAGATTGAGCGGCGAGACCAGCTGGGAATTCTGGGTGAGTCGTTCAATCTGATGACGGGATCGATTCGCAGCCTAATCGAGGAGCAGAAACAGCGGCAGCGCCTGGAAAATGAGATTTCGATCGCGCGCGAAGTGCAGAATCAACTTTTTCCGCAACGCGTTCCGTTAGTGCCGGGACTCGAAATTGAGGCGATCTGCAAGGCGGCACGTATGGTGAGCGGAGACTACTATGATTTTATCCAGTTGAGTCCGACCAAGGTGGCGATTGCAATTGCGGATATTTCGGGCAAGGGGATTTCCGCTGCGCTGCTGATGGCGAGCTTACAGGCGGCGCTGAGAAGCCAGCTGCTGGCGCCGGGGAGCGATACGCTGAGCACGGCGGAGCTCGTGGCCCGTCTCAACCGCCATCTGGTGAGGAATACGGCTGACGACCGGTTTGCGACGTTTTTTATCGGCGTGTATGACAGCGAGACGCGGCTGCTACGTTACACCAATGCAGGACACCTGCCGTCATTTTGCTTGTGCGGAGACCATGCGTTTTATCTCGACAAGGGCGGGATGGTTCTGGGAGTGTTCGAGGATTATGAATTCGTTGAAGGAACAGAAACGGTGCCGCCCAATGCCATCCTGATTGGGTACAGCGACGGACTGGTCGAGCCGGAAAATGTGTACGGCGAGGAATTTGGAATTACCCGGCTAAGAGATGCGGCGATGCGGCTGAATGGGTCTACGCCGAGGACGATTGCGCTGGGGATGATGCAGGCTGTGGAGGATTGGGCAGGTACGCCAGAACAAGCCGATGACATGACGGTGATTGTGGCGCGGATGAGATGAGGTGGTGGGATATAATTTGCGGAATCTGAAGGTGTACAGGAAGCTACAGGAGACGAGACGCGAATGGCGCTACGCAACCGGGTTGCGTTGATCACGGGAGGAACGCGCGGAATTGGGCGCGGGATTGCGCTGAAGCTAGCGAAAGACGGAGCACGCGTGGCGCTGGGTTATCGCGCCAACAAGATGGCGGCACAGAATACGCTGAGGCAGTTGCAGGCCGCGGGCGCGGATTGCGTGGCGGTGGAAGCGGATATCACGAGTGCGGCGAGTTGCGAACAGTTTGTAAGAACGGTGACGGACCGCTTCGGGCGGCTGGATGTGCTGGTGAACAACGTGGGCGATTTTCGCTGGGGGACACTGGCCGAAGGTTCGCTCGAGGATTGGCAGGACATTTTTGCGTCGAACCTGATGTCGGTGGTGTTCATGAGCCGTGCGGCATTGCCGCACATGCGAAGGGGACGCTGGGGACGTATCGTGAATTTGGGCGCGGTAGGAGCGGAGCGCGCGTTCGGTCAGGCGAAGATTTCGGCTTACGCGGCGGCTAAGGCGGCGGTGGTCGCGCTTTCGCGTTCGCTGGCTCTGGAAGAGGCGAAGAACGGAATTACGGTGAACGTGGTGAATCCATCGAGTATTGATGAGAAGGATTTGAGCTTGGAGGAAGCGCGAAAGCTGCGGGATGCGCGGTTTCCTATCGGGCGACCGCCGACCGTGGATGACGTAGCGGCTTCGGTGGCGTTTTTTGCTTCGGAAGAGGCCGAGTATGTGACGGGGCAGGTGGTGAATGTGAGCGGCGGGTGGATGTTGTAAGAACAAGTTGGGATATGACGGTTAAAAAAGCAAAGAAGAATTGACGAATTCAAGCCCCCGGCCGCGACAATGCGCAAAACTGGGGATCCAACCAGAGGTGTGGGCATTCGGTTTTTGCCCATAAACTTATGAAATCACTGACAGCGGCGGAGATGCGAGAAGTGGACCGGCTGACGACGGAGAGATATGGGATCAGCCAGGCGCAGCTGATGGAGCAGGCGGGGAAAGCGGTCGCGGAGGTGGTGCTGCAAGAGGTTTCGCGGCGCTTCGAAGCGCCGGCGCGGAAGGTTGTGGTGCTATGCGGGAAGGGAAATAACGGTGGCGATGGTTTTGTTGCGGCACGGCATCTCAAGCCGGAGCTGCGGCATGTGACGACAATTTTGTTTGGCACCGCGAACGAGATGCGCGGAGACGCTGCGGCGAATCTGCAGCTGTGGCGGGATGAGCGCGGCGAATGCGTCTTTGTCAGCGATGAAGAGACCTGGAAGCGCGCGGCGCCACTGATTCAGAC
>Ga0126379_10000673_pt1 | contig 19183 bp, 11 predicted proteins | sample PanSoiMetPlot_24_FD_92640 | JGI IMG/M metagenome (GOLD analysis project Ga0126379, IMG submission 92640) | Tropical forest soil microbial communities from Panama - MetaG Plot_24 | ecosystem: Environmental > Terrestrial > Soil > Tropical forest > Bulk soil | place: Panama | collected 2016-02-17
AGAGTGCCCTTCCGCTGGATTTGTTTCTCATCGCTGCAGCCGACCCACAGACGATCATGACCGAGTACGCGCGACTTACCGGACTACCGGAGCTGCCGCCTCTATGGAGTCTTGGCTATCAGCAGTCACATCGAACCCTCGCCACCCGCGAGGAAGTGATTGCAGAGGCACGGACGTTCCGTGAAAAGAAGCTGCCCTGCGACGCGATGATCTATTTGGGAACGGGCTTCTGTCCGTCTGGATGGAACGCGGAAAATGGAAGCTTTGTCTGGAATTCCCGGGTATTCCCCGACCCGAAGGAAGTGCTTGACGAATTGCACCAGGAACATTTCCGCGCGGTGATGCATGTAGTCATTCTGTCTAACCAACTTCACGGCACGGTTCAAGACGGATGTGAGCTGTCGCAGTTTGATGAATCCGCGGCCAGTTGCTATTGGGACACGCACCGCAGAGATTTTCGAATGGGGATTGACGGCTGGTGGCCAGATGAAGGCGATCCGCTCGACAGCGCGTCACGGCTAGTAAGGAATCGCATGTATTGGGAAGGACCACAGATTGATCGGCCGAATCAGCGTCCCTATGCCTTGCATCGCAACGGCCATGCCGGAATGCAGCGCTATGGTTCTTTCTTGTGGTCTGGGGATGTCTCTTCCACCTGGGAGACCCTGAAGACGCATATCCCGGTCGCTCTCAATACCGCGCTTAGCGGTATTCCATACTGGGGCACCGATATCGGAGGTTTTGTTCCGACTCCGGAATTTACTGCGGAGTTGTACATTCGCTGGTTTCAGTTCGGCGCATTTTGCCCTCTGTTCCGTTGTCACGGCCGAACCTGGAAGTTGCGGCTGCCATGGGGATGGAATACTGGAGATCCCGGCCCGGTCGAGATCAGCAATTACAAAGGCGCTGCGATTCCCGATTCCAGTCAACTCCACGATGCACGCGTCGAGCCGATTTGCAGAAAATATCTGGAGCTGCGCTACCGCATGCTGCCTTATCTCTACAGCAGCGTGCGCGAGTGCACGAAGACCGGAATGCCCATCATGCGGCCGTTGTGGCTGCACTTCCCGAATGATCCCAAGTCAACAGAATGCGAGGACGAATACCTGTGGGGAAACGGCATCCTGGTTGCTCCAGTGGTCGAGAAAGGAGCAAGTTCACGGCGTGTTTACCTTCCACCAACAACCTGGTACGACTTCTGGACAGGCGAGCACCTGGAAGGCGGCCGTGAAATCAACCGACCCGTCGATCTCGAGACATTGCCACTCTACGTAAGAGCGGGTTCAATTCTGCCCCTTGGCCCGGTGAAGCAATATGTCGACGAAAAGGTCGAAGGTCCACTTATGCTTTCGATTTTTCCAGGGGCGGATGCGTCGTTCCTCCTTTACGAAGACGATGGCATCTCATTTGATTATCGCTCGGGAGATTGGATGGGGGTCGCGATGACCTGGAACGACACTCGTCGGATGCTGGAACTCCGACTCGCTTCCGGCTCTCGAATGCTATCGCCATCGCGTCGGATGCTTGACGTGCAGTTGTTCGGAGAGAAGAGGAGCATGGTTTTCGAGGGTAAGCCTGTCTCAATTACGTTCCAGCCGAAATAGATCCAACTTCATCGTGCGAATTATGTCTCCTGAAAGATTTTTCGCCGCCAAGAAAGCCGAGTCAAATTCTACGCACGACTGCTTTCAGATCTCAATGATCATTTCTTCGAGGCGAGTTGGGTATTTATTCAGCACCTCGCCCTTGTCCTTCCGAACGACGACGGTGTCGGAGTGTCGAACGCCTCCCCAGCCCGGATCATAGACTCCCGGCTCGCAACTGAACGTCATGCCCTGCTTCAGCACTGTGTTGTCGCCTTCCGCAATCCAAGGGCCTTCATGCCCCTCTAGGCCGATGCCGTGACCAGTGCGGTGTTTCAGGAACTTCTCGAATCCGGCTTTGCGGATTTGGTCGAGACTCTTACGGTCGACCTCTTCAGCGATCGCGCCCTCCTTCAAATTCTCAACACCGGTGTCATGGGCGGCGAGCATCGCCTCGTAGAGGCTCTTAGCGTGATCACTGGGCTTGCCAACAATAAACGACCGCTCGCATTCGACCGCATAGCCTCCAACCTGGCATGTGTAACTAAGGATTAGCGCGTCTCCTTTCTTGAGGCGGTCCTTGCTCGGAATGGCATGAGGAAAAGCGGAACGCTTGCCGAAGGGGACGAGCCCGCCGAAGGGCGGATCAATGCTAACTCCGACCACGTCCTTTAACTCCACTGCCATCTTGTCTGCGAGTGCGTCCGCCGCAGCTTTCAGGATTTCGTTTTCGCTTACCGAACCGTGCTCACGCACGAAATCTCGGCCCGCTTGAATCGAGTAGTCATTGAAAAACATGCCACGACGCATGATGTTAATTTCATCTTCATCTTTGACGTAACGCATTCGTTCGACCAGGTCGCCCGCTACCACGATCTCGGCGTTTGGCGCGCCGAGCTTGATCTCCCGCATGCGGCTTGGTGTTGGTTCTTCCACTCCGATACGGAACTTACCAAACCCGCGCTTGCCAATCTGCTCGAAAATCCAGCGCACACGGTCTATCGGCCCCGGATAGTCGAAGTACGACTCATAGTCCTTCCCCCACCAGAGCTTCACCTGGTCGGACTCAAGCGCCGGAACAAACAGTACTGGATTTCCGGACTTCGGAATAAGCGCAGCCAGTGGGCGCTCGGTCGACAGATGGAAGTAGCCGGTTGTATAGACGACGTTTACAGCCTTCAACAAAACCAACGCGTCGAGGTTTCGTTTCTCCATCCCCTCCTGAACCTGGCCGATTTTCCGTCGGTACCAATCTGGGGACAGGCGGTCTGGCAGATTCGGCACGGACTCTGAGAATGTGGCACCGACTTTCAATATGTGAGTACTTCCAAAAACAGATCTGCGCGACGTGAAGGTGAGAGCAGCCGCTCCGGCTGCATGACGAAGAAATCCGCGGCGTCCGGTGAAGTCCATAGCACGCTCCAGTGTTGCTATGACGGCGAGTCATGGTAGCAAATGGGTTGGTGTCACATATAGTCCGCAATGAAAACGTTGCCCATCGTTGCGCGAACTGGGGTAGGGAAACCAAGAAGTGCGGTGACAACTGCAAAGGAGAAAAGTCTAACGCGTATCCGTTGACAAGTCTAAATACCCGTGGATACAATATCCCAATTTCCTCGACACTTCCGACTTGCTGCCAAGTAGCCGGAGATTGACCTGGCCATTGGGATCGCAATCCTCTTTGGGGGTGGCTTATGGATCTTCGCCTTAGCTTCTGCGTCCGTATCAACCACACACTTCTTGCAACCTTCGTTGCTTCGATCTTTCTGGTGAGCAGCGGAATCGCCCAGGTCTCCACCACCGGCAAGATCACGGGCATAGTCACGGATCCTTCAGGGGCCGTCCTCGCGAATGCCACGGTTACTGCGACCAGTCCTGCACTTTTTGCAAAGCGCACAACCACGACACATGCCGATGGGAGCTATCTGCTGGACCTGCTTCCTCCCGGTGAGTACGACGTCACCGTGAGTCAAACTGGATTTCGCGCGTATACCCAGTCCGGCATCGGTCTCACCGCGGGATTCACGGCGACAGTCAGTCCACGGCTTCAGGTCGGCGAAGTGAGCCAGGCTGTGACCGTGGAAGGCGAACCTGTACTCGACCTACAGAACAACCAGACCACGACTACATTTGACGAGAACCTGTTGGAAGAGATTCCGAGTGGGAGAGATCCGTGGTCGACGGTAGCGCAGATGCCAGGAACCACCAGCAGCACATTTGACGTTGCTGGCAACAACAGCTATCAGCAATCCACCATGGAAATTCACGGGAGCACCCCGGCAGAGCAGCTTTATAGCTACAACGGCCTTGATCTCAACTGGCCCGGCTCAAATGGTGGTTACACCCAGTTCTACACTAACCATGACTCGTTTGAAGAGTTTCAGGTAGTCGCGGATAACGCCCCCGCTTCCGTCCCGATCGGCGGGGTGTACATGAATATGGTGACGAAGTCAGGTTCGAACCAGCTGCATGGTGAGGCGTTGATTTATTACCTGACTGCGGCATGGCAGGCGGGTGACAAGTTCCCGATTTACCAAGGCAGCCCGGTGACCTCCGGTTCGCCTTTTGACATGACGCGGGACACTTCGGTGAGCCTTGGCGCCCCGATCATCAAGGACCGGTGGTGGGTTTTTGGTTCCTATCGTCGCTACGACCTGCGCCAGCGAATCCTTTCGGTTACTGACCAACAAGGCAATCCAGTAAAAGACGTCAATCACCAGACCAACACTGACCTGCGCAGCGATTGGCAAATCAATGCCAAGAACAAATTCAGTTTCATTTGGATGTACAACTCGCAGAACCGCTTCTTCCGACGCGACACGGCATACTCGTTCGTGACGGAACAAGCCAGCTGGCGGCAGATTGAGCCGGCATACATCCTGGAAGGACTCTGGACCAGTCAGATTTCGAACAATCTCCTACTCGATTTTCGGATCGGCTGGAACAAAATTACCTTCCCCCTCGGTTATCAGTCTGACTCCACCAGTCTGAATTATCAGGATGTGACAGCTTCCACTGAGACCGGCGCAGCGCCCTACGAGTTCATAAACCCTGCATGGGTGCTCAAGTGGACGGCGGGTGGGTCCTGGCATAAGGCCGATTGGGCCGGCTCACACAATTTTCAGTTTGGCTTCGAATGGGGCAAGAGCTACAACGCCTACATCTATCAAGTGAAACAGGGCATCAACGCAGTTTTGAACGATGGCGTTGGCTACCAGGTTCTCGCCTACAATACGCCCACTACCCAGAAGAACTATTTTCGCGACACCAGCTTCTACCTGCAGGACACATGGGCCCTCAAACGTCGCATCACACTCAATCTCGGCCTGCGCTATGACCGGTTCAATACGTATTATCCAGTCCAGCATAGCGATCCAAACGAGACCTTTCCCGAGCTGTTTCCCATCACAACGTATCCAGCGTCCGGCAACCTGGTGGACTGGAATACGGTGTCACCTCGCGTGGGTGTCGCATTCGACCCGCGAGGTAAAGGTACGTCCGTCCTCCGTTTCAGCTACGGACGCTACTACATCATGCAGGGCACAGGTTTAGCAGAGACCGCCAACCCGGTTGGTCTGTTCGGGAAGTACTACGCCTGGAAGGATATAAACGGGGATCTGATTCCGCAACAAAGCGAATGGCTGCCAAACGGAGCAGCGACAACGCCGGTGAACGCATTCGGCGGTTCGAGCACCCACATTAATACCAGCATGAGTCGCCCGTATTCGGATCAGCTCAGTGCCGCGTACGAACAACAGCTGTGGGGCGATTTGCGCGTCGGCGTCACCTACTACTATCGCACCAAGAAGAATCTGATCGGCCTCGAAAACACTGCCGTTCAGACTTCCGACTACGTGCCCGTTACGACGATAGGCGGTCAAGCGATCATCAACCCCATTACCAACCAGCCGCTGACTTTATTTAGTTTTCAGCCGTCCGACCCGAGCAAATACGGAGCATTTAATTTTGCTGTTACTAACATTCCCCAGCTCAATGACAACTCCTATCACGGGATCGAATTCACTGCGGTCAAGCGGCTCACGCACAAATGGCAGGTTCTGGCCGGCTTCACGATCCAGCGGCAGAAAGGCGTGTTTGGGAGAGGCTATTCGGACCAGGCTTTCAGTGATAATTTCACGGATCCCAACAACAACATCAATCGGAACAACAACTACCTCAACATGGATGCGACCTATGTCTTCAAGGTTGACGGAATCTACGAATTGCCCTGGAAACTCAGTACCAGCGTCAATTTCCAGCACTATACCGGTTTCCCCCTCCAGCCAACCGAGACCTTCAACGTACCGAGCGGACAGATTGTAGATAATCAGCCCGTACCAATTGGAGAATCGGTCATCCTTCAACCGGCTGGGGTCCAGCGTCTTCCCAGTGTGAACATGTTGAACCTGAGGCTCTCCCGCGAGTTTGTGATCAAAGATCGCTTGCACGTCATACCCACGGCGGATTTCTTTAACGTAACCAATGCACAGACCGTAATCGGGGAAGTCACAACCTATGGTTCCAGCTATTTGTTCCCGTATTCCACCATCAACCCCTACGCTACGCGCTTCGGGTTGCGGGTTACGTTCTAGTAGCTTGTGTAGTTGCGGGTAGATCCATAACTGGCGGGTCGGACACTTTCTGCACCCTACCCGCTCGATTCTTGCCGCGGAACTCTCTTCTCAAACTGTCTAGGAGGCCCCATGCAAGTGGCCAGAAGATCGATTATGTTCTCTGTCGGTATGGCCGTGATGTTAGCGCAATTCGGCTGGGGACAAGCGACGGTCAAAACTCTGCCATTGACCATCGAGCAACTGATCGATATCAGGCATCCGTCCACCCCGGTCTGGGCGTCGAACGGTAAATACGTCGCGTTTATTTGGGATCGTGCGGGCGTTTCGAATCTCTACTTCGCCGACTCCATCGGCAGCGGTCAGCCGACCCCACTGACTTCGTTTCCGGAAGGAGATGTGGCGCACATCTTCTGGAGCCCAGACTCGCAGACAGTGTACTTCGAGCGCAGCGGGAATCTATGGCAGGTTGCCGTGTCTGGAAGTGCTCCGAAAGCCGTTTGGACTGCCACGGGAGAATCCAATTTTTCTCCTTCGCCCAATGGCGCACGCGTGGCGTTCGTCCGTTCGAATCGTGGCACGGGTGAAGAAAGTTCGCGGCACAGCGAGCTGGTCGTGCGTTCGTTAGCCGATGGCAGCGAAACTACACTTGCCAGCGATGACATTGGCATCCGTGGCATCGTTTGGTCACCAGACGGTAGCTCGCTTGCCTACACCGCGGGCGCGAGGGTGACTCACCACGATGAAGCACCTTCGTACTCAGGCGCTAAGATCATTTATCGCACCTCGGAGTACAGGCCCGGACAGATCTATGCACTGCGGCCCGGCAGCGGGCGCCCCGTGGCCATCGGCACTGCGGCGGAATATGGCGGATTGGCCTGGCTCGACAATAGTCATCTGGTCTTCGATCATGTTTCAAACAATTTCAAGACGTACACCATCTACGTCGCTGACGCATCCGGCGGCCCGCTCCGCTCCGTCTACGAAATTACAGAAAAGGACTTTTGGAGCATTCCTGATTGGGGCGAGGCGGGTGCGCAGCCCTGGCCTTCACCCGACGGTAAGTGGATCGCGTTCCTCAGTGACCGTGATGGATGGGATCATCTCTATGTAGTGCCGGCTTCCGGCGGAGAGGCCACTCAGCTCACAAACGGGCACTTCGAAGCCTGGCGGCCAGCGTGGTCGCATGACAGCACACGCATTGCCTTCGATGCCAACGAGACAGATCGCCCCGGAGACCGCCAGATCGGCATCGCGGCCATCGGTAGCGATCCGGCTCATGCCGTGGTCACGTACATAACCGGAGGCAACGGCACCAACATCGAACCACACTGGTCGGCGGACGACAAACGGCTTGTGTACCAGCACACTGATATCCGCAACAGCGCAGATTTCTTTGTCGCTGAAGCCAAGGCGAGCGCTAAAGCGGTTCGCCTTTCCGACTCGATGCCCGCCAGCATCGACAAATCACAATTCGTCGAGCCGCAATTCGTACACTTTCCAGGTCCAGACGGCAAGCCTGTGCCCGGATGGCTCTTTGTTCCTCGCAACCTCGACCGTTCAAAAAAACATCCCGCCATCGTATGGGTTCACGGCGACGGCGTGAATCAGAATTACGACGGCTGGCACGTGCAGCGGAACTACGCTGTCTATTACAGCTTTCACCAATATTTGCTGCAGCAGGGGTATGTCGTCTTCGCTCCCGATTATCGCGGAAGCATTGGCTACGGCCGCGATTGGCGCAACGGCGTCTACATGGACGTCGGTGGGAAAGACGCCAAGGATGCCTGGATGTCCGCCAACTTTCTGAAAACTCTCTCTTACGTCGATACCGATCGTATCGGGATTTGGGGCCTCAGCTATGGTGGTTTCTTTACGTTGATCGCCATGACCGATCAACCCACGTTGTTCAAAGCCGGTGTCGACGTGGCCGGCGTGGTGGATTATGTCATGTATTATTCGGATCCGTATCACGGTGACTGGACCGAGAGCCGGATCGGGCGGCCGGAACAGAATCCACAAGTTTATGCGCAGGCCTCACCAATTTCGCACATCGATCGACTGGCCCGCCCGTTGCTGGTGCTGCACGGCACCGCTGACCTCAACGTGCCCTATCTCGAATCCGTATGGCTGATTGACGAAGCGCTCAAGAAGAACAAAGGCGCTCTGCTTTCTTTCATGATGTATCCCGGCGAATTTCATTACTTCACACGCGCGCATGTCCTCGACGACGCATGGCATCGTGTGGATGACTTCTTCGGTTATCATTTGCAGGGCAGGATCAATCGGCCGCCGCCCAGCAACTAACCTCGGCTGTGCAGCACTGGTTTCGCGAACCGCTGTTGTCAATTACCCCGGCCTGGACTCGGGCTAACGGTCAGCGTCAATGCACCGAAGTCGCTTAGACTGCGATTGAAAGCCGGGACATCTTCTCTCACGAAGCTGCGGAACTCCGTGTCCACCTCGTTCATCTGATTCTCGAAACTCTTCAGCAACTCCATTTGGGTGTCGGTCGGAGCGAAATCGGCACCGCCGGCGACGTCTCCACCGCCTGTTCCGACTTCTGCGTCCAACCAGATCAGGTTGAGATATACCTGATACGGTTCCACGAAGTATTTGTCATCGCTATTGAGCAGGGCCTGAGAAACTAGCTTGTGCTCAATGGACAACAGTTTCTTGTCAAGCGCCTCGGCGGAGTTGAGTAGGTCAGATTTGCGTTTTGTCTCTGCCTCGCTTAGAACCTGGGGCGGAGCGGCTCCGAACTTCGGACCCTCATATTCGTCCTCTTCATCCGCAGGGGCCTCTTTGTTTTCTTCTTCTTTTTTCTTGGGCGGACGCAGTATGGCTTTTACGTCTTCAAGCTGCTTTCCCAGCCACTCCATCCGGTTCACGGTATCTGAGACGTGGCTTATATCGTCCCGGATGGCGAGCAGCGTCTTGACTGACTGCTCGATATCGTTATCGGACGCGGTAATGCGCGGATCTCGCGCGACGGTCAGAGGCTGCGAGAAGGATTGGCCATCAACTTTCAAGCGGACAACGTATTTGCCCGGCGCAACAATCGGCCCTCCCTCGGCGGGCTTCGATCCCCAATGCGTGATGGACCGCGAGTCAGAACCGCGAAAGCGTGGTTCGTCCCAGATGTGCGGATTGTCCGGGGCGACCGTCCGCAGCGCAACCAGACGCGGAGAGTCATGCCGCAGATCCCATTGCACTCGGTTCATCCCGACGCGCGCCTTGGTCTCGAGGTTTCGGATTACTTTACCTTCGGAATCGAGGATCTCGATGTGGATTGGATCTTTGGGTACGGTCTTAAGGGAGAAATTAAGCAACGCCTTGCCACCTCGGGTAAAGCGGTAGGTTTGCCGTGGCTCGAATAACACGAGCGCAGAGTCGGAGTGATTTTTTGCCATCTGCTCCAGTGGCGTGATGTCATCGAGAATGTAAAGTCCCCGTCCATAGGTGGAGACGACGAGATCGTGGAAGTTCTTCTGCACTACAGCCCAAGTCACTGGCGAATGTGGTAACCCCGCATCGAGCGCGGTCCAGTGTCCGCCGTCGTCCGGAGAGTAGAAAAGCCCATTGCCAGTGCCCGCGAAAAGCAACCCCGTACAGTTTGGGTCTTCGGCGATCGTGCGCACATAGGAGAGTTCGTGTTTGGGCAAGTCACCAGTGATCTTTTTCCAGGTCTTGCCCATGTCCGTGGTCTTGTAGATGAAAGGATCCCGATTATCCATAAGATGGAAATCGACGCTCACGTAGGCGGTACCGGCGTCAAAGCTGGAGGGCGCTATGCTGGTGATGGTGCCCCACGGCGGGAGTCCGTTAACATTCTTGGTGACGTTGACCCATTGACCACGATCGTCCGTATGCCAAATTTGCCCGTCGTTCGTCCCGGCCCAGATGAGTCCCTTTTGCACAAGTGAGGGAGCAATCGCAAAAACGACTTCTCCGTAGAACTGGCCCAGGTTATCTCCTACGATGCCTCCCGATGGAACGATTCGCGAGGGATCCTGTGTGGAAAGGTCCGGGCTGATGACCGACCAATTCTGTCCACCATTGCTGGTTTTGAAAATGACCTGGCAGCCGTAGTAAACGGTATTGTGATCGAACGGATCGATCGCCAGCGGAGAAGTCCAATGGCAGCGATACTTAATTTCATTGGGCGGTGAATCCAAGGTCATCATCCAAGGACTGACGGAACGGGCGTGTTTGATCCGCGCATCCCAGCGCGTCACTTTGTTGCCGTAGCAAGTGGCCCAGACGATGTTTGGATCCGTTAAGTCTGGAATTGTGAATCCTGATTCGCAGCCCCCCATGCCGTGGTCCCAACCGGTTTCGTTGGAGTCAATGGGAACGCTCGGACCACGCATGTTTCCATCGTCCTGCATGTTGCTGTAGAAGTAGTAAGGAATCTGATCGTCAACGGCGACGTGATACATCTGCCCGATCGGCAATTTCACGCGATGCAATCCGCGACCGTGCACAGTTGTGATGCTCATTCCCCCGTCGTCCGTGATCACAAAACGGTCGGAATTCTCAGGATCAATCCAGATGTCGTGCGTGTCTCCTCCCCAGGGGACCTCTTTGAAGTTCTCGCCCCCGTCCAATGATCGATGGAAGGAACTGTTGGCGACCAAAACCTCGTTGTCGTTCCCCGTAGAAACGGCGATGCGAATGTAATAGCCTGCGCGTCCGATCAGGGCACGTTGATAGTTGACTGCCTTCCAGTGTTCTCCGCCATCGTCGGAGCGCCACAGTGAACCTTGGTCCTTGGTCTGGATCAGGGCGAAGACGCGGCGGGAGTTTGTAGGTGCGACTGCGACGTCGATTTTGCCAAGCGGCGCCTGTGGCAGGCCATGTTCCTCAAGGCGGGTCCACTTCGTTCCACCATCGTGAGAAACATATATGGCACTGCCAGGCCCGCCACTGAATTCGCCGTACGTGTGCATCTCCGCCTGCCACATTCCGGCGAACAACGTGTGTGGGTTGTGCGGATCCAGAGTCAGACCCGAGCAGCCTACATTGTCACCTGCGGAGAGAACCCGTTCCCAATGCTGACCGCCATCCATCGTTCGGAAGACGCCCCGCTCGGGTTGAGGTCCGGTCATGCGGCCCAAGACGCAGGCGAAAACTATGTCCGCGTTGGATGGATGAATCACGATTCGTGCAATTCTTCCGCTGTGCTCGAGACCCATATGGGTCCATGTTTTGCCAGCATCAACGGACTTGTAGATCCCGTTTCCCATGACATCGATATCGCGAATCGCCCAGGCCTCACCTGTTCCAGCCCATACCGTGCTGGGATCGGACTGCGCCACCGCGAGAGATCCGATTGCGGCCGCGGGTTGTTTATCGAAAACCGGCTTCCAGACATTTCCGCCGTCGGTTGACTTCCACACTCCGCCCGATGCGGCTCCGGCATAGTAGGTAGTTGGGTCTCCCGGAATTCCTGCGATCGCAGAGACTCGATTCCCATTTCTTGGTCCGACAAAGCGAAACCGCAGCTGGCCTTCCTCATCGGAATCCGACTGTGCCGTCGCAACGATTGAATTGATTGTCCACATGAAGACCAGACAGAACAGGACGACGCGAAAGATAAAACGAATGCTTGTTTCGGAGTGAATGGCGGCTTGGATCGCAGTTAATTTGGGGTTCATAGGTTCATTTGTCACAGGATGCGTTTACTGGCTCTAAAAGATTCCGACAGCGTTATGGCGTGTGGCATTGAGTAGCCAACAAAAAATCCTTCCTGCCGTCGTGGTATTCTCACGGTGCATAAAGGTGACATATTGTATGCAATATCCATAAAGCTTTCCAGCTCTATCAATCAGCTCTCCCCGGCACAATTCTGCGCCGCTCGGTGAATACCATCCTTATATATCTTGTTTATTCGCAAAAGGAGGCAAGGTCAGCCACCGTGGCGGTAGAGGCTTGCTTTCGATTGGATTTGTCGTATCCGCAGCTATGTGCTAGTTTGACGCCGCGTACCGTCCAAACTCGAAGTGGCAGGGCAAGGAAATCATGGCCGAATCCTCGAACCTACACACTTCTGTTCCCAAGCCGACTGCAGTTTCTGATGGAAAACTGCAGCTTCCCGGTATCCTGATGGGTATAGGGGTGACCGCATTGCTGGTCCTTGCGCTCACTGGTTCCTCATCGGCTAAGCCATGGCCACAGCGTTACGATCCGCTCGGCCGCTGGTGGCTCTCAACAATTTTTGCCGCGCTTCCAGTACTTGTGCTGCTCGGAACGCTTGCTCTGTTCCGCATGAAAGCTCACTACTCTGCGTCTCTCGGACTCGTGACGGCCATCTTGGTTGCCAGTGGGTTATTTCACATGCCAATAAAAATGGCGAGCATTACCGCCATTTATGGGGCGTGTTACGGATTGTTTCCCATCGGTTGGATCGTTCTGAACGTGATCTTTCTATATCGAATGACCCGTGAAACGGGATTGTTCAAGGTCATGCAACAGAGCATGACCGGGATTACACAGGACACCCGGTTGCAGCTTCTCCTGATTGCGTTCTCGTTCGGCGCATTCTTTGAGGGAGCATCTGGATTCGGAACTCCGGTAGCCGTCACCGCCGCTTTGCTCATCGGACTCGGATTCGAGCCGCTGCAGGCCTCGGGATTATCACTGATCGCCAATACAGCGCCAGTGGCTTATGGAGCGTTGGGCACTCCGATTGTGGCTTTGGCTGCCGTTACGGGATACAGCGAGGTGGTCTTGGGTGCGCAAGTCGGGCGGATCTTGCCCTTCTTTTCGCTTCTCGTCCCGTTTTGGCTGGTAACCGCGTATGCAGGTTTCAAAGGAATGAAAGAGATATGGCCGGCGATCACAGTTGCGGGTATCTCCTTCGCCGTCCCGCAATTTCTGGTATCGAATTACCACGGCCCGTGGCTCACCGATATCATCGCGGCCTTGTGTTCGATGGCGTGCCTCGTACTTTTCCTCAGGATCTGGCAACCCAAGCGGATTTGGGGACACGACGGACGTGATGACAAGCAGCGCGCCGCTCGCAGCATCCACGGTTACAGTCGTCGGGAAGTTGTACGAGCGTGGCTGCCGTGGCTAGTTCTTAGTATGTTGGTGTTCTGCTGGGGCACGTTTACGGGGAAAAAGATCATGAATACACCCGAGCGGGTGTTCTCATCCACGAGCACGTGGCGCATTCCTCCCAGCTCAGTCACGAATCCACAAATACCGGTTGGTGGCCTGAACAAGATGGTACAGCGTGTTCCCCCCGTTGTCCCGACTGCCGCGGCAGAGTCTGCGGTGTTCGGGTTCAACTGGATTTCGGCTACCGGTTCCGGAATTCTGATCGCAGCGATCATCTCCGGTTTCATCATGGGGCTATCTCTCAGAAGGATGGTAGTCATGTGGTGGAAGACCGTTTGGCATATGCGATTCTCATTGATGACGATCGCAGCCATGATGTCACTTGGAATTCTGACCCGCTACTCAGGTCTGGACGCCACGATGGGCCTGGCATTCGCGCGCACGGGACATCTTTATCCTTTTTTTGGAACGTTGCTGGGCTGGCTTGGGGTAGCGCTTACCGGGTCTGACACAGCGTCCAATGTACTATTCGGGAGCTTACAAAAAATTTCCGCCCAGCAGATCGGCATCTCTCCGGTGCTGATGGCGGCGGCGAACAGCTCTGGCGGCGTGATGGGAAAGATGATCGACGCCCAGAGTATTGTTGTCGCCAGCACCGCCACGGAATGGTATGGACATGAGGGCAATATTCTACGCTACGTCTTTTGGCACAGCATAGCGTTAGCATCCTTGGTTGGGGTAGTCGTATTTCTTCAAGTGTACGTTACACCATTCACCCGGTTAGTCGTGCGCTAACGATAGATGCCCTTGTCCCACGAATCGTCAACCGTTAGCAAATCGCAGCTCAGTTGACAAGCTATTGCAGCTCAGCTTGCGTCTGCGCGCCTATAACCAAGCGAGCACCATCTCTACGTCGTAGATGGCCTCAAAGATCTCGTCCAGGTGTTCAACCAACACGGGCAACTCCTTTATTACTTTGGCGGCACCGGCAACGGTCCAGAAGAATTTCAATTGCCCGCGGGCCTCTTCATCGATCACGATGATCGAATCTACATCGTAGATTCTTACAACCGCCGCGTACAGATTCTGCGCTACATCGGATCCACACAGCCAGCTCAAGGGAGTGGCCGGTGAGAAGAGCCGCGCTGCTGCTCCTAGGTACGGTCTTATTCGCGGGGACGGCCTTCAGTCAAATTCCGGGCGATCAATTGGGCGTCCACGACCTGACGCCTGCTGGCGTATCGCCGGTGAAGGGAGGAGTGGCTGCATCATGTCTCATACTGTCACGCGCCACACTCATCCTTATCGGGGCCGCCTTTGTGGAACCAGACGCTCTCAACACAGACTTACAACCACTACACCAGCTCGACTTACCATCAGACGAGCACGACCCCGATGGTCGGTAGTTCGAGCAAGCTGTGCCTCAGTTGTCACGATGGAACAGTTGCCCCTGGACAGACCCTCGCGTTCGGCAAAGTGCTGGTTAGCGGCACGATGGCATCTGCTGCTCGATTTGGAAGCGATCTGCGCGGCTCGCATCCTGCGGACATGAAAAGCCCGCTCGTGGAATCACCCGAAATCGCACCTCAGCTGTTCGGAGCGTCTCCCACGACGAAAGACCCCGCGGTAAAGCTAGTCAAGAACACCGTCGAGTGCACAACCTGCCATGATCCCCACGCGCAAGGCAAAGATCGCATCGTTCCCATGTTTCTCGTTAGGGACAATGTGCGTGGCCAACTATGCCTTTCCTGCCACGACCCGAGCCGCGTTGTGAACGGGCAAGTGAACTACCTTGCGAACTGGGCCGTCAGCGTCCACGCTACGGCAACAAACCAGACCTCGAATCAACCTTATGTGGGAGGCTACAGCACGGTCGCTGAAAATGCCTGCGAGGGTTGTCACATGTCGCATAACGCATCCGGGCAAGCCCGTCTTCTGCGTGGCTCCGATGAGCTCGCCTGCAATTCGTGCCATAACGGTGGATCGGGGATTACCCCTGCACGCCCAACATATTCGGCGAGATTGCCAAGGGCGGACACCCATTTGCGACCGGCAACAACCTGCACGACCGCGCAGAGGGAGCAGTGTTAAACAACAATCGGCATGCTACTTGCGTCGATTGCCACAATCCCCACGGATCGATGCAAGCCTCAGCGCTGGGCGCACCGCCTCTCATCCGTGCTTCACAAAGCGGGGTGGTTGGCATCAGCGCTGCCGATGGCATTACAGCGCTCAATGCGGCGCTGAACCAGTACGAGAACTGTTTGCGTTGTCATGGCAGCAGTTCCGGCAAGGTCGCAAATACGGCGAAATATGGATATCTGCCGGTCCGCCTTGTCAGCTCTGGTGACCCATTGAATGTGATCCCCGAATTTAGCGGGGCGGCGGCCTCCAGTCATCCGGTCATGCACGATCGGAAAAGCGCTCTCGCTCAGCCCAGCCTGCGCAGCCAGATGTTGAACCTCGATGGCATGCACTCTACCCGCTCCGTTGGCGTGCGCATCCTGTGCACAGATTGCCACAACAGCGACGACAATCGCGAATTCGGCGGCGCTGGCCCCAACGGGCCGCACGGATCGAGGTTCAGCCACATTTTGGAGCGCCGCTACGAATTCAGCGTTACCGCCGTGCCCGGCGGATTGATGAACAATCTGTTCCCCAACCCGGATCTGATCGTGAATGGACCGTACGCGCTCTGCGGCAAGTGTCACGATCTCCAGCAGGTAGTCGCGAACACCAGCTTCAGCGAGCATGCGCGGCACATTAACGATGGATTCTCTTGCTCGGCCTGTCACACCGCACACGGCATGAGCGCACCGACCGAAAACGCAACCGGGGAGCGCATGCTGAGTTTCGATTTGAACGTGGTCGCAGCCAACGGAGCATTGCCGATCTCGTACGATCGCGCGCTAAACTCATGTACATTGAACTGTCATAATCACACGCACGGGACTATCGCCGCCGCCACTTCGTTGACGATGAGCAAGCCAAAGTAGCTGATAATCGGGTAATGTAATCACCACCAGATGGCTTCACCACTTAGCAAAGGGGAAAGCGTAATGAAAAAACTGATCTTACTTCCGATGTTGTTTCTACCATTGTTCATTTCTTTGGCAAAGGCCGATGATCTGGTGAACGATGCGAACTATAAGGCGCGGTGCAAGGTGTGCCACGGGCCCAATGCTGAAGGTAAGCCGCAGATGAAAATTCCCGCTCTGAAAACCCGGGCTGACAGAAGTGAAGAAGAATTGACCAAGGCGATCGAGGACGGCAATCAGACCTCCACACCGAAGATGCCGCCTTTTAAGGATAAGTTGACCGCCGATGACATCAAGGCTCTGGTTCAGGAGATCAGAGCTCTCAAGTAAGGCGAGTAAGTCGCCTGGCTCGAATTTAATGGAGTGCGCAAACTGGCGGTGAGGCTTTCCGAATGTGTACGGTTCCCTGAGTCGGCTCTAGCCTTCACCGGGTCGGCTTGCGCACGGCAATCAGCGAGACCTGCTCTAATCCCGGGAAATGATCATCTTTATCCGGCTTGCGCTGAGTCGGTTCGATCTGCTGGACCGTTGTTCGCGCCGGCAGCACTGGGCCGAAATACTGTGCGTACACTTCATCGAATCGGGGTAGATCCGCAAGATCGTCGAGATAGACGTTGGTGGCTACGACCTGATCGAACGTCATTCCAGCCTCTTCCAGATTGTCGAGTTGATTGCGCATGGTCTGACGCAGTTGATGAGGCGTGGTGGTCGCGTAAACGCCGCCGTGCGCACCAGGAATGAAGCCGTCTTTCGCAGAGCAGTAAAGCGTATCGCCAGCGAAGACGCACGGACTCGCTGTGGGACTGGGTGGCATGTTTTTGGGCCGCACTGCTTTTCGCTGCGCGAAGTCCCGAACAGCCACGCCCGTGTATTCGATGTGTGCACCACCGGGAAGGCTCGAGACCTGGATAGTCGCCCGGGCGGGAGTATTCCCAAACTCAAATCGGCGCGCGTAGCGCTCATTCATCACGCGCGTAAGAATCTGCGCGGTCAGGTATGGATTCACGAAAACCATGTTTCTAAGGTCAAGACCGGCTGCTTTCAACACGGCTTCCATGCGGTCGAGCGCAAGATCAACCTGACTAGTGGAATCATCGGGAACCTTGCCCGTCACAGGATCGATTCCTGCCATGCTTGATACGAACAGGCGATCGTGCGTCAGCATTCCCGGAGGAGCAGAATCATCTGCCTTGTAGTTCTGCGGGTATACCGGTTTTTTGTCCTCAAGGCTATGGACCGCAACGGCGCTGACTTGTATCGAGGACTCAGCAACTCGCGCCACGCCAAGCACTGCACGTGCTGGTTGGGACTTTCCGAAGTATTCGGCAAAGGCCTTGTTCAACTCGTCGTACTTACCCATGTCCTTCAGGTACACCTGGGTATAGACGAGGTGCTCGCGCCCCAGGCCCGCAGCTTGCAGAAGCCCTGCAATGTTGTCTAACGCCTGTTTGACTTGTTCACCGAAGCTCGGGGGAACAGTGCCATCTGGTTTCCTGGGGCCTTGTCCAGAAACGTAGAGGTAGTCGCCTGCGTCGACACCTGGTGAGTACAAACTGTTCGGATGTGTGCTCGAGGCTGGAGTCACAGCTCGAATTTGATCTTGCGCCCCGAGAGTCGAACAAAAAGCGAGCAAAATGACCGACAACCGCAATGAGAACCCCGGATAGCCGATTTTCAACACGACCTCACGTTCTCTAGGCCGCAGCCTTCTTTTGGGCAGCACTCAGGATAGCTCGCAGTCTCTGCCCGACAATCATTTCCTCACTCGGTTTGATGGTCATCGAGACAAGCTCAATGTGATCGGGCTCCTTGAGTTCCTTGCGATTTGGATTACCCTCACGAACAGCTTTCACCAGGCTGGGATTATCGGCGCCAAGGACCTCGATCACGGGATCGCCGGCGCGAAGTTCCTGCACACAATCGGAAATCTTGTATTGCCAGCCCTGTTGATCCCAATAGACCCGGAGCGTGGGATAACGGTTTCCGTCGTCGGGAACGAACGTGTCGGTTCTCACGCCGGGCACGGTTTCAACGAGCTTCCGAATTCGATCGAGACGATCGTTCCATTCCGCATAGAGCTTCTTCTCATCGGTCTTCAGCCAAGTCTCAAGCGCAGTGAGGCAACCGATCACTTCCTCCTTGCCGACTTTCATAGGACGGCAGACAGCGCCCTCGCGCGGGCTGCAATTCAGCAGTGCGGCTTCGACTAAGTCTTTTCGTCCCAGAAGCAGGCCGCTGCACTGCGGTCCACGCAGCCCTTTTCCGCCGGAGAAGCAATATAGGTCGATTCCCATGCGGGCGTAGAGCTTTGCATTCTCCACGGGAGGAATACCCGCGGCATCATCCAGCAACATAGGTACCTTGCGCGCCTTGGCGATCGACAGGTCCTGCTGAAGCTTTTCTCCAAGATCGGTCGTGTAAATCATCGCAGTGTTTTCATTGATCGCATTGGCCAGCTCATCCGGCGAGTACACTAAAACCAGTTTGGCTCCGGTCAGGCGGATGGCACTGTCGAACGCGCTGCGCCCGCCAACCATGATGACTTCATGTTTCAAGCCCGTCGTATCGGGAAGTTGCCAGATATGCTTATCGTCAGTGCCAGCCATGCATCCCGCAGCCGCGGCGGCCATCGCACCTGCCGCGCCGGAGGTCACGATGCCAGATTCGGCTCCGGTCAACTCCGACAATCGCCTGCCGACAGCACGCTGCAAGTCAAGAATGTTTACAAAATGCTGCGCTGCTTCCACTTGGGCTTCGCGGACTTCCGGAAACTCCAGCGACCCGCTTAAATACGTCCACGTGCCGCGACAGTTGATCACGGTCTTTACGCCGAGCCTGGTGTAGACATTCTGGCGCGGGCCGCGGCCGACGGCCGATGCGGCCTGCGCATAAAGATCGCGGGCGGCAAGCTGAGCTAGTAACGGCG
>Ga0126379_10000676_pt1 | contig 19145 bp, 21 predicted proteins | sample PanSoiMetPlot_24_FD_92640 | JGI IMG/M metagenome (GOLD analysis project Ga0126379, IMG submission 92640) | Tropical forest soil microbial communities from Panama - MetaG Plot_24 | ecosystem: Environmental > Terrestrial > Soil > Tropical forest > Bulk soil | place: Panama | collected 2016-02-17
CGTCGAATATCGATCGTACTGATCACATCGACGTTGTGTAGCAAAAACGGCTCTTCTGCTTCAGCGCCGCCCTGCAGAAAGAACCGTCCGGCTTTTTTAAGGCCTCCCCCTGTATCAAGCAGGATCTCTTCCCTAGAGATCTCGACGTGCATTCCAAAATTGTCGTGTTTCTTCAGATAGTCAACAACCATGTCGGCGAAGTGATGCACGTTCACAATGACTTCACGGATTCCGAACGATGCCAGGCGGCACAACGTGATTTCTAAGAGGGTGCGTCCTGCAACTTCCACCAGCGCCTTTGGACGGTCATTGGTCAGCGGCCGCAGCCTGGTGCCCAGACCGGCCGCGAGAATCATGGCCCTCATGTTCCGGCTTTCTCCGCGAGAGCGCGTTCTGCTTTCATTCTCTCCAGTTCGCGATGCGTGACGGACACCTCGACTCCACTCCGGCCCCGCAGTCGCTTAGCCAACTGTTCCGCGAGATACACCGAGCGATGCTGCCCTCCCGTACACCCAAAGCAGACCATGAGATTCTTAAATCCGCGCTGCTGATAACTGCTTATGCTTGCATCGACCAGAGCCATCACACTTGCCAGGTACTGATGCGCGCTGTCCTGCTGATTCAGGTAATCGATCACCGGTGCATCCCGGCCTGTCAGAGACTTGAAGTGCTCTTCCCGCCCGGGGTTCGGAAGACTCCGCCCATCAAATACAAAGCCACCGCCATTGCCAGTCTCATCCTTAGGCAGTCCTCGATGAAACGAGAAACTGACAATACGGACCACGAGATTATCCGCATCTGACGCGAGTCCTTGTAGTTTCTCGGAGGCCAGCATGCTGTGGAACGCTTCCAGCAGAGTGGGCAGAGCAACCGGCAAGGTGACGTTATGCAGCAGCCACCGCAGGTTCTTCAGAGCGTATGGAACACTCTGCAGAAAATGCACCTTCCGCTCGTAAAATCCTCGAAAACCGTACGCGCCCAATGCCTGCATGATGCGGATGTAAACATAAGTGTAGTAATGCTGCATGAAGGCATCGCGCTTCACATCAACGTAGCTTCGCAGAGTATCCAGATAGTGATCGAGCAACTGCTGCCGCAACTCAGGTGGCAGATCCGCCTTCGCATCGAACAAGAGCGAGGCAACGTCATACTGCAGGGCTCCTTTTCTTCCGCCCTGGTAATCAAGAAAGTAGGGCTGTCCACCGCGAAGCATGATGTTCCGCGACTGGAAATCGCGATAGAGGAAGTAATCGCGAGGAGCGCTGAGAAGAAACTTGGTGAGCCGGCTGAAGTCGTCCTCAAGCGCCTGTTCGCTGAAGGGAATTCCCGCCAGTCTCAGAAAATAGTATTTGAAGTAATTCAGATCCCAAGAGATCGACTGACGATCAAAGCTGCCCCGCGGGTAGCAGACTTTGTAGTTCAAATCACGTCCGGCCTCGATCTGAAATCTAGGCAGGGTCGCAATCGCTTTTCTGTAGGCTTCGACGACTGCAGCAGCAACATTCTCGCCCTTGCGATTCTGTGAAAGAAGCTCAAACAGGGAAGTGTCTCCGAGGTCTTCCTCGAGATATGCACCATGCTCGAGGTCTTCGCCGTAGATCTCGGGCACCGGCAAACCGTGCTTCCGGAAGTGCCGGGAGAATTCGAGGAACGCGACATTCTCTTCGCGAACGCCGTAGAGAATGCCGATGGCACTCTTTCCCCTTCCCGTCAGCCTCATAATCCTGCGTCCTGAGCCGCCCAGTTCGCCTTGGACCGGCTCGATCTGTTCCACGGGAAAATGGAAATGGTGCTCGAACAGTTTGCGGAGAATGTCCATGCAGTTGCTTACGACGCCCGCCTTTTGTGCCGATTCCACAAAGATACCACCGAAGGGAAGCGGCGATTGAGGCAGAGCCGCTTACGCTTAGCACCAAAGTTTTGCGTGCAGGACGAAGGGAGGAGTCGGCCAAAAATTCTCGCCGGGAAACCGCGGGCTCGGATCACCGCATTCGGACTACAAGATCTGGGTTATGGGAGAGTTTCTGATCGGAGCTAGTCGTTGAAACGCTTCTTACGCCGCGGCGTCTCTCGATAACAGGTGGCCCACTTTATCGAGCAGTTGGTCCAGACGGAACGGTTTGGGAAGAAATTCGCAGCGCTCGAAGGTTGCCCTATGTCTTTCCACAATCTGCTCCGGAAAGCCCGACATGAACAGGAATCTCACTCTTGGCTCTAGCGCTAAAATCCGCTCCATGCATTCAAGGCCATTCATGCCAGGCATGGCAAGGTCACTGATCACCAACTGAATCTTCTTTGCATGTTGACGGAAAACTTCGACGCCCTCCCTGCCATTTTTCGCGGTAAGAACTCCGTAGTTCCTTTTCTGCAAGTATTGGCGGACCAACTCGAGCAAGGCGGCTTCATCCTCCACGATCAGAATAGTTGCCAGGATCTCAGTCGCACGATCGGATGAAGGAGCTGCGGATTCTCCTGCCTTGCGCGTTGTAGCTTCATTCTCAAATGGACGCAACGCCATCAAGACAGCCTCATAAGCACCGGATTGGGGAACAGGTCAACAACTTTGAACCGCGAATCCTACGCGTCCGACTGCTCCCCAGCCACTGTCAAAACTACCAGTGGCTCCGGGGCTGGAGAGTTTTAAAACCCGTGAATAGTCTTGGAATCAACGCTCATCGAGGAGTCTGGTGCTGCTATCCACACATGCGGGAATGCAGAGGCCTGTGGCATGGTAGCCATCCTCCAGCAGAAAATTGTGCGAGATTTTGTGGGCGAGATATCCTCGAAGCAATATCTCTTAAGAAGAAATGTGGTGCGGGCGGAGGGAGTCGAACCCTCACAGGCCTTTTGAGCCCTGCGGATTTTCTTACCGACTACGGCTTTCGCCGCCCAGATGCAGTTTCCGTCATCCGGTTTGCGGTCTGGACTATCCCTTCACCGTATCCCGGACGATCCGGGGCTTAGGTGCCGCCCGTCTAGTCTCTACACCTTCCCGGCTGACTTCCTGCCAGGCTTGGCTCGGGATTGCCACGCAAAGGAGGTTTCCCCGATTTTGAGCAGTTTTGCATCGCCGGTTTCCCGGCGAGCACTCAAGTTTTCTCAAGTCCGCTGCGTCTGCCATTCCGCCACGCCCGCGTGGCCTTCTTATGATAGGGCACGTTGCTTGATTTTGAACATCCCTTATAACGGATCAGGCAAAAGGTGGGCTGAGCCGACTACTTCCGGGCAAAGGCATCGAAGATCATGGTTCAACTTTGACCAGCAATTGTTTCTGAACCCGCCAACAATGCTTCAGAGAGCCATCCGTGTCGCGTAGTCTCGGTCGGCAACGAAGTTCGCTACCTGCTGCGGGATATCTGTTACTTTTCCTGTGTGAAGACGGTGCAGTACGGGCGAATAGTCTTTGGCGCGTCGGCCGCGTTGTTCGGCGTCATCGCATTGATGTGGCACGACCCTGATACCTGGCAAAGCTTGCACAAGATCTGGAGCCTGCCTTTGGGAATTGTCCTCGGCAGGTGTCTGATGACCGCTCAAATTGCTGGAGGGATCGGGATACAGCACCCACGGACCACTCGCTCCGCTTCCCTCATTCTCGGCGTTGTCTATTTGCTTTTCTCGCTTGCCTGCATCCCTGGGATCATCTCAGCACCCACCGTTTATGACGGATACGGGAGTTTCTTCGAACAGTTTTCCTTGCTCTGCGGCTCACTGGCACTGTTCGCTGCGACCGAGGCAAATGCGACCAGAGCGGTAGCGTTCAGCAGACTGGCACGCCTTGGAATCGGCGTCTGTGCGGTTTCATTTATGCTGAGTCAGATTATCTATCTTCGTGTAACGGCTGACTTGGTTCCAAGGTGGATTCCGCCCAACCAGATGTTTTGGGCGATACTCACGACGATCGCTTTTGCACTCGCGGCGATTGCCCTTCTCATCAATCGTCAGGCAAGGTTGGCAATACGTCTGATGACGCTGATGCTGATACTCTTTGGTCTGATGGTTTGGGTTCCGCGCCTGATCACTCACCCCGAGGCGCATCTGAACTGGTCCGAATTCGCCCTGACTTTTCTAATTGCGGGAGCTTCTTGGATGGTGGCTGACTTAAGGTCTTTATGATTTAGGCGGTGCTGCATCGCAAAAACGTGGCTGACGCAGTAATACATTGTCTTCGTGGGCTCATAATGAACGAGGAAATTACGGTCTCGTGACACCGTAATGACGCTTTACGCATCTCAAGGGTCTGTAATACCTCGCAGGAGCGATGTTCATGAGATATCCATGGATCTGCTTATTGCTCGCAGCGACGACATTTCCTCTCACCAGCCACGGCGCACCCGGCCCTGCACCCGAGAACGTTCAGGTAATCGAAGTCACGGCGAAGAAGTACGAGTTCAGTCCGTCACCAATTCGAGTTAAGCAAGGAACCAGGGTTCAACTGAAAATTACCGCATCCGATCACGCTCACGGTTTTAGGATCATACCCTTCGCAAATGGTGCCGAAACAAAAGGGAGCCCGGGCCTGGTTTTCTCCTCCTCTCAAGGTTGCGTGAAGATCGAAGAGGGTCAAACGCAGATTGTCGAGTTCGTGGCCCAGGCACCTGGAACGTATCCGTTCAGTTGCTGCGTTCACTGTGGATGGAAACACCGCTCCATGAAGGGCGAAGTCGTTGTCGAGCCGTGAGTGCGAACAATTGGGAGGGAGGTTCCTACTCAGGTTCCTACTCACCTGCGTTAAGGCTTAAGCTGAAACACGGTCCCGTTGCCCGAAAGGCCACCGGACGAAGTCGTGCCGTAGAGAACTTGCTTTCCCAGAATTACTCCAGCGCCCGGATCGGAGCCGTTGCGGCCACTACCAAAGTTGTAGAGCGTGGTCTTGGTCCATGTGTCGGCATGTGTCGTGGAAGGGGACAACCTGAAAACGGTGCCGGCGTTAAAGAACCCGCCTGTCGCCGTTACCCCGTAGAGATTACCCAATCCGTCAGCGACCAAACCGTTCAGTGGATATACGCCGTCGTTTCCACCCTGGAATTCGTACAGCGTAACCGCGGTCCATGGCTGGCCCGGCTGAAGAGGCGGTGTCAGTTGAAAAACGGTGCCGTCATTGTTTGCGCCGCCCAAAGCGGTTGTACCCAAGAGACTCGCAGGCCGTCCTGGAAGAAGCGCGCCCACAGCCGCGGTTGAGCCGAAGTGGTAGAGCACGCTTATGCTCCAGGCGCTTCGGCCAGAAGCAGGAGGTCTCAGCCTGAAAACGGTACCATCGTGGGTGGTTCCGTAAACCGCTCGATTCTTATCGAGAACAACTGCGCCAAGAGGGTCGATTCCATCAACCGTGCCCTTAAAGGCGTGCAGTACGTTAAAAGTCCACGACTCCCCACTCTGCGGCGGCACGAGTTGGAAAACGGTGCCTCCGCTATAGGGCCCGCCGAAGAATGCGGCACCGTAAAGATTGCCCAACGGGTCGAAAGTGAGAGCACCGAAACAATACGAACCATCGCTGTCTTCAAGAAAGTTGTGCAGCACGGTCTCAGTCCACGGACCGTCCAAACTGGAAGGCGGGGTCAAGCGGAAAATCGTTCCATCGTTCGTGGTCCCGCCGTGCAGGGTCGCGCCATAGAGGCTACCGCTTCGGTCGAAAACTACACCTGCGTTCGGAAAAGCGCCGTCTTGGCCACCAGAAAAACTATAGAGTTGGGTTTCACTCCAAGTCCCATCCGGATTGCGCGAGAGTTTGAAGACAGTGCCGCAACCGCCCTGACACGCGCCATTGCCGCCACTGGAGGTTGTGCCATAAAGATTGCCACTAGGATCGGCAACCAAACCAGCTACGGGGTCGGCTCCGTCACTGGCGCCTGCGAAGCTGTGAAGCACAGTCTCCTTGGCACTTTGCGCATAAGTGCTCTCCAGAAAAATCCCAACGAAGGCAATCGCTATCGCCACACGATTGATGATGAGTGAGAAAGGGATGCGATTCATGGGATCACCTCCGTCAAAGGGATTTTGGAGTAGGAGAATGAAAGGGAACCCAACACCGCCTAGCCACAGCGCCGACGGCATTCTACACCCGCGATGAACTACTCCGAATGCAGAAACAGATGTATTTGAGGAGGCATCACTTACTCGTAGTGCAACGCCTCAATCGGATCAAGTCGCGACGCCCTGATCGCGGGGATCATGCCGCTCACCAACCCTACGAGGGTCAGAATCGCCGTAGCAACGAACACGCTAACGGGTGAAATCATCAGTCGGATATCGCCCATCTCACCGTGCTGAGCTAGCGCGCTGTAAAAGGTGAGATTTCCTACTGAGAACGACACGAGGTAGGCGAGGCCAATGCCTAGCAGGCCTCCAAGAAAAGTGATCGCGAGGGCCTCGGCCAGGAATTGCACGAGAACGTCAAACCGGCGGGCTCCCATCGCCTTCTCCACGCCGATCTCGCGGGTTCGCTGCGTCACGCTCACCAGCATGATGTTCATAAGGCCGACGCCCCCGATGCCCAAGGTCAGTGCGCCGATAAAGGCAAGCAACACCTGTAAGGCCATCGTAATCATGTGGAACTGCGATAGCTGTTCCATCAAAGTGAAAACCATCAGGGCCCGCTTGTCATCAGGTCGGAAGTTGTGTTGCTGTGCCAGCGTATTTCTCACCGACCGCTCCACCGCTGCATAGTCGTAGCCGAGAAAATCGAGCCAGATCATGTCGATATAGCGCGTATCGCGGAAGTCGCTCATGGTCGGAAATGGGATGTAGATAACGCGGTTGATACTGTTCTCGGCACCTTCCTGCGGCCTCGGCTTCAATATGCCAACCACTTCATAGGGAATGCCGTTGATTCGAATCCTCTCTCCCAAGGCAAAGCGCCCTGAAAAAAGCTTCTCCTTCGACTCCGATCCCAGCACACACACGCGCGCGCGTAGCTGCATATCTTCGGCTGTATAGAAATGCCCGGCATCCATCTGCAGGTTCTGGATCTCCTGCAGGGATGGATTGCCGCCGCTGACCTGCCACGTGTAAGAACGCCCCTCATAGCTGATGGGACCTTCGTAATACGACTCCGGGGTGATCCGTATAACTTGCGGCACATTGGTTACGACGCGGTCAATGTCGTCCTTCGTCAAACGTATGTTGATGCCAGCTTTGTTTCCTCCCGCCTGCATTGAGGTGCGCCCAGCGGCAATGCCCATGGCCTGCATGCTGGCGTATGCCTTGAAGATGTTGACGATGGCGGTTGAGAACCCTGTGCCATAGGCCAGCAACAGCACGACCGTGGCGATTCCCCAGGCCATGCCCAACATGGTGATCGCCGTCCTGCGGCGGTTATTGCGCAGTGCGTCGTAAGCTTCCGAGAACACATCTTTCGGTAGGATCATCGGTCACTCCTGGCGAAGCGCCTCGACCGGCGTGAGCATGGCTGCCTGCCGTGCGGGATACAGTCCGGCAACAATGCCCGCGGCGGCAAGGCTTCCCACGGCGAGTGCCGCCGTCGCCGGATAAATGTGAGGCAGTTCGAACCCATCGATCGGCGGCGCCAGTCCGAAAAGCTTCGTGGCACCGTAAGCCGCAGCCACTCCGATCCCCCCGCTGATTACCGTTAGCATCAGCCCTTCGAGGAAGAACTGGAACAGGATGCTCCGTCGGGTTGCGCCTAGGGCTTTCCGCAGACCGATCTCGCGCGTGCGCTCCGCGACCGAGACCAGCATGATGTTCACAACTCCCATCGCTCCCAGCCCGAGTGTCACCAGACCAACCGCCCCAAGGAACGCATCCATAGCATTGGAGATCTTGCCAACCATTTCCGCGGTGGCGATCGAGTCCCAATCGTCGAACGCGTCGGGCGTCTCGGGATCGAAGCGGTGATTTCGGGCAACGATGCTGTGCACGGCCTTTCTGGCTTGCTGGTGCTGCTCCCGCGTAACCGGCTGGTAGGCAACATATTTGAGTGCGTTGGCGTTGCCTTGCCCCATCATGGGGAAATACGTTCCCATCGTGGCATAGGGCATGACCAGCCGCATATTCTGACTGTTGTTGTTCCCGTGGCCGATGCTCGCGATCGTGCCAACCACTTCGAAGGGAACACTATTGATAAGAATTCGGCTGCCGATGACAGGCCGGCCGGGAAACAGGATGCGGACGAATTCACTCCCGATCACACAGACGTTGTTGCGTTGCTGTTCGTCGGTCCAGTTAAGCCACCGGCCCTGATCGACTGGCTGGCGTCGGATGTCATAGAACTGCGGCTCGGCCCCATCCACATACCCGTTGCTACTGCCATATTCACTCACCAATCGAAGGTCGCCGCGGTAGATGACCGGCGTGGCATTGCGAACAAAGGGGGAGTTGCGGATGTCCAAATAATCCTGATAGTCGAGGTAGTACTGGCGGGACGAAAGCTGGCTGCTACCAACGGCGGGCACGCGGCCGTTGTAGATCTGCATATAGTCTTCGCCGAAGCTGGCCAAACTCTTTTCAGTCCCGGCGCGAAAGCCTTCCCCTAATCCAACCAATAACAGTAGGGAACCCACGCCCCACGCGATTCCAAACATGGTGAGGAACGCGCGCAGTTTGTGCGCCCACATGGCGCTTAAGACTTGTCCGAAACTGTCTAAAAATCGCCGCACAGATATTTTACGAAGATGGCGCGAATGAAGTTTCTAATCCGTGATCATTTTCTTCGTCTTACTAGTGTGAGGATGGCTGGATTTCCTTGTGCTGGAAAAACCGACTAATTCCCTGGACCGCGATATCAGTTCTCCGGTCTTCTGGATCAACTGGCGGCTTCGGCGGATCGATTTGTGCGCCGCCAGCCCCAGTTTCCGAAGTTCGGGATCGCTTGTACGAAACCTAGCCATCAAACAACGCTATCGCTGCGCTGTTCGGGACGCAGTGATTGAGATCACGGGTGGAACCGTTCCCGGCGCGCCAAGGTTTCGAGACTTCTCAACTTCAGTACCAGTCAGTGTCAGAATTTCAAACAACGCTTCTGGAATCACGATGGCTGAGGATCACTTCAACGCAGGGAAGGCCGTGCACTGCTCCGCGGTGGGAGGCATTGTACTTCCCCCCGCATTCTGATCTGTCCGGATCACACCACGGTCCGTAGAACAAAATATCCGTTTGCCAGTGCGGTCAAAAACATCCGGTGCCGCACTGGCTAAGTAACTTGTATTCAGTCCGCCTGACGCATTTCCGCCAACTGCAACAAACCGGTATCCTGACTTCTCTCCTCCAGCCAGACTCTCATCCAGCAGGCAAGCCGTCTCCGCCGACTTCTTGCAGGGCTCCGCCCCGCCCAATTGTCCCAGCGACTCGGCGTAGCCACCATAGGTTACCTGATAAGAAGCCTCGGCTGTGTTGATCGCCCGAATCGATGCCACCGCCGAAGTCTCGTTGGCATGAATGATCATCGCCCGCATGCCCGGGATCGCAACCGCCAGCAAAATGAAAATCACTGCCACGACAACCATCAACTCCATCAAGCTGAATCCATTTGGGTATCTCATTGGCGCCTCCAATCAGTCGGAGAACGAACGTCCGCATTCAGCTTGCAAGAAATCAGTTTGTGCGGTCGCGAGTTCCAAGCCCGGAGCGTGAAGCCCACTTGCACTTGAGTAACTTTGCAAAAGAATATAGGATTCCTATACTAGCAATATAGGAACCCGATAATGCCCAAGCGTATTCGCTCCAAAATCGCCCGTGGCAGCGCAGACTTGGCCATCCTGTCACTACTTGCGGAAAAACCCTTATACGGATTCGAGATCGCCAGGCAGATTTGCGAGCGCACCGGTGGCGCCCTCAAATTCACACTCGCCTCCCTCTATCCGCTGCTCTACGAAATGGAAAAACGCGGGTGGGTCGAGGCCCACTGGCAGGCGAACGCTGCTGGACGCGACCGCCGCTACTATCGCCTCACACAGACTGGCAGGCGCCAACTCGCCCCGTTGCGCGAGGAGTGGCGCTCGTTCTTCCACGCCCTCGATGCCTTAGCCGGAGTCAGCCATGCTTGATTGGAAAAAGCTGGTTCGCAAGCGTTTGTCCACGCAAGACCTGCCACACGGGACACGCGACGACATCGTGGCGGAATTAGCCATTCACCTGGACGAGACGTACGAGCACGCTTTATCGAAAGGACTGACCCGCGGCGCTGCAATCAAAATCGCTTTGCAAGAAGTGGGAGATTGGCGCGTTCTGGCCACAGAAATCGATTCAGCACGATGCAAGGAGGGCCCCATGAACCACCGAACGAAGAGCTTTTGGTTGCCCGTTTTGATTACTCTCTTGGGAGCAAGCGTATCTTTGGAAGCAACTCAGTTTGCGGGTCTGCAACCGCAACTGGTCTGGGTTGGCAACATGGGGGTGACTTTCTACTGGCCGTGGCTCGCGAGCCTTCCCATCTTTGGCGCCGCAGGTGCCTACCTGACACGCAGGGCGGCGGGACAAACTTCGATGCGCCTTGCCGCATGCCTTTCTCCAGCCCTTGTCATGCTCGTCGCGATGTTCCTGCTCCTGCCTTGGGTCCTCGCCGGCTTTCATCTCTTCCGCTTGATGCTCTTCGGACTTGGCTTGATCAACTGGGTAGGAATTCCAGCCGCAGCCCTGCTCCTAGGCGCCCTGCCCTTCCTGCGAGGAAGTAGACTGACGGTCGAGATGAAACAATAAGGGAAGTACCAGAAGCCCGGAGCCTGAAGCCGGAGGTCAGAGGTCCGAGGCGGAAGCCGAAAGCCGGGTTCTTAAGTAGTAGGCGGCACATACTCCTTCGGCTTCGCTGACCCCTCGCCAAAGAAAAACATCTCTAGCTGCTTCACGATCACTTCCTGATCTTCGCGCCGCGCTGGATTCAGCCGGTACTCGTTCAGCAGCATCTTGCAGTGCTCCATCCACATGCGCCAAGCCTCTTGCGAGACGTTGTCATACACCTTCTGCCCCAACTCATTGTCAAACGGAGGCTCATCCAGCCCCGGCATCTCTTTTTTAAACTTCACGCAATAAACCATGTGCGCCATAATTCCCTCACCAATGAAATTCACCACCACAGACAGAACTTCTATCTTAATCCGATGCAGTGGAACCAAGCCAGGACTCGCCTGCGCCGGGTCTGATAACGGCCCGGCGTTTCAACGCCGGGTGATGCCGCGAATGATACGCGTCCTGAAGGGGGCGCTTGAACCATCTCGTTGCCTTTACCGTCCTCGAACCCAACCCCGTCCAATCCATCCCACTACCCCCCACATCGCCCCGAACGGAATCAGACTCGCAATTCCACGTAAGCCCAATAACTGCCCCAAATTGAACGCTCCATAACCTCCGCCGGCTTCGGAGGTCAACAACATCGACTCGCGATTCATCGCAACCTGCCCACTCCAAAACGCCGGCCAGGACGAATGCACAATCGGACAGCTATCCTGCATGGCCAGCTCCGACGATGTCGAAACCACTATTACCGTCACAAACACGCTGCAAACCGCCAGCGCGATCAACACCCAACGCCATCCGCGCGACGCCTGCGTCCACGCCACAGCGAGCCCCAAGCTCAACAGCGGAATGCTGGCCCCCGCGTAGCGGGGACCAAATGCCAGGCCTGCCTTCCACCAATAAAATGACGCATTGAACAAGAAGTAATAGACAATGATCGCGCCCGCCACCAATACAGCGGCGCGAAACTGTTTCCGCATCATCCACCATCCGACAAGAGCAGCCACTAGCACGGACGATGCGAAGAGCAACCCCCGCGAACATCCAAACAAGATTTTCAACAACCGGTCGGGATGCGGATACGTCAGCCCCATGTATCCCTGCTGCTGCATAAACGAAAATGAGTTCGGATCGTAATACGAATAACTCGGACGCAGCCCCCCAAACGCTGCCAGCAGATAACCGAACAACACCAACGCACAAAGCGTCGCGCCTAACCCCACCCCGAAGCAAACACGCCAGCGGGCCGCATTTCCCCGCGGCCATACTTGCATCAACGCAAACAGCGCCAACAGGGCTGAAGCTACCACTGCCGGATACTCGGTCACAGTCGCCCATCCCGCGGTCAGGCCTACCGCCAGCGCCCACGAAAATTCCTCCCGGGCACTCGAACTGCACCCCACCTTCAGCGCCGCCGCAAAAGCAAACAACAAGCATGCACCCACCAGCGCATGGGCCCAAAACAAGCTTGCATATGCCAATATCGGAGTTCCGATCGACATCACGACAACCGCAAACGCTGCGCCGGTCTCATCGGCTCTAAATCGCAGCCCCAGAAAAAACAGGCACACTCCCGCTAGCGCGGTCGGCAGCGCCACAGCAGCCGCAATCGCAACATAAGAGAGTGCATATTCTCCGCGCGCTGATTCTGGATCTAGCCCCACGATCCGCATCCCCGCCCGGGTGGCCAGCGCAAAGGGCACCGCGAGAAACACCAATCCCGGAGCTTTGTCGGAGTAGTAATGTCCGCGGAAGTGCGCTTTGTCTTCGGTATTTGTGTGGTAAGCGTCGATCTGCAACGTATGCCGCTCGACAATGGCGCGTAGCAGATCAAAGCGGGAGTTCTGATTCCATCCCCCGCCCTCATAGAAATAAATAAAGGAAAAAAAACTAGCGAACCCTAGCAGCGATGCCAGCTTCCAATGCGCTCGAGAATTTCCAGGCATTGGCCTAAATGATAACGCCTGCGACGGAAAGGGCTAGAAACGACAGTTACTAATCGGAGCCGGTTTTCAGGCGAAGTGAGAATCTCACGTCTAGTATGCGCCGATGCCGGTCGAATCTATTTCCCCGCCGACGCCATCAACTGCGCCACAATCTTCTTCGTCTCCGGATCCATCGCGTCCATCGGATTCCCTGTTCCATTCGAAGCGTTCATTCCTTTGATCCCCACATACACCGCGTCATACGAGGTGTCTCCGAGGTTCTCTACCCGGTGATGGAATGGCGGATACCAGCGCGCCTCACCCGGCTTCGAGTAAATCTCGCGGGTTTTGCCGTTCTCGTCGGTAAACCGCAAGTGCGCTGCGGTGAGGATCACCACCACGCCCCCGGGATGCTCATGCATTCCCGCCTTCTCATGTGCCCCGTAATGCACCGAGACCACCTGCACCTTGTCATTTTCAAAATCCAGGTGGTAGTGCCTGGGCTCCGCCTTCATTGGATCCTGCGCCAGGGAAGAAGCCACGGATAGACACACGAAGGCCCCCGCCCAGAATAGCTTCGACACCGCCATCGTCGCCTCCTGACCGAGCGATTGCTTACTTTGTTCTGAAACCTTCGCAGACTCTAAGTTCTGATCGCTGATACTGTCAACGTTAGCGAGAGGAGAAGCCTCACCTTAGTAATATGTTCAGAATTCAACAGAAGGCGGCTGCCTATCGCGACCCGGCTTGCCTCGGTGTGAAGTCGTCCCGGACGACTCTGCCGTCCTTCATCACAAATTTAACCCTCTCCAGTTCAGTGACATCCTGTGACGGATCGCCTGCAGTCGCGACAATGTCAGCGTACTTTCCGGCTTCGACTGATCCGATCTGGTCTGGGTGCCCGACCAGTTCCGCTCCATTCACCGTCGCTGCCTGGATGATCTGCCAAGGCGTCATGCCCGAATCGCGATAGGACTCGTAGATCAGGGTGCTGCTCTCTCCACGCGTGCGCTTCCCCATCTGATAGTACTCATCCGATCCTGCAGCAATTGGAACTCCAGCGTCCACAGCACGCTTTAACCTGTCTCGGTTTCCCCTGGCGAACTGTTTCATTCCGGTTTCCATCTCCTTCCGCTCCTCAGCCGTTGCGCTTGACGGAATAAACGACGTGTACAACTCTTCGGGATAATCGGTTGGAACCAGAAAGATCTTCTTAGCCGACATCATCTTCAGGACTTCATCCGGCACGATGTACGCATGCTCGATCGAATCGACTCCGGCCTCGGCGGCGATCCGGGTCGCGTCGTTGCCAATCGCATGAGCCGCTACTTTCTTGTGGACGCGGTGCGCTTCCTCCACGATCGCTTTCATCTCTTCGAGCGATACCACACGTGGCCCGGTATTTACAATCACCTTGATGCAGTCTGCCCCGTCGTACATAGCACGCTGCACGGCTCGCCGCGCATCATCCACGGTGGCAATTTCCACGTACTCCTGCGCCACCAGCGCTTGCGCATCGTGTTGCAGGTGACCAAACTGTCCTCCGGCAGCCGACAACGCTCGTGTCGAAGCTACAATCCGCGGGCCGCTCACCCACCCGTGGTTAATCGCATCCCTCAGCGCAACGTCGCCATTGATGCCCGAATTGCCCACATCGCGCACAGTGGTAATGCCGGCTTCCAGGTCTTCGCGCCCCATCTTGGCGCCGAGCAGCGCACGCTCCGCCGGACTCATCTGCGCCACGGTCAATGCCATATTGTTGTCGTCGCCACCCAGGGCGAAATCGTAGTTCTGCAGCAGATGCGTGTGCACGTCAACTAGTCCGGGCAACAGCGTTGCATTGCCCAGATCAATCACCTTCGCTCCCGCGGGCGCGGCGATTCCCGATCCAACCTGCTTGATCTTGTCGCCCTCGATAATGACCACAGCATTCGAAACGATCTTCTGAGCCTTCACATCCAGCATCTTCGCTGCCCGCAAGACGACCAGATGCGCCGCTGGCTCCTGGGTTGTCTGCGAATTTGCTTGAATGAGAAGCAGCAAAAACAGAACAGCAACCGTCAAACGACGAGCACTGTGCATGGAAGAAGTCCTCAGAACGAATGGGATTGTCAGCCGAAACGTAAGAGTTTGAAGTAAGAAGCTGCACACTTCAAGCACTTTTAAATTTTGCAACATTGAACCTCGCCTCTCGTGGCGCACCGGGACTTGGACCTACCCCACTGTCGCAGACGCGAAGGCCAGCCGGACTGGCGTTCTGGCCGCGGTCACGGGAACAACAGGCAGTGGATTGTTGGTGAAATAGCGATTTTTCACCAAAATACCGAGCCGCTAAGGCCCGACCTAGTTTGGTTTACGATGGTTGCCGAAGACGATTTAAGTTTTTGGGAGGAGTATGAGAAACATCGTCGCTTCTTTCTTGTTGATCTCTGCCCTTTGCTGGGCGCAGTCAAACTCGGGGGGAATACTCCATCAATGTTCATGTCACTTCCTCAGAATGGATTGTCGTTCCCTCCTCTATCGGCCCCCTTGGCGCTCAAAAGCTAAGAGTGGTCATCGAGGGTAAGAAGTACGAACTGGAGGCAGAGGCGAAGGGGCGGGTTGCGTTGTTGGCGCTTGGCGATTACAAAGCGAAGCGAGTAGAGGACGTTCATAAGAACAATTACGAATCCTCTCAAACCTACGAATTCCAATTTGCCGATGGAAAGACGAGGAAGTTCACAGTCATCGGTCAGACTGAGTAGGACCTACCTGGCGATGTCACAAGCTTGCTCGGTCCATTCGCCCATTGCGGTTACGAGAAAATGAGGCAATAACCCTCCGCGCCGATCGTTCGTCATTTCTTGAAAAATCTGATTGGTGCTACCAGCATTGCCCGGCGCCCGATTTATTTCGTACTCAAGAAACTTTCTAGCGCCAACTCGCAGGTCATCCGCGTGGGATTGCCAAATTCCTTCCGCTGTAATCAAGAATCACGATATAGTGTTTCGCTCTGTCCAAACATCATGCGCAAAACCCTCCTGTTTAGCTTGATTTCTTCCTTGGGCTTTGCCCAAGGGACCACTCCCGCAACGTCGCAGTCATCTGGACAAAAATACGTGCTCGACGCAACACCGAAGACCGTTGCCTTCGGATATTACGACGCCGCCGCCAAGCCAGTGCTTCATATTCACTCAGGCGACACGGTAGAGTTCCATACAGTCATCACTAACAGTCCTGAGGGACTGGAAAAAGCTGGAGTCGCACCCGACCAGGTTGAACAGAACTTGCGCGACATCTTCCGCGAGGTTACCAATCGAGGTCCAGGAGGACACGTTCTGAACGGGCCAGTATTTATCGAGGAAGCCCAGCCCGGCGACACCCTGGAAGTGCGTATTCAAAAGATCGATCTCGCCATTCCTTACGCCTACAACGCCTTTGGACCGAATCGTGGTTTTCTGCCCGAGGACTTCCCTTACCGCAAGATCAAGATCATCCCTTTGAACCGAGAACGCATGGTGGCGGACTTTGCGCCGGGGATTGAGATTCCGCTGCGCCCATTTTTCGGCAGCATGGGGGTCGCACCTCCAGAGTCTTACGGAAAAATCGACAGTGCTCCTCCTGGCATTCATGCCGGCAACATGGATAACAAAGAACTCATCGCGGGCAGCACGCTTTACGTCCCCGTTCACGCTCGCGGCGCACTATTCGAAATTGGAGACGGACACGCCGGCCAAGGGAATGGCGAGGTGGATATCACGGCGCTTGAGACCTCCCTTGCGGGGACATTGCAGTTCGTGGTGCATAAGGACACGAAACAGAAGTATCCGCGAGCCGAAACGCCAACTCACTACATCAGTATGGGCTTTCATCATGAACTGTATCCGGCCACAAAGATTGCGGTGCGTGAGATGGTGGATTTCCTGATGTCAGAGAAGCGTCTGAGCCACGACGAGGCTTATATGCTGACCAGCGTGGCAGGTGACGTAAGCATTACTGAACTCGTGGACGGAAATGTTGGCGTTCACGTCATGATGCCCAAGAGGATCTTCATCACACACTGAGAAAATTATGACGAGCGGATAGGCGTCACTTGCTGTTTTGCGTTAGCCGCCACAGGGAGACTATCTAACCCGTCCACGCAACGTCGAATTTATAGTCGTAATCCCCAACGAGAACGGATCCAACGAAATCGTGCGCCCTAACCCAGTCGCGACTATAGCAATCGCACAATTGTTCGGCACATCGCTCTGGTTCAGTGCCAACAGTGCGGCCCCGGATCTCATGCGCGCCTGGGGTATGAGCATTTCCGGGATCGGCTTGCTCACCAATGCAGTGCAACTCGGCTTCATTCTCGGAACCATGAGCTTCGCCCTGAGCGGATTGGCTGATCGCTTTCCGGCCAGCAAAATCTTCGTCGTGAGCGCGTGCTCGGGCGCTTTGTTCAATGCCTGCTTTGCGTTGTTCTCGCATGGTTTAGCGAGTGCTGCCGTTTTCAGGTTTCTGGTTGGCATTTGTCTGGCTGGCATCTACCCCATCGGCATGAAGCTGGTCGTGAGTTGGGAGCCGAAACGGACAGGCGCAGCTCTCGCCTACCTGGTGGGGATGCTCACGTTGGGAACGGCGCTTCCGCAAGGGGTCAGGTTCATGGGCGCTCGATGGAACTGGCAGGCTGTTATCCTCAGCTCCTCAGGGCTAGCGATTGCGGGCGCAGTGTTGATCTTCTTTCTGGGGGACGGTCCCCACTTGGCCATTCATTCAGGGCTTTCGCGGAAGCGCCTGGCAGGTGTTCTAAGCGCATTCAAGTCGGAGAAACTTCGTGCCGCAGCTTTTGGTTACTTCGGCCATATGTGGGAGCTCTACACTTTTTGGACCCTTGTTCCCCTGATGCTTAGCACCGGTCTAGCCGTAAAGGTTCAACACCTCAGTATTCCTGGCCTCGCGTTCATCACCATCGCGATTGGCGCTGTAGGTTGCATCCTCGGAGGTTTGTTGAGCCGTAGCATAGGCAGTGGGCGTGTAGCGGCCCTTGCACTTGCAATTTCGGGACTTTGCTGTTTGATCGTTGCTGTTACTGCCGCAAGACTCCAAGCTGAGGAATTGCTTGCCATTTTGCTGGTGTGGGGAGCCGCCGTGGTTGCAGACTCTCCGCAGTTCTCGGCTTTATCAGCCCAGGCCGCTCCGCCTCACCAGGTTGGCGCTGTCTTAGCCCTCCAGAACTCAGTCGGGTTCGCAATCACCATCGCGTCGATAACTCTTGCTACGTCGCTGTTCAATCGCTTAGGACTGTCGGTGGCTTGGATCTTGTTGCCGGGCCCTTTACTGGGACTCATAGGTTTCTACCCAGCCTGGGGAAACTCCAGTCAGTCCGCCGCATCGCAAAGCGCTCCCTCCCCCACGGAGGGATTCTGAGTGTAGTGGCGATTTCTCGCGCATTGCAGAATGCGCTCTTCGCCGGTGCGCACCCTCTGGCAGCTGCCGACGCTGGTGTCTACGTCGGCAGCTGGGAGTAAACTGTCAAGACTTGACTTCGATTTCGTTCACTACTTGCTTGACGTTGGGAATCGTCTTCGCTAATTTGCCTGCTTCACTCTTCTGCGCCGGTGTCTTCACGCTGCCGCTGAGAACCAGCGTTCCGTTCTTCGCCTTGTAAGAAATGCTCTGTGCGTCGAGATTCTGGTGCGCCTTCAAGGCTGCTTTGTAGTTGTCCTCGATGCCATTGTCCTGACTGGAGTCGACTGCCTTGGCCTGACCGTTGTCAGGAGGACGCACGCCGATCTCATTAGCAATGGTGTAATCGGGAGCCGCTTGCTTCGCCACGGACTGCGCTTGGTCCTTCTTGTCCTCCGACTCGAGGTCGCCCTTCAGCGTCATGACTCCCTTGTCTCGATCCTGGGAAACGTCCACCGCGCCCAGGTTATTAGCGGTCAGCGCATTGTTCACGGCATCTTTTTCATCGGGATGTTTGCTTTGGTTGCAACCTGCGAGTATGAACGTGCCACACAACGTTAAGATGGCGATGGCTACGAAAACCTCACGTGATCGCTGGGTTGGTCTGCTGCAGGTTTGATTCTTGGTCATAAATATCTCTCCGTTTATAGGTAGTCAGCATCCTCGTTTCGTTCGGTGTTTGTGATGAGCAATAGGGAGCGGAAGATGTCGGGCGCCGGCCAACCTGGGAGAAAAACTAAGCAGACCTCAAGGATTTCTGACCCTAATCTACTGGCCGATTTACTCTCCTTTGAGGGAAGAAACTCACAAAATAAGAATTCGTTTCGGATCAGCCTGGGTCCGTATCGTCGCGGCGATGCCGAGTCCATAAATCCAACTTGCGACGCACACTGCGGTGACGCAATCAAGCGATTTCGCTCGTTGACCCGCTGATCAGTCAAATGCGAATTCATGAACAACTGACGCATCGTTTCCGGTTTGCTGGTCTTTAGGAGATAATCGGGCGCAGCGAGGCCGCTATGATTGGGCTGAGAGCGATTGGCCTAGTAGTCGTTTGCTCCGGGGTGCTGGGTTGCGGTTCCTCTCCTTCAACGCCTTCCGTAACAG
>Ga0126379_10000677_pt1 | contig 19133 bp, 17 predicted proteins | sample PanSoiMetPlot_24_FD_92640 | JGI IMG/M metagenome (GOLD analysis project Ga0126379, IMG submission 92640) | Tropical forest soil microbial communities from Panama - MetaG Plot_24 | ecosystem: Environmental > Terrestrial > Soil > Tropical forest > Bulk soil | place: Panama | collected 2016-02-17
AATGTTGGCCTTCACTGGGCTACTTATCTGTGCATAGAGCGATCCCGCTGCCAGCAGAAACATCGCGAGCAGGGGGAGAAAATTTCGCTTTGTCATAACTCCTCCATGTCATTTGCGTACAGCTTGCATCGACAACGTACCCCTCGCTTCACGCCTCGACTAGCTGGGCGTCAGGTCGATTGACCTTGGCCTACGAGCTAAGCCTGCACTCCCCATGCCAAATGGAGCTGCTAATCTCGGCAAAACCACTACTTCAGGTAATCGACTGACTTGATTGCTCTATCGGCGACTCGCATCGCGCATCTGCGCGTGCCGCAGCGATGTTTTTGATCACGGAAACCTATCTATTCGGAGTACGGGATTACTGGTTGGATAGACATAGTAGACGTGCGGCATCTGCTGTTGATGGGCGAAGGCGATGTTCCTCCTCAGAGCTGGACACTTCGCGTCACGGAAAATCGGCTAAGCCCTGAAAACGAGAGTAAGATTCCTTTTGTCTCGCTCTGGATTGACATCGGAGGTCACTGTGAAGACCTCGCCCGCGATACGCGATTCGCCACTCCGGGGTACCAGATGACGAACTTGGCTGCCAGCATAAGGACGGCTGGAGCCGGATACTATCGGCGCTGGCGGAGCGGCTCACCGCCCGCCAAGTCGTCTCGGATTAGGCACAATTCTCTCGAATTCCAATAGCTCACAGTGGGCTTGGCTCGTGAAGAATCCAGTACCTTTTTGCTCGCTCAGGGCGCGCCCTGGTTAGTAGACAAGAGCAATTCGAATCGTCGATCAGTCTTTTCGAATCCTGCGTTTGTGTACAGCTGACCTGGCGTTATTCCTAGGAATCGCTTGAAGCGATGCGGGAAGTGGTCTGATCTACACATCCGGCCGAGAGCGCAGCAATGATCTCGGTCTGGCCCAGGACTCAATTGGCCACTGCACGGGCTCAAGGTTCCGCTAAATGCGATCGGCTCCCGAGAACGTAGCGGCCAGGTTGAGGTTCTTGGTTGTTTGAGGAGCTCCGAAATGAGTACGCTAAGCCCAAGTGTGTCTACGCCAACTACAGATAACTCAACCACAACCCGCGCGATCTTGAGCTGCGTTACGTTTGTTCGGTTGATCTGTCTCAGCGGTGAGTACCGCATACCGCCCGGGTCGTTGCCATAGGCTGTCCACTCGACGCGCTCAGAGGCGCCGCCGTGTGCGCCTGAACCCAAAAAGAAGATGACAAGCAATCCGACCAACGGACATTTATGTCGAGCCCTGCCCATCGCGACACCTTGGGCCTGCATGTTTTTTGGTACAAGCCCAGACCAATAAGCTATTGTAGAAGCAGAGTTGCTGCACGTCTGCATTGATCTCGCTCGCCGCCAGCATCGAATTGCTCAGGCGCCTCCTCGACGACTGATCTGACACCTGTGCCCCGGCATCCGCTGTCGAGAAGCTCTCATGCTTACGTGGCAATACAGCGGTGTTTGGCGGCCCTACATCGCCTTCGCGGGACCTCTTCTTGCTCGACGATTCTTCAACTGAGCGAACCAGAATGAAAAACCACAGGAAGCACATTTCGATTCCAGGAAGAAAACCCCATTCTCTACGACGGGATTCCGGGTAAAGCGGTACTCTTCAAATTCCAATACGGCATTCCTTGAGCAGAGCACTTGGAGACGCAGCGTCGGGCGAGCCTGGTCGCTTTGTCTGCGCTCGGGGGAAAGGGTACTTTCATGGCGACGACTCGCACACTAGACGACTAATGTTCCGCGCTTATAACGTCAACACACGAATTCTCGGTACAACGTACAAAGGAAACATGCTACAAAGCCAGCCGCCCCACAAAGGTCCGATTCCGAACAGAGTTGACCGGATTTGAACGAGATCTCTTCAGATTGACCTGGCGGGGTCGGGGAAAATAAAGGATTCCCCGCGATTTGAGGTTGGCCTTACGAGTGCTATGGTTCCGAAGGAACTCTTGTCCGTAACGGTATGCGGGAATCACGATGAATATCGGCGAAGATCTGCGCTACACGCTGCGGCAGTTGCGCAAAAGCCCCGGATTCACCGCCGTCGCGGTGATCACGCTGACGCTCGGCATCGGAGCGAATACAGCCATCTTCAGCGTAGTCAACGCCGTCCTTCTCAGGCCTCTGCCATATCCGAAAGCACACCAACTTGTGATGGTTTGGGAACAGAATCCGCATCGTGGCTGGTTTGAAAATATTGTTTCTGGCCAAAATTTTCTCAACTGGCGAAAGCAAAACCAAGTTTTCGACGGCATGGCGGCGTTTGAATCGAACTTCTTCAACATTACCGGGAATCACCCGGCGGAGGAGATCGCCGGCGAGCGTGTCAGCGCGAATCTGTTTTCGGTCTTGGGCGTTCAGCCACTTCGTGGTCGTCTCTTTCTTCCCGAGGAGAATACGCAGGACAAAACTGCCGTCATCTTGAGCTACGGTCTCTGGCAGCGCTATGGCGGAGATCCCGATCTAGTCGGACAGCAGATTTGGCTCAACGGCGAGAGTTACCCAGTGGTTGGCATTTTGCCGCCCACATTCTCGGACGATTATTCTTCGTCGTTTGCCTCACATTCTCAGCTCTGGCTTTCGGGCATTGAGCCGTTTCCTCAAGGACGCGAATTGCATGAGTATCACACGATCGCGCGTCTGAAGCCCGGTGTAAGCTTGGCGCAAGCACAGGCCAATATGGACTCCATTGCCGCCCAAATTGAGCAGCAATATCCGGAGTCACGAGGCTGGGGCGTGGCTGTTGTCGGTTTGCACGATCAGATTGTTAAGTACGCTCGCCCCACGCTGATGGTGTTGCTTGCAGCCGTAGGATTGGTGCTGCTCATCGCTTGCGCCAATGTGGCGAATCTGCTTCTTGTGCGCGCCACGGGACGCCAAAGGGATACTGCGATCCGCACCGCACTCGGCGCAACCCGCAACCGACTCGCTCGCCAATTTCTTGTGGAAAGTATTCTGTTGTCGACCACCGGAGCAGTCGCCGGCCTTGCTCTCGCACCATGGGCTTCGCGGATTCTGGTTCTCCTGACTCCTCCCGATGCGCCACACGTGGAGGGCGTCACGATTAACGGGGTAGTGATGATATTCACTGCCGGCCTTGGGCTCGCCACGGGAATCATTTTCGGCTTGGCTCCTGTTTTTGGAGCAGCGAGGGTGAGCCTGAACGAGTCTTTAAAAGACTGTACCCGCGCAGCGAGCGGAGGAGCCAGCGATCGCCGATTACGCGACCTGCTGGTGGTTGGCGAATTTGGATTGTCGCTGGCGCTGCTGGCCGGCGCCGGATTGATGATCAAGGCGCTCACTCATCTGCACCATGTTGATCTGGGTTTCAATCCTGATCATCTGCTGACCTTGAAGGTGCCTCTCGAAGGCCCACGATATGAACAAACCGAAAGACAGGCCCAATTCTTTCACGATCTCGTGGCTCGCATCGAGGCACTGCCCAGTGTCCAGCAGGCGAGCCTCTCTCGTGGCGTACCAGTGCGGGGATGGGCAGGCTGGAATTTCGTCACTGCGGATAGTCCCCATCCCGCTGCCGGCGAGATCCCTGACGCGAACTACGTTGTCGTCGGGCCTCACTACTTCAAAACCATGCAGATTCCGATGCTCCGGGGCAGGGTCTTCACCGATTTCGATACGCCACTTTCCGAACCTGTGGCGATCGTCAGCCAATCGTTAGCCAACAAATATTGGCCCGGACAGGATCCGATTGGAAAACGGCTGAAGCTCAGCGGAGACGGAAACGACAAAACCCAACCCTGGCGCACAGTCGCCGGAGTGGCAGGGAATGTCCGAAGCGAAGGACAATACGCGCCCTTCATTCCGGAAATCTATGTTCCTTACACGCAATACCCATGGGTTCTCTACCCGCGCAATATTGTCGTGCGGACCACGGTGGACCCTTTGTCGATTGGGCCGGAAATCCGTCGTCAGGTCGCCGCGCTGGATAAAGAAGTACCGGTCTCTGATGTCTCCGGGATGAAGGAAATCACCGCCGGCCCGGTGCAGCAGGGGCAAGCCGTGATGTGGCTGCTGGCTTCACTCGCCAGCCTCGCGCTGCTTCTCTCGGCGCTCGGTACCTACAGCGTGATCTCATACAGCGTGAGTCAACGGACGCGCGAAATTGGTATTCGTATGGCTCTTGGAGCCAGTGGAGGGAATGTCGCGCTCATGGTCGTCAACCAAGGCCTACTGCTTGCCTTGGTCGGCCTTGGTGTCGGGCTGCTTGGCGCTTTGGCCATGGGACGTGCTTTCTCCGGTTTGCCCTTCGAAGAGCGCTGGTTGCTGCTGTTCGACGTGCGGCCCACCGATCCGCTGATACTTGCTTCGGTTTCCGTGTTACTGACGCTAGTTGCTCTACTGGCGTGCTTTCTCCCTGCCCATCGGGCGGCGAAAGTCGATCCCATGGTCGCACTGCGCTATGAGTGAATAACAATCATGGCCGGGCTCGTCCAAGATATTCGCTACGCTTTGCGGCAGTTGCGCAAGGATCCAGGATTCACCGTTGTGGCTGTGATCACGCTCGCGCTCGGCATCGGTGCGACGACCGCAATCTTCAGCGTCGTCTACGGCGTGTTACTCCGCCCACTGTCGTATAGCGGTTCCAACCGGATCATGGCGATCTTCGAGGTCACTACCAAAGGCACATGGAATCGGTTCGCTGATCCAAATTTCGATGACTGTCGCGATCAAAACCACAGTTTTCAGGCCATGGCAAAATACAATGCAAACATCGCCTCTGTTTCGGGTGCTTCGCAACCGACGCGCTCGATGGTCGCCCACGTCTCACCCGATTTCTTCAGGGTCTTTCGGGTACAGCCGATCATCGGTCGTGATTTCACAGTTTCGGACGCAAAGCACGGGGCAGCTCCAGTCGTAGTTGTCAGTTATGGATACTGGAACCAGTATCTGCGATCGTCCTTAGATTTTTCGCAGTTGCAGTTGAAGATTGACAATGCACTCTTCTCTGTCATTGGCGTACTTCCTGACGGCTTCCAATTTCCGCCGGACGTGGAATTGTGGGTGCCCGCCGATCGTGATGGCACAACTCCCAGCCGGACATCGCATAACTACGATGCGGTCGGGCGCCTGCGCGAGGGGGTAACGGTCAGGCAGGGGAATGCGGACATCAGTGCGATCGCGCACCGCATTCATGACACGTCAAGCGAACAAAACGACTATCTCCTCAAAGACGCAATCGTGGTGCCGTTGCAGGAGTCGATCACCGGCCAAGCTCGCCCAGCGCTGCTCGTGTTGTTGGGAGCGGTAGGATTTCTTCTTCTGGTTGCGTGCGCGAACGTTACAAACCTGCTCCTGGCGCAAGCGTCGCTGCGAGAACATGAGCTTGCGATTCGCAGCGCGCTTGGCGCGGGACGCGGGCGTTTAGTATGCCAATTTCTTACGGAAGCATTCCTGCTTTCGCTGGTCGGGGGCAGCTTCGGCGTCCTTGGAGCATACTCCGGCGTGGCCGGGTTGCTGGCGTTGGCGCCGGAAAGTCTCCCTCGATTCGACGGCGTCTCCGTCAGTGTGCCGATCCTTTTGTTCGCCTTGCTTCTTTCCTGTGCGGTAGCGGTGGGACTCGGAGTATTTACCGCCATCCGGGCTACCTCAGGTGATGTGGGCAAAGGCCTCGGAGAAGATAGGCACGGACGAGCCGGTTCATACAGCAGTCAGCGTATTGGTCGGGGGATCGTGGCGGGACAGATCGCTATCACCCTTATCCTCGTCATAGGAGCAGGTCTGCTCGGCCGCAGCCTGATGAAGGTGCTCGAAGTGGACCCCGGGTTCCGAGTGGACAAAATTGTCACAATGGACATTTCCCTCCCCGGGTTCGATTGGACCGATTCGAGGACAAAAGCAGCACAAGCGACTTTCTTTTCCGATTTGATCCACCGGCTCACACGGGTTCCGGGCGCTCGTAAAGTGGGCGCAACGAGCGGCCTTCCGCTAAATGGTGGACTCCCCGATGGCATGTTTCTGCTGATGACGCAGGACGAAGTTCCTAAGAATGTCAACAACATACAGTCCCTAGCTCGCCAATTCGACATCCTGTCTCGACAAAAGGAACGCCTCGGCACTGCCGATTTCTGCGTCGCCACGGATGGGTACTTCCAGACTCTTGGAATTCCTCTTCTCCGGGGGCGCATCTTCGATGAGCGGGACGGCGCCAATTCTCCGCATGTGGCCGTGATCAGTGAATCGCTGGCTCGCGAGCGCTGGCCTGGTCAGGATCCCATCGGTCACACAATTGAATTTGGAAATATGGATGGCGATCTGCGCTTGCTAACCATTGTCGGCATCGTAGGAGACGTGCACGCATATGGTCTGGACGCTCCGCCACGCCCCACCGTTTATGCGTACTTGTTTCAGCGCCCGCGTCCAGCGATCACCATAACCATGCTGACCGATGCCAACACGCAGATGGTCACCTCGGCTGCCCGCGCCATCCTACATGAGCTCGATCCTGGGATTCCGCCGCGCTTCCAAACATTCACCGAGATCTATGCAGCTTCGCTCGGTTCGCGCAGGTTCCATATGATTCTTCTCGCCCTCTTCGGAATTGTCGCGCTTCTGCTCGCGAGCGTTGGCGTCTTCGGCGTGACGGCATACTCGGTCAACTACCGCACGCGCGAAATCGGCATCCGCGTGGCCCTCGGCGCCCGATCACGTGACGTTCTCAAGATAATTATGGGCCAGGGTTTACGCACTGTCGTGATCGGGATTGCCATTGGTCTTATGGGTTCGCTCGTACTCACCCGTACATTGCAATCACTGCTCTTTGGTGTGAAAGCTACCGATCCGATGACTTTCGTTGCCGTAATTCTGCTTTTGCTGGGGACTGCTCTTGCGGCTTGCTACTTCCCTGCGCGTCGCGCAGCCAAGGTCGATCCCATGGTGGCGCTTCGCTATGAATGAGGAGACTCGCCTATGAACGCGTTGCTATCGCGCTTTTTGGGGCAGGCCGTGGAGCGAGAAAAGGTCAAAGGGTTCAGCGAGCCGCTTTTAGATTCATCATTTACTCGCTATCGCTGAGGTTTGTTCACCGATTTTGGCGGAATACAGAATGTATTTAAAGGGATCGGTGTTCTGATACTTTTCCATCAGCTTGAGGTAGACCAGCCGCTCGGCCTTGGTGAGGGGTTCGGTGCGGCCGAACCTGGCAATGGATGATTCGAGCAGCGAGGCCGCCAGTTCGTATTTGCCATCCTTTGCCATTTTCTCCGCCGCAGCCACGAGCTGCTGTTCGGAGTGGCCAAGGTAATCAACCAAAAGTTCGGCCCGGTCAGACTCGCCGAGATGGTCGAGACCTTCCAGATTTGCCTTCCAATAGCCGACGTTCCTGTGATAAAGGCGGTCAACGACGTGTTCCCGCAAGATCAGGTAGGGATGGAGTGCGTCGAGACGGCCATAGAGGAGCCCAGGCGGAACCAGGTTTGCTCGGTGAATTGCGGCGCGCGTGTCACCGCGGTGGATTGCACTCAACACCTGCTCGCGCAACCAAAATCGATGTTGGCCTTGCGGAGCTCCTGGCCATAGATCCTGGTGACCATTCGGGTAAGCCGGCGAAGACTCTGGCAGGCGCAAGGGAGAGACAAGAGCGGTTTCGCCACGACCTCGGCAATGTGATTCTGCCGCCCCATAATAATATGTAGATACATCTTGTGAGTCTTGATGTCCATGAACAACATACGCCGGAGGAAATCGATTCGGTTCTCAGGAAGTGCCGAAGGCAAACCGTGTGCGGGCGAGGTGTACTAAGTTGAATTGGATTTGTTCAGCGGCATGTTTCCAACTGAAGAGCTGGCGAAACGTGGTTCCGCGGCGTTGCTCTTGTTTTCGCTTAATCTATGGTACGAACACTACGCAGGTGGAACATTTCACCATATTAATGTCCGAGTCCGACGAAAGTGGTCACACTCTGGGCTGCAAGTGTCGGGGAAAATGCAGTACCCGCTTGCAATGGCGGTTGTTGGACAAGATCAAGAGAAGCAGAAGTGACCCAGGGAGTTACTGAAGGGGTGGTAAAGCCATGGAAAGCTACATTGAGCGCGATGTTAGAGGAGCCTTGGTTGATGGCCACAATCGCGAAGTTGCCTTTACTCGGATCTTTGTATGCCGAAACCAGAACGCCGGCGGCCGCGGAGGGTGTCGCAGCAATGCGAACAAAGCCCGGACGAATGAACTTGCTAAAATTTCCAATTGCATAGAGCCGTTTGGTAACTTGATAGTTCGTCCCCCCACTTCCTAGCAGGCCTTCATTGTCAGGATTACCCGAGATCAACCACCAGTAGTGCCATGCATTCACCCCACCGGTGATGATCCAGTCGTGAATTTTCTTTGCATATCCAAGTCCGCTCCGAATGGTGGGATCGAACGCCGCAAAATCCGAAACTTCTGTCTCCCACAACCGTTTGCCGTGACCTTGGGCCAGAGGACAGGGCGCAATCGAGCCAGAATAACCGTGGGCAGCAATGATTTGTACGCCTGCGGCTGCAACCGGGTCGTTGAGTGTGGGAGCTGCCAGTGTGAAGTCCCAGCCGGAAGCTTCCGGCATTATCACTTCCGTGGTCAGTGCAGCTGCCCCGAATGTAGGCGCAAGAAAGTTTTTTATGAAATTTTGAAATTCGGCGCCCGTCCAAATACAGGAGTCCCATTGCGCAACATAGTCCGGCTCATTTTGAATCGAAAGCGCGTAGAGGTCGATCCCGGTTTGAGACTTCAAGGTGGTCACGTAGCTGCATAGATAGTCGGCATATTTCTGATAGTCGCCCGGTAAGAGGCTGCCACCGTTTGTTGTCTTCTTATTTGTTTTCCAAGCCGCAGGGGGACTCCACGGCGTCGCCCAGACCTTTGCCCCACGACTCACCGCGGCTTGCAGTGTTCCTGTCGGCCCGACGGTCCCATCAGTTGGGATCAGCGTGCGTACGAAGGAGAGTCCGATTCCCAGACTCTGAGAAAAAAAAGAGGTCCGCCTGGGCGGCGGTGATGCTTCCTCCGGTAAAGGCACTAGAAGCGCCAAATCCGTCGATCGGCTGACAGACGTTATTCCAGGTGACGCTTACGCTTGAAGCCATACGCAAGATTCCTTCCGTCCTTTTTGTCGGGCACAAGCGATGGGGCAACGCAAGATCGGGATGATGATACACTCACGTCGGCATAGACCGAAATGAAACCCTATGTTTGCCAGCAGAGGCTGCCACGAGCTCTTTCTATTCTAGTGCTGGAGGGCTTTGGGATGACGGTTGCCTCGCTTCTCTTGCTGGCAAGTTTTATATCTTGCAGGGGCGGTTCGGTAGCCGCGCCTGAAACGAACAGTTCGAAGACTTTGCGCTCGGTTGCAGAATCACGGGGAGTGGTGATTGGCGCCGCCGCCAGTGCAGGTTACCTCGAAGACGCCCAATACGCCCAGATCCTGGGTTCCGAATTTGGTCAGCTGCAACCGGAGAATGATATGAAGTTTGTCTTCATTCATCCGCGAATTGATAGCGACCCGAATCCGTACGATTTCACTGCTACAGACAAGGTGGTTGCCTTCGCACATGCACACAAGATGTTAGTTCGCGGTCACACACTTGTATGGCACAACCAGCTACCCGTTTGGGTAAAGAGCGACCGACTGACTCCAGCTCAATTATCCGGCATTTTGCAGGGGCACATCTCCACTTTGGTACGCCGCTACGGTGCGTCAGTGTACGCGTGGGATGTCGTGAACGAAGCCTTCAACGACGATGGCAGCCTGCGGGACACTATCTGGTACAACAATCCAGGAATTGGGTTGGCGGAGCAGGGTAGTCAGTACATCGCGCAGGCGCTCGTTTGGGCGCACGAGGCCAATCCCAAGGCACAGCTCTTTTATAACGACATGGGCGCGGAGATCGTGAACAAAAAGTCTGACGCAATCTTTGCCATGGCGCGTGATTTGAAACAGCATGGCGCGCCTTTGGACGGGATCGGTTTCGAAATGCACGTGGATCTTTCATTTGACGAAGCAAACACCCTGGCTTCGCTGACCCGCAACCTGAAGCGGTTCGCTGATCTCGGCCTCATCATTCATATCACAGAGTTGGACGTACGCCTGGCCGATGCGAGTACGGGCGCTCTGGCCGCACAAGCAGACCTCTACCGAAAGATTACCGGCATATGTCTGGACACTCTCTCCTGCAGGGTGCTGCAGTTATGGGGAGTGACGGACCGCTATTCCTGGATCCCATGGTTTTTTCCAGGTTACGATTGGGCCTTGCTCTGGGATGCTAACTACCAGAAGAAACTGGCCTACCGAAGCGTGCAGCAAGCCCTGTTGGCGAGGCAATGAGCCTTGTGCATCAGCCTCATCAGTGAGATGGTTTTCCTTGCGGAGTAAATGGAGGTCTTTTGCTACTCAGCTGGGCTAGGAAGAGATCTAGCAAATACCAAGGCTCAACCAAATATCGTCGCCATAGACGCCGGGGTTCGCTAAGCAGCCGAAAGAACCAATAAAGCCCGAGCGGGCCAGCCCATGACGGAGGCGTTGATATTTCCCCGGTTATGTAATCCATAGTTGCCCCCGCGGTGACGATTGCAACCGGGGGAAGCAGGTGTAAATTCTCTAGGATCCAGTGTTCCTGCCGCGGCACTCCCATCCCGACGAGAAGAAGGTCAGGTTGAAACGCGTTTATGGCCTCTATAACAGCCTTATTTTCCCGGCTCGTAGCTCGCGCGTCAAAGTAACCGCTCAAGGTCGAAATGGTGAGTGTCGGAAACCGTTTCATGAGGATTCCGGCACCCTTCGCTCCGACTCCTGGTTTCGAACCCAGGTAAAGCACCCGCCAGTTTCTTCGCGCTGCTTCGGCGGCTAAAGCCTCAAAGGAATCTAATAGGGTAGTTCGATGCCTGTGCTCTAGGGGGAATCCGAGACATCTCCCAAGGAAGATTAACGACATGCCGTCCACATAAACATGATCGGCGGTGTCGTACAGGGCAGCAACTTTGTCATCGTGGTGGTAGACATAAAGGGAATGCAGGTTATGGTGCAGAATGATGCGGCGTTCACGTCTAACCACAGCATGGTGAATCAGGTTTGTGATATCGGGCCAGCAAAAAGCCTGCACCTCAGTGCCAAGTATAGGGAATCGATTCTCCGTCATCACTTGCTCCTTAAGGAATCAAAATAATGATCAGCCCTTAACGCGCTGCTTGGAAATCCAGATCGCTGCAGCCGTTTTCGTGGGGCCAAAGAAGCCGACGGTATTGAGCGAACACTCGTGGGTTAACTCCATTGACGGCGGCGCTATCCGACATGAATTCGTAAGCTACTCTCGTTAGAAAATGTAGTGGCGCTGATCGAATACCCGCGAGACCATGTCTCAACGCCATCACATAATTTCCCTTTGCTGAGTCGATCTGAGCCAATCGAATATGATGCCTCGATCTCAAGCGTCCACGATCTACCAGCTTGGTCAAACCCTCTCGCACGATTTCGTAGGCCTGAGGTTGCAGGCCCCAAAGGTGAGACAACAGTAAGTATTGAACGTACAGAGAGTTCACCGTTTGGGATTCAAGGTTGCGAGTCGAAACGCTTTGCTCATTTAGTCGAAAGCCGACGGTCATCTCCGGTATGAGTCTTATTTCGTAGTTCAAGGCCATGCGCCACCACAAATCGAGGTCTTCCACGTGCAGATCAAAGCGGTAAGCCCCGATTGCTAGAGTCTTGTTCACGTTCAATGTGACAGTGGGATGACAGATAGCCAACAGGTATCCGGATTGCGTCAGTCTGCGAAGTTCCTCGGGCGAAGCCTTGGTCGTCCTGAATGTTGCTAAACTTCTACCGCTGCTGTGGTATCGGGCGTAAGAGTAGAACATCCCTGCATCGGCGAACTCTCTTGTATTGTCCCGAATGAGCTGAATGCGTCGTGGGTGGGAAACATCGTCGGCATCCTGCCGAATAAGCCACGGAGTATCGACCTCACGAAGCATTCGATTAAGGGTCTGGGTGAGGCCCCTCTTCGTTTGAGACAAAACGCGAAGACGCTTGTCTTTTAGCGAAAGCAGGTACTCCAAACTGCCGTCGGTAGAGCCATCGTCAATGGCAAGGACCTCAAAATCGTTGCAGGTCTGCATGAGAAGGCTCTGAATGCTTTCTGGTAGAAATGGCATTCCGTTATAGACCGGTATTCCAACGGTTAGTGTGCACATATTGAAAGAAGGCACTCAGGCGAATGGGCTAAGCCATCGTCGGTCCTGTCATTCTTTGTTTTGCTACCGCGAGTTGATTTCGATTGGCCCAGGATCTTACCCAACGTCGAGTTCGTCCTGGTAGCAACCACATTCCGAAGTACAGACAAAAATCGATTGGCTTGGGCTCGCCCTCGCAGATGATTTCTTTAAGTAGAGGTACGAAAGCGTTCCAAGAGCCTTGTTCGGCGGCTTGAGAGCCGAGCTGGGTGGCAACAAAGCCGGAATACGCACGTCTTGTGACGAATAATCTGCTTTGTCGAATCCATTCCAGGGAATACCGCCAGTCGCTGGTGGTGCTGACGGTAGCGCGCTTTTCCTCGACATTCCAGATGGCCAAAGGCTCCTGTACAAATTCGATTCCCGTGCCGGGCAAAGCAACGGACCGCAGAAGCCAGTCCCAGTCCTGATGTTTGCGCAGGCCGTCCTGGAAAGGGACTCGCAATAACAATTCTCTTTTCGTCAAGAGCGTGGACGTTTGCATCACTCCCTCCCCCTGCGTCCAGGAACTGCGGGCCAACAAATATTCACTCAGCGGAGCACTGGGAAATTTCCGCGGCCACAGAAACTCACCATGCGGAGTCCTGGCAATAATGGAACTGGAAAGGATGGGATACTCATAAGGGCTTTCCACTGCCATCATCATTTGCTTTTCGAGCTTCTTCGGCAGCCATTCATCATCATCATCCAAAAAGGCCACCCAGCGTCCTCTTGCGTTGCGGACTCCAACATTTCGGGCTGACGCTCCGCCCACATTTTGCGGCAATCGAACTATCTGTAATCTGCCATCGGTTATGTGCCGCAAAGCGGAGATGGTTACGTCGTCAGGACCATCAACTACCACGCATACCTCAACCGCGGCATAGGTCTGGTCCAAGGCACTAGCGACAGCCCTTGTAACTAGGCTCGGACGATTGCGCGTCGGAATGACAACGCTGACGGTGGTATGCGAGGCACTATCCATAGACAATTTGCGGTGCTAGGGGTCGACTATAACCAACACTATTGTGTGCCAGCGACACAACGGTAGCGACATAGAGTAGCGAATCAATATTGTTATAACTGAGCAACACACTTTCGGTGAGGTTCGTGAGCAACACGAAGACGAGGAACATGCAGGGCCAGATATCTGTCGCTGTCAGGTTATTGCGAATATAGGCGACAGAGCGGCGAACCGCTACAACATAGCCAAGGAGAAAACTCACCAGGCCTAATAGACCGAGATCGAGGGTAAGGTTCAGGAAACCATTGTGGGCATTAGGAGCATTCCATTCGCTAAATCGCGAAATATCTGTTGCGGCATCATCGCCCTCTCCCACCCATGCCGTGCCATAGCCATGCCCAATCCAAGGGTTCTGCTCGATCACGAGTTCTGCGGATTGCCACAAATCCACGCGTCCCGTGAAGGTGGGATCGCGGCCAAGAAACTTTAACAGAACTGGTGAGCTGTCAGTCAACCAAACGACCATGCTGACGAAAACCAGGGAAGACGCAACTAGGGAAGGAACCAGCATAGGATGGCGTCTCATCAGATTCACAAGTGGGGCCATGAAAACCAGCACTGACAAGACCAGGATCGCAGTTAAAGAAGTAGACGCAAGCAGCAAGAAGACTGAAAAAAGAAATCCAAGCCACCCGACTAGGCGATGACTCCGAAAGCCTGTGGCGATAGACAAAAAACTGATCGCGCTAAGGGTCATTAGGCGTCCCAAGATATTCTTGTGCACATAGAGGCCGCGCCATGCCCCGTAGTGCTCATCCGTCATAACGGCATACTGTGTCATGGCGACGCCAGCGACTGCACTCAGCATCGCCGCGATTCCCAGAGACCACGCAAGCAGGGTCACGAGTTCCTTCAAGCTGTAGCGCGAAGCGAAATAGATGCCTACGGTCACGGTGCCGAGTAGGGCGATTGTCCGTTTAAAGGTGATCGCGGGATCTTCCGACCATGCCAGAGACAACAAAACAAAAGAAAGCAACAGCAGCAGCAGTTTGTCCTTGGATACCCACTCCAGGAATTGTCTTTTACCCAACAACAGAAACGCTGCGGCATAGACCGAGAGAAAGACACCCCAAACCAAGTAGTCGCCCTGTTTGCTGATCCAACCATCCTCCACCAGACCTGTATCGATAAACGGTTTGGTAAAGAGGAAGAGAGTGAATACCGCAAACGTCTTTTCTAGCCAGGAAATTCTCATCGACCTCTACCTATGGCGCTGCGGACGCAATCTCTTGTGCCCTCATCGTCCTTGTCTCCTGGCGTCGAAGCCAAAGAGTAAGCAAGGCAAGACTGACGAGCAGCAGTGCATCGGATGCCAAGCTTGACCAGGCGGCTCCTCGCCACGAATAGTCCGGAATAAGCCAAAGATTCAGGAGCACGTTAAAGAAAGCCACGCCCCCTTGCGCTGCCGTCCGTAGACCCTGGAAGCCCGCGCCTGTCAGCGAATTCGACAGGAAGCGATGCGCTGTCCTGATTAACAATATGGGTGATAGCCAGCGGAGGGCTTCGGCCGTTTGCAGATACTGCGTCCCCAGTAGATGCGGAACAAGTGGAGCGAAAACAAACAATCCCATGCTCGCGCAAATACTATAGAGACCTGCGCGAGACAAAAGCCCTTTAGCGTATCTAGAACTACTGTCAATGCCTGCAGAGCCCTTAACGAAGAAGTGGGAATAAGAGGCCCACAGTACCGAATTAATGGGAACGAACGCTGCGTCGATTATGCGGTAGGCTGCCGCATAGATTCCCGCGCCTTCTAGCGCGGAAAGTGCTGTCAACATGGTCTTGTCAATATCGTTGTAAATGTTCTCGGTCGCCTGACCGCACGAGAAGTACAGTCCCTCTCGAGCCTCGGGTCGGATCAGGTGCGTTGCCAACTTGGGCATGCCCAGCCTTCGATTTACCAGAAGCACCGCAATCAAGCCGGAAAGCGCCGCGGCTATCAGGTAAAGCACGGCCCAGGAGGATGCGGTGGGTCTGCGAACTAGGAGCACTAAAGCTATTGCTCCAAGTAATCTTGCCAATCCTCCAAAGGTGTAAATCTGTGCCGTTACGCCAAGCATCTCGAAGGCCTGGAATGCTGCTGCACTCACATCCAGCAGTCGGCTGAATATCAGATCCGCTATCAGAACACATACAACCAGTAAGGTGGGAGTTCCGGCGGGCATTACAAAGCGACTTAAGGTCACAATTACGAGTGCCAGTAGCGAACCAGACACGACGTGAGTTAAGAGAGCGTTGCCCCAGTACACACGGAAAACAGTTCGGTCTCTTGACACATTTTTTATCAGGAGACTTCCGCTACCAGCCGAGGAGAACGGAGAAAATATCGCCACCAGGGCAACGATGCCAACGAACACACCGTACTGCTCAGCTCCTAGCGAGCGGGCGATTATCAGAAAATAAACGGCCCGAAGACATTGCCAACATATCTGGCCCAAGCAGATCCAAAGCGTATTTTTGGCAAACCCGCTCTGGACTGTGCGAGCCATGCGCGACACGAGTGACAAGCTTGGCATGCGCCCTACTGTCCCTCAGCCCGAAGCACGGCTGGAAGGGTTCGAAGAAGGATTGTGAAATCCTTCCATAGACTCCAGTTCTCGATGTATTGCAAATCGAGAAACATACTCTTCTCAAACGAAGGATCACGCCGTGAACTGATCTGCCACAGTCCTGTGATACCGGGTGTTACATCCAAACGTCGCAGATGTTCGAGGCGATAAAGTTCACAGTCGTCGAGCGGATGAGGTCGCGGACCGACGAGACTCATGTCGCCTTTCAGCACGTTCCAAAGCTGAGGAAGTTCATCTAGGCTGTACTTCCGCAAGAACCTTCCCAGTCTTGTCATGCGTGGATCGTCAGCAAGCTTGAAGAAGGGACCTTGCCGTTCATTAGAATTCCGCAGCCGGTGCTTCATGGAATCGGCGCCATTCACCATGGTCCGAAACTTGAAAAAAGCAAAATGCAGACCCTTTCTTCCCAGCCGGGTGGATGTGTACAACGCTGGACCGGGTGTATCGAGCTTGATGGCGATGCCAATTGCCAGCATTGCTGGAAAAACAAGAACTAGGCCCAGGGAGGCTAGAACAATGTCCAAAGCTCGTTTGATGAACAGTCCAAGTGCGGGAATCGGTTGCCGATGTAAGACGAGAACGGGATATTTGCCGACATATTCTACGGGCGTCGTAGCACATGGCTCGTCCCACAAGTCATCGTAAAGGTCAGGTACTATCTTCACGTCGAGCCGATTTCGGCGAGCTTCGACGACCACCTCGCTTACCAAATCGTGCCCGGCAGAACTTGTAATGAGCACTTCATCTACAAAATGGGCTCGGGCGACCTCCGGAAGGTGCTCGATTCTTCCAAGCACACGCGATTCCTTATGATCGTGCTGATCAAGAAATCCTCGTACTCGATAGCCGAGCTGCTGATTTCCTTCCAGGAATCGAGCAAGTTGTTGCCCTGTTCTCCCGGCTCCTACGATCAATACGTTCCGCGAGGATTTACTTTGCCTGCGACTGAGGAAGGCGAGTCTGCGTTTTAACAGCCGCCAGCCCGCTAAGGTCACGCAATTTAGAAGACCGGCGCCGACTATTGTCGCCTGTGAGACCGGCTTCATTCCGGAAACGTAGCTCACGCCGCAGAGTAGTAGAGTCGCCAATAGAGTCGTCCAGCAAACGGTTCGGCATTCCTGGAGTGAAGACCCGATCTGGGGAAACCGGTAGAGACGGGCGGTGGCAAACAGCAAAACTGTAAATGTCGTGAACAGAAAGAGTGAGCTCAGAAACTCCCTTTGCGATGCAGAGAAGGTTTCGGCAATCCGAATACCACTTGGCCTGGACAAAACACTCAAATAAAAGACAGTGTACACACTAACAATCACTAGAAGAATGTCCTCGAGGACGCTGCGAACTTGCATCCACCAAACCGCGGGCTCCAACGAGCTGGATCTCATCCTCGCCAACTGCGAAGCCCACCGTGTATCTCTCTTACCTACCGGGGGCAACACGGGGAATGCGGGACCAGAGTTAGGAAAGCCGCCAGGTGGGAGCTCAACGCGCCCAGTACCCAAGTGTGGAGTTCTGGCCGAAACTGTCAATTCTTTACCCCCCTATCAGGGAACAATACTGGCTCAATGCGAGCGAGAATCGCCCCCAGCCAATTCATGCGGTTCAATACAATTGCTGACTATGTAATTTTGTGGTTGCCTATCGCAAGCTACCTTCAGCCTCGCTACGTCACCTTAGAACGGTCTACTCGCTCTACTGCGCAGCCCATGACTTACTGCAACATTTTGAGGACTCCATCCGGAATCGCATATTTGCGCTTGTTGAGCACAGCTCCCAACAGGCGCACACCCGCCCTCTCGAGATCCTGGGTAACTCTTTGTGCGACGTAACGGCGAGTCGAATGGGCGCAAACCACCAGGGCTATACCATCGCTACTTTGTGCAACTGCAATCGCATCAGCATGCAAATTGAGAGCCGGGGTGTCGAGAATGACATAATCAAACTCCCGTCGTAGTTGTGCCATTAGTACCCGGAAGTTCGACGTGTTAAACGTCTCAGAGTTTGCTGCGGAAGATCCATTCGGGACCAACCATAAATTAGCAATTGGTAGCTTTTGGGCAAAGTTTCTGATCGAGCCACGTTGCGATAACGCCTCCCTCAGTCCACATCGGTTATCAGTGGAAAAGTAGTTGTGGAGCGATGGAGAGCGGAAGTTGGCATCCACCACGCACACCGAGCCAGGCACCTGGATCGCCAACTCCTTCGCTACCTGTACCGTCATCCAGCTACACCCATCCTTCGGATCAACTCCTGAGAACACCACAACTCTTGGACCGCCTGGCAGCCCAAATAAGCCTCGGACGAGCTTGGCAACCTGCTCTCGAACTTCACCATCAACAGCATCGTTGTCGTTAATGGGTGCTGCCTGCCATCCACCTCCGGCGCTAGGGCTGGCACTGTCGATTAGACGTTGCCCACTCTGCACGTCGGGTGCACGACTACGGTTTACCTCAAATTCCTGTTCCAGTTTTTGCAATAACTCGAAGTTTCTACTCATATCATTCGATCTCCGGACAGTGTCGCCTGTGCGGCTTTGTCGGAAAACACCTTCCTAGCCCGTTGCTAGCCCGGATTATCGGAGTCGCAAACCGGTAAGCTTTGATCATCCTTAGCACGAAGGTCAATGTAACCGTCGCTTATGGCGGATCCTGGAAGACTCAGCGGAATCCCTGCTAACATTCGCGTGTGTAGAAAGAACTCGATGTCCGACTCGCTTCGAAGCGTGGTGTCAAGATAGTGGAGGGATAACATCAATCCGACACTCATCAGGATCATTAAGAAAAAGGTGATCATCGCGTAAACTGCTGGCGCGTGCGCCGGTAGGGCTGGAACAATTGGCTCTTCTGCGACGGTCACGTTCAGAATGTGCGTTTGATCCAGCGACTCCGTGATGCGAGCTTCCTCACGTTTGCTTAAGTACAGCAGGTAATTGCTTTCTTCCTCTTTGGCGGTTCGCAGCAGATCTCCTTGCTCAATTGACCTCTGCTCGAGTTCGCTCGCTTTCGCTTGATAGTCACGAATAGTTTCATCTGTGGAAGCGGACCGGGCTCGTAAGCCTTGGAGGTCTGCTCTGCTCTTGGCTAGTTCGGAACGGATCCACTCTCGGACTGGATTGATGTCAGAAGTCTCGTCTTTAACCGGTGCGGTGTCCTCGCTAGCAATCGCGGCTCGAGTGTTTGCGATTTCCTTTTCAACTTCTTGCACCGGTCGGTAACTGGGCTGATACTTAGCCAGCAACTCACTTCGTTTCAGGTCCAGATTTAGGAGAGTGCTCTTCATTATCTCGAGCAGCTGAGGATTGTCCGCTCTGCGGAATTGGGTTGTGATGCGGTCGGG
>Ga0126379_10000678_pt1 | contig 19130 bp, 18 predicted proteins | sample PanSoiMetPlot_24_FD_92640 | JGI IMG/M metagenome (GOLD analysis project Ga0126379, IMG submission 92640) | Tropical forest soil microbial communities from Panama - MetaG Plot_24 | ecosystem: Environmental > Terrestrial > Soil > Tropical forest > Bulk soil | place: Panama | collected 2016-02-17
CCACGCATCAGCCGATCGAGCATCTCGCCGCGCTGCGCGCGATCCCGAAGCTGAAAGTGTTTCGGCCGTGCGATGCAGTCGAGACCGTCGAATGCTGGCAGCTCGCGCTACAGTCGCAAAATGCTCCGAGCGTGCTGGCGCTCACGCGCCAAAGTGTGCCGCAACTGCGGAGCGGTTTTGACGCGCGCAATCGCTGCGCATCGGGAGCCTACGAGCTGATCGCCGCCGAAGGCGGAGCAGCACAGGTATCCTTGTTTGCCTCGGGCTCGGAGCTTTCCACCGCCGTCGAAGCGCGCAAGCTACTGACCGCGCGCAAAGTACCGGCCCGGGTCGTCTCGGTACCCTGCTTTGAGCTGTTCTTTGCCTTGCCCGAAGCGGAACGCAACGCGGTGGTCGGTGCGGCCAAAATCAATGTCGCGGTCGAGGCCGGGATTCGCCAGGGCTGGGACGCGATCATCGGATCCGCCGGCAGTTTCGTCGGCATGAGCAACTTTGGCGCCAGCGCACCGCACAAGGACCTGTACCAGCACTTTGGGCTCACCGCGGAAAAGGTCGCCGAAGCGGCGTTGAATAAGCTATGAAACTCGATCACATATAGTTTGTTTGATACTGCGACGGCTCGCGAAGCGGCCGTTTGCGGAATAGGAGACCGGGGAAATGTCCGTGCGTGTTGCAATTAACGGTTTTGGCCGAATCGGCCGCAATATTCTGCGTGCTATCGTCGAGGCGGAACGCAGCGACATCGAAGTCGTCGCCATCAACGATCTGGCGCCGGTCGAAACCAATGCGCATCTGTTGCGCTACGATTCGGTTCATGGGCGTTTTCCGGGGCAAGTGACCGTCAAGGGCGATACGATCAGCTGTGGCAACGGCACCATCAAAGTGACTGCGGTCAAGGATCCCACGCAATTGCCCTGGAAAGAGCTTGGCGTCGATGTCGCGCTGGAGTGCACCGGAATCTTCACCTCGAAGGACAAGGCGTCGGCGCATCTGAAAGCCGGCGCCAAGCGGGTTCTGGTCTCGGCGCCGGCCGAGGGCGCGGATCTCACGGTCGTCTACGGCGTCAACCACGACAAGCTTACCAAAGCGCACATGGTGGTCTCAAACGCGTCGTGCACCACAAATTGTCTGGCGCCGGTCGTGAAAGTGCTCAATGACGCAATCGGCATCGACAAGGGATTTATGACGACGGTGCACTCCTACACCAATGACCAGCCCTCTCTCGATCAGGTGCATAAGGATATGTATCGCGCCCGCGCCGCGGCGCTGAACATGATTCCGACCTCCACCGGCGCCGCAAAGGCGGTCGGCCTCGTCCTGCCGGAACTCGCCGGGCGGCTCGACGGCGTCTCGATTCGCGTGCCGACGCCGAACGTCTCAGTGATCGATTTCAAGTTCGTCGCCAAACGCGCAACCAGCAAGGATGAAGTCAACGGCGCGGTCAAGCGTGCCGCCGAGCAGCAACTCAAAGGCATCCTCGGCTATACCGAGGCGCCGAATGTTTCCAGCGACTTCAACCACGATCCGCATTCCTCGGTCTTTCACATGGACCAAACCAAGGTGATTGACGGCACGCTGGTCCGCGTCATGTCGTGGTACGACAATGAATGGGGTTTTTCCAATCGCATGGTCGACACCGCAGTGGCGATGGGCAAGCTTGGCTGATCGCCGCCGGCGGATTTTTTAAAAGCTCTTCATGCCGACCTTCCGTAGCCTCGGCGACGCCGACGTCACTGGTAAACGCGTGCTCGTGCGCGTCGATCTCAACGTGCCGATGCAGGACGGCAAGGTCGCCGATTCGACACGCATCGAGGAGGTGGCGCCGACGCTCGCGGAGCTCGCCGACAAAGGCGGCAAGATCATTCTGCTGTCGCATTTCGATCGGCCGAAAGGCCGCGATCCCAATTATTCGCTCCGCCCGGTCGCGGCCGAAGTGGCGCGGCTCGTCAAGCGGCCGGTCGCTTTCGCCGACGATTGCATTGGGCCGAAAGCCGAAGCCGCAGTCGCTGCCTTGAAGAATGGCGACATTGTTTGCCTGGAAAACACCCGGTTCCATCCGGGTGAGGAAAAGAACGATAAGGAATTCGCGAAAAAACTCGCGGCGCTCGGCGACATTTTCGTCAATGACGCGTTCTCGGCGTCCCACCGCGAACATGCCAGCACGACGAGCATTGTGACCGTTTCCGGCCTGCCCGCCTATCCCGGCCGTGCGATGAAGTCCGAACTGGACGCCTTGGCTCGCGCCTTCGAACGGCCTGAGCACCCGGTGACCGCGATTGTCGGCGGCGCGAAGGTGTCCACCAAGCTCGAGCTTCTTGGCCATCTTCTCACCAAGGTGGAAATTCTGATCATCGGCGGTGCCATGGCAAACACGTTTTTCGTCGCCCAAGGCAGGCGGGTCGGCAAATCATTATTTGAGAGCGATCTCGTCGGCGCAGCGGCGGGCATCATGAGCAGAGCCCAAGCGCTCGGCCGCGAAATCGTGCTCCCGGTCGATGCCGTTGTCGCGCGACAACTGGCCACGCACGCTCCCTCGCGTGTGGTATCGGTCGATCAAGTCGGTGCCGATGATATGATTCTCGATATCGGACCGCGCACGATCGAGCACGTCGTCTCAGTCCTGGCGCGCAGCAAGACGCTGGTCTGGAACGGCCCGCTCGGCGCTTTCGAGCATGAGCCGTTCGACAATGGTACTATCGAAGTTGCCGAGGCCGCAGCGGAACTTACCGGCGCCGGCAAGCTTGTCAGCTTTGCCGGAGGCGGTGACACTGTCGCGGCGCTTAATGCAGCATCGGTCAAGGAGCGCTTGACGCACGTTTCGACCGGCGGCGGCGCGTTCCTGGAATCCTTGGAAGGCAAGACGCTGCCCGGGGTAAGAGTGTTGCTGATCGCAGAACCCTCACGGGCGAGAGCGGGATAACAAAAAGAGGCGCCGGGGCGCGGCTCCGCGCTTGAGCATATCGAGGAGGGCACGATGAACCTAAGCGAGTTGAATAAGGTCGCGACCGCGATGGTCGCTCCGGGCCGCGGCATCCTGGCGGCCGACGAGTCGACCGGCACGATCAAGAAACGGTTCGATGCCATCGGTGTGGAATCGACCGCCGACAATCGCCGCGATTACCGCGAAATGTTGTTCCGCTCGAGCGAGGCGATGGGAAAACACATTTCCGGCGTCATCCTTTACGATGAAACCATCCGCCAGAACGCCAAGGACGGCAGCCCGCTCGTTAAGCTGATCGAAAAGGCCGGTTCGATTCCGGGGATCAAGGTTGATAAAGGCACCAAGCCCATGCCCTTCTGCCCCGGCGAAGTCGTCACCGAGGGACTTGACGGCTTACGCGAGCGGCTCGTCGAATATCGCGGGCTCGGCGCCAAATTCGCCAAGTGGCGCGCGGTCATCGATATCGGACCGACGCATGTGATGCCAAGCTACACCTGCGTAAGGGCCAATGCCCATGCCTTGGCGCGCTATGCCGCGCTCTGCCAGGACGAAACCATCGTGCCGATCGTAGAACCGGAAGTGCTGATGGACGGCGACCACGACATCGACCGTTGCGTCGAGGTCACGACTTGGGTGTTGAAAGAGACGTTCCAGGAATTGTTCTACAACCGCGTCGCGCTCGAAGGCATGGTGCTCAAGCCGAATATGGCAGTGCCAGGGAAGAAGTCGGCAAAGCGCGCGTCGATCGCCGAAGTCGCGGAAAGGACCCTACACATGCTCAAAGACTGCGTGCCCGCCGCGGTGCCCGGCATCGCGTTTTTGTCTGGCGGCCAATCCGACGAAGAGGCCACCGCACATCTCGATGCGATCAACAAACTCGGCGAGCTGCCGTGGCGCGTCACGTTCTCATACGGCCGCGCGTTGCAGGCGGCGCCGCAAAAGACGTGGTCCGGCAAAGCGGAGAACACAGCCGCCGCGCAGCGCGCTTTCAATCACCGCGCCAGGATGAACGGCCTTGCCACGCTCGGGCAATGGAAAGCCGATCTTGAGCGCAAAGCGGCGTGAGATCGCCGGCAGTAAGCCGCCGCAGCGGCTTTACCTGGTCACTCCGGCGATCAGCGATCCCGCTGCCTTTGCCGGCGAGCTTGAACTTGCGCTCGGCGCCGGCGACATCGCCGCGGTGCTGTTGCGCCTTGCCGATGGCGGCGAGCGCACACTGATTGAACGGGTTAAGCATATTGCCGCCGTGGTGCAGCCTCGCGACGTCGCGCTTGTCCTCGACAACCGTCCCGAGATCGTGGCGCGCGCCGGCGCCGACGGGGCGCATCTGAGCGGCGTTGACAAGTTCGTCGCGGCGCTCGCGCTGCTCAAGCCGGAGCGGATTGCCGGCGCCGGCAGCTTGCGCAGCCGCCATGATGCCATGCTCGCCGGCGAAGCTGGAGCCGATTACGTCATGTTCGGCGAACCCGACCGCAAGGGCCGCCGGCCGAGCTTCGACAACTTGCAGGAACGCCTGACCTGGTGGGCGGATTTGTTCGAAATTCCATGCGTCGCTTACGCCGCCGGCAAGGACGACGTGACGCCGCTGCTGCGCACCGGTGCCGATTTTATCGCGCTTGGCGACTGGATATGGTCGGCGCCGGAGGGCGCGGCCAAGGTTATTGCCGCCGCGGGCGCGAGCCTTGACGAGGCGGTGACATGATGCGCGCGCTGACAATAGCTGCCGCACTCTTGGGCGTAGTGTTGCAGCAGCCGGCCTTCGCGCAAAGCGGCGCACCGCACCCGCCTGCGGCCAAGCCCAGCCGCGTCGCTGCACCGGGCGAAAAGACGGCGCCGGCGACACCGGTCGGGCCGCCGCCTGACATGGCCTATGGCGCGTTCCAGCGCGGTTATTTCATCACCGCTTTTTCGCTTGCGACTGACCGTGTTACCAATGACGCCGATCCGAAGGCGATGACGCTTCTTGGCGAGCTCTATGCCGAAGGGCTTGGCGTGCCGCAGGACGATCGGCGCGCCGCCGAGTGGTACAAACTCGCCGCGGCGCGCGGCGACAGCAATGCGATGTTCGCGCTCGCCATGTTTGCGCTCAATGGCCGGGCCGGGCCGCGCGATCGTGACGCGAGCACGCGATGGCTTGCGGCTGCGGCCAAGCTCGGTCATCCGCTTGCCGCTTACGATCTCGCTTTGCTCTATATCGAAGGGCAGATGTTCCCGCAGGACTTTAGCCGCGCCGCCGAATTCTTGCGCATCGCGGCGCAAGCCGGCAGTGCCGACGCGCAATATGCGCTCGGCACTTTTTACAAGACCGGCCGCGGCGTACCGCAGGATGCGCGGCAGGCGGCGCAATGGTGGGCGAAAGCGGCGCTGGCCGACAATACCGATGCGCAAGTCGAATATGCCATCGCGCTGTTTAACGGTGAGGGCGTCGACCGCAATGAAGAGGCCGCGACCGCATTGTTTCGCAAAGCCGCAAGGCGCGGCAGCCCGATCGCCCAGGATCGCCTGGCACGCATTCTGGCCAGCGGCCGCGGCGCGCCGCGCGATCTCGCCGAAGCGACCAAATGGCATCTGATCTCGCGCGCCAGCGGCGAGACCAATCTTGAGCTCGCTGACGTCGTCAACAAGCTCGATCCGCAGACCCGCGCCGCCGGCGAGAAGGCGGCGAAGCCCTGGCTCGACGCGATCGAAGCGATGCGCAAGGCGCAAGCCGCGGCGCAACAGGCGCAGCCGCCACAGGCAACGCCCGCCAAGCACTAAGGTAATCCAGCGGCAGGTGTTCGGCTGGCAACCGGCATGACCGGCCCCGGCGCTGCCAAGCGCGGGCGGAAAGGCGCGAAAAATTCAAGGAAACGGTGCTTTCCTCAGTGATTTCGCCATGTTTCAGCCAAAGCTTTCCAGATATTGTCGGCCCTCATTTACCGGAGGGGGGCTCAATGCTTCGGTCAGGCCGGTTCGCCGCCGCAGCCGCATCGCTGCTGCTCGCAGGCGCATTTTCCGCTGTCACGCCGAACGACGCTCGCGCCGCAACCGCCGCCGCCGGCTGTCAGGATGCCGAGCTCGCGATGCTCGCCGCGCCGATCGCCCCCTGGAAGGGCGCGCCGCTGCGCGTGCTCGTCGCCGCCGACCAGGCGCTCGACGGGGAATTTACGCTGATCGCACCGGATGGCAGCGTCGCCGCCAAATCGCATGACCGGTATGGCGGTCCGCCGTATTTCTGGATTGCCGAGGTCGCCGCGCCGGCGGTGGGCACATGGCACGCATCGCTGGTGCGCAACGGCGCTCCCGATGGATGCCGGACCATCACGCGCGACATCGTCGTGAGCGCCCAAAAGCTGCCGGCGCCGCAGAGGTCACCGGGCAGCGTCTGGCCGATTCGTAATTCGTGGAACCGCGCGACGGAAAACTTGTTTTCGGCATGGATCGAGAAATTGTTCGACGCGCCGCTCGACACCGAACCGTCGTGGAAAGCCTGGCACGAAGTCTTGCGCGATCAATCGCGCAATCTTCTGTTCAACTATCTCGGCGTCGGCGAAGACAACCTGACGATAAATCTTCGCCCCGATTGCGCTGACTTTGCCTATTTCTTGCGTGCATATTTCGCGTTCAAAATGGGACTGCCGTTTGGCTATTCGAATTGCTCGCGCAGCGGCAAGTGCTATCAGTGGTTCAACATCGAGCACCCGGAAACGACGCGTCCACCCCCGCCGCCCGATCAAAGAATCGCCTCGGCGCTCGCAGAGCCCGCTGAGGCTGCTGCGACGGCATCTGCTCCGCCGAAATCCACGCCGTCGTTCGCCGAATATTTGCGGATCGTCGGCGACGTCGTCCACTCCGGCTCCGTGCGTGTGGCGGGGAATGACGACAACACCGATTTTTATACGGTGCCGCTGACACAACAGGCGCTGCGCCCGGGAACCGTCTATGCCGATCCTTACGGGCACGTGATGATGCTGGTGCGGCGCGTGCCGCAGTCCAGCGGTGCGGCCGGCATCTTGCTCGCCGTCGATGCGGAGCCCGACGGCACGGTCGCCCGCAAGCGGTTTTGGCGCGGCACGTTTCTATTCGCGCACGAAACTGCATTTGGCAGCGCGGGGTTCAAGCACTTCCGGCCGATCGAACGCTTGGAGAACGGCGCTTTGCGGCGGCTGACCAACGCCCAGATCGCAAAAAATGCGGACTACGGCGATTTTTCGCTGGAACAATCGCAGCTCGCGGTCGACGATTTTTACGACCGGATGGATGCGGTGATGTCGCCGGAGCCGCTCGATCCGTTCAACGCCATGAAGGAAGCGATCACCGCGCTTGAAGAGCAGGTCAACACTCGCGTCACCTCGGTGGAAAACGGGCGCAAGTACCAGGACGGGCACGGCGAGGTCGCTATGCCGGACGGGCCCGCGATCTTCAACACTACCGGCGCTTGGGAGGATTTCTCCACTCCTTCGCGCGATTTTCGTCTCTTGATCGCGATCGACGTTGTGCGTGGCTATCCCGACCGCGTCGCGCGGCACCCCGAACGGTATGCCATGCCTACCGGCAAGACTGTTGCCGACGTGAAAGCCGAAATGCAGAACGTGCTCGCCTCTGAACTCGCGACCCGCAAGTTCTCCTATACGCGTAGCGACGGCTCGCAATGGACGCTCGCACTCAAGGACGTGGTCAGCCGCGCCGGGGATCTCGAAATGGGATACAACCCTAACGACTGTGTCGAGCTGCGCTGGGGCGCGACGGGAAATAGCCAGGAGGCTTCGACCTGTAAGCGCCACGCATCGTCGGCGCAGCGCGCCAAGATGACGAACTACCGTTCGTGGTTCCGCGAGCGGCACTGGCCGGCGCGCGTTTAGAGCGTCATCGCTGAAATTCTCACTTCCATCCTGCGGCAGATCGCTGGCTTGATCTAGCTAAGCCCAGCGATCTGCCGGTCCAGTTGCCGGACAAGTTCGAATTCATCAACAATCTGAAAACCGCAAAGGCCCTCAATATTCAAATTCCGCCTGGCGTGCTCGCCATCGCCGACGCGGTGATTGAATGAGCGGACGCGCACCGTCACTGACGGTTGCGCAATTCGAGCTCGCATTTCGACATCAGCGACCACGATTCGACTATGCAAATCCTCGAACCGTCGATCGCCGTATGGGCCGAAGCGATTTCATCACGCAGACGAGACAGCACGAGCCGATCATTGCCATCCAAGCCCGTCAGGTGCGGCAGCGGATCTACCAGCGCTTCCAAGTGCGGACAGCGGCCGGCGACCGATTCGCTCCACGATTGCAAGGGATATAGGTTCATCCGTTGCCTATCCGCGCCCGCCATTTAACGTGCGCTATGCATCCGGCCGAAAATCGCGAATTGTAATCTCGCCGTTTTCGCAAATCAGATGCGGCCTGCCGCGAGAGCGCGCGACAAGACTATGCGATTCTCTCAGTGTCCGTTGCGCGACATGCATCACGTCCCTGAGCGCCCGCTTTTTCCCGCTCACCCTTTCTACCAATGACCGCAGTTCGCGCCGGAGGTGATCGAGCGTTGGATCGACGGTTGCAAACAGGATGTCAAATAACGGCCCTTCGCCGTCCCGATAGACTTCGAGGTCCCAATACCGCGTTTGTATTTCGCGGCAGCGCATCAGCTCGCGCGCTACTTCCTGCGCATACAAATATGCGCTTGCATTGTCGCTCAAGGCGACACCGACGTCGTCGACGACGCCGGAACTGTCGTCGCGCAATTTGAAGGTGTATGTCGGTCCTTGCATGCAAAGCATATGGCATCAAGTTAGGGGCAAACAATGATCCCGCTGTCACATCGGCGACTCTATGGTCAAAATATTTCATCAGATAGCAATTGTATGTTGTCCTGAATACAGAACGGTTCCTTGCCCCAATACAGAGCGGTTCCTTGAATGAGATTTCCGACGCTAACGATCGCCACCGCCATTGTCTTTATTCTGACTTATGCGGGCATTGCGCTCGGGCGCATTCCCGGGTTCCGGCTCGACCGCGCCGGCATTGCGCTCACTGGTGCGGCGCTAATGATGGCGATCGGTGCAATTAAGCCGGAGGAAGCCTATCGCGCGGTCAACCTCGAGACACTCGCGCTCCTGCTCGGCATGATGATCGTGGTGGCGCACCTGCGGCTGTCCGGTTTCTTTCGACTGGTGACGAGCTGGGCGCTGGTGCGTGCGCATTCGCCTTTGATTTTGCTGGTTACCGTCGCGGTGACCGCCGGTGCGTTCTCGGCGTTCCTGGTCAATGACGCCGTATGCCTGGTTATGGCGCCGCTGGTGATCGAGGTGACGCGGTCGTTGCGGCGCACCCCCCTTCCTTATCTCCTGGCTGTGGCGATGGCGTCGAATGTCGGCAGTGTGGCCACGATCACCGGGAATCCGCAAAACATGATCGTCGGCGCAGTTTCGCGCATCCCCTACGTGGAATTTGCCGCCGCCTTGGCACCGCTCGCGGCAGTTGGACTGGTTGTTGTCATTGTCGTGCTTGCAACATTGTGGTGGGACGAGTTCCGATTGGCGGCAGAACTTACGGCCAAAGCGCCGCCTGCGCGGGTGCACAAGGCCCAGCTCGTCAAAGCGGTTCTGGTGACGCTCGGCGTGATCGCCGCCTTCTTCGCCGGCGTGCCGGTGGCGATGGCCGCCTTTCTCGGCGGCGCCTTGTTGCTGGTGACCCGCGCGATCAAGGCGCACAAGGTCTATCAGGAGATCGACGGTTCGCTCTTGTTGATGTTCGCCGGTCTCTTTATCGTGGTTGCGGCAGCGGAGAAAATCCTGTTGACGCCAGACGTGATCGGATCGGTGCAGGCCTTTCACTTCGCGAATACTTATGTTCTCACATTCGACACCGCGGTGCTTTCCAACGTCATCAGCAATGTGCCGGCGGTATTAGCGCTCAAGCCGTTCGTGCTCGGCCTTCCTGACCAGCATCGCATCTGGCTCGTGATTGCGATGAGCGCGACGCTAGCGGGCAATCTCACCCCGGTTGGATCGGTCGCCAATCTCATTGTCGCCGAACGCGCCCGCGCCGCTGGCATCCACCTGTCGCTATGGGCGTATTGCCGCGCTGGAATTCCGATCACTTTGGCCACCCTCGCGCTTGGCGCTTGGTGGCTGAGCTGATTTGAGGTCGCGAATGCCTAGTCGATCTGGGGCGTGGCTCCGACCCCAGCGTCATGGCCGACAAGGACATCGGCGCCTTCGGCCGCTTGTTCGGCAAGCTTCAGCCAGGATTGCGCCATTTCGAGAAGCAGAAGCTTTCCCGTGGGATCTGAAACATTTCGTGAAATTGCCAGGCACCGGGCCGCGTAAGAACGGTAACGCTCGACAACCTCGACACCCTGCATTTCCACTCCCCTGTATGTCTTTCGACATAGCAACCGACTAGCACTCAACCCGAACGTCGCGTTCCAGTTCCCGCAGCGCACCAATTTCGGCAACGTGTTGCGAGAATTTCAGGGCTCTCAGCGGCGTAAAGCGGCTAAACCGGCCAACTTGACGTGTTCGCTCCAGGCCTTACGACAAGCCGCCATGCTTCATTCCGCGGTCCTCAATGTCATGATCAAGGCAGCCCATCGCGCCGGTCGCAGCCTCAAGCGCGACCTCGGCGAGATCGAGCACCTCCAGGTCTCGGTGAAAGGCCCACGGAACTTTGTCACCGCCGCGGATCATCGTGCCGAGACCATCGTGCGCGAGGAACTCGCCAAAGCGCGGCCAGACTATGGCTTCCTGGGCGAAGAAAGCGGCGCTCATCCGGGCACCGACGCGACCCATCGCTGGATCGTCGATCCGCTCGACGGCACCACCAATTTTCTCCATGGCATCCCGCATTTCGCCGTCGCGATTGCGCTCGAACGCAACGGCACGGTCGTCGCCGCTCTCGTCTACAATCCGGCGAATGACGAGATGTTCGTCGCCGAGCGCGGCAAGGGCGCGTTTCTGAACGACAAGCGCATCCGCGTCGCCGCGCGGCAGCGGCTCGCCGACGCTATCGTCGCCTGTGGCTTGCCGCATTTCGGGCGCGGCGATCTTGGGCTCGCCCGCAACGAAATCGCAGCCGCGCAGCGCGCCTTCGCGGGGTTGCGCCGCTACGGCGCGGCGACGCTTGATCTCGCTTGGGTCGCGGCAGGGCGGCTCGACGCCTATTGGGAGCGCGATCTCTCGCCCTGGGATCTTGCGGCGGGCTCGCTCTTGGTGCGCGAGGCCGGCGGCTTTATCAGCGACATCGACGGCGGCGATGCCATTTTGCAAAAAGGCAATGTTGTCGCCGGCAACGAAACCATGCATCGCGAATTACTGCAGCTGTTGCGGGAGGCGGGAAAGACCGCCAGCAAAGAAGCCGCGGCAGCATCGACTTCGCCGTGAGCGTTTTTTCGTTCCGGCCCTACGACGCAGCGCGCGACGAGGAGCCTGCTGTGGCGCTGTGGCTGCGCACCTGGCAGAACACCTATCCCGAGATCGATTTCGCCGGACGCCTCGCGTGGTGGCGCGATCACTGGCGCGGCCTCGCTGGTACCGCGTGCATCATCATGGCCGAAGCCAAAAGCGAAATGGTCGGTTTCGTCACCGTCGATCTCGCCACGCTTTATCTCGACCAAATCGTCGTCGCGCCGGAACATTGGGGCAGCGGCCTTGCCAGCGCGCTCATCGCCGAGGCCAGGCGCGTCTCGCCGCGCGGGCTTGATCTCGACGTCAATACCGACAATGCGCGGGCGATCGCGTTTTATCAAAAAGAGCGCTTCGTCATCACCGGCGGCGGAATCAATCCGCGGAGCGGCCGGCCGGTCCATCACATGCGCTGGCGACCATAAAGCGCCTTACGGCTTCCCGGCTACGGTTTCCGCCCTGCCCGCGTCGAAGGTTTTCGTGTCGACCTTGAGATAGGCGACGCCTTCTTCGGCGATGATGACGGCTTCGGCCACGCCGGGGACTTGCCGCAGTTTTGCGGCGAGACCGGCGGCGTTGGATAATTTGTCTTCCGCGATCGGCACCAATCGCGTGGTCAGATAGCTTGGCTGCGCCATCCCGGCTGCCGCCATCAGCCAGATCACCGCGAGCACGGTTGTCAGCACGAATACGCCGGCGCTGCCACCATGTTGATGCGCCACGCCGCCGATGATGCCGCCGACGAAAATGCCGAGGAACTGCAGGCTTGAATAGACGCCCATCGCCGTTCCTTTGACGTCTGGCGGCGCGACCTTGGTGATGAGCGACGGCAGGCTCGCTTCCATCACGTTGAACGCCGAGAAGAAGACGATCAACGCGGTAAGCAGCACAAAGACATCGCCCGAGCCGTAAAAGAGCATGATCTGGCTCGCCACGAGCGCCATCACCACGCCGACGAACACGCCTTTCATCCGGCGATATTTCTCGGCGACGATAATCGCCGGCACCATCACAGCGATGGAAACGAGCAGAACCGGCAGGTAGACGATCCATTGATCGTGCACCGCGACGCCCACTGTGCCGCGCAGGAGGTCGGGGACGACGAGAAAGCTCGCGGTGAGCATGGCGTGCAGCGCGAATATGCCGATGTCGAGCCGCAACAGCTCGCGGTCGCGCAACACCGCACCGAACAGCGCCGGTACGGTTTCGGCATCGCGATGCACGCGAAGACGCGGCGGACTCGGCACGACGAATTGCGTGATTGCAATGCCGACAAGCGCCAGCGCCACCATCAGCCAGAAGATGCCGGCAACGCCGATGAAATTGGCGACCACCGGTCCGGCCAGCAGCGCAACGAGGAAAGAAGCGCCGATCGTAATACCGACCATCGCCATGGCGGCCGTGCGACTGTCCTCTCCGGTGAGATCGGCGACGAGCGCCAGAATGACCGAGCCAACGGCACCGGCTCCTTGCAGCGCCCGGCCGATGATGACCCCGCCGATCGTCGTGGAGATGGCGGCCACCGCGCTGCCGGCGCCGAACAGCACCAGCCCGAGGACGATCATAACCTTGCGCCCAATCCGGTCCGACAACAGGCCGAATGGAATTTGCAACAGGCCTTGGCTAAGACCATAGATGCCGAGCGCCTCGCCGATCAGGTAGGGATTGGCGCCGGCCAGAGTGCCGGCATAGGCGGCAAAAACCGGATAGATCATGAACAGGCCGAGGAGCCTGACGGAAAACACTGCGGCCAGCGCTGCGGCGGCGCGGAATTCTTGCGGTTTCATTATGGCTATTGAACTTACGGCAAATGACTGCGGGCAAAGGCGGCGCGTTGCCCAATCTAATGCTCTCGCCCCCTATGAGCGGTCAATTGCGGCAGCTTGTCCGGCTGCGGCCGGCGCGTTATATAGCCGCCAAATTCCAGCAAAACAGCTTTTGTGCAAGGCCACGAACCGCCATGAAACCGGACACGCATCCCAATTACCATACCATTAAGGTCGTCATGACGGACGGCACCGAGTTCACCACGCGCTCGACCTGGGGCAAGCCCGGGGACACGCTGCACCTCGACATCGATCCAAAATCGCACCCGGCCTGGACCGGCGGCCAGCAGCAGCTGGTCGACCGCGGCGGCCGGCTCTCGCGCTTCCAGAAGAAGTTCTCGGGCTTCTTGAAGAAATAGGCGGCGGCGCGTTTTACGTGCCAGAGCGCCGCGCGTCGGATTCGAAGGCGGCTTTCAACAGCCCCAATTGACGCCCAACCGGATTGTCGGTCGGAATTTTTGCCGACGCGGCCGCGTGCATGGTCGCATCGAGCCGGCGCACTTCGATCTGAAGCTTGGTCGAGCGCGCGATCAATTCCTGCAACTTGGTAGGTAACAGCGTCAGCGATTTAGCGTCTCCAGGCGCGCAGGCAGCAAGGCTGACTTTGCTCTTTTCCTTGCTCGCTTGGGCGAGCGTGATCTCGCCTTCCTTGACCGCGCGGTGCAGGAGCAGCCACGACGCCAAATGCATCAGCCGGTTGGTCAAGCGCAGGCTTTCGGTGGCGTAAACCAATCCGGCGCTGCGATCGAGTTTTTTGGATTCCAGCCGTCCCGAACCGTCGAGATAGCTCGCAGTCTCGTCGACCAATGCCATGCCGTCGCGAAACAGCGCGGCAAAAAGCTGGGAACTCGCCAGCCGCTCGCTGAAGGAGACCGCGCCTCTTTCCACGCTACGCTTATCAGACATTTACGCGTACGCCTCACACCCCGCATTAAGCATCGCGCGACTAATGGATGCTGTCCAGCAGGCTTGAGGGGGAACTTGCCGACATAGTTGCCGAGCCGGGGCAGCGCGGGAAACGACGCAATTTGGCCCGGAAAATAAAAAGGAGCCGCCGTTGCCGGCGGCTCAAGGCGATAACAGGGAGGCGTCAAACAGAGTGGACAGGAGCCACTCGATGTCCAGAAGTTGGACGAATTCTGTAATGAACGAGAAAGCTTAACGAAAAGTTAATGAATCACAGAAACTTGGCAAATGTTTTTACAAATGCGGCTTAAGCCGAGACCGCGCTCTCCTTCGGAGGCTTTGAAAAAATTCACTTCTTGAAAAAACTATCCGCGGCCGATTTGACCGCGCGCTTCCGCGACATATCGGCTTCGAGCCGCGCGATCTCCTCTTTGAGAAGCGCAATGCGGTCGGTGAGCTCGGCGGCGGACAATAGCGTGAGATCCTGACCGATCTCATGAGCGATCTTCTTTTTCGGCCGGTCATCTTCGTCCACGGCGGGCATGCGCCTTACTCCTGCATGAGGTGATTTTTAGCCGCCTCGATACCGGTTGTCACATCGGCGGCGGACAGATTAATTCGGTCATTGATGGAAGGGGGCGTTTATGCAAAACGGTGGTCTGCCCAAATCGATGACTTCTATTGCGATCCGCGAGCCGGGCGGACCCGACATGCTTGTGCCGCGGGAAGAGCCGGTGCCTTTGCCGGGCGAAGGCGAAATCCTGGTCCGGGTCGCCGCCGCGGGCGTGAATCGACCCGACGTGATGCAGCGGCAAGGTCACTATCCACCACCGAAAGGCGCGACCGAAATTCCCGGCCTGGAAATCGCCGGCGAAGTCACCCGCGTTGGCCCGGGTGTGACGCGCTGGAACCAGGGCGACAAGGTGATGGCGCTCGTGGTCGGCGGCGGTTACGCCGAATATTGCCTGGCTTTCGCAAGCCATGCGCTGCCCTTGCCGGCAAGCCTGTCGATGGTCGAGGCCGCGGCGATTCCGGAGACGTTCTTCACGGTCTGGCACAATGTGTTCGAGCGCGGCAGGCTCGCCGTCGGCGAAACACTGCTCGTGCACGGCGGCTCGTCGGGGATCGGCACTACGGCTATTCAGCTCGGCAAGGCGTTCGGCGCTCATGTCCTGGTAACCGCCGGCACGGCGGGGAAATGTGACGCCTGCCGCAAGCTCGGCGCCGATCTCGCCATCAATTATAACACCGAGGATTTTGTCGCTTTGAGCAAGCAAGCGACGCAAGGGGCCGGCGTCGACCTGATCCTCGATATGGTCGGCGGCGATTATGTCGGCCGCAACTACGAAGCCGCCGCCGTCGAGGGCCGCATCGTGCAGATCGCGTTTCTGGCTTCGTCACGGGTAACCGTCGACCTCATGCGGCTGATGCTCAAGCGCCTCACCCATACCGGCTCGACGCTGCGTGCGCGCGCGGTCGCAGATAAGGCCGCCATCGCCCACGCGGTGGAAAGGAACGTGCTTCCGCTTCTCGCCTCCGGCCGCGTTAAGCCGCTGATTGATTCGACCTTTCCGCTTGCGCAAGCCAGCGCCGCCCATGCCCACATGGAAAGCGGCAAGCACATCGGCAAAATTGTACTGACCCTTTGAAATCAAAGGGGAATATTTCTTGCGCCAAACCGCCCCAACCGCTACTAAACCCGAACGCGATTGCATGGAATAATCAAGTGATCCCGGCTGCCGGCATCCGCGGATATAGCGTTTGGCGGTCGTGAATTCGGCGCAAAGCGCAGGCGTTAGTGGTTCCGGGGAACTTGTATTGCGTGGTGCGAGGCGCCGCTTGCCGGCACGGAGGGGTTGTTTGAGATCTTTGCGCGCCGCGTGGCTTGACGCCTGGCCGGACTGTTGGCTCGGGCGGCTGTCTTTCAATGCAATCGCCGCTGCCGCCGCGCTCGTCATCGCCCTCCTTGTGCCGTCCGCCAGCCGCGCCGTTGAAGCGATCAATGTCCATACCGATACCCAAGCCATCGATCTAACCGACGCTGTCGATTTTCAGCACACCGAGGGTGACCGCATCCAGGTGTCCACCGCGCCGGGCGCCGACGGTATTATTCGTCGCATTGAGGTGCGGGCTCGCGCCGGCGGCAATAACTGGGCGGTTTTTGCGCTCGCCAATAGTGGCGATGAGCAGATCGATCGCCTGGTCGTCGCGGCGCACTACCGTATGGTTGGTTCCGGCCTGTTGTGGCCCGATCTCGGTCTCTCCCGCATCGTTTACATTACGCCGTCCTCGGGCGATCCGCCGGAGCGGCAGGACAATGGCGGCGCGGACGTTTTTCGCATCACGCTCGATCCGGGGACCGTGATCACATTCGTTGCCGAGTTGCGCACCGACAATCTGCCGCAGCTTTATCTGTGGGAGCCTGACGCCTACAAGGACAAGCTCAATTCGCTGACGCTCTATCAGGGCATCGTCATCGGCATTGCCGGATTGCTGGCGCTGTTTCTAACGATATTGTTCGTCGTCAAAGGCAGCGTGATGTTTCCGGCCGCGGCGGCGCTCGGCTGGGCGGTGCTGATCTACATCGGCATCGATTTCGGTTTCTGGCCTAAAGTCTTCGATCTCTCGTCCGGCGCCGAACGCATCTGGCGCGCCTCCGGTGAGGCGATTCTTGCCGCGACGCTGTTGGTATTTCTGTTCGCCTATCTCAATCTCAACCGCTGGCACGTGCGCTATGCGCATATCACCGTCGGCTGGCTCGCCTTTCTCGGCGCCCTGGTTGCAGTCGCGCTGTTCGCGCCGGCGGTCGCCTCGGGCATCGCGCGTGTGTCGTTATTCCTGGTCGCGGTGCTCGGTTTTGGGCTCGTGATTTACCTTGCGACCCACAATTTCGATCGCGCGGTAATGCTGATCCCGACCTGGCTTCTCCTCGTGATCTGGGTCATCGGCGCGGCTTTGACCGTACTCGGACTCGTCACCAACGACATTGTCGGACCGGCGCTGCTGGGCGGGCTTGTCCTTATCGTCATGCTGATCGGCTTCACTGTGATGCAGCATGCGTTTGCCGGCGGCGGCGTGGCGAGCGGCATCGTCTCTGATATAGAGCGCCGCGCGCTGGCGTTGACCGGCGCCGGCGACATGATCTGGGACTGGGACGTATCATCAGACAAAGTGTTCACCAGCCCCGAGACCGAGGCGGCGCTCGGCCTCAAACATGGCGCGCTGGACGGTCCGGCCGCCAAATGGCTCGACGTGTTGCATCAGGGTGACCGCGACCGCTTCCGCGCCACCCTTGACAGCGTGCTCGAACAGCGCCGCGGACGCGTCGTGCAAGATTTTCGCATGCGCACCGCCGATGGCCACTATCTGTGGTTCGCCTTGCGCGCGCGGCCGGTTGTCGGGTCCGATGGCGAGGTGGTCCGCCTGGTCGGCACGATAACCGACGTCACCGAGTTTAAGACCGCGGAGGAGCGGCTTCTCCACGACGCCGTTCACGACAATCTAACCGGATTGCCAAACCGCGAGTTGTTTCTCGACCGGCTCAAGGCGGTGCTTGGGCTCGCCAAATCGGACCCCGCGCTGCGTCCGACCGTGTTGGTGATCGATATCGACCGCTTCAAACAGGTCAACGACTCGGTCGGCATGGCCGTCGGCGATTCCATTCTGCTGACATTGGCGCGCCGGCTCGGCCGACTGTTCAAGCCGCAGGACACGCTGGCGCGGCTTGCCGGCGACCAGTTCGGCATGATTCTGTTGTCGGAACGCGATTCCGCGCGCATCACCGCCTTCGCTGAGACCATTCGCAAGACGCTGCGCGCCCCGATCACGTTCCGCGACCGGGAAATATTCTTGACCGCTTCGATCGGCCTCGCCCTCGGCGGCGGCGAGCCGAATCGGGCCGAAGACCTGCTCAAGGATGCCGAACTTGCGATGTATCACGCCAAACGTACCGGCGGCGACCGCATCGACGTGTTCAAAGACGCGATGCGGGCGCGAAAGTCGGATCGCTTGTCGGTGGAATCCGATCTGCGCCGCGCGCTGGAGCGCGACGAAATCACGATCCTCTATCAGCCGATCGTGCGCCTTGAAGACCGCGCGGTGGCCGGTTTCGAAGCGCTCGCCCGCTGGAACCATCCCAAACTTGGACGCCTCTCGCCGGTGGAATTCATCAACATCGCCGAGGAAACCGGGCTGATCGTCGAGCTTGGCCTATTGGTGCTCGATCGCGCGGCGCGGCAGCTGAGTACCTGGCAGCGCACGCTCCGCCACCGCGAACCGTTGTTCGCCAGCGTGAACGTGTCGTCGCGGCAATTGCTGCGTCACGATCTGATCCAGGACTTGCGCACGGTCTTGGGGCGTGCGCCGCTGACCCGTGGCTCGCTCAAGCTGGAGCTGACCGAATCCGCGGTGATGGAAAATCCCGAACATGCCGCGCAGATGCTCCACCGCATCCGCGAGCTTGGCGCCGGCCTAGCGCTCGACGATTTCGGCACCGGCTATTCGTCGCTCGCTTATCTGCAGCGTTTTCCGTTCGACACGATCAAGATCGATCAGTCCTTCGTCCGGATGTCGGCCAAGGGTACACGGCCAGTAATCCTGCGCTCGATGATCGCGCTGGCGCACGATCTCGGCATGGACGTGGTCGCTGAGGGTGCCGAAACCGATTCCGACGCCGTCGAGCTGTTTCAGCTCGGCTGCGAATATGCGCAAGGCTTCGTATTCGGCGAGCCGATGAGCGCGGAGCGGGTGCGCGCGCTGCTTGAGCCGGAATCGGCAGCAATCAGGGATCAGCAATCAGGGATCAGGGCGAAGGTCCTCTGATCAGGGATCTAACTGATGCCTGACCTCTGATTCTTGCTACGCGTGCCCCGCTTCACTCGACAACATGCCGGGATCGATGCCGAGCTTCTTCAAGGCTCTCTCATATTTGGCGCCGGGATCGGATCCGAAGATAAGCTCGGAATCGGCGGCGCAATGCAGCCAACCATTGCCCTGAATCTCGGTCTCGAGCTGGCCCGGCGCCCAGCCGGCATAGCCGAGCGCCAGAATGGCGCTCGCCGGCCCCTCGCCGCGCGCG
>Ga0126379_10000679_pt1 | contig 19128 bp, 17 predicted proteins | sample PanSoiMetPlot_24_FD_92640 | JGI IMG/M metagenome (GOLD analysis project Ga0126379, IMG submission 92640) | Tropical forest soil microbial communities from Panama - MetaG Plot_24 | ecosystem: Environmental > Terrestrial > Soil > Tropical forest > Bulk soil | place: Panama | collected 2016-02-17
CCTTCTCCATGATCCGCTCGGGGGCGGAGAGGTCTGTAAAGCCGACCTTACGGTAGAGGCCGTGGGCGTCCCGGGTGACGAGCATCCAGCGGCGGATGTCTCGGAGGTCCGGATGAGACATCACGGTCTCCATGAACCAGGTGGCGAGGCCCCGCCCACGGTGGGATTCAACGACGAAGACGTCGGCGAGGTAACCGAAGGTCGCGCGGTCGGTGATGACTCGGGCGAAGCCGACCAGGCGCTCGCCGTCGTAGAGGCCGAAGCAGAGCGAGTTCTCGATCGAGCGGTCCACGATTTCCCTGGGGACTCCGCGCGCCCAGTAGGACTCCGTCAGGAACGCGTGGATCGTCTCTCGGTCGAGCCTCTCCTTCTCCGTCGAGACCGTGAATTCCCCCCGCTTCCACTCCATGGTCAGGCCTCGAGCCGCACGTTGCGGACCTCGGACGCCTCGACGATGCGGATGCCGGAGGCAGGATTCTCGACGGCGTGGACGAGCGCCGCGATCATTTGCGCCAGCGTAACCGGGTAGAGGCGGAGTGCGGTGTCGCGCGTGGGTGGAAGGATCTGGAGCAGGCGGTAGATCGGGAGGACGAGGTAGGGCCAGCGGTGGCCGGGACCGAGGACGTACCAGGGGCGCAGGAACGTCGCGGAGATCCCGGTCGCCCGGATCGCGGCCTCTCCCTCGGCGCGAGCCTCGACGTAGGCCTTCATGACCGGCGCCGGCTGAGCCACGCTGACGTAGACGAAGTGGGAGATCCCGGCCGCCGAGGCCGCCTTCGCGGAAGCGCTCGCCGACGCCAGGTCCACCGACCGGAACTCCGCCGACCTGGTGGGAGAGGGATGGGCGACCCCGATCAAGTGAAGCAGAGTGTCCGCCGGCGCGACGAGGCCGGCGAAGCTCTTCGCGTCGAGGGCGTTGCCGGCGACCCGCTCGCATTCTTCCGGGAGCTTCGCCTCGGATCCCGGGCGCACCAGGGCGCGGACCCTGTGACCGCGCCGCAGAAGCTCGGGGATGACCCGGCTTCCCATGTAGCCCGTCCCTCCGGTGACGAAGACGCGCCGTTTGTCGGCCAAGGGAGACAACTCTATCGGGCCTGAGCCTTGCAGTCTGAAACGCCGCCGTCCGCCTCCTGGCTGAAAACAACTAAGAACAAAGGGCCGGCCCCGTGAAGGGCCGGCCGAGCGGAGGAGGAGAGGGTCGAGAGAGAGCTACTGGACGGTGGCTGTGAAGTTGTCGGCTTCCTGCTGCACTGCCGAGTTCTTGTTGTAGATCTGGAAACCGACGTGGCCGTTGGCGAAGGTCGTGTCGTTGATATTCAGCTTGTTGACGCCGTTGAAGTCGAGCGACAGGGTGCTGCCGGTCGCGCGGCCCGTCATGTGGAACGAGACGGCCTTCTGCGGATTCGTGATGCCGACGTTGGCCAGCGCGGTCGTCACCCCGTTGACGACCTTGGAGATGTAGAGCCGCGAGGAGCCGCCGGTGACCCGCTGGATCAGGTAGTAGTTGTTGGCGTCCTGGTAGCGAAGCAGGATCGCGAACTGCGGCCCGAGGTTGTTGTCCATCGAGGTGAAGTCGATGTCCACGGTCTGCGTCGCGCCGGCCAGAGCCGAGACGATCGACTGCGACAGCCCGCTGTAGCCTGTTGCCGTCTTCGCCATGTTGGAGGCGACGACCAGGTTGCCGGAGGTCGCGGTCCAGGCGCTTCCGAGGGAGGAAGAGTCGGGGCGGTCGAAAGTGTCCGTGATCGTTCCTCCGGTCGAGCTGACCGGATTGCTGACGAGGTAGGACGCGGAGCCGGTGTTCGTCATGGTGGTGGCCGAGGAGTTCTTCGCGGTGGAGGACACGCTGTAGGTCCCGTTGACCGCGGAGGTCGGCGAGGTGACCTTCAGGGTGACCGAGCCGGTGGCGCCGGGAGCGACCGACACCGAGCCGGCCGAAAGCGTGCCGGTCCAGCCCGGGAGGACCGAGCCCGTCACCGTGAAGCTCGAGGTCGTGCAGGGGCTGACGTCCTTGTTGGTGACGGAGACCGTGAAGGAGACCTGTGTGCCGGCCTTGACCGCGGCCGACTGGCCGGGCGAGAGGGCGACGACGGGGGAGACGTGCGTGCAACTCGGCGCCGGCGTGGGCGTTGGGGTCGGCGAGGGGGTCGGGGTCGGCTGCGGTCCGCCGAAGGAAACCGCGACGACCGCGCCGCTCGAGGACGCGGAGGAGACCGAGATCGTCACGCCCGAGGTCGAATCGTAGAAGCTCTGTCCCGAGACGAGCGCCGGGTCGGCCCAGGAGGACGTGCCGGCCGTCATGTCGAGCAGGTCGCTGCTGTTGGAATCCGTCGGCACCGCCATGTGCATCACGACGCCGTTGGACACGTTCGCGTTGCTGGTCAGGGCGCCGTCGAACCCGAGGCCGCGGCGGGCCTCGACGTAGAAGTAATTGCCGGTCGTGCCGCGGGCGATCTTCAGGGCCTTGGAGGCCGTGCTGTTGGTTTCCATGGCGTTGATCGTGTAGCTGCCGTTGGCAGTCACGGTCGTGATCGCGGGAGACGTGCCGTAGCCGAGCCAGCCCAGCCGCTCCTTCTGAAACGAGTTGAAATGGTACGGGGACGAAGAACCCATGATGTCCAGGTTGTCTCCGTACTCGTTGGTGGTGCAGGGAGCGGTCAGGACGGTCGAGCCGCAGTCGAGCGAGTGGGAGTGGTCGAGGCCGAGGTTGTGGCCCATCTCGTGGCCCACGACCATCAGCTGGAAGCTCCCGTTGATCCAGGCGGTGGAGGGCCACCCGCCCACCGTGCCCAGCCCCCACCAGCCGCACGCGTTGCTCGGAAACGCGATGACGTAGCGGTTGTAGTTGGCCATGTTCACGCCGGCGGCCGTCGCGGCGGAGCGGGCCAGGGAGGACGTGGTGTTGTAGTCGCAGACCGACTGGGACTGCGCGATCGTGTACCAGCCGAAGACGTCCGCCGAGAGCCAGGTCTGGCCGTAGGAGTTCTCCAGATCGAAGTTTGACGTCGTGGACATCACGCTCTGGGCGCTCGCGACGGTGTAGGGCTGCACCGCGTTGTCGGAGAAGTTGACCAGGAGGACGACCGTCTTCTGGGCGCCGAAGGCCTGGCTCAAGGCGTTGACCGACTGGGTCGAGAGTCCGTTGGAGACCTTCCGGAGATCCTGCTTGCCCGAGGCGACGGCGATGACCGACTCGAACCGGACGCCGGATACCTTCACGCGGGTCCCGGTCGTCAGGGAAGCCGCCGGCTGCGAGGCGAAGGAGAGCTCGAAGCGCTCTCCGCCGTCCGTCTCGAGGAACAGGACGCGCCGGCTGCCGTCGTTGCGGTCCTCGACTAGCACTTCGAGCGAGCCTTCGAGCTCGACGTTCTCCTCGACGAAGTCGCGGACGCGCGGGGAGAGCAGCGCGCGCGAGCTGTCCGGAAGCGCGAGCCGGAGGGCCTGAGCGGGGTCGGACTGGGCCAGCTTCTCCAGGCGCGACGCGCGCTCGCGGGCGACAGCCGCGAGACTGTCTCCGCCGTGGCCCTGCTCCAGGCGGGCCGTCAGGTCATCCAGCGAAGCGACGCGAAGATCCACGCGAGTCGTCGCGTACGTCAGAGACGCGCCGGCGAGCAACAGGGAAGCCGCGATTCTCTTGATCATGAGTCACCCTCTCCTTGAGCTGTCTGCTCGAATCCTCAGAACCGATGCCTTGTGGCGCACGTTTTTGAGTGACTCCAAAGTAGGAGTGCGGCGTCTCAGAAACTACTGGCCGGGCGGCCAAAGAACGGACAGCGTCTCTGGACAGTCTCGAAGCCTGTTCTTGAGGTCAGGATTTCGGCACTTCCCGGCGCGTGGAAGGACAGGGTCCAAGGGAAAGCTGCACCGTCAGGCAGCCGAAATCTGGAAATTGGAGGGCCGTGGTAGTACTCTCGCAGCGTTGAAAAAACCCGCGTCGAACCACCGGCCGACGGTTTGTCTCTTCTCGTTTCACCCCCTGTTGCTTTCCGAGTTCGAAAGGCTCCTCTCGGGGGACGACGAGGCGAAGGTGATCGACCGCCGGGTTGAGCAAAACCAGCCTCCCGACGCCGCGGTCAGCGTGCCGCGCGCCAACGTCTACGTCATCGAGGCACACAGCCACCGCCCGGTGACCGAGGCATGGGTCGCGACGATCCTGGAGCATGTTCCGAAGGCGCGTCTCGTCGCGATCGCCGAGACCCTCTCGGAGACGGTCGCCTTCCCGCTATTGAGGCAGGGGGTCAAGGGGCTGATGCGGTACTCGGAGGTCTCGACCTACCTTCCGCGCACTCTGCGCGAGGTCGCCGAGGGCGGCTTCTGGGTTCCGCGGGCGCTGCTCTCGGCGTTCGTGGATTCCACGCTCGAGTCGGCCCGCCGCCCTCGCCCGGCGCCTCCCGGCGTCCGGATGAGCCGGCGCGAGCAGGAAGTCGTGGAGCTACTCATGCAGAACCTCTCCAACAAGGAGATCGGATCGAAGCTCCACATGTCCGAGCGGACCGCCAAGTTTCACGTCTCCAACCTGCTCGCCAAGTACGGCGTGCAGCGCCGGGCCGACCTGATCCTTCTCTTCGTCCAGGCCGAGAGAACCGCCGCAGCTACCCAGTAGCCACGCCCGCCGCGCCAGGGGCGCGCCGCCCCGCTTGATGGCGCCGCGGCGTTCCGGCCTTGATAAAGTTGGGCCCTCTTGTCGGCAACCACTCCTCCAAGGCACCAGGTCCATCCGATCGTCGGGCTGGACTACAGGGTCCGGATCCCGGGGATGCTCATCGTCTCGCTGTTCGGCGCGGCCCACTTCGGCGCCCGCGGGCGTGGGGCCCTGCTCATCGCGGCGATGGTCTTCACGGGCGTCGCGTGGCCCCACGTCGCCTATTTCCTGGCCCGGCGCGCAAGGGACACCAAGCAGGCCGAGCTGCGCAACCTGCTCGTCGATTCCTTCCTCCTCGGAGGCTGGATCGTGGCGATGTCCTTCGCGCTCTGGCCGACGGTCGCGATGGGCGCGACGATCCTGAACGGGACCCTCGCCGTCGGCGGCTTCCGGCTCGCCGGCAAGGGGATCCTCGCGATGGGCCTGGGAATCCTCGCCGTGGGCGGCCTGCTCGGCGGCTTCCACCCGGTCTACGCCTCGGACACGCTGACGACGGTCCTCTCCATCGCCGGCCTCCTCATCATGACCGGGATGTTCGGCATCCACTCCTACCTGCAGACCTCCCGGGTCTACAAGGCGAAGGGCGAGCTGGCCGATCAGAACGAGCAGATCCAGGCTCAGAACCGTCTGATCGAGCAGGCGCGGCAGTCCGCCCTGGAGGCGAAGGACGCGGCCGAGGCGGCCAACCGCGCCAAGAGCGCGTTCCTGGCCAACATGAGCCACGAGCTGCGCACGCCGTTGAACGCGATCATCGGCTACAGCGAGATGCTGGAGGAAGACGCGCAGGCCGGCGGCAACACGCCCTTCGTCTCCGACCTTCAGAAGATTCGCTCCGCCGGCAAGCACCTGCTCGGCCTGATCAACGACGTGCTCGACCTCTCCAAGGTCGAGGCCGGGAAGATGAAGCTGTTCCTGGAGACCTTCGACGTGGAGAAAGTCGTCGAAGAAGTCGTCTCGACGGCGGAGCCCCTGATGGAGAAGAACGGCAACCGCCTCCGGGTCCACTGCGCGGAGAACGTCGGGCAGCTTCGCGAAGACGTGACCAAGGTGCGGCAGGTCCTGCTGAACCTACTCTCCAACGCGGCCAAGTTCACGGAGAAGGGAACGATCATCCTCGAGGTGACGCGTGAGGAGGACGCCGCGGGGACGTGGGTCGTCTTCCGGGTGCGCGACACCGGCATCGGCATGACGCCCGAGCAGCTCGGAAAGCTCTTCCAGGCCTTCACGCAGGCCGACGGCTCGACGCAGCGCAAGTACGGCGGGACGGGGCTGGGCCTCGCGCTCTCGCGGAAGTTCTGCGTGATGATGGGCGGCGACATCAACGCCACGAGCGAGCCCGGCCGGGGCTCGGTCTTCACGATGCGCCTGCCCGGGGACGTCGAGAACGTCGACGGTGAAGCCACCTCCATCCACGTCTCGCTCCGCAAGCGGCTGTCACGGATGGTGCCCGTCGCCGGAAAGGCGCAGCCGGCGCCCGAGTCCGCGCGGCGGAGCATGCTCGTCATCGATGACGACCCCTCCGTCTGCGAGCTGATGACGCGTCTCTGCGGTAAGGAAGGCTTCGAGGTCCTGACGGCGGCCAGCGGCGAGGAGGGGTTGAAGCTCGCCCGCGAGAAGCTTCCCAACCTGATCACCCTGGACGTCGTGATGCCGGGAATGGACGGCTGGTCGGTCCTGAAGACGCTGAAGACGGACCCGCAGCTCTCCTCGATTCCCGTCGTCATGATCACGATCTCCGACGAGCGCCAGCGCGGCCTGGCGCTTGGCGCGGCGGACTATCTCGTCAAGCCGGTGGACCGCAACCAACTGGCCGGGGTCCTGGTGGCGCACGCCGCGGGGGCGAGGTCGTGACGGACGCCTCGGCGGGAGCGGCGAGGCCGTTGGCGAAGATCCTTCTCGTCGAAGACAACGAAATGAACCGCGACATGCTCTCGCGCCGGCTCGCCCGGAAAGGATACGAAGTCGTCATCGCGGTGGACGGCGCGGAGGGAATCGCCCGGGCGCGGTCGGATTCCCCGGACCTCGTGCTGATGGACATGAGCCTGCCGGTAGTGGACGGCTGGGAGGCCACGCGCCGCATCAAGGCGGACCCGGCCTCCCGCGCCATCCCCGTCATCGCGCTGACCGCCCACGCCATGGCGGGCGACGAGGAGAAGGCCCGCGGCGTGGGGTGCGACGACTTCGACACGAAACCCGTGGAGCTGCCCCGGCTGCTGGCGAAGATCGAAGCGCTCATCAAGCCGCGCCCGTCCGGCAGCCCGGCGTCTTGAAGCGGGAGATCGGCCTGGATGCCCGGCCCGAGAACCTGAAGGTGATCCGCGACTTCATCGAGGACGCTTGCCGGGAGGCCGGCGTTCCCGCTTCGGAAGCGAAGGACATCAAGCTCGCCGTGGACGAAGCGTGCTGCAACGTCGTCGAGCACGGGTACGCGGGAAGCCCGGGCACCGGTCCGGTCGGGGTCGCGTTCGAGGCGGACGGGAAAACCATCGCCGTCACGGTTTCCGATCGCGGGCGCTCCTTCGATCCGTCCCAGGCGCCGGGGCCGGACGTGGGCGCCGGCTGGCGGGATCGGCGGATCGGCGGCCTGGGCTGGCACCTGATTCGTCAGCTCGTGGACGACGTCCGTTACGAGTCGGGAGCCGCCGGCAACCGCCTGACGCTGGTCAAGAGGCGCCCCCCGGTTCCGGAAAAAACGGAGAGAGGATAAGAGGATAGGACCGATGGAAATCACGACGCTTCAGCGAGGCTCGATCACGGTGATCGCGATCGCCGGGTCGATCGACGGCATGACCGCGACGACCCTCGTCACCTCGTTCCGGGAACAGGTCGCGGGCGGGAACGTCCGGATCGTCAGCGATTTCGCCGCCGTGGAGTACACCTCGAGCGCGGGCCTGCGCGCGCTGCTCGAGACGGTCAAGGAAACCCGCCAGCAGGGAGGAGACCTGCGACTGGCGGCCGTCCAGCCCGATGTCCTGAGGGTGCTCGAACTGTCCGGTTTCACCCACATCCTGAAGCTCTTCCCCGACGTCGAGGCGGCCGTGGCGAGCTTTCCGGCCTAGCGTCGGGCATGACCGCCGGTGACGCGAACGGCCCGCGAGTGGCCGTGGTCCTGGGATCGGGCAGCGTCAAGTGCGCCGCCGCGCTGGGACTCCTGAAGGTCTTGAAGCGCGAGGGCATCGGCGTGGACATGATCGTCGGCTGCAGCGGCGGAAGCCTCTACGCGGCGCTGATCGCCCTGGGCCACGAGGTCGAGGAGGCGGAGGCGATGACGCGCCGCCTCTGGACGAGGGAGCTGACGAGCCGGCGAAACCACCGCTCGCTCCTCTCCGTGTTCCTGCCGGGAATCTTCGGGTTCGATGAGAGCTTCGGGATGGTGGACGACGGGCTGATCCTCCGGAGGCTCCTGGACGCCTTCGGAACGTCCACCTTCGCCGACGCGAAGATCCCCCTCTACCTGACCGCCACGGACTTCCACACCGGCGAGCAGGTCGTCTTCGAGAGCGGGCCGATCGTGGACGCGATCCGCGCCTCGATCGCGATCCCGTACATCTTCCGCCCCTGGCCGGCCGGCGGGCGGATGCTCGTGGACGGCTTCATGTCGGACCCGATGCCCGTCGGCGTCGCGATCCGCCAGGGCGCCAACGTCATCGTCACGATGGGATTCGAGAGCCCATACCAGCACAAGATCAACTCGCCGCTGCGCTTCGCCTTCCAGCTCTCTTCGATCACGTCCAACAACCTGTTGAAGTCCAATTTCGCGTTCCACAACCTGGCGCACCACGCCGAGATCCTCCCCATCCTTCCGGAGTTCGCGGACCGCATCCACCTCTTCGACACAGACAAGATCCCCTACGTCATCCAGGAAGGGGAGCGGGCCGCCGAGCGCCAGGTCCCTTACCTGCGGCGGCTGCTCGGGCGGGGATGAGCCTCCTGGAGCCGAGCCCCCGCGCGCCCCGGGTCGGAGTCGTCATCGGATCGGGCTCGATCAAGTGCGCCTCGGCGCTGGGGCTGCTGCGGGTCCTGCAGCGCGAGCGCATCGCGGTGCACCTCGCGGTCGGCTGCAGCGCGGGCGGGCTCTACGCCTCCGCCCTCGCGCTGGGCTGGGACCTGGAGGAGACGGAGCGGCGCAGCCACGAGATGTGGCAGGGCCTCTTCGCCAGGGTCCACTACGGGGCGATCTTCAAGGGGCTCTTTCCGAGGCTCTTCCCCTGGAACGAGCCGGGAGGCATCCTCGACGAGGCGCGGCTCGAGTCCGTTCTCGAGTCGCTCTACGGGGAAACGACGTTCCGCGCCGCGCGGATCCCGCTCCACCTCGTGGCGACGGACCTGGCGACGGGCGAGAGCGTCGTGCTGTCGGAGGGGAGACTCCAGGACGCCGTCCGGGCTTCGGTCGCGATCCCGGTGCTGCTCTCGCCGTGGAAGGTCGGCGGGAGGCTCCTCTTCGACGGCGGCGCCTCGGACCCGCTTCCCGTCAGCGTCGCGATCCGGGAAGGCTGCGACGTCATCCTGGCGATGGGCTTCGAGAACCCGTTGAACGAGCGGGTCGCGTCGCTGATGAGCCTCGTCTCGCAGACGACGTGCATCACGATGAACAACCTCCTCAAATCCAGCTACTCCTTCTACAGCGCCGCGCACCACGCCGAGATCGTCCCGATCATCCCGACTTTCGAGCGGCACATCGGGCTGCGCGACACCTCGCTTCATCCCTACATGATCGAGCGCGGCGAGGAGGCCGCCGAGAAACAGCTCCCCTTCTTGAAACGGCTCCTGTCCGCGTCATGAACGAGCCAACCGCCCGGATCCTCGTCGTGGACGACGTCGAGGTCAACCGCGACCTGCTGGCCCGGCGGCTGAAGCAGCAGGGCCACGACGTCGGGATCGCCGAGAACGGAAGGAAGGCGCTGGAGAAGCTGCGGAGCGAGTCCTTCGACCTCGTGCTGCTCGACATCATGATGCCGGAGATGGACGGCTACCAGGTCCTGGGCGAAGTGATGGCGGACCCGGCGTTGAAGCACCTTCCCGTCATCATGATCTCCGCGGTCACCGAGATGGAGAGCGTCGTCAAGTGCGTCGAGATGGGCGCGACGGACTACCTGCCCAAGCCGTTCAACCCGGTGCTGCTGAAGGCGCGCGTGGGCGCGACACTCGAGAAGAAGCGCCTGCGCGACAAGGAGCGGCTCTACGCGAAGAGCCTCGAGAGGGAGCTGGAGATTGGACGCGAGATCCAGAAGAGCTTCCTCCCCGAGAAGCTGCCGGTGTTTCCGGGATGGCAGATCGGGGCGCGCTTCGCTCCCGCCAGGCAGGTGGCGGGAGACTTCTACGACGCCTTCCCGCTGGCGGCGCCGGGCATCGTCGGCCTGGTCGTCTCCGACGTCTGCGACAAGGGTGTCGGCGCGGCGCTCTTCATGGCGCTCTTCCGGAGCCTGCTGCGCTCGGCCGCGACCGCCGAGCCCGCGTCGGCCTCGCCCTCGGCGACCCTCGCCGGCGTCGCGCGGCAGACCAACGACTACATCGCCATCACCCACTCGAAAGCCTCCATGTTCGCGACGCTCTTCTTCGGCGCTCTCGACACGGCCACAGGAGAGCTCCACTACGTCAACGGCGGCCACGAGGCGCCTGTCCTCTTCAGCTCCTCCGGAGGCGGGATCCGCGCGCGCCTGTCGCCGACCGGCCCGGCCGTGGGAATGATGGCGGAGGCGTCCTTCGAGGTCGCCTCCGAACGGCTGGCCCCTGGCGAGGGGCTGCTCGCCTTCACGGACGGCGTTACGGACGCGAAAGGTCCGACAGGCCGCTTCGGAGAGAAGAAACTCCTTTCCCTTCTTGGGCGTGAAAACCGATCCGCGGCGGGGATCCTGGACGCCGTCGGAGCCGCCATCGACGAGCACGTCGGCGGCGCCGAGCAGGCCGACGACATCACGATGCTGGCGGTCTTCCGGGCTGACGCCGGCTCGGCGTGAAGAGTTCTTGGACAGAATCGCCGGAGAACTGAAATTAACTCGGCCCCTGGCTACTGCCGGGCCCGCGGCTGAGAGATGATCGCGGGCGAGGCACGATGAGGTTCGTCCTTCGTCTCCTGATCAACGCCGCGGCCCTATGGGTCGCCACGAAGATCGTCCCGGGCGTGACCTACTCGGGCGACGGGCTGACGCTCCTGCTCGTGGCGCTGGTCTTCGGGATCCTGAACGCCCTGCTGCGCCCCCTGCTAGCCCTGCTGTCGTGCCCGCTGCTGATCCTGACGCTGGGGCTCTTCACCTTCGTCATCAACGCGGTCATTCTGCTCCTGACGAGCTCGCTCGCGGGTTCGCTCGGGATCGGGTTCCACGTGGACGGATTCTGGGCCGCGTTCCTCGGCGCCCTCGTCGTCTCGATCGTGAGCATCCTTCTCTCGGTCTTCCTTCGCGATTCCCGCGAAGACATCCGCCGCTGATCTCGGCCCGGGCTCAGGCCGGGGGAGCCGGCCCGAGGAGGTGGGCGATCGAGTTGGCGTAGTAGGCAAGCAGCGGCAGCTCGCGGGGCTCGGCCGAGTAGAGGCCGTCGGTCTCCGCCACGAGGCGGCGCAGCGTCAGCATCCGCAGGCCGACGGTGATCGCGTAGTCCTGGTCGCTCCGGGGCACGTACACGTGCGCGCCGCGGGCCTCCAGGTCGCGCATCAACCCGAGGACCTCGCCCTTCAGCTCGAGCTCGCTCCACGCGTGGGCGGGGCGCCGCAGGAAGCCCGTGGCGACGAGGGAGACCGGGACGGCGGGGATGACCCGGGCGATCCGCTCCATCAGGTATCCGGCCAGCTCCTCGACTCTCGAGAACCGCTCTTCGCGCGAGAGCGTCCGAAAGTCCAGGCGCCGGCGATCCATGTATTCCTTCAGCGAGACCGGCGAGCCGAAGTTGACGCAGGCGTAGCCGAACCGGTGCCAGCGGTTTCGGGCCGCGAGCCAGAGGTTGCGAAGGACGAACCGCAGCGCGTTGCGGACGGCGCCGGCCGTCGAGACGGTCGGCGCGGAGGCGTCGCGCTCGGCCAGGAAGCTTCGGTCCTCGAAGGTGCGGTCGTAGTTGATGCCGACGGGTACGAAGGCGATGTCGCGGCCGCCCGCGGGGTCGTAGGAGCGGACCATGTAGTCGAGGAGCCCCAGCTTCGGCGGACGCAACCTTCCGTCCCTCGAAAGGCCTCCCTCGGGAAAGACCGCCTGCGTGACGCCGGCGGCGGTCGCCATCGCGACATAGCGCTCCAGGACCCGGCGGTAGAGCGGATCGTGGGAGTTGCGCCGCACGAAGTAGGCGCCCATCGACCGGATCAGGGTCTGGAGCGGCCAGACCCGCGCCCACTCGCCGACCGCGTAGGAAAGGGCACTCTTCTCCGCGGCCAGGTACGACACCAGGATGTAGTCCATGTTGCTTCGGTGGTTGATGAGAAAGACGACCGTCGAGTCGCCGGCGATCTTCGCGAGCCCCTCCTCGTCGGAGTAGCCCAGGCGCACGCGATAGAGAGACTTCGCCAGGTTCCTCGCGAGCCAGTAGCCGAGCCGGAAGTAGACGTAGGCGTTGAAGGCCGGGACGATCTCCCGGGCGTAGCGCTTGACGCGCCGCTGCACGGCCTCGCGGGGCGCTCCCGACTCGCGGGCCTCGGTTTCCGCGGCTTCCTGGACGAGCGGGTCGTAGAGGAGCCGGTCGATCAGCACCTCCCTCTTGGTCAGCTTGAAAGGCGGGATCCGGATCTTCAGCCGCGTGTTGATCTCCTCGAGGACGCGGTTGACGCGCCGGCGCAGGAACCAGCGCGCGCCCGGGAGCAGGAGGCGGTCGAGGACCGCCCACAGGACGACCAGGGCGAGGGCCACCGCCAGCCAGGGCGGGAGCGTCAGCGTGACGGCCATGGCTCGTTGCGACAAGAGTATCTTGAGCCCCGTGCAGGCGGTGGAGATCGGCCCGGTCGCGCCGGGAGAGCGCACGCAGCCCGCCTTCGACCTGTTCCTCATCTTCGCCGGTGCCAACATTGTCGCGACGACGCTCCAGGTCGGCGCGAGCCTCGCGGCGCACCTCGGATGGAAAGAGGCCCTCGGGCTGATCGGCGCCGGCAGCGTGGCGGGAGCTCTTCTTGTCGCGGCGCTTTCTCCCGTCGGCCCGCGCCTGGGGGCCCCGTCGGTCGTCGCGGCGCGGGCGGCCCTGGGGCTGCGGGGCGCGGGCCTCGTCGCGGCAATCCTCTACGTCACCAACTTCGCCTGGATCGCCGTCAACAACGTCATCGCCGCCTCCGCCTGCGCGCGCCTGCTCGGCGGCCCGCGGTCCGAGCCGGCCTGGGCCATCGGCCTGGGGATCGCCGCGACCGCGATCGTGGCGGGCGGGCCGCGGGCCGTAGCGCTCGCCGACCGCTACGCCGTGCCGCTGCTCTTCGCGATCGGGCTGCTCCTGACCTGGGCGTGCCTTCGCCTGCCGGAGGCGGCCCTCGCCGCGCCGCTCTCCGGAGGGATGGCGCGCTCGCGCGCGCTCGACATCGTCATCGGCTACCAGGTCTCGTGGATCCTGATGTTCGCCGACTACTCGCGCTATACCGCTTCGGCCCGAAAAGGCGCGCTCGCCGTCTTCCTCGGCCTCGCGGTGACCAGCTTCTGGTTCATGCCGCTGGGGTACGCGGCGGCTCGGGCGGCGCGCTCGGACGATCCCGGGGCGATGCTCGACGCCGTCCACCTCGGCGCAGCCGGGGCGGTGCTGCTCGCCGTCGCCACGCTGACGACGAACTTCGTCAACATCTACCTTTCTTCGCTCGCGTGGAAGAGCCTCATCCCGAAGGCGGGAGGGCGAGGCACCGTGTGGTCCGTCGGCATCCTCGGGGCGGCGCTCTCGCTGTCGAAAGTCTGGCTCGACCGGTACGCCGACTTCATGCTGCTCCTCGGAGGGCTCCTGGTGCCGGTGGGCGGCGTTCTCCTGGCGCGCTTCTTCCTCCTCAGGCGTCCCGTCCGTGCCGCGGACCTCTACGACGCGTCCGGGCCGCTCGCCCGCCACGGTGGTTTCTCGCTGTCCGGCCTCGCGGCCTGGGCCGCGGGCGGCGCGGTTTACTTCCTCACGCGGGGAATCGGCGCGACTCTCCCGTCGCTCGCGACCTCGGTCGCGGTGTACTGGGCCGCGAGCCTCGCGGCCGGCCGGAGCGGGTCCCCCTTAGAAGTGCGCGAGCTGCCCGAGGGATGACAGCGGCTACTCGATCCGTCCGCGCGCCGCGACCGGCAGTACCGTCGCGACGCGTCCCGAGCGGACGCCGAAGAGACGGTCGTGCAGGTTGGAGACGACGCACGCGTGGTTGGGAAGGATGCGGACGCGCTGCCCGACGCGGAACGAGTCGCCTTCCGCGACGCGCGCGACTCCGTGCTCCTCGGTCAAGCTGACCAGGCGCGTGCGCGTGCCGAGGATCAGCCCGTTGCCGTCGGGCCGCGGCTTGAGTGAGTCCTGGGAGAGCGTCTTGGAGCCGGCATCCACGACGGCGCGGTCCGGGGCAGGCACGCTGACGACCGTCGCGAGGACCGTCATCGCGCAGTCCTCCGGCGCGCAGGTGCCCAGCGCGACCTGCGTGCCGTCGTGGAAGACGTAGTTGCCCGGCCGGCATTCCGTCACGCCGGGAACCCTCATCGCGTCCCGCGCCGACGGGGTCGAGCCGACGGAGACCTCCTCCACGGCGACGCCGGAATCGCGAAGCGCCAGCGCGGTCTCGACGAGCGTGCGGCCCTCGAGCGTCGCGATCCGCGAAACCTCCTCCGGCGTCCCGGCCGAGTAGACGTGCCCCGCGTGGGTGAAGATGCCCCGGAGCGTCAGGCCGCGGAGCTTCCCGATGGCGCGCGCGACTTCCAGGGCGTCGGCCGGGTTCACGCCCACGCGGTGGTAGCCCACGTCCACCTTGAGCAGGACGTCGAGCTTCCGGCCATCGGCCTCGAACACGCGGGACAGCTCCGACGCCGCCTGCGCGCTGTCGCATCCCACCGCCAGGCGGATGCGGCGGGCCAGGGCGAGCAGGCGCTCGGCCTTTCCCAGCCCGACGACCGGGTAGGCGACGAAGATATCGTCGAAGCCGGCGTCCGCGAACACCTCGGCCTCGGAGGTCTTGGCGAGCGAGATCCCCGCCGCCCCGGCCGAGATCTGCATGCGAGCGATCTCGGGGCACTTGTGGGTCTTGGCGTGGGGGCGAAGGCGCACGCGGGCCTCGCGCGCCCGGGAAGCCTGGCGCAAGATGTTCTTCTCGAGGACGTCCAGGTCCACGAGGACGGCGGGAGTCGGGAGCTCCTCGATGGATCTCGTCATCTCTTCAGCGGGGCTGCTGCCGCGTCAGGCAGTGGAGGGTGCCCAACCCCCAGGCGAGGTCCACCGCGTGGATGCCGACGACCGGCCGGTCGCGGAAGACCGCGGACAGGACGGCCAGGGCGAGCCGGTCCTTCGGGTCGTTGAAGGTCGGGACGAGGACCGCCGCGTTGGCGACGTAGAAGTTCGCGTACGAGGCGGGGAGCCGCCGGCCGTCGAGGAAGAGGGGAGACGGCATCGGCAGGAAGACGAGCTCGACTTTGGATCCGTCCTCGAGCGTCATCCCCTCGAGCCTCTCGCGGTTTTCCTCGAGCGGTCGGTAGTTCTCGTCGGCGGAATTCGTCTCTCGGCAGAGCGCGACGGTGCGGGCGTTGACGAACCGGGCGATGTCGTCCACGTGGCCGTGGGTGTCGTCTCCCGCGATGCCGCGGTTCAGCCACAGGGTCTTGCGGACGCCCAGCAGCTCGGCGAACGCCGCTTCGTAGTCCCCGCGTCCCATCCCGGGGTTGCGGACCTGGACCTTCTCGTCGAGCAGGCACTCCGCGGTCGTCATCAGCGTGCCCGCGCCGTTGACGTCGATGGCGCCCCCTTCCAGGACGAGCTCGCGGCCGCGGAAGGTCCCGGGCAGAAGGGGGAGGCCCAGGCTCTTCGCCACCTTCGGGGGGATCGCATCGTCCTTCTTCCAGTCGTCGTAGCGCGCCCAGCCGTTGAAGCGGAACCGCCGGATGACGGCCGACTCGCGGGCCCCGTCTCGGACAAACGCGGGGCCGGAGTCGCGGGTCCAGCCCCGGTTGGTGGGGAATCGGAAGAACTCGACCCGGTCCATATCGGCGGCGCACCGTTCCAGGATCCGGCGGGCGGACGCCTCGTGCTCCTTCGACTCGACGAGGATGCGGACGATCTCGCCCGGGACGAGCTTGCGGACGATCTCGCCGTAGACCCAGGGGATCGGGGCGAACTTGCCGGGCCAGTCGCTGGCGTTGTGGGGCCAGCCGATCCACGTCGCCTCATGTTCCTCCCACTCGGCGGGAAGGTAGGTCTTCTCGGGGTGCCGCATCTATTCGTCGTCGAGGAAGCGACGGGTGATCCCGGAATACGCGTCGATCCGCCGGTCCCGCAGGAACGGCCAGTTGCGCCGCACGTCCTCGATGCGCGCCGGGTCGATCTCGGCGAGGAGTATCTCCTCGCGGTCGGTCGAGGCTTCCGCGACCAGGACGCCTTGAGGGTCCGCCACGAAGGAGGTCCCCCAGAACTCGATCCCCGCTCCGCCTCCATCCGGCTTCTCATGACCCACGCGGTTGACGGCGGCGACGTAGAGGCCGTTGGCGATGGCGTGGCCCCGCTGGACGGTTCTCCACGCGTCGCGCTGCGCCGCTCCGTGCTCGGCCTTCTCGTGCGGGTGCCACCCGATCGCGGTCGGGTAGAAGAGCACGCTCGCCCCGGCCAGCGCGGCGAGCCTCGCCCCCTCCGGGTACCACTGGTCCCAGCAGATCAGCGCGGCGATGCGCCCCGACGCGGTGTCGAAGGCGGGGAAGCCGCGATCGCCCGGCGCGAAATAGAACTTCTCGTAGTAAGCAGGATCGTCGGGGATGTGCATCTTGCGGTAGACGCCCGCGATCCGGCCGTCCTCGGCGAGGATCGCGGCGCTGTTGTGGTAGAGCCCGGCGGCGCGGCGCTCGAAGACCGGGGCGACGATCGCGACGCCCAGGCGCCGGGCGGTCTCCGAAAGCGCGGACGTCGTGGGGCCGGGCACCGGCTCGGCGAGATCGAAGATGGCCGGGTCCTCGCGCTGGCAGAAGTACTGCGACCGGAAGAGCTCCGGCAGGCACACGACGCGCGCGCCCCGCCCTGCCGCCTCCTCGACTCCCGCGACCGCCTTGCGGAGATTCTCCGCCCCGTCGGGCGTCGCGCTCATCTGGACAAGCCCGATCGCGAACTTCTCCGACTTCATGGAACAGAGCCTAACCGATAGAACGGAATGACTCGAAGAAGGAAGAAGGCGGTCTCGTTGACGAACAGGCCGGCGAGGATTGCCACGAGAAGAGCGTCCCGGCTTCTGCCGGCGACGAGGTTCTTCGCCGCCGCGATCGGAAAGGCGAGGGCCACGAAGGGCAGGACGGCGAAGAAGTACCTGCCATTGGTCGCCCGCATTTGCCCGTAGATCTCGTACGCCTCGAAGCTGTTGACGAGGTAGGCCGCGCAGAAGACGAGAAAGACGAAGTGCGATCCGCCGAGGATCCGCGCCTCGGCCGGCCCGCGCCCGGCCGCCGCCGGGAGCGCGAGGAACGGAACTGCCGCGATCAGGCTGTAGAGGACTCGCTTGGGAAGCTCCGAACCGTCCGCGCCGGAGAAGAGGCCGAGGAAGCAGTAGAGGAAGACCGCCGCGGCGATCGCGCCGAAAAACGCCCGCGCCATCGGCCGCGCCCCGCCGCTCCTCCACGCCCAGACCGCCGCGCCCGCCGCGGCCGCCAGCGCGAGAAGGAGATACGGAGCGAGGAAAACCCCGGAGATCTGGAACCACCGGACCTCGCCGCCGCCCGTCCCGGTCCAGCCGATCAACCCGAAGAAGTTCTTGAACGTGTGGTCCACAACGGGCTCGCCCCGGAGGTAGTCGAGAAAGCCCGCCAGCCGGAAGGGCTCCTTCGAAACGGGATGGACCCGGGTATTGCCGAGCAGCAGCCAGTGGCGCGCCGTCCATGCCAGCGCCAGGGACACGGAAACGGCCGCGATGGCGACGGTCTCTCCGATCCGGCGCAGGCCGCGGGACTTGAGATTCGCCGCCGCGAGCAGCGAGAGCGCCGCCGCCGGAACGACCGCGGAGAGCTTCACCCCTCCCGCCAGCGCCAGGGCCGCGGCCATCGTCATGGCGTCGGCGAACGACCCCGACTTCGCCAGGCGGGCGAAGCCGAGGGCGGCGAGCCCGCTCGCCAGGGCCAGGAGGATGTCGTGGTTGGTCCCGGAAGAGAGGTGGCTGTACATGGGAACGAACCCGATCCCCGCCGCGGCCGCGAAGGACAGCAGCGGATCCGCCGTCGTCTCGAGAAAGGCCGCGAAGAAGAGGAGCAGCGCCGCCGCGCCGGAGACCGCGGAGAGAAGGCGCGGCGCCCGGTAGAGCAACGGAGGCTCCGACGTGACGAGCCTCGCCGCCGACAGGATGGGCGCCGCGAGGAGGTGGTAGAGCGGAGGATGCTGCGCGACCCAGTTCAGGTATGGCCCGCGGATCTTTCCCTTCGTCCAGTCCGCGAGGACGTCGGCCGGGAGGACGCTCTTCCCGGGGACCGGGAGGCCGCGTCCGTCCGCGAGGTCCGCGACGATCCCGTAGTGTCCCGACTCATCCGGCACGTCCCACAGGGGAGTTACCCAGAACGCCAGAGCGATCGCCTTGAGGAGAAAAACCGCCGCGATGACCCCCATCGCGCGCCACGCGGTCCGTGCCGAAACGCTCTCCACGCGACCTAGCCGTACCAATCGGCTTCGAGCATCAGGCGCAGCCACTCCCGCTGCTCGGCGTCGAGGAAGGTCTCGCACAGGTCGAGCGTCGCGAAGACGCGGGCGCACTCCTTCTCCTTTCCGAGCCTCTCGGAGTAGCGCTTCAGGACCCCGAGGCTGGCTGCCGCCCGCGCCGCGTTGCGGGTGAACTCGTGCGCGGAGCGCCAGGTCTTGATTCCGGCCCAGACGGCCGGAAGAACGGCGGCGAGCAGCAGGAAGAACACGCTGATGGACCGGTAGACCGCCCCGGACTGGGGGCTCCTCGCCGCGAAGGAGGCGATCTCGAACCCGAAGTGGACGAAGACCGCCGCGACGCTCAAGAAGAAGAAGAACGGCAGCAGGCGCGGGTTGTCCCAGGAGAGCGGGCTCTCCTGCGCGCGCGCCTGGAAGTACGCCATCTGCGCGGAGAGCCGGGTCGAGCGGTAGAAGTTGACGAGGCCCTCGATCTCCGCGGCGTCGACGCCCTCGCAGGCGGCCGCCTCGGGCTGCTCGGGAACCGGGGCCGAGCGGGCAAGGGCGTGGAGCTCGACCCGTGTGAGCACCTCGATCTCGGAGACCTCGCGCCCGATCCACTGCGCATAGTCGCCGCCCGCCGGTTCCCGCCCGGTCCAGTAGTCCGGGCTCGTCAGCAGCCGGTAGAAGAGCAGCCGCAGCCGCTCCGCCTTGTAGCGCCAGAGCAGCCACCCCTCCTGCCGGTAGAGGACGAGGCTCCTCGCGACCGAGAC
>Ga0126379_10000680_pt1 | contig 19123 bp, 11 predicted proteins | sample PanSoiMetPlot_24_FD_92640 | JGI IMG/M metagenome (GOLD analysis project Ga0126379, IMG submission 92640) | Tropical forest soil microbial communities from Panama - MetaG Plot_24 | ecosystem: Environmental > Terrestrial > Soil > Tropical forest > Bulk soil | place: Panama | collected 2016-02-17
CAGGGGTTCGCGCCTGCCACCCAAACAGGTGGCGACAACCGAAGTTAAGATCGCTTACATTGCAACTGTGGAAACCAGTATGCCAGGCGCCCCGACAGAAGTAATCAAGACGGCCGTCATCGAAGACATGAAGGACATTCGGGATGGCCTGACCACCCTGATTAACTTCACCGAAGGCTTTCGCTGCACCGGCAGCTATCGTTCGATGGAAGAAGCCCTCGCGCGTATCGACTCGGATGTGCCCGACGTTTTGTTGAGCGATATCGGATTGCCGGGAATGAGCGGCATTCAGGGAATACGCATCATCAAGGATCGTTATCCCGAGATGCAGGTGTTGATGTTGACCGTCTACGACGATGACGATCGCATCTTCGACGCCCTATGCGCGGGTGCCAGTGGATATCTGCTCAAGCGCACGCCCCCGGCAAAGCTGCTCGACAACATTCGCGAAGCCATGTCCGGAGGCGCGCCGGTTTCTCCCGAAGTCGCTTCGAGGGTCATCAAGTTCTTTAGGGAATTTCATAGTTCCGAACGCGAAGATTACGACCTCACCCCGCACGAGATCCGGCTCTTGAGGTTGTTGACCGAAGGTTACAACTACCATACCGCTGCCGAGAAGCTCGGCGTCACCTATAACACCGTCAAGTTTCACGTGCGCCACATCTTCGACAAGCTACAGGTCCATTCCAAGTCCGAAGCCGTCGTCAAAGCCATGCGCGATCGTCTGGTTTAGATTGCGTGCGGCAACGTGTCCCTACCTGTTTTAAGGCGCGCAGCGCCGTCATGAAATAGCCCCGACCGTGAGGTCGGGATTTCGGGATGGGCGGCGCCGGAAACAGTTCGGACGCGAGCGCCCGCGTGGCGGCGCTGCTTGATGTCATGCAGACGAAGGCATGAAGTTGCTCCATGAATTCTTAGTCCGCGAAGCGGACGGCGGCATAAAGCCCGGGGTGAGCGCCAGCGAACCCCGGGAACAGGCCCCAGTGAATTCGGAGCCCGCGAAGCGGTCGACAGCCCTTTCGATTAGATAAACCGTTCGTCGAATTCGATCTCGCTCGCCATTAGAAATTGAATAGATTGATTGCGAAAAGATGTCCTTCGGTGGTGCTTTATCAACAGACGACTTAGAAAACAAAGACTACCCAATCGGATAGCCCGGAATACGAAGACTCACATCTGCCTCTGATTCTTTTCAATTTCGCGTGGTTCGAGACCGCTAGACGACGTGTGGCCCGCGATAAATGAACTATCCAAAGGGATGGCGACAGGGCTTCCGACAAATTCTATAAATCACAGCACGCTGGGCCAGGCCCGACGGTTTGAAAGGAGAGCTGATCAAATGTTTGCAAGTTTCAATTTTGTGCTTCGCGTCTTACGCGGTGTGCGGACGACGCTGCTGGTTTCTTTGTTCGGACTTCTGTTCGCCTTCGGCCAAGTCAGTTTTGTGTGGGCACAGACATCTGCGTTTACGTATCAAGGCCGCTTCACTGACGGTGGCGCTGCCGCAAACGGCACTTACGAAATGCAATTCAAACTGTTCGACGGGGCGAGTAATCAAGTTGGCGCGACCATCACGAACGCGGCAGTGCTCGTGACTGAGGGCGTGTTCACGGTGCAACTCGACTACGGCGGTGCGGCTTTCTCCGGTGCTGATCGATTCTTGGAGATCGGTGTGCGGCCGGCCGGCAGCGGCAATTCGTTCACGGTCCTGGCACCGCGGCAACAACTGACCTCCGCGGTTTACGCAATTCGTGCCGGCTCCGCAACCTCTGCCGATACCGCTAACACTGCAACAAACTCTAGTCAGCTCGGCGGCGTGGGGGCTAGTCAATTCGTGCAAACGGGTGATTCGCGTCTGACCGATGCGCGAGCTCCGCTTGCCGGCAGCTCTAACTACATTCAGAACAATCCAGCCAGCAAACAAAACGCCAGCTTTAGTATCAGCGGCGGCGGCGGCGCGGATTCATTCTTCGCAAATTCGATAATTGCGAACACCGATTATTACCTTGGTGGCTCTCGCGTCCTCTACAACGCTGGGCAATTCAATCTTTTTGCCGGCATAGGAGCCGGCTCTGGCGGTCTGGGCAACGCCTTCTTTGGTTATCAGGCTGGTAATCAAAACACGACTGGCGCATTGAACGCTTACTTTGGAGCATCTGCCGGCAAGTCGAATCAGGACGGCAACAACAACGCTTTTTTCGGTGCCCAGTCGGGTTTCAAGAACGTGTCGGGTGGCGGCAACACCTTCGTCGGCGAAGATGCAGGCAACGCGAATGTCAGCGGTAATTTCAATACTTTCATCGGTCGCAACTCCGGAGTTGGGGTGATCGACACCGACTACAACACCGGCATCGGTTACTCAGCGGGAGAAAACAACCCTGGCGTCCAGAACACTTTCATGGGAGCGTTCGCCAATACGACCGTGTCCGGCCTCACCAATGCGACCGCGATCGGCTACAACTCGAAGGTTTCGCAAAGCAACAGTCTCATCCTTGGCGAGATCAAGACTGTTAATGGCACTGCCGATACCAACGTCGGCATCGGTACGACAGCGCCGGGATTCCGTTTGACGGTTAAGACCCCGACCAGTAGCTACGGCATCGTGCACACGGACGGCACCGTCACGGTCGGCACGTATGTCGGCGGCAGCACCGGCGGTGGGTGGATCGGCACGAAATCAAATCATACGCTCAGTTTCTTCACCAACGACGGCAGCGCGGCCATGACCCTGGAGACCTCTGGCTTTCTCAGGCTGAACAACGTCGACGCAGGTGGCAATTTGAATCTCTGTCTGGGCCCTTCAAATCATATCTCGTTCTGTTCATCGAGCCTGCGCTACAAAACCAACCTCAAGGATTTCCGCGGCGGCTTGAACGTCGTCAACCGTTTGCGTCCCATCAGCTTCACCTGGAAAGAAGGCGGGATGCTCGACCTTGGCTTTGGCGCTGAAGAGGTGGCCAACGTCGAGCCGTTGCTCGTTACGCGCAATCCGAAGGGCGAAGTCGAAGGCGTGAAGTATGACCGCATCACCGCCGTGCTGGTGAATGCCGTTAAAGAGCAGCAAGAGCAAATCAAACAACAACAGTCGCAACTCGCTCAACAGCAAAAACAGATCGCGCAGTTACAGCGACTCGTCCTGAGAAAACCGGGTCATGTCTTGCGCCGCGCGAATTAATTCGTGCGCCGTCCAAAACCCGAAACACCGCAATTGAAAGACCGGGAGGATAAATCATGAAGAAGTTCACTTTGATGGTCGCGACGCTGTTAGTGGTCGTCATAGCGACCAGCAGCCAGGCGCAGACCAGCAGCTTCACGTATCAGGGACGCCTAACGGACGAGAACGGTGCGGCCACTGGTGCATATGACATGCAATTCAAGTTGTTCGACAACAACGAGGTGCAGGTCGGATCTACTTTCACTAATCCCAGTGTCTCAGTGAACAACGGCGTCTTCACCGTGCAACTGGATTTCGGCGCGGCCGCCTTTTCAGGTGAAGCACGCTATCTCGAAATCGGCGTACGCCTCGCGGGCAGCGGTGATTCGTACGAAGTGCTGAGCCCGCGACAACAGTTGACGTCCGCTGTCTATGCAATTCGGGCCGTCAGCGCGGGGACGGCCGACAATGCTGTTAAGTTTAACGGTCTCGCTCCCAGTCAGTACGTGATTACGAGTGATGCGCGCCTGACCGATGCGCGCACGCCGACTGCCGGCAGCGTCAACTACATTCAAAACACTAACGCGCTGCAGGCCGGCAGCAACTTCAATATCAGCGGCAACGGCTCCGCCGGCGGCGCTCTGTCCGCGAATTCAGTTAATGCCATAACGCAATACAACCTTGGCGGGCAACGTGCGCTGATGGCTTTCGGGACCGGCAATACTTTTGGAGGGCTCGGCGCTGGGCCGGCCAACACGAATGCGCTCCACGACACTTTCTTCGGCAGCAAAGCCGGCACCAGCAACGTCACGGGCAATTGGAACACGTTCGTCGGTTCGGGTGCCGGATTTGTGAATAACGGCGGAAACGGCAACTCATTCTTTGGCATGGATGCGGGCGAAACCAATTCCACAGGCAATAACAACTCATTTTTCGGAATGAGCGCCGGCGAGCAAAGCACTACCGGGGACAACAATTCTTTCTTTGGGATGCAATCCGGATTTTCAAACAACAAGGGTTTGCGTAATTCAGCCTTCGGCGCTCAGGCAGGCTATGGAAACACGGGCGACGATAACTCCATCTTTGGGTATCAAGCAGGATTTGCGAACACGGCCAACGGAAATTCCTTCTTTGGCAACCACGCCGGCTACGGGAACATTTCGGGAACTTCCAACTCGTTCTTCGGACGAGGCTCGGGGGCGTCGAACACTGACGGTTCAGCAAACTCGTTCTTTGGTTTTAACGCCGGCGAATTTAACCAGGGGGCTGACGGGAACTCTTTCTTCGGAGCCAGTGCCGGAAACAAGACTGATACTGGTGCTCAGAATTCATTCTTTGGCAATCAAGCCGGCTTCGAGAACAAAGACGGATCAGGCAATTCATTCTTCGGCGCGGCGAGCGGACACGCTAATACGAGCGGCGCCCGGAATGCTTTCTTTGGTTATGCGGCCGGTAACGCGAACCTGACCGCGAGCGATAACGCGTACTTTGGCTATTTCGCCGGCATCTTAAGCACGGGCTCCAGCAACGCAATGTTTGGCGCCAATGCCGGCGGCGCCAACTCGACCGGTTTTGCTAATTCATTCTTCGGCAAGGACGCGGGCCTGGCAAACCAGGGCGGTTTTGACAACGTGTTCGTAGGTCGTCAGGCCGGAAGCGCGAACATATCCGGCAACGACAACACCATCATCGGCACGGGGGCGAATGTTGGTTCAAGTGGGCTGAGCTTCGCCACGGCGATTGGTTCACAAGCCACGGTCCTTACTTCGAACACGATTGTGCTCGGCCGCAGCAATGGCAGCGATTCCGTGCAAGTTCCCGGCACTTTGACCTTCGGAATCCTGGGTGTCACCGGCAACACTCCGCTGTGCCGAAACGTTCTGAATCAAATTGCCAACTGCTCGTCGAGTCTTCGTTACAAGACGAACATTCAACCATTCATCGGCGGGCTTTCAGTCCTGAATCGCCTGCGCCCGATCACTTTTGATTGGAAGCAGGGCGGCATGCACGACCTCGGATTTGGGGCCGAAGACATTGCCGCCGTCGAGCCGCTGCTCGTCACCCGCAACGAACAAGGTGAAGTGGAAGGCGTGAAGTATGACCGCATCACCGCAGTGCTGGTCAACGCCGTCAAGGAGCAGCAGGAGCAAATCAAACAACAGCAAAGCGAGATCGAAGGCCTGAAGGCGCTGGTGTGTCAGCGCCACCCGCGCGCTCGCGTGTGCAAGTAAGGCGGAATAACTATTCGCAGTTTACCCAGATTGGATGACACCGTAATTAAGCGACCTGACGTTGCGGAAAGCTGAGAGTGAGAAATGCGAAAGAGTAATCAACGATCAATCCGGAAAGTTGCTGGTGGGCCGTCAGCGATCATGACCGTGATCGCTACCGCAATGTTTTTGTCCGCTGGTGTCAATGCGCAGGTAAGTAGTGGTGACAAATACTCCATTACTTCATCAGTCGTCGCCAATGGTGGCGGCGCCAGCATTGATGGCAGTAAAAGGATTGAGGGGACCATCGGCCAGGCTGCGGCCGGTGGCCCACACAGCGGTGGTTCAATTTCGCATGATGCAGGTTTCTGGTTTGCCGTGCAGGCCAGTGCTGCGACGCCGAGTCCGACACCGACGCCATCACCGACGCCACCGCCGGCTTTCGGTTTGGCCATCAGCGACGTCAATCAGGTCGAAGGCAACAGCGGCACGACGACTTTCACCTTTTTCGTGACGCTTTCGAACGCTAACAGCCAGACCGTGACCGTGAACTACACGACGGTTAATGGAACGGCTGATGGAAGCGACTATCAATTTGCGAACGGCCTGGTGACCTTTAATCCGGGAGAGCTTAGCAAGCCAGTCAGCGTCCTGGTTAACGGAGACACACAAGTCGAATCAAACGAGACGTTCTTTGTTAATTTATCGAATGCCGTCAACGCGACCATCACTAAGGCCCAGGGCGTAGGCACGATCCTTAACGACGATGCGTCCTCGCCCACGACGGCATTTCAATTTGCCCAACCGACTTATAACGTGCAGGAAGATCTCGGTGTGCTTACGGTCACAGTCGTTCGCACCGGCGACACCAGTGGTACCTCAACCATCGATTACCAGACTGTCGACGGCGGCGCCATCCAGAAATCCGACTATGAATACGCTGCCGGTACCCTCATCTTTGCGCCCGGTGAGACTGGCAAGACCTTCCAAATCCTGCTTAATGAAGACATGTACCTGGAAGGAAAAGAGACCTTCTCGCTGGCGTTGAGCAATCCCACCGGCGCGATCCTCGGCGCGCAAAGCACCGCAGGCGTGAACATCACGGACGATTCGCCCGAATCTCTGACGAATCCTATTGACGACGCCCAATCGTTCGTCTACATGCACTATCACGACTTCCTCAATCGCGAGCCTGATGCGCCGGGTCTCGCATTCTGGACCAATCAATTAACGCAGTGCGGCGCGGACCAGACTTGTCTCAGCGCGGCGCGCACGAATGTGTCTGCGGCTTTCTACCTGTCGATTGAATTTCAGCAGACAGGTTACCTGCTCTTCCTGATGCAGAAGGCGTCGTACGCGACGATGTCGAAATATGCGCCGTTCATGAGGGACTTGCAGGAAGTCAGTCGGGGCATCGTGGTCAACGCGCCTGGCTGGCAACAGAAGATCGCAGACAACCAGCAGCAGTTTGCCGACAAGTGGGTTAGCCGTCCGGAATTCAAAGCCCTCTACGATGGCCTGTCGAACATGGCATACGTCAACGCGTTATACGCGAATGCAGGTGTAGTCCCGGCGCCAACCGATCGCGATGCGCTGGTGGCGCGGCTCGACAGTGCCAGCGAGTCGAGGTCGGCGGCGCTGCTCGAGGTCACGGCGAACGCCGTCTATCGGCAGAAAGAAATGAATAGCGGTTTTGTGTTGATGGAGTATTTCGGGTATCTCCGCCGCGATCCCAATGCGAGTCCGGATGCCGACATGAGCGGGTACAACTTCTGGCTCGCCAAGCTGAATCAATTCGGCGGAAACTTCCAGGACGCCGAGATGGTGAAGGCTTTCATCATCTCACTCGAGTACCGGCAGCGGTTTGGGCAGTAGGAAGATCCGGTGTTACAGAACCGCGAGGGTAGCGAGCGGATGCCAGACGCAACTCTCCTGTGTCCTGACCGGGAGCGCGGGCATCCCATCGCTACCGCTCGGGGTTCTGTAATGATCTGCGATCACCGGAGCTGGCGTTTGCTCACAGACGATGCGGCCTAAACTGACGGTTTTCTGGTCAAGTCCTGTTGTGATGAGTCTCCGATTCGTGTTGTTCTTTTTCGTGTCAGTTAGTGTGAATTCGTGGATCGTTCTTTCTTGCGTGCAATCAACTTTGGCAGCGCCGTCAGGTTTGAGTGGAAGCGATACGTGATTTGATTAGAAAACAATGGACGATCCACGAACCCACACCAAACTGACACGAAATTTCCTCGACTCCTGAATGCAGGTTGTCCTCAACGACCGCTCGACACGTGGGGCAGAGACACAACACACCACAAAGGAAAGTGATCGGACACAGTCAGCTTGCGATCGATTCCAAAGCTTTGTGAATTCAATGAACGCAGCCATATCCAGTCGAGCTTTAAATTGATGTGAAAGATGACGGCGTTGCGTCTGAAAGTAGACTCATTATCGGAAAATGGAGTGACGAAGCCTGCTTTCGTGAATAACTGGCGCACCTGCTCGACAGCTGCCGGTTCCCAACTGTTAAAGTCGCCCATCACGATGGCCGGCGTCGTCTCCGCAAAGCGCTTCAAGTCGGTGAGCACAGCCTGAAACTGATCGATCTTTTTCGAAACCGGAATGCGAGTCTCCGCGTGAACCGAGTAAACGCGAAAATCCTGCTTTCCAATCGTCACCGTGGCTCCCAGCGCGACCCGCCGGCGACCGCCCGGTCCCTCGTGGGGCAGGACAATGCGCGCCACATCGCAGAGCGGGTAAGAGCTCAGAAGTTCAACGCCGGTCTCTTCCTCCTTCTCTTTACCTGATTTGGGCAACGGTGGCGCAGCCCAGGCGTAATACATCCCGAGCGCTTCGGCCAGCGCTCGCGCGTTGTTCTTGCGGTTGGTTCTGTCTTTGGCGCGATCTACCTCCTGCAGCGCGATGAGAGAGGCGTGCCTGGCTTTAATCCAATCGGCAATCTGCAGTAATTCCGCGCCGGTGCGCCAGCGAATATTGTAAGTGACAATCGCGACGTCGGCCGGCGCCGGGGCATGATTGGCGAGCCTGCTGGCCCGACCGGTCTCGAGCAAATTTGTCTCCTGTGGGAACGTAACTAAAGGCAATGCCAGAATCGACCACCACCAAATCAATAATCGCGGCCATCCAAAATGATTTCGGATTGGTTTATCCAACTGCGTCTTTCTGCGAAGAGTCATCTTTCGTCACTGGCCGTTAAATCTCTAGTCGCAACCCATCGTGGGCCTCAATCGTCTTTCCGGGCCAGAGCTTCCTCGCTTCACGTTCAAGCTCAATTCCGTCCCACTCAGCATAGAGATGAGTCAACAACAAGATTCGTGGCTCGGCGGCACGAGCTATCTGCAAGGCGTCTGCGAGGTCGAGATGTTTATTGGTCGGCTTGTCACGAAAAAACGAGCATTCGAGGATGAGGAGGTCGGTATGATGCGCGAATTTGCCCAGACTCTCTGAATAGCCGGTATCAGAGCTGTAGACGATGCTGGCGCCGCTGGAATCGGTCAATCGCAACGCCAGGCTCTCAGTGCGGTGTGGCGTTGAGATCGCCTGCGCCTGGAGCCCCTCAATTATGGTGAAACCTGTCGGGTCTTCAGCCGCCGCAATTTCATGAAATTGCACCGGGAAAGGTTGCGAGGTTAGTTCGTATTCCTGCGGCCCATCGACGGTACGCAGAAAGCTTTCGGTGCCTTCACAGCCGGTTATGCTCAGTGGCTTTGTGCGGGCCGCGATGCCGGGCGTCCATTTGATCCCGAACAGGAATGGCGCCAGCCCGGCGCAGTGATCGAGATGCAGGTGACTGATCCAGATACCGTCGAGATTGGCCCAATCCAACCCTTCCTGCGCCATTCGATGCGGGGCATCGGCGCTGCAGTCCAGCAGAATCGATCCCTGTTCGGTTTGCACCCAGAAGCCGGCCGCAGCCCGGTGTGGATGAAAAACTGAAGTGCCGGAACCTAGAACAACGAGCTGCATGTTTAGAACCTTGTGTCAGAACCGGGAGCGGTAGCGACCGGATCATGGGACGATACTGTTTATCTGTTTAGATAATCTTGCCGTATATGCCACCGTGTTCACAATGCGTCTCGATCCGGTCGCTACCGCTCCCGGTTCTGACACAATTGCCACCGCCCTCTAAATCGCTTATGCTGGCGCGCTCTTAAATCCAGACCCGCCCGCTACTGCAGGCGGTTTCGGACAGAATACCCAGGCGGTTTCGGACAGGAATCATCATGACAGTCAAATCAGATCGATGGATTCGGCGCATGTGCCAGGAGGCCCAACTTATCAGCCCGTTCGAGGCGCGCCTGATCCGCGAAGTCGGCGGCACGCGCATCATCTCAGCGGGCGCCTCGAGTTATGGTTACGACATGCGTCTCGCCGATGACGGCTTTCGTGTCTTCTCGCCGATTCATGGCCGCGAGATCGATCCCAAACACTTTGACGATGAATCGTTGGTCGAACCGCCGCTGCGGAACGCAGACGACGGCTCGAAATATTACCTGATGCCGCCGCATTCGTACGCGCTCGGCGTTTCAGTAGAAACCTTTCGCATGCCGCGAAATGTGACGGGAATCTGCATGGGCAAGAGCACTTACGCCCGCGCCGGGCTGGCCGTTAACACGACGCCGCTTGAAGCAGGTTGGGTCGGGCGTTTGGTGATCGAGTTGGGAAATCTCGCCGATCTTCCGCTGCGGGTCTATGTTAATGAAGGAATAGGGCAGGTCCTCTTCTTTGAATCGGACGAAGATTGTGACACCTCGTACGAAGATCGCGGCGGCAAATATCAGGGACAAACCGGATTGACTTACTCGCGACTGTGAATAATCTAACCGGCTCCGGTTGACGCTGACGCCGCCGAGGCGTCCTGCGATTGAGGTGTCCCGAAGAATCCCCCGAAGAAATCGTTGAGCATGCGATCCTTAGGATCGTACTTGCGCCGAAATTCGTTGAAGTAATCCATCTTGCTGCCGAAAGCTTTCCGGGCCTGGGCCGGAGTCAGCCAACGCGTTTGATTGAACAACGGCCGGCCGCCGCGCTCGCTGCAGAATTCATTGTAGGCCTTGAGAAAGTCCTGCCAACCCTCGTCTCCAGTTCCCACCGGATCAACCGTCATGACGATGCCGTCATCGCAATAAGAAAAGAGCGAGCTCCGGTCCTGGTTGATGCGGTAGCCCACGTTGAGCATGTTCGATCGATAACCGTGCTCTTTATAGTAGTCGGTACAGAAGTCAAAATAATCTCGCGTCATCTGCGGGAAGATCGCTTCCGGGAACGCCCACAGGCTGAAGCAATACTTGGTATTGCCGCCGTGTGGCTCTGGAAAGCGGATCAGTTGATCACCGGCGTGAGTGCTGTTTGAGCGCATGATAATGCGCATTAGCCAGATAACGAAAGCGTTGATCTCATCGATCAACCAGTAGCGGATCTTTTTCGACGAAATGTATTTCACCGCCAGATAACCGGTGTACGGGAGAACGACGCGCCAGAAAAAATTGCGCACCGCCCACCGCCAGCCGTGTGGCTTCGGCAGCGGTCCGTCGTGATAGCTGCGAAACTCTACATTGATCTCGCGATTGAACGGAAAGAGATAGGTGAACATCGAATCGCCGCGTTGCCTCAGCGTGGGCAATTGGCGCTCGTATTCTTCGAGTGTGTAGGTGATGGTCTCAACTCGCATCGGCTGGACCGGCCGGATGCGGAAAGTCACTTCATAAACAATGCCGAACATTCCATAACTCGAGCGCGCCACGCGCAGAAGTTCGGGGTCCTCTTCGTTGATTTCGACCAGCTCACCGGACGGCGTGACCAGCTTCAGCCCCATGGTGTACGAGTTGACCTGGCCGAATTCGTCACCCATCGAAGAATCTTTGGTCCCGCCGCAAGCGGCGGTGCCGATGCTGAGACACCCGATCTCCAGATTCACGTGGAATTGCTTGCCGTGTTTCGCCAGCTCATCGCTGACGTCGATGTAGAGCGCTCCAGCCTCGACCGTGACCGTATCTTCGCCGATCGAGATGATGCGGTTGAAATTCTTCATGACCACGGCGGTGCCCTTATCTGCGACCGTACAGAAGGTGGTCGAATGATTTGAACCAACCGCCCGCACCGGGGCGGGGTAGTGCTCTTCGTCTTTCATAATCGCGACGATCTCTTCAACGGTTTGGGGAGTTACGATGACAGCGGGATGCTGCACCACGCTGCCATCCCAATTCACCAACTCAGGAATCGTGGTTGCCATAGGTCTTACCTCTCAAGCGCTCAGTAAGAGTGCGTCTTCGGATGCGATCGTTAGTTGAGAGTTGTGCCGGCGGACCGGCATCCGGTAAAAGACGAGCACCGTAGAGTGGGTAAGAATAGAAAGTTCAAACTACTATTCTCCACGGCATTGCGAGGAAGTCGGGACTGGGACGGCGTGCTTATATCACCGAATTTGTTTCTCCGCAAGAATTTTCACGAAGTGACTGAATTCTTCCAGCTCCACCAAGATACAAGTTTCTTTGACCTCTGAGCCCTCATTTTTGAGTCTTTGATAAGAATGTTGGGAGCGGCGTCGCACAATAAGCCCTTGGGTGTCAGCTGCAGGACTTGGCGGTTGCTGTTGGTGGCCTGACAGCCACTTCGCGTCCACAAGTGTCGCAGACGAATAAAAATTATCTTGCCAGTTCTGTTTCGGACCTAATACAATCACCTTAACGGGCCGTCATCCTAAACGGCTCTTAAGTCCTCTGCCCCCCTGTATAAGACCTCCGATGTCTTTCGCTGATAATAGTTTAGTCCCGACTTACTCCGTCAGTTCCTCGAACGGGCGGCTGACCGATCTGTCTTTATCCACACGCCCAACCAACGACGATCGCGAACTGCGCGAGTACCTTTCAGCAATCGTTGAAAAAAAGTGGCTCATTCTGGCTATCGTCCTGATCGCGACCGCGGCGGTGACGCTCTACACCTTCCGTCTGCCGTCAGTGTACGAGTCGTCGGCAACGCTTCGATTGGATGCCAAAGAGTCAGTCTTTCTGCAGGACTCGCGAGGCACGGTCGTGCACTCATTCGACAACGACGATTATCAGAACACCCAGATAAAGCTGCTCAGTAATCCGCAGTTGGTGCGCGCGGTAGTTCTTAAACTCGACCTCGAGCATAACCCGTCGTTTCTTCGCGCATCTGAGCCGCGGGGCTTGTTATCGCAGTTCCGCTCAGTGTTTACGCCGCAAAAACCAGCAACTGACAACCTGAACGCGCGGCCCGCCGTACCTGCAACCTGTGAAAATGTCCGAGAGTTGACCCAGGCCCGCATCAGCGAGCTCGAGCCGTACGTCAGCCAGGTGCTGGCCGGGCTCGCGGTTCAGCCCGTGGATCGGACCAGTCTGGTATCCGTTTCCATGACGCATGCCGATCCGCAATTGGCGATGCAGATCGTTGATGTACTGACCAAAGCGTTTGTCAGTGACAGCGGCGATTATGAAACTAATGGCTCGCGGGAAGCGGCCGAGACACTCGGGCGCCAAATCGCAGAATTGCAGATGAAGATCAAGGCGCAGGAAGATGCGCGGCTCGATTACCTGAAGATCCATCATTTGCCACTGGAAAAGGGAGAAGGCCGGAACCTGACCACGGACCGTTTGGGAAAACTCAGTGGTGAATTGCTCGACGCCGAGAATGACCGAACCAATCTTCAGACTACCCTTGAGGCAGCCAGGGGAGCCAACGATCCGTCTGCGGTTGCGAACACAAGTGAGACACAACAGATTCAGGACTTGCGCAAAGCGATCTATCAATTACAGCAAAAGCGCGCTTCGCTGGCCGAGGTCTACACCTCTGAATGGCCCGAGGTCAAACAGGTCGACGCCCAGATCCGGCAGCTGCGCGAGCAGGTCTCGCGCAGCGCGCACGACAGCATCAGCGCGCTGAGTTCAAAGCTCGACGCGGCGGCGGCGCGCGAAGGGAAATTGCGCCAGAGCTATTCTGAGGAACAGGGTGCGGCTAATACTCAGGCGCAAGCAGAGGTCCAGCTGGTGACCTTGAATCAGGAAATCGAGACTAACCGGCAGGTCTATAACATGCTGATTCAGCATCAGACAGAGATGCAGATCAGTTCGCTCGACAAATCAAATCATGTGGCGATCGTGACGCCGCCGGTAATTCCCACTGCTGCAGTCGGGCCACCGCGCCTGAACAAAATAATTTCCGCCTTCGTGGTATCACTGATCGTCGGAATTGGTTTGGCAGTGCTGATGAAGTATTTCGACCGCACGTTGACCTCGGTCGAGGATGTGGCCAAACATACCGGTTTGCCGGCCCTGGCCTTGATTCCCGCGGCGAACTGCAATAGCTGGCGCTCATTCCCACAAAAACTGTGGCTGAGGTTGCGCGGGCACCAGCGGGCATCAGCGCTGGCGCTGACCAGCGACCTGCGCTCCCCGGCGGCCGAAGCCTACCGGCACCTGCGGGCGGCTCTCTTATACTCGGCGACCGTTTCACCAAAGAAGATTCTGGTTACCTCAGGAGGTCCCTTTGAAGGTAAAACCACCACGGCTATCAATACCGCGGTGACCCTGGCCCAAAATGGCGCCCAGGTTTTGCTAATCGATTGCGACTTGCGGCGGCCGCAGGTCCATCACCATTTTGATCTGCCAAATTCTGAGGGGCTGACCAATTATCTTTCAGGGCAGCGGGTGGAATCATTGATCCGGCCGGCCGACGCGTGTCCAAATCTCAGCCTGATCACTGCCGGTCCGGCTGTGGCGAACCCGGCGGACCTGCTGGGTTCCACGGAAATGCGTTCGCTGCTTAGTTCCCTGGGCGAGAGTTTCGATCACGTGGTCATCGATTCATCGCCCGCCAGTTCCTTTGCCGATGCCAGCATCATCTCAACGGAGGTCGACGGCGTGGTCCTGGTAGTGCACTCTGAACGGAACTCACGCGGCGTGGTGAAACGGGTGAAGGAGCGACTGGAGGCGCTGGGCGCGAGCTTCTATGGCGTGGTGCTGAATGACGTGGACCTGTCGGCCGATGATTACTATTCCGGTTATTACTCAAGCTACGAATAAAATTTCAAACAATTAGATCGAGGCGCATAGCTTTCACGCGTCCTGGGTTAGAATCTGTGCGAAATTGCGGTTGATACGCAGACGAAGGCAGCCACAAAGACGCATGTTTCCAGCAGCGCGCAGACATGATCTGGTCACGCGACAGGTTCCCGGAGAATTGCTGATTTACGATTTCACGCGCCATAAGGCATTCTGCCTCAACGAAACCGCGGCTTTCGTCTGGAAGAAATGTAATGGCAAACGGTCCGTGCCCGAGCTGGCTGCAGAACTGGAAAAGCATTACCAGTCGCCAGTTGACGAGCGACTCGTGTGGCTGGCGCTTGATCAGTTGCAGAAATCGAGACTTCTTTCGGTAAAGGCGGCCGGGCCGTTGAACCTACGCGGAATTTCTCGGCGCACGCTGCTGCGCGCAGGGATTGTCACTGCGATTAGCCTTCCGGTAATTACGATGATCGCAGCGCCTACGGCCCAGGCTGCAGCCAGCTCGGTTACGCAGGCAGTTTGCAACGCCAGGCTGCAAGCTGCCCCCGGCGGTTGTGGTGGCAATCAATGTTCGGGAGTACCCGGATCCTGTGTGCCCTTCGGTACTAAGAAGTGCCATTGTGCCTGATCCACGGGGCCGGGCCTCGGTGAAATAGACCGCTGGCGATTTTGATTCAACCTGCCGCTCACATCAGCGCGCCGGGCAAACTGGTCGCCGAGATCCTGAGGAGCTCATGGCGGCCGGTACCTCTACCCCTCTCAATTTCAGCCGCCGAAGTCTCGGCGATCGGACCTCTGTTGTTGGCGACGGGTGCAGCTGCTTTGGCGTGGCGCCGTTTGCGCCTGGCGGAAATTTCTACCGAGCTTCAGACGTCGTCTCTTAAAGAAGCCTACCGGAAGCATTCGATCGACGCCGCGGTTCATGAAATCAACACGCGCGACATTTTTGCGCGCGCGCGCTCCGTCAACGTTGAGCCGGTACTGTTCAAGGGTTGGGCGCTGGCCCGGTTCTATCCCGAAGATGGTTTACGGCCTTACGGAGATATCGACTTATGGATGCGGCCCAAAGACCTGCAGCAGTTACAGGCCGCGTTGCCCCGGGGCACCGATCGTAGCTATTGCGTGGAACCGCACACCTCTTTTTATTCACCATACGAACGGTCGATTGAAGACATATTGCGCAGGTCCCAGGTCGTGCGGTTGAATGACGTACTTGTGAGGGTTCCGAGCGACGAAGATCACCTACGCTTCATCTGTTTGCATTTTCTCTATCATGGCGGCTGGCGGCCGCTATGGCTGTGCGATATCGGAATGATGGTGGAATCGGCCGGGCCGAGATTTGACTGGGACAGGTGTCTTCGGGGAACAAGCAAGCATGCCGACTGGATCGCCTGCGCGATTGGACTGGCTCACCAACTTTTGGGCGCTGACGTGAAGCGAACTCCGGTGGAGAAACGCGCCAAGTCACTGCCGCGATGGTTAAGAAATGCGGTTCTGAGACAGTGGTCGCAGGGATCGGGAATGAGCCACGCTGAGGAGCTTGGATTTTCCCTTCCGCGCCGTCTGCGACAGCCTAAGCACTTGTGGCATGCCCTCCAGGAACATTGGCGTAACCCGATTCAGGCTTCGGTAGAAATGGATGCCTGGTTCGGGGAATCACCGCGCTCAATCCTGCAAGTGGGATCCGCAATCTCGCGTTTACCGCAATTCGCACAATATCTGGGCAAAGAAATTCGCCGATGATACAGGAACAAGAAGGCGCCCGATGACATTTCGCCCCTGCGGAGCCTGACCGATCGCTCCAGGGAAATGATTCCCAGACCGCATATCAGTGGCGTTTCCCTTGCCAATGGATCTGATCGCTACTAGAATCCGAGAGTAAGCCGTCTCCCCTTAGGCGTATTTAGAGACTCCCTGTCCCCCAACAGCCTCCCTCTCGATTTCACTGAGCCGACTTAAGTTATTGGGCCAGGAAATGTCGCCGACCCGACTGCGGGATTGCTGAGCGATCACCGTCACCAATCGAACTAAATATTTTTATTCCTTGCGAAGCTTCACTGAGCGAGTGTTGAGCAGCGACGCACCAGGCAAGTTGATTGCCCGCTGCATGGAGAGGGCTTGGCGGCCGGCTCCGGGACCGCTCTCAATTTCTTCCGAGGAAGTCCATCAGATCGCGTCCCTTTTGCTGGTAACCGACACGGCGGCGCTCGCCTGGCGACGCCTGCAACCATGTGCGATCACGTCGTCCTGGGCGCTCGCCTACCTTAAAGAAGCTTATCGCAAACATACAGTCGAATCGGCGGTCCACGATGCGAATGTGCGTGACGCGTTCCGCCGCCTTCGCACAGCGAAGATCGAGCCAATTCTTTTCAAGGGTTGGGCGATCGCGCGCCTTTATCCCGAAGCGGGATTGCGCCCTTATGTCGATATCGATTTATGGATGCCGGCGACAGACCTGGAAAGATTTAATGATGAGCTTCAATCGAACGGTGATCTCGGGTATCGCGTTGAGCCCCATGCGGTTTTCTATCCACAGTACGCAAGATCATTCGACGACGTAATGGACCACTCGCAGTTGGTGCCGTTAGGCGACATCCAGGTGAGAGTTCCCGGCCATGAAGATCATCTGCGGCTTATCTGCCTGCATTTTCTTTATCATGGCGGTTGGCGGCCGCTGTGGCTGTGTGATATTGCGTTGCTGACCGAATCAGCGGGGACAGGATTTGATTGGGACCTTTGTTTGGGCAATGACCCGAAGCATGCGGACTGGATCGCCTGCGCGATCGGATTGGCCCACCAACTCCTGGGCGCCGAGGTGGGCGGCACGCCAATCGAAAAACGCGCCCGGGGATTGCCGCGCTGGCTCATCACTGCGGTGCTGAAGCAATGGGAGAAAGGTGGCGGGATAAGTTTCGCTGAAAACCTTTCTTTCTCGTTACCGCGCCGCCTGTTGAGTCCAAGGGGCCTGGTTCACGCGCTGCGTGAGCATTGGCGCAATCCCGTTCAAGCCTCCGTGGAAATGAATGCCTGGTTCGGTGAGGCGCCGCGTCTGCCGCTGCAATTCGGATCCGCGGTCAAACACATTCCTCGGTTCGCCAGATATTTCCGCAAAGAAATCCGCCGGCCGTAAAGTTGGGATCTGCGGCCGGCGGAGAAAACTAGCGGTAACTAATAACTACTCGCTCGATGCTCGGCGGTATTTCGTGCATCTCGCTGCGCGCGAAACCGGCGTTGTGAAACATCTGCTCCAGCTCAGCGAAGGTATAAGCATCACCGCTCGGAGTGCCGCCCAGCATCTGCATGCTGAAGGCCGCGGCTTGCGGCGGCGTCACCCGATCGTCGTTGGGAACGAATTCCAGGGTGGCCGCGCGGCCGCCGTCAGCCAACGCCGCGCGAACTTTCCGCAGCAGGCTTTCGCACGTCTTACGGTCGAAGTGGTGCAGGAAATTTGTCAGCAGTACCAGGTCATAACCGGTGCCGTAATCGACGTCGAAGGCGCTGCCCGGATTTGTGTGAAACCGATCCGCGACGCCGGCAGCCTCAGCATTTTCTTTGGCCACTTCGAGCACCTTCGGCCAATCGACGGCGGTGACTTCCGCCTGCGGATTCTGTTTGGCAAAAGCGATCCCGTACAAACCGTGGCCGGCGGCAATGTCGAGGACGCGCACCTTCTTTTCTTTTGCCGGATCGACAACCTGGGCCATCAACTGCGCGGGCATGGCCATCATGGGTTGCATCGAGCGGGCAAACTCGACCCACATTGGATGGTCAGGTTCAAAGGCAGTATCAGCGGCAAACCCGCCGTTGCGGACCGTTTCCGTCAAGCGATCAAAGTTGTCCCTGATATGGGGCGAGAGGATAAAGTTACTGACGGTTCCCATGTATGCAGGCGACCGCTGGTCGAGGAATGTGGCCGAATCGAGCGTCAGGGAATAGTCGTCACCCTGCTTGGTCAGGAAGCCAGCGATTGTCAGAAAGTCGCACAGGATGCGTGTGCCGCGTTCGGAAGCGCCGCAGCGTTCCGCGATTGTTTTGGCGGTGCTGTTGCCTTCGCCGATGGCAGTGAACAGTTCCAGTTCAATTGCGGTCTTGAGCGCCTGCGTTCTTTGATAACCGTTAAATGTATCGAACACTAATGCCGGTGACGGTTGCTTTCCGGCTTGAGCTTCTGGAGCCATGAATAAGTTTCCTTTCAGGTATTTTGATTATCACGGGGAGCAGAGGTTACAAAAGCCTGCGAGAAAAGTCTAACGGCGGCTTTGCTGCATTAACTATCCACCCACTGCCGTGGGTGGTTTTGACTTTTGCAGCAAAGCCAACGGCGGCAGAAATCCGCGAGCCACCGCTTAACGCCATGAGCCCTAGTTCAGTTTCAGTTCTACCGGTTGGGCCAATCCATCAATCGTGAGCGTGAGATTTTTGGGTGACAACACCGGATCTTTTTTCGCCGACTGGAAAATTATCATTCCCTGACGTTTGCCTTCGGCATGAGTCAAAGGGTCTTTCAGATTGAAGTCATAGGCGCGAAAATCTTTCTCAAATGTCTTTCGCGAACTGGGGTTGTAGAGTGAGACGCCGTTCGCTTTCAGGATGCGCGAGATTGCCTGTTTAGCGGAAATCAGTTTCCAATCGCTGTTAGCCGCGTCCTGCAGATGAAACTTCAGCCGCTTCATTTCAATCGCCTCGCCGCCGTTGTGAACGACCTCCAGTCTCACCGG
>Ga0126379_10000681_pt1 | contig 19107 bp, 19 predicted proteins | sample PanSoiMetPlot_24_FD_92640 | JGI IMG/M metagenome (GOLD analysis project Ga0126379, IMG submission 92640) | Tropical forest soil microbial communities from Panama - MetaG Plot_24 | ecosystem: Environmental > Terrestrial > Soil > Tropical forest > Bulk soil | place: Panama | collected 2016-02-17
CCACCCTTGGCGCGTGTAGCTGGCTAATTCGAAATCCTGAGTTAGTTCGAGCGCGTCTGTCGGGCAGGCGTCTTCGCAGAGTCCGCAGAACATGCAGCGGCTGAGATCGTAGGTGAAGTTGGTCAGTTCTTTGCGGCGCGTCTTCTCATTGCGCTCGCTGGAAACGACAATAAGGTGTTCGGGGCACGCTAGAGCGCAGAGGTCGCAGGCGATGCACATCGTCTCATCAGTATCGGGATTTACGTTGAGGCGCGGTGCTCCGCGGTAGCGCTCGGCGACTTGCGGCCGTTCCAGTGGATACTGCTCGGTATAGATTTCCTTGGGATCCTGATAGCGGAAAGTGACCTTCAGGCCTTGGAGAAGGTCGACAAGGAAGACTTTGCGAAGCAGGCTTGGCATGCCCATAACGCCGTAAGCATACCACTAACAGACAGATCCTCGAAACTCGTACTTTTCAAGCGCTTTCCAAGTGGCCTAAATTCAAGGTGACGATGTTTTTCATCGATGCCTCCATCGCTAAAAAAAGAGCAAAGTGCTGCAATATTTCATTCGTTTAAACGTCGTAGTAGTAGAAGGCATGCTATGAAGGCATATCTGGATAACCTGCCGACGAAGACGTGGTTGCTGCTCGTCGTTTCTGCCGTGGTTCTCGCCTATCCGCTGGTCTGGATTGGGGTTCCGCTGTGATCCACGCAGCCGTGCCGGAGGTGGTACGTTCCGTGTTGAGCGTGCTGTAGATGCTCCCGTCTGTCGAGAGTTAACGTGGACAGTGATCCGACGATTGTGGAGCCGTTCGCCACAAGTCATTCATCGGTAGTTTTTGGATGACCAAAGGGCGTTCTGGTCGTCTTTAACAGTAAGAATGGGGAACTTCCTGTGACGCATATTCGTACATGGGAAGTAGTAGGGGACGCCATGAAGGCCTATTTCAACAAGTTACCGACAAGAACGTGGCTCCTGCTCGTCATGCCACTTGTGGTGCTGGCATATCCGATTGCTCGAATTGTGGTTCCCGCCGTGTTACACGCCGTGGTGCCTGAGGTGGTGCGGTCGGTGCTGAGCGTGATCTAGTTGCACTGCCAGCGTCATAAAGTCGCGCATCAACCCGCTACAATGATGCCGACGGCACATGTCAAACCAGCCACAATCTGCCCGGGGCATATCCCCATCTCCGACTCTCGATGAACTCTGGATGGAAGATGCGCTGCGCTGCGCGCAGCGCGCGCTGGAGATGGGGGAGATCCCCGTTGGGGCCGTGGTGGTATGCGACGGCAAGATCGTGGGCAGGGGATGGAATCGGAACATTGTTGACGCGGATCCGACCGCACACGCGGAGATCGTTGCGTTGCGCGAAGCGGGAGCAACCGTTGGTAACCATCGTCTGGGAGAGTGCGAGCTGTTTGTTACAATTGAACCTTGCGCGATGTGTTCCGGCGCGTTGGTGCATGCGCGAATCAGGCGCCTGGTATATGGGTCAGATGATCCCAAAGCCGGGGCTGTGTATTCGGTGATGCAGGTGGTGAATCATCCGCAGCTGAACCATAAGATGGAAGTTCAGGGCGGAGTGCTTGCCGGACGCAGTGCGGAAGTGCTGCAAACGTTCTTTCGAAATCGTCGGTAGGCTGAACCGAATTGCACGCCACATGTGAGTGGCGGGAAAACAGATTCCTCGCTTTGCTTCGGAATGACAACCGGTTTGGTCAGTCAAACGGAGCGTACCGATAACGACTTTTGTCCGGCGCGGAGAGGTGCGTGAGTGGTTGAAACGATCCGCCTCGAAAGCGGACATACCTTAACGGGTATCGGGGGTTCGAATCCCTCCCTCTCCGCCATGCATTTTGTTATCAATGAGTTGCAAACTGTGATACCTGCCGAGATACCGAGTTGGGTCGGAGGTAGTCCCAGTGGCCAACACTCAATCCCGCGAAGTCAATCTCACTAAACGAGTTCAAACCCCGCGCGGAACGCGGTATTGCCGCGTCGTTCTGGTTCAAACGGCCGAATCCGTCCCGAGTGGCGCCCAACTGACGAGCGTTTTCTGTAGATGCGCGTAATGATTCCACAAACAATGTCGGCTCCCATGTCCGAGTAGACTTTGGAGGTGCAAACCAACCAAGACCCGGAGGAAAAGAACCTAACAAGCACCTGCAATGAATTTGAATTCACCCGTCCTCAGCCGCCTTGGAGAAGACGGGTGAACCCGATCCGAAAGGTGTGTCGCGAGACCGCCACCAACAGGCTACGGCGTCAGTTGCGTGATTCGCGTATACCAATTGGCAAGTGTTGTGCGCGTACCGGTCCCATTCACCGCACAGGCTCCGAATGGCGCACTGATATACGTCGAGAACGTGCACGTCTGGCCGATGTATTCGGAAGCGATCCACACCGAGTTGCCAAGAGTGAACGTCGCTCCGTAGTCGCCCCATCGATTGCGTCCAGTCGGGCCGACCTCAGCCTTGTACGAAGTAAAGCCGTCGTCGGGGCCTGCTCCCGGGACTACAACAGATATCGGCCCTGCGCCGACCATGGCATCCAGCGGAACATACGCCGCGCTGGGGAAATTACCTGGGTCCGATCCACCATCGCCCGATCCCAACAGCGTGAACGCGATCACTCCTCTGCCGCTCGCCGTCACGCCCACCGCGGGATACGTCAGGTCGTTGTTGAGTAACCCCAACACTCCCTGCAGTGCTACAGTTCCGCTCACCGCTGTTGTGGTTGAAGACGGCTTAATGATGAAGTACGCGATGCCCGCCTTGTTTTGGGGACCATTGCTTCCAGTCATGCTTACTCCGGTATCCAATGATGCCCAGAGCTTGCCATTGGCAAACACTACCTGCTGCATACGAGCGTCGTTAGCGTCGATATGCTGCGATTCGGTTTCGTTGTGCGCCGGCTCGGTCGTGAACAGCGCCTGCCAGCAACCCGTAAAAGGGGGACCAAGAGACGTAATCACCGTCGTCGTGTCGTTGATGCAATCGCCAAGTGGAATGTCCCCGATCCTCTGTCCGGCTTTCCCAGGAACCGAATAAAGCTCGACTTGGACCACACCGCTATTCAATTGTGGGGCAGGCGTCGTGGAGGTCAGCGATTGCGTGTTGGAAATCGCCCAGATCCGCAGTCGAGTGTCTGAAGCCGTGGTGCTGAAACGGGCCACCGAACTGAGCAAGTACTCCGTTCCTCCCGCTTCCTGCGAGAAAGATGTTCCCGGCGAGATCGCGGGCCACACAGTGAAGCCCGGATTCCCCTCGAGAGTGAAATTCGCAGTGTCGAAAAGAATCGCCGAGGTCACGGTTCCCGCCTCCAGACCCCGCTTTGACAACGCGTAGATCTGGCTCGCCCGGAATCCAGGCGCAAAAAAGTTGAATTCATTGGTTGTGATGTAGAACCCGTTGGCATCGGCGCCGACGTGAGGGTAGTCGCCTAGGCATGGCCCGCCGACACAATTGTGATTTGGAGTGCCCTGGCTTCCGTCATTCTGTACGGGCAAGTGGAAGATCGTGAATGGATCGAGTGGACTGGCGCTCGTGCTGACGGCGATGTCGAGGTGATTGGTCCCCGACAGTGCAGAAGATGTTCCCACGCGGTCCAGAGTCAGCACCACCACGAACCAGCGTTGCGTGGGAGCGTCGAAAATGCAGCTGGGATCGGTGATCTCGGGCCCAAACGCGCCGGTAGTCCGATTAATTGCGGCCGCGTACCCGAAGAAGGTATTCAGGTCCACCACGCCTGTCTGTGCGTTGCCTTTCGTGTCATAAACACGGAGTACGTCGTTGATCGCCTCCATGACGAAACCATTTCCCGCACACAGCCCCTGGTCGGGAGGCTCGATGCTGAACTGGTTTCCTCCGTTGGCCAGGCGTTGATTGCGGTGATTGAGACCGTCGAAACTGAGATTCACGATCGGATTCGATTTCGCCTTCTTGCCGCTCTTGGCCGACACACCGGGCCCGGGCGAACCTCCAAGCGTGCGATTGATGACTTGAGCACCGGATGAAACCGTGGATCCGCTCCCATCATCGCTCAGGTCGAGTGCGGGATCGAACTCCGGAGCCTGAAATGGGCCATCCACTCCCTCCGTCGAACTCTGTAGTGAACTGATGCCCCCGCTGGTTAGTGGAACGTTTTGGGCAGTGACCCGCTGCGCTGAACAGATGAGCAGAACGAGGCCAATTGCGAGCATGGACAGTGTCAACTTTCTCATAGCTCATTCCTCCGCTCAGAATTTCTGATTTGTTTTCCGGGAAAACCTGAACAGCGTCGTATGCCGGTCCTTAGAATCGGCGGGCCTAACAAAGCAGGGGTCGACGCAACAAAGTGGCGAGCGCTTCTATAACTCGAGAGACCCTCGTGGCGTTGCTGCCCAAGTCTGCAATTCTGCCCAGCTGTTGTCAACTACTAACCGGGCTTCTTAGCCAGGTAGGAGGGTTTTAGGCCAACCGAGTTGACCCTTAAGGCCAAAATTGACAAGGGAGTTCCCGTCGCTCTGTCCTGGAAGCCGTTTACACTCATCATCGGATGGAGCGGTAGAATGCTTTAGCCGTGAAATGTCTGCTCTTCCCTGCGGTAGCTACGATGTCACAAGGTTTCGACATGCGCGCAGTTTCCGCTTGTAGATGAGCACAAGCCCCGCCGCAATCCCCAACCCAACTGCGAGTTTCACCATGCGCTCATTGCAATAAGCAGGACTGCGCCTCGCATCGTTGATATGCTCAGGCCGGACCCCGACGCCAATGGCGCGCCCTATCACGTGCGTAATGCCCGGAATCTGCACGGCCGTTTTCAATTGCCAGGGTAGCTGCAACGGGCCGCTCTGGCGGAAAAGCTGAGCAAACAACTTGTGGGCATTCGCCTGGGCGGCTTGCGTCATTCGCGTAGGAAACTCGCGACGACGCTGAACGCGAGAGAGCAATTCCGGCGTTACTCTGTATTCGCGTAACGCATCGGCAAGCAGGTTCGCGGTTGCGACCGCATCCTGAATTGCCAGATTGATGCCGACGCCGCCTGCCGGCGACATTGCGTGTGCAGCATCTCCGATGCAGAGCAATCCGGGTTCATACCATCGCGCCAGCCGATTCAGCTTTACCGTAAGCAGATTGATAGCGTCCCAACTCTGCAATTCTTGAACGCGGTCCCCGAGGTATGGAGCAATGCGCGCAATAGTCTCGCGGAACGCTTCCATTCCAGCCTTCTTCATCTCTTCAAACGAACCTTTGCGGATGATGAGACCCGCCTGAAAATAATCACCGCGGTTGATGAGAACAAGTGCTTGCCCATAATTAATGTTCCCGAATAATTGTTCGGGATCATGGGGGTGCCGGCCGATGCGAAACCATAGTACGTCCATGGGCACGCCGAATTCAGTCACTGGCAACTTCGCGGCATTGCGGATGGTCGAGTGCCGCCCATCACAAGCAACCACGAGGTCGGCCGAAATCTGCATCCTGCCATTTGGAGTTTGTGCTACCACTCCAACGATTTTTCTATCCTCGCGAAGCAAGTCAGTCGCCTCGTGCTCCATGCGAAGATCGAAACCGGAGAATTTCCGAGCGCACTCCGAGAGGAAATTCAAGAAGTCCCACTGCGGCATCAGAGCTACGAACTTGCAATGCGTGGGAACGCGAGTGAAATCTGCGACCTTAAAGCGGTAACCGCCGACCACTCCGCTAATAGACCGCAGTTCCTGATGCGGCACCGTCAGCAACTCGTCGAGAATTCCGAGTTCGTACATCACTTCCAATGTGGAAGGATGGACCGTGTCTCCACGGAAATCGCGAAAGAAATCCTTATGCTTTTCCAGGACCGTGACGCTTACCCCTCTGCGCGCGAGCAGATACGCAAGCATGATGCCCGCAGGACCGCCACCCACAATGCAACACGTTGTCTGGAGGCTGTTTGCCATTCTGATGTTTCCCTAGCCTTCATTTTACTGGTCGGAAAAAGGGAGGAGCGTTAGAGAGTTCGACAAATGGCCAACACCACTGGCAACAGAAACCTCGTCACTAGCCACCGCGCTCCGTAGCCACCGAGCAATAGTAGGGTTGAGTGGGCCGCGGAAAGACGTGGTAAACGCAGGCTTTCTGTTGCGGCGCGTAAGAGAATTGCAGCGGCGCAGAGGGCAAGATGGGCGAAGTGGGCAAGGTTTTAAAGCCAAGAAGGGTAGCCGCAAAAAGACCTGAAAAACGCATCACGTTGTGGGCCCTCAAGCCAACTTTGCCGCAACCGCACGGAAACCGGCTGCAAAGACATTATTTCCGATCTGTGCAACCGTTTCCTCACGATCGGCACCGACGACTTCGAAGTCGGCCCACCATTCCGCAAAGGTCCGGTCGCCATTGGTGACGCGATGCAGTCTGACGCCTGCTACGTAGCCACGAACTGGCAAAGTGCCCTCGATAATCTCGTACGAGAATGCATGGTTCCCGTCATCCATGCAAAGCAGGCGTTCCCGCACAAAGCCTTCCACCAGGGTCAGGTGACGCACGCATCCGACTCGGTCGCTCGGCCCCTCGCCCTCGATGATGCTCTTGGGTATACCAGGGTGATAAGAAGGCATGTCATTGAAATCACGCATGATGCCCCAAACTTTTTCAATGGGTGCGTTGATTACATCACTCACGTAAACGGTGTGTGACATGCTCGTCCTCTCAGCTAGAAATGGATCTGCTTGAAGTCTTGCGTTTGGCGCGTGATGGATTTCTCCGTTGGCAGCCGCTCCATCGAGCTTGCACCATAGAATCCGTGACAGTGCTTTGTCCGCGTCAGCACCCAAGCGGCATCCGCAGGTTCAGCAATCGGACCACCGTGGCACAGGACAACGACATCCGTCCGCACAGACATCGCTGCTTGCGCAATCGCATCGATGCGCGGGATGCATCCGTCGAGTGTGAGAGCGGTTTCCGCACCGATCGTACCACTGGTAGTCAGGCCCATATGCGCGACGATCATGTCAGCGCCAGCCCGTGTCATTGCTTCGGCTTGCTGCGGATCAAAGACATAGGGCGTAGTGAACAGGTCCTTCTCATGCGCAAGCCGGATCAGTTCTACTTCCTGTGTATAACTCATCCCGGTCTCTTCCAGGTTTTGTCGGAAGACGCCATCGATCAGACCCACCGTCGGAAAGTTCTGGACACCCGAGAAACCTACAGCGGCAACCTCATATAGAAATGCGTCGAAGACACAAAAGGGATCCGTGCCGTTGATGCCGGCGAGTACCGGCGTCTTATGAACGACGGGCAATACTTCCGTCGCCATTTCCATCACGATGTCGTTGGCATTGCCATATGCCAAGAGACCCGATAACGAACCCCGGCCTGCCATGCGATACCGGCCAGAGTTGTAGATCACGATAAGGTCGATGCCGCCAGCCTCCTCGCATTTTGCGGATAGGCCTGTCCCCGCACCGCCTCCGATGATGGGTTGGCGGTCGCGAACCATTTTCTGAAATTTTGATCGTAACTCATCACGCGAAAAACGTGGCATCGGTTGGTTCCTTCAAACCGGAGGTTTCACTAGCGAACGATCGCCAAGAACTCGTTCACTCCAGCTTGCGCGAAGTTTGGATCATTAATATGAAGTGGGAGTCGTACCAACTTCCGTCGGTTGGTCTCCTGAAGTTCATTCGCCAATGTTTCGAACAACGCAGCATCTGCATCCGGGTCCCAAAAAGGCTGACCCGGTGCGTCAAGCGCAGAGACTCCACCCAAGGGGAACAGAAAGCGCACCTCGCCTTCACATTGGTTCAGGCGGTGGGCGATCCAGCGAGCTTGTTGAACGTTCTCCTCAACTGTGGTTCGCATTAGAGTGATCTGCGGGTTATGAGGATATAGGTTGCGCGCACGGTAGCGCGGTGGCACCGTCTCCATCGCGCCAAAATTTACCATGTCGAGCGCTCCACAAGAACCCACATAGGGAGCTTGGGTGCGCTTCACCGCACCGAAACGGTCATCAGTGCACGCCAGAATACCTCCGAACAGATGGTCACAGACTTCGGTGGTGGTGATGTCGAATACGCCGCCGATGAGGCCGTCGTCCAGAAGTTTCTCCATGGATTGTCCACCCGTGCCGGTGGCATGAAATACCAGGCAATCAAAGCGAGGGCTGAGCAGCCGTACCATGTGCTGTACGCAAGGGGTCGTCACGCCGAACATGCTGAGTCCCAGAGCTGGGCGCTCGTGACTTTCCAGGGGCAGCTTATGTAGCATCATGCCCGCCAGGGCGTGGGCTGCATTTCCGAGTACACGACGTGAAATACGGTTCAGACCGGCTACGTCAGTAACGGAATACATCATTGTTATATCGCAGGCACCGACGTACGAAGCCACACTTCCAGAGGCCATGGTCGAAACCATTAATTTCGGAAGGCCGATCGGCATGGCGCGCATGGCACGCGTAATCATTGCTGTGCCGCCGGAACCACCGATTCCAAGGATGCCTCCGAAGTCTGGCCGCGCTTTGACAAAGCTTTCGAAAGCATCTGCCATCGCCGCAACCGCATCACCCCGATTGCCACAGAAGACAGCACTTGCCCCTCTTGGATGATGGGCAGCAATCTCCGCCGCCGATGTCATAAGTCGGGTGGACGATGGCGGAGCAAGTTTAGAAGTGAAAACTGGCGCTTTAGTGGAGAGATCAACCAGATTGACGGGAACTCCGGCCGTCTCGAGCAGATCGCAAACGTACAAAGCCTCATTGCACTTCGTGTCCAGAGTGGCCGCCACCCAAGCCCACTTTTGCGACAGCATCGAGTCCGCTCCGCCGTGAACGCTGTTAAACCGTGAGTTCATTAACAAAGGCAATTATTATCTACTAACCCAGATGCGCCGTCGCGAATTCATTGAGGGAGCAGCGTTGCTTGCCGCAGCTTCAACCGGCAATCTTTTTCGCGAGAGCTTGCAGGCAAGATTGACTCTTGACCTTTCCCGAACGATTTCCAGGATTCCTCCCAATTTCATGGGCCTAGGATACGAAACCTCCTCGGTGGCGCGGCCTGGTCTTCTTAGCGCAAAAAATCCTGTTTATGTTCAGTTGTGTCGCACTCTGGGTTCTAGCGGCACTATCCGGGTCGGCGGTAATACCTCCGACTATGCGTCATACGCGGCTTCTTCGCAGGCGTTCTCGTCTCCGGAAACTGGGACGGGCTCCATCGTCAACGAAGCGGTGCTGCGAGAACTGGGCAGTTTCCTGGAAGCTACCGGTTGGAGCCTCATTTGGGGACTGAATCTTGGCAGGGGAACCGTTGAGGGTGTCGTCGAAGAGGCTAACGCTGTACGCGCGGCCACCGGACCACATCTGCTTGCATTCGAAATAGGCAACGAGCCTGATCTATTTCCACATCGAGAGATGCATCGTAAAAAGGGCTATGACTACGAGGATTATCTTCGAGACTATCGCAGGTTCCGGGATGCACTTTTCAAGAATATTCCTGGAATACCTTTAGCCGGACCCGACGTGGCAAATGCGACCTCGTGGATCTCGAGATTTGCGCGAGACGAAGGGCACAACATAAAACTGCTGACGCATCACTACTACCGCGAAGGTCAGAATCCGACTAGCAGCATCGAGAAACTCCTCCAACCCGACCCGAAGCTCGCTCCCATGCTTGCGGAACTCCGGGCGGTCTCGAAATCCAGTGGTGTTCCATATCGGATATGTGAAACCAATTCTTTTTCTGGGGGAGGCAAGCCTGGAGTCAGTGATCGTTTTGCTTCGGCATTGTGGGTTCTAGACTTCATCTACAAACTCGCCTCAGCCGAATGCGACGGAGTCAACATGGAAACCGGAGTCAATCAATTGGGCTTCGTCAGCTCTTATTCGCCCATCGGCGATGACGAGCGCGGACATTATGTGGCGGCACCAGAATTCTACGGCATGCTTGCATTTGCGTACGGAGCTGTCGGAGAGCTTGTTGAGTGTCGGTTCGGCGCGGAAAATCATAACTTAGAAGCGTACACCACCCTGAAGCGCGACAAACGACTCTGTGTCACACTCATCAATAAAGAGCCGGCTTTGGATACGAGCGTCATCATCGAACGCACGCTGCCTTTCGAGAAGGGTTCCGTTCTGCGTTTGTCTGCTCCTTCCTTAGACAGCAACGCGGGCGTGAGTTTTGGTGGAGCTATGGTCAAGTCGGACGGGACTTGGCGTCCGGTTCGGGCCGAGAAGATCCAAGGGGCCGACGGGAAGATCATCGTTCGTCTTCCTGCAGCAAGTGCCGCAGTCTTGATCATGGAACGGTAGCGGTTCTAGCCCACCATTTCGTAACACTCCTAGGTAACCGGTCACAACTGTTCGCGTGACACTCACCACCGTATTTCAGGGAAAGACGTTCTTACAGGTAAGTGGTTTGAGAAAAACAAGACTCCAGAGGCATTCGCAGCGAAGTGCCGACACGGAAGGCAGGAATCACGCCATTTTCTGCTAATCGGAAGAAGCTGATCGCCGAAAGAGAAAGAACCTCTGCCACCTCGTATGCGGTCAATGCTTTTCTGGAAGCCGCAATCCGATCGGCCAGGGTGCAGTCCATTCTTTGCTCGCACTCTGCCACCGAGAATCTCGAACAGGGAGTTGTACACCATCGTCTGCTCGCTCGGATTGGAATGGAGTTCGAATCTTGGCGGACCTATGCATTTCTTAGCACCGAGCCCGGGGGGGTGAAATCTTCCCCAGAGAAACCTTACCAAGCGCGGAGTTTGGCAAATTTACACAAACAAGAAACTTCTCAAATTGAGGCAATTGTTAAAAGTGCGAAACTTAGCTGGTGCATTTTTCAAACAATACGAACATGCGCGCGCCCCCTTTTTTATTGCCACAGTCCCATCTCCCCACCAGAGAGAACGTGAGTTCTCTCTGGTGGGAGTGGGTAACACCTACTAATCATGTAATCGCTGCCTTGGGCTGCCACAAGCCAGGCGCCAAAACAAATTGATATAAGTCTCCTCTAACTTTTAAAGTCATTCGCTTTCAATTCTTTACAGTTGGATGCTGTCCGACGCAACGACTACGCTGGCAATCGTCTCGCTCTAGCCTTGGGGCGCTGCCAGCGGACGATAGGAGTTTGCCCATGAAAAGAATCGTTGCTCAAGCGGTTGCTCTACTTGCCATTGCGATGTTTGTCGTGAATCGGAACAGCATCGCACACGCGCAAGCGCCTGGTAACCAGAAGCCAAACATTGTTTTCATCATGGGGGATGATGTCGGCTGGCTCAACATCGGCGTCTACAACCAGGGCATGATGGCGGGGAGGACGCCAAACTTGGACCGGCTGGCGTCTGAAGGCATGCGGTTCACCGACTACTACGCTGAGGCGAGTTGCACGGCGGGCCGTGCCAATTTCATTACGGGCGAGTTGCCGATCCGCACCGGTCTCACGACGGTAGGCCAAGCTGGTTCGCCGCTCGGGATGCCGGACGATGCTCCTACCATTGCCACGGTGCTCAAGTCGATGGGCTACGCCACTGGACAATTTGGAAAGAACCACTTAGGTGACTTAAATAGGTTTCTACCGACCGCTCACGGCTTCGATGAGTTCTTTGGCTACCTCTACCACCTTGACGCGATGGAGGATCCATGTCATCGCACTTACCCACCTGCAGCGAAGGATGTGGTTGGCCCGCGGAATATGATCCACAGTTGGGCCACCAACGTGGATGACCCCACCGTGCAGCCGCGCTGGGGCAAGGTCGGAAAACAAAAAGTCGAGGACGCGGGACCCTTGTGTCCAGAACGAATGAAGACTGTTGATGATGAAATCCTATCCAACGCCCTTACGTTCGCCGATAAGGCTCGACAACAAAATAAGCCGTTTTTCCTGTGGCTCAACCCAACGCGCATGCATGTCTTTACTCATCTATCCGACAAATACGAAAACATGCGTACACCCGAGAATGGCTGGAGCATGGAGGAAGCTGGAATGGCGCAACTCGATGACATAGTCGGCGCGGTCATGAAATACCTGAAAGACAACGGCGTCGATAACAATACCATCGTCGTGTTTACCACCGACAACGGCGCGGAGAACTTTAGTTGGCCAGATGGCGGGCAGACTCCGTTTGCAGGCGGCAAGGGAACGGGGCTGGAAGGTGGTTTCCGTGCGCCTGCCATCGTGCGATGGCCGGGACACGTCCCTGCCGGGAAGGTGGAGAATGGCATCTTCTCCGGACTGGATTGGTTCCCGACATTCGTGGCGGCGGCTGGTGATCCGAAGATCATCGAGGAACTCAAAGCAGGCAAACAAATTGGAGATCGCACGTACAAAGTCCATCTTGATGGCTACGATCAAACGGACCTCCTTACGGGCAGCGGTCCGTCAAAACGTCGCGAAATCTTTTATTTCACAGAAGGCACTCTTGCCGCTGTGCGCGTTGACGACTTTAAGTATCGCTTCACCGATCAGCCGACAGGGTGGTTTGGAGCTACGGTCAAGGTCGATTGGCCGATTCTGACCAATCTGCGTCTGGACCCGCTCGAACGAACGAATTTCTACAATGGCAAAGACAATGGATCGGTATTTTTCGCCGATTGGTGGGGTAACGAGTTCTGGCGATTCGCGCTCGTTCAGAAGGAAGTTGGGAAGGAGGCACAAACTTTCTTGGACTATCCGCCGATGCAGAAAGGAGCAAGTTTCAACCTTCAGCAGGTGAAAGAGGAACTCGACAAGAAAATGGCGTCACAGGCCAGCCAGTAAAACGATCATTATCCGTTCTTACATGGCTGGCGACATGTCCACAATGACCCGCATCGTGTGTCGCTGCAACGGGCGGTTCGTGCGAATTGCCTCCCGGCGTCGCATGGGCCGCCCACTCTGTTCGGACTCGGCTAGAGTTTCGAGACAAAATTATCAATTGTTGTAACCAGCGATTACACCCTGGGCTCGCTCTCTAGGCTTCGCTCGTTTTCTCTCTCTCTCGCCTGGCGGGCACTTCGCAACGTCAAAATCGGGTTCTGAGCAGGGGGAGGGTCCATTTTGCCGTCTGTATATACCACCCCGCTAAACAGAGTGGGGGTTAGGAGATAGCGCCGCGAGAGTTGCACCCCATGGGCCGAGTTAGCCTACTCTCGCGATAGGCAGGGTGAGGAAAGCAACTGAAAATAAGATGTCCCTTAGCTACCTCCCAGACATCGAGATGGCTGAAAACATCTCGTCGTTCACAAACAGTAGAGTCGTGGGAATTATCAAGCAGCTACGTCAGTCTAAATCCCTACAGGGAGCACGCATGTATGAATGCTGACTGCACCAAGACCTTGGAGGCCATTACGGAAAACAAAGAAAAACAAAGATTGACAAGCACATGTTACCGGTTCATACTCTCGCCCACTGAGGGGCTCTTCACAGCCCTGACATCTTCCCTCCCAAGAGCGCTCCTCAGCGAAGCTCAGCTTCGGTCTGTCCTTTCCGTAACAGAGTGCGACGAGTGCTATCGTCGTTTGCTTTGGAATCATAGCTCCATGAGGAGCGACCAATCGTGAGTACATTTTGAGCCGCGCCGTAATAGTAGGTTAGCCCAGAGGATAGTACGGGAAGTGTGCAACGACTTTATGTCTTGTGCCGGTAGTCGCTGGCGTGTTGATTTCTGCGGCGAGAAAACAGGGCTCCAAGAAAAATCCGACGTGGTAGTGGAGGCAAAATGAGATACCAGAGTCTTGTTCCCTTTTTGTTGGCGGGCGTAGCGGCATTGCCATTGGTGGGACAAACGAACCAGACCAAGGCGGTGAAGCGCAGCAACCCGACTGAGGCTAAATCGCGCGCTCCGATGTCCGGAACGAGAACTGCAGCTCCGGGCATCTCCGAGTCAAGGAAATCTAGGTTAGTGAAGATGTACGCCAGGCAACCGATGCGCTTCGAAGCAAATGAGGGGCAAACCGATGCCAACGTCAAGTTCCTGGCGCGTGGCGCGGGCTACCGTTTGTTTTTAACCGCGGACGAGGCGATCATCGCAATGCGGAGGCCGCCGTCGGTTACGCCTTCTATCACGACAAGTGTCCATAGTCCCGCCTCAACCGCAATGCGCCTTAGATTTCTGGGCGCGAATGCCACTACGGCTGTGGTTGGCATAGAGAAGCTTCCGGGGCAGTCGAACTACTTTGTGGGCAACGATCCGAAACAGTGGCGGACACAGGTGCCCGCGTATGCCAAGGTGCGCTATGAAGGAATCTACCCCGGAATCGATCTGATCTATCACGGCAATCCATCGCAACTGGAATATGACTTAGTCGCGGCGCCGGGCGCTGACGTGAGCGTCATAACGATGGAAGCGACAGGGCTTCCCGCGAACGTGAAAAAGAACGAAATCGGGAATGAACTTCGAGCGCGGATAGACTCACGCGGTAATTTGATTCTGGATGTGGAGGACGGAAGGTTAGTGTTACACAAACCTGTCGCGTACCAAGCCACAGATCCCGGCGTGAGGGTGGGTAGAGCTTATGTCGATACGCGCTATGTAATCAAAGGAACAAATCAGGTGGGATTCGAAGTGGGCTCACACGACTCGCGAAAGGCACTGATAATCGACCCCATCTTGAGCTACTCGACCTACTTAGGCGGGAGTCAGGACGATCTGGGGAACGCGATCACCGTTGATACTTCGGGAAGCGCCTATGTGACTGGCGGCACAACGTCATCGAATTTTCCGGTGACTTCAGGCGTGGTCCAGACCACCTACGGAGGAGCAGATGGCGGATACCAGAGCGTGAATGGAGATATTTTTGTTACGAAACTGAGTCCGGACGGTTCCTCTCTTGTATGGTCCACATACATAGGCGGAAGTGGAGACGATAATGCCTACAGCATCGCGGTAGACGGAACCGGCGTCTATCTGACTGGTGGCACAAACTCCTCCGATTACCCAGTGACGCCTGGAGTCTACCGGCCGACCAGTGGTGTGGGCTTGACTGATGTATTGGTGACGAAGCTGGACCCGACGGGTTCGACTCTGCTCTACTCCACACATGTAGGTGTGGCCGTCGAGGGGATTAGGGGTTTTGGGATCGCGGTCGACGCTGCAGGAAACGCCTACGTTGCCGGAGGCGCTGGTCCAGGCTTTCCCACAACTGCTGGCGCATACCAGACCTCCTCCAGTGCATTCAGCAGTGCCTTTGCCATGAAACTGAGTCCGGATGGATCGGCGGCGGACTACTCGACTTTTTTGAGCGGAGGCAACTCGTCTGATGTGGATTACGCCGAAAGTATAGCGGTGGACAAAAACGGGAACGCGTACATAACAGGATATGCAGGATCGAGCACTTTTCCTGTGACCACTGGTGCCTTTCAGAGCAACAATGCCGGGTCGCACGATGCGTTCTTTACTCTCTTGAACTCCTCGGGGTCAGCGCTTCTTTATTCGACCTACCTCGGGGGTGCCGGAAATGACGAGGGTTTTCGAATCGCTGTGGACTCAGCTGGGATGGCGTATATCGCCGGCATGACGGCGTCGTCTAATTTCCCGACAAGCACCGGGGCTTTTCAGACGGCCTATGGGGGCGGAGCCAGTGACGCGTTCATCGCCAAGCTCGACCCCACAAAATCGGGATCAGCTTCGCTCGTATATGCCACGTATTTGGGCGGCAGCGGAGACGACAATCTTATAGCCTTTCCGTGGGGAATCCTGGCTGTGGACAGCTTGGGTCATGCCTATGTCACCGGGGGCACGACTTCGACGGATTTCCCGACAGTACATCCTGCGCAAGCTCATTCGGGCGGCGGATACGACGCCTACGTCGCGAAACTGAATACGACCGGTACTGCCCTACTTTATTCAACGTATTTAGGAGGTAGTGGAGACGACATTGGCCGTGGTATTGCGGTGGACAGCAACGGGAACGCCTACGTAACTGGGCAGACTTCGTCCAGCGACTTCTCTGTTACCGCCAATCCTTACCAGAAGGTTCTCGGAGGGGCGAGCGACGCCTTTGTTTCAAAGCTTGTTCCGATCGCGTTCGCCACGCCGACGAGCCTTACGTTCGCCAGCCAACCGGTTGGCACCACCAGCGCGGCGCAGACGTTTACGTTGACCAACGAGCAAATTACGTCGTTAAGCATAGCCTTTACGATGGCGGGCGATTTTGGCGAGACCGACACGTGTGGCTCGTCGCTAGGGCCTGACCTGAGCTGTACCATTAGTGTTATTTTCAAGCCAACGGGTGCCGGCAGCCGAACAGGCTCAGTGACTATTCCAGGTGCTCCACAAAGTGTAAGCATTGTGGGTACAGGAACGGACTTTTCCATCGCCGCCGCCAGCGGGGCCAACTGCCCCAGCGGTGGCAATTGCTCAACATCCGCAGCCATCAAAGCGGGGCAGACGGCAAGCTATAATCTGCAGGTCACACCGAAGAGTGGATTCAGCGGCACGGTTGCGCTTACTTGCGCTGGCGCTCCGATGTCGGCTACTTGCTCCGTGTCGCCAGCGTCCGTTGCGGTGAATGGGGCGACCGGATCGGCCTTTGTAGTGAGTCTCTCGAACACCTCAAGCGCCCAGGTCATCCCGTTTGTTCGCCCGCATGGATCTCCTGTAGAGTTCGGCGCACTGATGCTGCCCTACCTGTTGGCACCACTGCTGATCGCGAGGAGAAGGCTAGCGAGCAAGCGCCTAGGCCTGGCGACTGCGCCGGTCTGTCTATTGCTAGTGTTCACAGCGACATTGTTGATTATGACTGGATGTGGAGGAGGCTCTGCTCCCCCAACGAACACGACCCTGACGATTACGGGTACGTCCAGCGGCGTGAGCCGAACGCTACCTATAAACCTTACCGTCAATCACTGATAAGCATCATGTGGGCCGGGAGGACTGTAGCAATGATTTTGTAGCCTTAGATTGGAGGGCCATGGTTGAGCAGCGCACGTTGTTTGGCTTTTTGATGTTGGCCGCTATGCTTTTTCTCCTATCCGTCAATCCCCGTGTTTAGACCTCGTTCCTCGTTCTGCTTCCGGCACCCCTACGCCATCGAGTTTTCATGCCATCGAATTGCAGAAAACCGTCGGACATCTTGAAATCGCATCTAGCTTCGAGCTCAATGCAGGCCAAGCTGATCCTCGCGTAAGGTTTATCGTTCGAAGGCCGAGCTACGGTTTTTTCCTGACGAACCAGGAGGCTATCCTGCTCTTTGCCGCCCCGTCCCGACACGGACTCCTTCCGTCTACAAGGAGTGGCAATCAAGCCGAACTTCGTGAATCGAGCAAAGTATCGCATCACCCACCAAGGCAAACACCCCTTCAAGATTCGGCACGAGGATTGCGCCTTCAGTTGGTCGGTGCTAACAGCGCTCCCGAAGTGCAAGGACTCGAGGAACAACCAAGCAAGAGCAACTATTTGATCGGTGGAGACCCTACAAAATGGCACATCAATGTCCCACATTATGCCAGAGTGAAATACAACTCTGTATACCCTGGCATCGATTTAGCGTATTACCTCAATAAGACGGGAGTGGAATATGACTTCATAATCGCTCCGAATGCCAACCCTGCGGCCATCCGGATGAGCGTCCACGGTCTGAGAGTCGATCCGTTGCTGTATGTCGATGTAGGTGGTGATCTGATCGTGCAGGATAAGATGGGACGGGTACGGCTGCCGAAGCCTATCGTGTATCAGCCGGAGATGGTTCAGAATTCGCCCGCAAGACCTCGCGCTTATCTCAACGTTGGCTACATAGTGAAGGGCCAAGAAGTTACGTTCGACCTTCCTGCTTACGATCACACAAGACCGTTGATCATCGATCCGGCTATCACCTATGCAACGTTCCTGGGCGGCACAGGCTACGATCAAGGAAACGCGATCGCTGTCGATTCCTCCGACAACGTCTATGTCGCCGGTCAGACTGCATCGCTCGACTTCCCGACTGTCGCGGGAGGCTTGCAGACAACTTCGGCTGCGGTTGGCTGTGTGGACTTGTACGGCAACGAAGCATTCGTGAGCAAGCTCGATCCGAGCGGGTCGAAGCTCATCTACTCGACATACCTGGGGGGCGCCGGATGTGCTACGGCCACAGGGATTGCCGTTGACACGAACGGGAACGCCTACGTGACCGGTTCCGCTGGCCCAGATTTTCCTACGAGTTCCAATGCTTTTCAAAAGATGTTCGGTGGCGGGGGCAACACCAGCATGGGCGATGGCTTTGTGGCGAAATTGAATGCCACGGGAAGCCAGCTGATTTATTCGACATACATTGGTGGCGACAGCGGGGATATTGCCAATGCCATTGGGTTGGATGCAAACGGCAATGCTTACATCAATGGGCAAACATTTTCGAGCGACTTTCCAACAGTGCCGCCGGGAATGGCGTGCAGCGATTTGAGCGATTCTTCGGACTTCGTGACGAAAGTAAATACAGATGGTTCAGCGCTGCTGTATTCAAGGTGCCTAGGGAAACCTGAAATTGGGTTCGGTATTGCTGTCAACGCCGCTGGGAATGCGTATGTTACTGGGGAAGGAAGTGCGGGCTCGACAATCCCGATACGCTCAAACCCGATCTTTCGGGTCGGTATCGGTTAGGATGAACCTTGCTTCTTGCGCGGCCTTTCGCGTTCATTCCCTTTCGATTCGCGGAATTGTTGTAAAAGAATCTCTGCCTGAGTCATCAACTCTCGAGTCCTGCCAGCTAGTTCCTCACTCTCGCGAACGAGTGCTCGCGATCCACGCAGAACCTTTTCAAGCTGTTGTTGGAAATCCTCATCCATCGTTGAATTGTAAGCTGAATTGACGCGTAATTTGTTGAAACATCTCGTTTACACTTATTGATTTTCGGCCAGGGAGTTTGACGGGAGACTTACGTCTTATCAGCGAGGATTTGACCGCTTACCGACGAATACGTTTCCCTGAGATTTCGTAGTTCGTCTTCACTCAGTAAAACATCAGCCAAGCCACAGTCCAAACAGACAAGAAGCTTCGGGGATGCTAAGACGCTTTTTGCAAACTTTGCTCTCCCGAAAACGTGAATACTGATTTCGCTCGTAAACGCCTTCACGTTTTCCGATTGGCACGAAGTGCAAGCCATAACAATCTCCATCGTTCATGTTAGCGCCGTGAGAGAAAGCTAGCAGTGACTGAAATTACAAATCGAGGTGAAACCACTTCTAAGTAGTTCGCGACAAGTCGCCTGCTCTTGATGGCCTGACAG
>Ga0126379_10000682_pt1 | contig 19102 bp, 19 predicted proteins | sample PanSoiMetPlot_24_FD_92640 | JGI IMG/M metagenome (GOLD analysis project Ga0126379, IMG submission 92640) | Tropical forest soil microbial communities from Panama - MetaG Plot_24 | ecosystem: Environmental > Terrestrial > Soil > Tropical forest > Bulk soil | place: Panama | collected 2016-02-17
ACCTGCCATTAATTGGGAACGAACTCGGAGTGCGATACATCCTTTCCGGGCGGATTCACCGCTCGAATAACCGGATCCGAATTTCAGCGGAACTGGCGGATGCACAGACGCTTGGGGTTTTGTGGACGGACCGGGTGAGCGGTGATGTGGCGGAGCTGTTCGCGGTACAGGATCGCTTGACCGAACGCGTTATCCAGACTATCGCGCCCAATATTTACGGTGCGGAAGTGCGGCGGGTCGTACGTCAGCGCACCGAAAACTTCGACGCATACGATTATATGTTGCGCGGCCTCGATTTGATTTATCGCCTTACATCAGAGGAATTTAATCAAGCGCAAGTCATGTTTCAAAAATCCATAGAACTGGACGACAGCTATGCGACGCCTTACGCGCTCACCGCTCTATGGCACAGTATTCGGGTGAACCAGGGCTGGTCCTCCGATCGGCAGGAAGATTTCGCTGCAGTCGACCGGTTCGCCGCGGCTGCACTGGAACGCGATCAGCTCAATGTATGGGCGCTTTCGCTCTCCGGCCACCTCCGCGCGCTTTTGTTCCGGGATTTTGAAGGCGCCATCTCCTTGTTCGATCGGGCAATTTACGCGAGCCCTAATTCGGCATTTGCATGGGCCCGCAGCAGCCCGACATTCTGTTACCTCGGGGATGGAGCCGAAGCGCAGCGCCGCGCGGAGGAGGCGATACGCCTTTCGCCTTTCGATCCGCAAATCTTCTTCACCCATACCGCGCTCGGACACGCCGCCTACACTCAGGGAAACTACGAAAACGCGGTGGTGTGGGGGCGTCAGGCATACGCCGAAAACCCGAGATATACCGCGAACATCAGACTTTTCATCGCAAGCCTTGCCGCCGCCGGCACAGTCGATGAAGCGCGTCAAATCGGCGAAGCCTTGCTCCGGTTGGAGCCGGGCTTTCGCGTGCGGAAGTTTTGCGACAGCTATGCCTATCGCGATCCTGAGCGGCGAGCGACCTTAGCACGACATCTGTTGCTCGCTGGCCTTCCGGAATAGCCGGTTCGGGCGCAGGAATAACTCGGAAGACCGCGGCGACCGAACACGCATCTCCGACTGCTGAACAGCGGCCGAGTCACTCGGTTAAAGAATTCTTTACCCTGTGTGAAGCGCTTCACACTTGTGGGCACCCGAAGAGCTTTAGCAAGACGGCATGCGGAGATGTGCCGCAAACTGCGACAGGGAGAAGTGCCATGACTAGCCTTCACGCTTTGGATCAGAGGCTTTTGGATCAAAGACTTACAGGCGGAATATCCCCCGTTCTCTCGGTCCGAGCCCGATATAACACGTCAATTATGGCGAGGTTTATGGACACATCCGACCCCGATAACCTGACGTTCGTATCACGAGATGTAAAAGGCCGGCCAATTAAAAATGGTCAATATTGGGATGCGGATTTGCAATCATACATGTACCTTCAAGATTTCCTTAGCAAATCGCCTAACTGGAAAGACATAGTCAACAATATCGATAAGGGCCTGCTTCCGCAATATATGGACAAGGAACAGCTTAACACCCAGATCCGTAAAATCCTCGATCTGGCGCCCGAGCGTGAAGAGCGCTTCATGGAAATCATCGATCAGGACGATGCTGACGGTGCGGCAAGCTATTGGCTGGGCATGCTGAAAATCAGCCCGGCGCGTCATCCGTCGATCTACTTGATGGTGCGGGTCGGACGCCGTATCGGCGAACATGTCGTCATGTGTCTTAAGGGATACTTCGGCAGCCCGCGTCCCTCGCAGCTCTGCCCGGCCATCATGCCAATGATCGATCCGCCGGCCACTCCGAGCTTTCCTGCTGGCCACGCTGTGCAAGCTTATTTGATTTCCTATCTGCTGGCCTACAGCCTACCAAGGATCCCACAGCAGGATCTCCGAAACGAAAAGGGGCCTTTGTTCGATCTGGCCTTCAGAGTTTCCGAGAATCGTGTGGTCGCAGGCTTACATTACCCAACCGACATTGCGGTGGGACGAGAGGTCGGACTCAGGTGTTTTATGCAACTGCTGGATGTACCTTCGGTGTGGGGAGACAAGAACAGCCCAAGTGGAGAATACAGAGATGCCGTAGATCATACATTGACTGAGGACGGCAGTCTCGAAAAGAAGAGTTTGCGGGCAAGAGTGCAGGAAGAGTTTCCACAGTACGCCTGACCGGAGCTAGCGGAGGCCCTACGGTAGCTTAAAGCCGCCGTAGGGTTCAGGACAGTACGTTTCCATCATCTTTGTCGGGAGTACCAACATGCGCTCCTTGAAAAGCAGGGCTTTACCGGCCTCACGCACCGCTACCAATCCGTCGTATCGTCGGCAATGGGCATTGGACAAAATTGAGCTCGAAGAGGCGTGGAACCTCATCGCTGCGGCAAAGCGCGGAGAATTGGTCCGTGAAGAGCCCATCACAGTGGCAATCGTCGATTGGGGTGTGAAACCCGACCATCAAGTCTTCGTAAGAAACCGGCAAACGGTGTTTGGCCATCGCGTCATCCCTCCGGAAGGGAGCAACTTTGACGATGACGACGGGCACGGAACGATGCTCGCCGGAACCGTCAGCGCGATCACCAACTTCGATGGCGGCGGTCGCGCGACCGTCTCATTGGCGCGACTGATGGCAGTAAAATTCATTGATGTCCGCACAGCACCGATGTCAGACAATGCGGCAAAGGCGATAACATTTGCCGTCGATCACGGGGCTCAGATCATAAACGCGAGTTGGAATGTCGGACTAAACAACCCCGAGCTCCGAAAGGCGATAGAGTACGCCGGTACGAAGGGCGTTCTCGTGGTTGTCGCTGCCGGCAATAATGGCGGCAACAACAGACACTATCTGACTTTCCCCGCTAGTTATAATCTTGAGAATATGATTTCAGTAATGGCGACAGATGAAGATGATTACAAAGCCGATTTTTCTAACTACGGTGAAAACGTCCATATTGCAGCACCCGGTGTCAACATCGTCAGCACATCAGCATATCTTTGCCCGCTTTCGGTCCCGCCCTCTCAATCCCGCAATTTGGGGTATCGCACCTACAGTGGTACATCCCCTGCTGCGGCGCACGTGTCCGGGGCAGCAGCGCTGTTACTGTCAATCAACCGTAGTTGGACACCAGCAGAAATACGGGAGCACCTGGTAAGTTCCGCGGATTATGTCCCCAGTCTCGAGCGGTTTGGTATCGGCCGTTTAAACCTCCGTTGCGCGGTGGAAAGGGCCATGCGCCGTGATCGGGTTACGGACAAACATCTGTTGATCCGACGTACATCTTACGATGTCAAGTGGAGTGCAGGCCCAAAATACCGCATGATAGAGTTGGCTTCTCGCTCTAAGGTGAACTTGATTAGCCGAAATCCAGGATGAGCACATTAAACTTCCTGAGGGCATCTTCTTTTGGGCGACCTGCCCATGATCTTTTTTGTACCGGGGCACGCCGCGAGGCACCGCAATTCGTTACTTCAGATTGCGGTCCCACATCGCGAAGATTTTGGTCCAGGTCTCCTCGGCGGCGAGGGCGTCGTAGACGGCACGTTCGGGGAAACAGAAGCCGTGTTCGGTGCCCGGGAACACTTTGAGCTCGTATTTGGCGTCGGCGCGGTCGAGCATCTCTTTCAGCTGGCCGGGGATGTGGGCGGGGACCGCGTGATCGGTCTCGGCGAAGGCTTAGTGGAGCTCGCCCTTGATCCTGTCGAGGAGGAGACCATGCTTGGCGATCCGTCGAACCATGTTGCGCAGTCCTCGCGGATCCCCGGCGCATCCATGTAGAAGATGATGCCCTGGAATTGCCCCGGTCCCTCGGGTCTCGCCGCAAAGGTCGGCATGTTGCCGTGCTTGGTCGTGACGATGACATGCTGCTCGATCATCGCTCTTCCCCTCCAAACTCGCGCAAGCTGATCTGTGGGAGGGTTGCGAAAGAGCCGAGCCCTTGTCACGCGATTTGCGCGCGCGGCGAGCCTCATCGGCGAGCCGTCGCGGCGCTCTGCAACCGCGTGTCGAGAGCTACGAGCTCGCCCGACAGGAGCTGCGCCACCCATAAATAGGCGGCATCATAACTGGTCAGGCCGAACGTTTCGGCGAGCCGAACGGTATCCGCGTGATCTACCTCGACGATCTCGATCGACCTGCGGCCGAACATGGCCAATGCCGCCAACAGCTCGTCGTGCTGTTCCGGATTGCGGCGCAGCTTCTTCAGGCATGCGCCGGCGATTTCAAAGCCGAGTAGCGCCGCGGCAGCAAGGCTGGCCCTTTGCGGTCGGGCTGCGATCGCGTCTGCCTCCGGTTCGCCGAACAGCAATGCAACCAAGGCCGAGGCGTCGACAATTTTAACGGCCATCCCGATCGGCTCGGACGATCGCAGCAGCCTCGGCACGAGTCCGCAGACCAAGCCGCTTCACTTCCGCCAGCACATCGATGGGCGTCAGCCGATGGGGTGTGGACACCGCCTCCTCGATGATTGCCATCAGCTCCCCTTGCAAGGAGCGGTGATGCTTTGCCGCGCGCTCCTTCAATCGGGCCACGATGTCGTCGGGGGCGTTTTTGATGGAAAGATTGACGGGGATCCGAATCAGCTCCAATTTGGAGCAAAATGGCGCCGACGATAGTGAACGAACCCAGACAGGCTTGGGAATGCAATATTACCGGCGCTGTTGACGGAGTGATGACGTCTAAGTGTCTTTGCCGATGACACGAGCATTCATCTACACGGCGCTGTTCCTTTTCGCGGCCATGGTTCCAGCGAGGGCCCAGACCACGGCAAACCCTTACAGCGTGACAAACCGCGGTGCCGTCACGCTCGGCAACAACACGAACGCTTCGACCGCGACCACGACCGGGGCGAACACAACCCCGGCAACGGCGGCGCAATCGACATCGTCCACCACGACAGGCACCACAACCGCGGGGTCGGCACCCGGCACCGCCGGGACAGGGGCGGCATCAAGCGGGGGAACCGCCAGCGCCTCGTCGAGGGCCCCAAGCGGGGCCTTTTCGACCGGCTCGGCGGGCTCGCCGGGGAGCGCGACCGGCACGGCGTCGAGCAACGTCCCGACATGGATGTTGTGCCCGCCGGCGGGCGCTTCAGGGAACGAGCCGTTCCTCACCGGAACCAATCTCTCCTGCGCCCCTTGAAGAAGGTCAGCAATCCTTCAGCGCGACGAGGCTGATCCGGTTGCGGCGAACCGTTAGCGCCAGCTCACCGTGCTTCAGCGCAAGCGCGTCCTTGCCGAAGATCTCGCGGCGCCAGCCGGAGAGCGCCGGCACCGCGGCGTCGTCGTCGGCCGCGATCGCCTCGAGATCCTCGGCGCTCGCCAGCAACTTTTGCGCGACCTGATGCTCTTCGCAGCGTTGCTTCAACAAGACCCGCAACAGCTCGATCAGCGGACCGGCGCCGGGCGGCGGTTCGCCTTTCGACGATGTCGGCGGTTCCAGCGAGCCCGCTTCGGCAAGTCCGCGCCGTACCGCTTCGAGGATCTCGCCGCCGAGCTTGCCTTCGGCGATCCCCCTGCCGAGGCTGCGGGTTCTGGCGAGTGCCTCGATCGTTTTCGGAATATGGGCGGCGATCTCGAGCACCGCTTCGTCGCGCATGATCCGCGCCCGCGGCAAATTGCGTTGGCGAGCCGCGGTCTCCCGCCAGGCCGCTAGCTCGCGCAAGACGCCAAAAAATCGCGGCTCGACCCGGCCGCGCAGCCGGAAGCGACGCCATGCCTCAGCCGGGTCGCCGCGGTACGTCTCCGGGTTGGACAGCTCGGCCATCTCCTCGGCAAACCAGCCGGCGCGTCCGTTTGAGGCAAGCTGTTGCTGGAGCTTCTCGTAGACCGTTCGCAGATGGACGACATCGGCCAAGGCATAACGGATTTGCCGCTCGGTCAGCGGGCGGCGCGACCAGTCGGTGAAGCGCGAGGATTTGTCGAGCGATGCTCGCGCGAGCCGGCTGACCAGCGTCTCGTAGCTTGCCGCATCGCCGAAGCCGCAGACCATCGCCGCGATTTGAGTATCGAAGATCGGCGCGGGAACAGCGCCGGAAAGGTTGAAGAAAATCTCGATGTCTTGGCGCGCCGCGTGGAACACCTTAAGGGTGCTCCGATCGGCCATCAGAGCGAGGAGCGGCACCAGATCGATCGCCGGAGCGAGCGCGTCGATCGCCGCCGCTTCCTCGGGGCCGGCGACCTGTACAAGGCATAGTATCGGCCAATAGGTCCGTTCGCGCATGAATTCGGTGTCGACGGCAACAAAGCCGGCACCTCTCTGCCGCGCGCAAAATTCCCGCAACGCCCCCGTATCGGTGATGACTGTCATGATTGCGGCTATACATCGAAAATCAGGAGGCGGAAACCACCGGAGTCCGTTGTGGTGACCTCTCTGTTCCGGACACCACTGCTGGATCGACGCCGCCGGTGACGCTATCTAAGCGTGCGAGCCCGAATGATCGGGCGTTTTTGCGGGCGCTTTCGTCCCATTTCAGTGAAAGTCGCGTGTTCGCGGCGCGTGGAGGCTCGATCTGTCCGCACCGGCGGTTTATGGATCGGGCAAGAGCTGTGTTATGCCCCTTGGAGCGGATTTGACTTGAATGCATGCCTACCGGACTCACACTTGCGGAGCATTGCGTCTGGCCGATGCGGGCGAGACAGCCCGGTTATCGGGATGGGTACATCGCAAACGCGACCACGGACAACTCCTGTTCATCGATTTGCGCGATCACTACGGCATTACTCAATGTGTGATCGATATTTCTTCGCCGCTGTTCATGACGGCGGATGCACTGCGGGTAGAAAGCGTGGTTACAATGACCGGCCGGGTCACCGCCCGCTCGCCCGACACCGTCAATCCGAAGCTCGATACTGGTGAGGTCGAACTGGTCATCGCCGAGATCGCTACGCTGTCGGAGGCGGAGGTGCTGCCTTTTCCGGTCAATAGCGACGCAGAGACGCCCGAAGACATGCGGCTGGCGTACCGGTTTCTCGATCTGCGGCGCGAGCGCATGCACGCCAACATCATGCTGCGCGCGCAGATAATCGCCTCGATCCGGCGGCGCATGGTGGAGCAAGGTTTCACCGAGTTCCAGACGCCGATCCTGACCGCCGACTCGCCGGAGGGGGCCCGGCCCTACTACGTGCCGAGCCGGCTCCATCCCGGCGAGTTCTACGCCTTGCCGCAGGCGCCCCAGCAGTTCAAGCAGCTGCTGATGGTCGCCGGGTTCGACCGCTATTTCCAGATTGCGCCGTGCTTCCGCGACGAGGCGAGCCGAGCCGACCGCGCACCGGGCGAGTTTTACCAGCTCGATTTCGAAATGTCGTTCGTCACCCAGGACGATGTCTTCGCCGCGATCGAGCCGATCTTGCACGGCGTGTTCGAGGAATTCGGCAATGGCCACGATGTGACCCCCGCGCCGTTTCCTCGTATCGCCTACTCTGACGCTATGCGGCAATATGGCACCGACAAACCCGACCTGCGCAATCCGATCAAAATGCGCGACGTCTCCGCGCATTTCCGCGGTTCGGGCTTTAAGGTCTTCGCCGATCTGCTGGCGGCAGACGCCAGCGCGCGGACCTGGGCGTTACCGGCACCCAAAGGCGGCAGCCGTGCATTTTGCGATCGGCTGAACGCTTGGGCGCAATCCGAAGGCCAGCCTGGCCTTGCCTACATCTTTTTTCGCGATGGGGAAGGGGCGGGTCCGGTCGCGCGCGGTTTGGGCGAGCAGCGCACTGCGGTAATTCGGAAGGAATTGGATCTCGGGGACGGCGACGCGGTTTTCTTTGTCTGCGGCGTGCCAGGCAATTTTGCGCAATTTGCCAGCGCGGCACGAGTGAAACTCGGGGAAGAGCTCGACCTCGTCGAGGGGGATGCATTCCGTTTTTGCTGGATCACCGATTTCCCGATGTACGAGTTGAACGAGGAAACAGGCAAGATCGACTTCAGCCACAACCCGTTCTCGATGCCGCAAGGTGGGCTGGAGGCGCTCGAAAACGAGGATCCGCTGTCGATCCTGGCGCACCAATACGACATTGTCTGCAACGGCGTCGAGCTCGCCTCGGGCGCCATTCGAAATCACCGGCCCGATATCATGTACAAGGTGTTCGAAATCGCCGGCTATTCGGCGACCGAAGTCGAGACCCGCTTCCGCGCCGTGCTGAACGCTTTCCGTTACGGCACACCGCCGCATGGGGGGCTGGCGCCGGGCATCGACCGCATCGTTAGATTGCTCGCCGATACCCCCAACATCCGCGAGGTCATCCTCTTCCCGATGAACCAGCAGGCGCGCGACCTAATGATGGGCGCCCCGGCACCGGTCCCCGCGGAGCGACTGAGAGAACTCCACATCCGGCTCGATCTGCCGCCTGCGAGAACCACAAAAACCTAAGACCGCACATGCGACACCAGTTACCATTCTCGGCGAATTTCGATCGAAGGCAGACTAGAGTTGCGCGCCCCGGGGCTTGCCGGAGCAAAATCGGCATATAATTTGCCGGTGGTGATACCGCCGGCAGCATCGACCCAGGAGTTATCCCTGATGGATGTGTGGAGATTGGAGCCCTTTGTCTTGGCGGCTGCGGTCGTTGCCGTGACGGCGTGGACGCCATGCGCGAAGGGGGCCGAGATCGCCCCGCATCGGGCGCTTTATGAGATGAGCTTGGGGAGCGCGCGCAACGATTCGGGCGTGGTCGATGCGCGCGGAACGATGGATTACGAATGGGGCGAGACCTGCGACGGCTGGACCATAGAGCAGCGCTATCGCCTGAAGATGCGCTACGCGGAAAGCGCGGATGTCGACATCATGTCGAGCTTCGTGACGTGGGAAGCGAAGGACGGGACGCGCTATCGCTTCAACCAGAAGCAAACGCGAAACGGCGAGCTCGATCAGGATATCCGCGGCGAAGCGCGGCTCGACGGTGCGGGAAAAGGCGGAGTTGCGGAATTCACAAAACCGAAGCCCCAGACCCTGAAGCTCGAGCCGGGCGTGCTGTTTCCCAGCGCGCACACAATCACGCTGATCGATGCGGCCCGAGAGGGACAGAATTTTCTTTCGCGGCTGGTATTCGACGGGGCCACGGACGAGAATGCCGTACAAGTCTCGGCTGCGATCGGGGTCAAAGTCACCGCCAATCCGGCGTCTGCGGTTCGCAGCTCTCTGCTGGAGCGGCCCGGCTGGCGCATGCGGCTCGCGTTTTTTCCGGCCGATGCAAACGCCGAGAAACCGGATTACGAGCTCGGCATGCGCCTGCTCGACAACGGCGTCTCGCAGGACATGGTAATCGATTACGGCGACTACTCGATCCGCGCCAAACTCGACGATATCGAGCCGCTGCCGAAACCGAACTGTTAATCGGGGCGCGGCAGGCTGCGGCCGAATTGTAGGGAGCTCTCACCGAGCCTGCCGCGGATTTGGTCGATCGCCTGTTCGAGCCGCCGTGGCTCGTCGAAGAGGTTCGGCGGGTCGGCGGCGTGGCTGTCGACGAGCGCATCAGCGCCCACCCCGATCAATCGAAAACCGGGTGACGCCGTCGGTTTCCGCGGCGAACAGGCGGCCGTAAGATATAGGGTGTCGGCCAGCTGCGTTGCGTCGGCTACGCGACGCGAGCGTGTTCGCATGCGAAAATCTGCGGTTTTGAGCTTCAATGTAATCGCGCGGGCGGCGACGGAGGATTGCTTCAGGCGCTCGGACACCTTCTCGCAGAGCGGCCACAAAATGCGCCCCAACACCCGGCGTCAGCTTCATTGTGCGCCAAAGTCGTTTCCGCCGAGATGCTCCGTGCCGGGGAATGCGCCACGACGGTGCGGTCGTCCTCACCGCGCGCGAGGCGCGCGATCCGCGCGCCGATCCGCCCGTAACGGGAGGCGAGTTCAACCTGTCCGAGCTCGGACAACTGTCGGATCAACGTGATGCCGTCACGAGCGAGACGCTGCTGCATCGCGGCGCCGATTCCCCACAGCAGCGAAACGGGTTTGTTGGCGAGGAAAGCCGTGGCCTCGCTGCGGCTGAGGACCGCAAAGCCGCGCGGTTTGTCCAGATCGGAGGCGAGTTTGGCGAGAAATTTGTTGTCGCTCAATCCGATGGACACAGTGATGCCGAGCGCGGTTTCCACGCGCTTGGCGAGCCCGGCCAGCAGCTGCGCAGGACACGCACCGTGAAGTCTTTCGGTGCCGCTGAGGTCGAGAAACGCCTCATCGATCGACAACGGCTCGACCAGCGGCGTCAGCCGCCGCATCTCAGCGCGGACCTCTCGCCCGACTTCCTGATACTTGGCCATACTCGGACGTATCACGACGGCATCGGGGCACGCTGCAAGCGCTTTGAACATCGGCATCGCCGAGCGCACGCCATAGAGCCGCGCCACATAGCAGCAGGCGAGAACGACGCCGCGGGCGCCGCCGCCGATGATCACCGGGCGATCGGCCAGCTCGGGCCTGCCCCGTTCTCGACCGTCGCATAAAAGGCGTCGCAATCGACATGCGCGACGGATAGGGCGGCAAGTTCCCGATGCGCGACGAGCCGCGGTGATCCACAGGCCTCGCAACGTTGGGCCGGAGCGGCCGCAAGCGCGCTGCAGTCGCGGCACAGCGTCGTCACGGCACCTCCTCCGTCTGCCATAGCCAAGCCGCGCCCCGCACGCCGCTGGAATCGCCGTGGACCGGCGGCAGCAGCCGTGTGACCGTGCGATCCGAAAAGATGTACTGCCTCCATAGGCGCGGAACTTCCTCATAAAGCGAAGAAATTCCGGACAGACCCCCTCCAAGAATGATGGCGTCCGGGTCGATCAGATTGATGACTGAGGCCAATCCGCGGGCGAGACGGTGTATATAGCGCGTCATACTCGTGCGGCACTCCGGGTCTCCGCTTGCGGCGTGCCGGGCGATCTCCGGTGCTTCCAAGCTCGTCCCCCAGTGCCGATAGTGATCGGCGGCGAGCCCGGGGCCCGAAAGAAAGCTCTCGATGCATCCGGACCGGCCGCAATAGCATGCCGCCCCGGTATCTCGTCCGGGCTTGGCCAGGGCAGCGGATTGTGACCCCATTCTCCTGCAATCGCATTGGCGCCGACAAGGATACGCCTGCCGATGGCGATGCCGCCACCGACGCCGGTGCCGAGAATGACGCCGAACACCGTCTCCATCCCGGCGCCCGCGCCGTCGGTGGCCTCCGACAAGGCAAAACAATTGGCATCGTTTGCGAGGCGCGTCGGCCGCCCGAGAGCCGCCTCGATATCGCGCTGCAGGGGGCGCCCGATAAGCCAAGTAGAGTTGGCGTTTTTTACGAGGCCGGTGGCGGGGGAGATAGCCCCCGGAATGCCGATGCCAACGGAAGCTTTCGCGCCAATCTCTTGCTCGATGCCTCTCGTCAGAGCAATGATCGCTTCGATCGTCGCAGGGTAGTCTTGCACCGGTGTCGCAATTCGCCGGCGGACCTGTACCGAGCCCGAGACATCGATGGCGGCACCCTCAATTTTAGTGCCGCCGAGATCGATGCCGATACGGAAACGCGCTGGCATTGGCGTGATTTTCAATCGATGGGCCCAGTTACGTATAATTAAGTTTGTTCCCATATACCGCACCAGCGCAGCCGTTTGTGGGAAACGGCGGTCGCTGTACAGCGACCGGCCGTTTCGCTCGGGTCCGGCAGCTTTTCAAGGCGGCGGAGCATGACGATCGAAGTCCCAAAACCGGAGGTGAACAACGATCTCCCCAAGCCAAAGAAGGTGTTGATCGTCGAGGACAACGACCTCAACATGAAGCTTTTCAACGATCTCCTGGTGGCGCATGGCTACGGTACGCTCCAGACCAAGGATGGTGTCGAGGCCCTGGCCCTCGCACGCCAGCACCGCCCCGACCTGATCCTGATGGATATTCAGCTTCCCGAAGTATCCGGTCTGCAAGTCACCCAATGGATCAAGGAAGACGACGATCTGCGTATAATTCCGATCATCGCGGTAACGGCGTTCGCCATGAAAGGCGATGAGGAAAAGATCCGTGACGGCGGCTGCGAGGCTTATATTGCTAAGCCGATCTCGGTAGCAAGTTTTATGAGAACCGTCGAGCGCTTCCTCGCCTGAAGCGATAATTCGTGCTTCACCCCAGCTGTGAGCCGCTCATGTCTGGCCGCGTTTTAGTCGTCGATGATGTCGAGGCAAATGTCAAACTGCTCGAGGCCAAGCTATCGAGCGAATACTTTGACGTTCTGTCGGCCTTTAACGGGCCCACCGCTCGCGAGATCGCTGATAAGGAGCTGCCCGACGTTATCCTCCTCGATGTCATGATACCGGAAATGGACAGTTTCGAGGTTTGCAGGCAGTTAAAGGCCAACCCGCGGACCGCCGATATTCCCGTTGTCATGGTCACGGCATTATCCGAGGTCTCCGACCGAGTTCGCGGTCTCGAGTGCGGTGCCGACGATTTCCTCACAAAACCGGTCAATGACGTTGCGCTGTTCGCGCGCGTGCGCTCGCTCGTGCGGCTAAAGCGGATGATGGAGGAGTTGCGCGTCCGCGAAGCGATTTGCGGCCGGTTTGGTGATCGCGAGGTTCCTGTCGGCAACGACGTCGGCCCTGCCCACATCCTGATAGTCGATGACGATGAATTTGCCGCCGCCCGAATAAGCGAGACCCTGGCGCCGATGGTCAAATCACTGGCGCGAGCGTCGAGCTGCGCGCAGGCGCAGATGCTGTTGACCGCCGACACCGAGCTCGTGATCGCGAGCCTGTCGATACCGGGCAAAGACGCGTTGCGGCTCGTCACCCATTGTCGCGCCCACGAAGCCTTCCGTCAGCTTCCGATCTTGCTGATCTCGGAAGAGAGGGATTTATCTCTCCCCGCCAAGGGCCTCGATCTCGGGGCGAACGACTATCTGATACGCCCGATAGATCGAAACGAGTTACTGGCGCGGACGGGTACCCAGATTCGCCGCAAGCGGTTGCAAGACAGATTGCAGGAGAGTTATCGGCGCAGCCTCGCCCTCGCATTGACTGATGAGCTGACTGGCCTTTACAACCGACGATATTTATTTGCGCATCTCGACGAACTCATGGAGCGCGTCCATCGCGATGGCATCGGCGTCGCCGTGTTGCTGTTCGATATCGATCATTTCAAGCAGGTCAACGATACGCGCGGGCACGCTGCGGGCGATGATGTGTTGCGGGAGCTTGCCGCCCGCACAGTGAACAGTGTGCGCAGCGTCGATCTCGTCGCCCGACTAGGAGGCGAGGAGTTTGTTGTCGTCGTGCCGGAAACCGACATCCTCATCGCCAGCGCAGTGGCCGAGCGCCTGCGTGCGGCGGTCGCACGCGAGCCGTTCACTTTGGGAGATGGCACGAAGCAGGCCGTTACGATCAGCATCGGCGTCGCCGCCACGACCGAGCGGGACGATAATCGCGACGAAATGCTGAAGCGCGCCGATGACGCGCTCTATGCCGCAAAGAGCCGCGGACGAAATTGCGTGATCGTACGCTCGGCTAAGATGCCACTCACTGCGGCGGCGTCCCCGTTAAACGACGCTGGTGCCGTGCTAATACCGTGAGTTCGGCAAACGAAGCTGCCGATCGCGAGTTCACCCGTCCTATTTAATCTTCGCCTCTTTGAATATGACGTGCTTGCGGGCGACCGGATCGAATTTCTTTAGCTCGAGCTTGTCTGTTTTAGCGCGCGGATTCTTTTTCGTCACATAGTAAAATCCGGTATCGGCGCTGCTGACCAATTTGATGAGAACAGTATTTGTTTTGGCCATCGATGGGTACTTTCACGTTTTGAGCTAGCGTGGGCTTGAAGATAGCGATCCCCTGGCTCCTGTCAAGGCAGGCTCGACGGGCGGCGTCGCGGCCGAGATTGGGGCGGAGGCCAAGTTTGGGCTCCCGCCCAGCGCGTGCACTGCTTCACTGTAGAGTACCGGGTCCGAGAGAAGGCGTTTCGCCACTTTGACATCGATCTCATGCTCGCCCTGCCGCGCCGGGCATGAGCGGCGCAGTTCGGACCAGCCGCCTTCGTCGAGCGAAGCACGTTGATGATCCACAAGTGCTGAGACCGCCGAGGATGTAGTACCGCGTCGCAGCGCAATCTGCACAGAGTTGTTATCGTCCGCCAGATCGCTTGTGCACAGGGTCGGAACGACACCGTGTTCGTGCAAGAAATACCCCGATGGCGCGACGAGCTGGGCCCAGGTCAGTGTCAACTCGCCATCATTCGGTAGGCGCAAAACGGTTTGTACCGTGCCCTTTCCATAGGAGGTGCTGCCGACGACGACCGCACGCCCGGTGTCCTGCAGCGCCGCCGCGACGATTTCGGACGATGAGGCGGATCCGCCATTGATCAGAACGACGACCGGTATTTGTGGCGCTACACTGTCGCCGGAAGCCTCGAAATACTGACGGCTGGCAGGATGGCGGCCGACCGTCGACACAATCGGCCCTTTGGCGATGAACACGTCCGAGAGGCTGACTGCCTGATCGAGAAGCCCGCCCGGGTTGCTGCGCAGGTCGAGAATTATGCCGCGAAGCTGTGAACCCATGTCGCGTTTTACGGCGCGGAGCGCTTCGACGATCTGCTGTGTCGTATTCTGATTGAAGCTCGCCACGTGGAAGGTGGCGATGCCACCATCCCGCGACACGGTGACGGTGGGGAGGATCACCAACTCGCGCAGCAGCCGGTAAGTACGGTTTCGGCCGACGCCGGGCCGGTAGACGGTTACTTCGACCGGGCTCAGGATTGGGCCGCGGAGGGCGTGCACCACATCGTTTTGCGATCGCCCAGCCGTCGGGACCTTATCGATTGCAATGAGCCGATCGTCAGGCTTGATCCCTGCAAGGTCAGCCGGGCCACGCGGCGTGACTGCGGTAATCTCGAACCCCTCGTTCAATACATCGAGAGTCACCCCGATCCCGCCGAACCCGTCCCGGATCGCACGCTGATCGCGAGCTACGTCAGGCGCGGAATAACGCGAAAAGCGATCGAGCGTCGCAACGATCCCGTCGAAGAGAGCCTTGTCGATCTGATCCTCCGGTAGGGCGGCGACCGCGGGGGAGACCGCCCTTGCTTCTGCAATCAGGCGCCCCATCACTGTGCCCCAGTCATGAGGATCGTCATGGGACGGCTCCGAAAAACCCATTACCTCTCGCCCGCCGTAGGAGAGCAAAATTTGCGCCTTGTCCGGCTCTGGGCTTTCCGTAACGGAGAATTTGTCATCCAGCCGCGAGAACCGCGATGCACCGGCGAGGACAAGCTTTCGGCTGGATACAGGAGTGATGTAGAGATCCGAAATCTCGTCGAGACCGCGTGCAAACAGTCGCGCGGTCGGATCATTGGGCAGGGCTTGGCGCTCGGCGCAAGCCGCCAATACGATGAGGAGGACAAGACTACTCGCCCGCACGAGCACTGCGGCCGGACGCAATGACACGGTATCACCCCCCAAGAGGAACTTCGATCTCCCCCGCAACAACGTGCTCTCCGTTATCCGGCAGCTTCGGCGAAAATCTCCCTCGTTGGTATGACTACAGTAAAACCCGGCGCTCCGCAATCAACGGCGCCGTCCGCGCCGGCCGTGAGAAGCCACTGGTTGTTTTGCGGCCTTGCCGCGCAGTGACCGGCTGGGAGAGTCGAGCCTAGTTCCATGCTCTTCGATGCGGAATACCAGCCGGCCGCCAATCCCGTCTGCCTCGACGAGCCGCGCCAACACCTCATCCCCGAGCCTGTAGACACGAGCGGAAGTTCGCCCCGTCAATTGATGGTTCCACTGGTCTCGGATGTAATAATCGCCGGGCAAGGTCGAGATCGGAACGAGACCGTCGGCGCCGTTCTCCTTCAAGGTTACGAATAGGCCGAAATCGGCGACACCGCTGATGCGGGCCTCGAAGAGGCTGCCGACCGAGCGCGCGAGAAGCGTGGCACGGTACCGCTCGATCGCCGCTCGCTCGGCCGCAGCGGCGCGCCGCTCGGTCGCCGATATGTGTTCACCGATCGCCGCCAGCCGGTCGCGGTCGCAGGCCTGAAGTGTCCCGTCGGATCCCAAATCGCGCTCTATGGTCTTTGCTCCGGCGATCAATGCGCGATGGACGAGGAGATCGGCGTAGCGGCGGATCGGCGACGTGAAATGGGCGTAACGGCGCAATGCCAGACCGAAGTGCGCGATATTGTTCGGGCTATAGGCGGCTTGCGCCTGACAGCGCAGAACCAGATCGTTGACGAGAGCGGCCTCCGGGGTTCCCGCCGCGCGGCGCAAAACACGGTTGAAGAGCTCGGGCTTCAGAGCCTGCCCCTTGGCGAGCGCGAGGCCGGGAATGCCCATGTCTTCGAGAAAGACGCGCAATGCCTCGACTTTTTCTGGATCGGGCGCGTCGTGAACCCGGTACATGCAGGGCTGCCGCTTCGCCTCCAACTCCTCGGCGGCGGCGACGTTCGCCAGGATCATGAATTCCTCGATCAGGCGATGGCTGTCGAGCCGGACGGCACGCACGATGTCTGCGGGCCGCCCTTCCGCGTCGAGCACGACCCGGTCCGCCCTGAGGTCGAGCTCGAGGGCGCCGCGCCTCGCGCGTGCCCCGGCAAGGGCCGCAAACGCCCCGTAGAGCGCCGCAAGCGCCTCCGGCGGCAGGGGACCAACGCGACGGCCATCGCGTGCTGCCTGTGCCTCTTCATAGGTGAGCCGCGCGGCGGAGCGCATCACTGCACGCTCGAACCGGTGGCGCCGCTTGCCACCCTCGGCGTCGACCCACAGATGGGCCGCAAGACAAGCCCGATCGACGCTTGGCTTCAGCGAGCAGAGATCGTTGGACAGCGCCTCGGGCAGCATCGGGACGACCCGGTCGGGAAAATAAACCGAATTGCCACGCCGCTCGGCTTCGCGGTCGAGCGCGCTGCCCGGACGCACGTACCAAGCGACATCGGCGATCGCGACAATCAAATGCCAGCCGCCGCGATTTTTCGGGTCGGTATCCGGCTCGGCCCAAACCGCGTCGTCGAAGTCGCGAGCATCGCTGCCGTCGATAGTGACCAGCGGGATGCCGCGCAAATCGGCTCTTCCGGAGGCAGACACCGGAAGCGCCGCCTCAGCCTCGGCGATCGCTGCAGCCGGAAACTCGGTGGCGATGCCATAAGCCGCGATCGCCAGCAAGCTTATCGCCCCAGGGTCCGAAGCAGGACCGAGGCGTTCGAGAACGCGAACTCTCGGTGCGCCAAGCCTTGCCCCCGAGAGCTGCTCGGCAACGATCAATTCCCCATCGCCGGCACCGCCCGTCTCACGTTGCGCCACGCGATATTCGTTGCGGTCGCGCCGGTCCACCGGCATCAGCCGGCCGCCGTCGCGCGTGCTTTGATAGATCCCGACGATCCGCTCGCCGGCCGGCGCGAGCCGGCGGAGGATCCGGGCCTCGATGTCGCCGGTTTGGAGCAGGGTGAGCCGTGCGATTGCCCGCTCACCGACGGCCAGCAACTCGTCGGCCCCGGTTTCGACGAGCCGCAATGTCGGGGGCTTGCCTGGCCCTTGCCAAGCGACTGGTCGGGCGAGTGCGATGCCGTCTTCATCTCTGCCGAACCGTTCAATGGTCGCGATCTCCGGAAACGACGCGGCGGCGACAAGGCGGCGGTTGGCAGCGCGGGTGACTGCGCCCGCCCGTTCGATTTGGCGCAATATATTCCGAAGCTCTGGGCGATTGCTTGGGGCCACGCCGAAGGCGCGCGCAATCTCGCGCTTGCCTACTGCGGAGGGGCTTTCCCGAATAAAGGCGAGCAGCTCGGGCATCGAAGGGAGCGCACCGCGGTGCGGCCGCGCCCTTCCAGCAGCCTTCGCGCGCGATTTCACCGTGAGCGAGCCTGTTGGGTCAGCGGGACATTGAGTCGGATCGCCGCTGGGTCTTCTCGTCCGATCGAGAGGAGCGCCTCCTTTTCGCCCCACCGCTGTTTTTGGCGGCGCCAGTTTTTTTCGTGGTGCGCTTTCCAGCATCGGCAGAACTCGCCGCGGCTTTTGGCGCGCGGGATTTCTCGGTTTTGCGTCCTCGCCCCTTAGCCTTGCTGCGTTGCGCCGCAAGCAGCAGTAATGCCTCACCTAGCGAGAACGTCTCTGGATCGGCGTTTCGCGGCAGCGACGCGATAACACCGTCGTGGCTGACATACGGGCCATAGCGCCCGCGATAAAGGCCGACCGTGCCGCCTTCGGGATGAGCGCCGAGTTCACGCACCAGCTGCGGCCCACGGCGACGCTCAGCGGCCGGTTCTGCGAGCAGCACGACGGCGCGGTTCAACCCTATCATCAACACGTCGTCCTCGGGGCCGAGCGATTTGAACGTCGCGCCGTGTTTGATGTAGGCGCCGAACCGGCCGATGCCGGCGGTTATCGTTTCACCCGTTTCCGGATGCCGTCCCAGCTCACGCGGCAGCGCCAGCAGCCGCAGCGCCGTCTCGAGATCGACATCGGCCGGCTTCATCGAACGGGGCAGTGCCACCCGCTTGGGCTTGAACTCGCCGTTGCCTTCGCCGGCCTGGACGTAATGTCCATAGGGGCCCTTCTTGAGGGCGATCACCAGCCGTGTCGCCGGGTCGGTTCCGAGGGGTGTCTCGGCCGGTGTGCTCTCTGCGTCGGCCTCAATCGCGAGAGGACGGGTGTAGCGGCAGTTCGGGTAATTGGAACAGCCAATGAAAGCGCCGAATTTGCCCAATTTGAGACTGAGCCTGCCGGCGCCGCAAACCGGGCACAGCCGCGGATCGTGCCCGGACTCGTCATTCGGGAAGAAATGCCGCCCGAGCTCTTCGTCGAGAGCGCTCAGCACCTGGGAGATCGTCAGTTCCTTCGTCCCCTCGACTGCTGCCGAGAAGTCCCGCCAGAAATTGCGCAGTACCTCTTTCCAGTCGATGCGGCCGCCTGAAACATCGTCGAGCTGGTTCTCAAGATCGGCGGTAAAATTGTATTCGACGTAACGCTCGAAGAAGCTCGTCAGAAACGCAGTGACCAGCCGGCCGCGGTCCTCCGGGATAAATCGCCGTTTTTCAAGCCGGACATAGGTGCGATCCTGCAGAACCTGCAGGATCGCGGCGTAAGTCGAGGGCCGCCCGATCCCAAGCTCTTCGAGTTTTTTGACGAGGCTCGCCTCGGTGTAGCGCGGCGGGGGCTGCGTGAAATGCTGGCT
>Ga0126379_10000683_pt1 | contig 19096 bp, 15 predicted proteins | sample PanSoiMetPlot_24_FD_92640 | JGI IMG/M metagenome (GOLD analysis project Ga0126379, IMG submission 92640) | Tropical forest soil microbial communities from Panama - MetaG Plot_24 | ecosystem: Environmental > Terrestrial > Soil > Tropical forest > Bulk soil | place: Panama | collected 2016-02-17
CGCAAGGTCGATCCGCAGGTCGCCGACGCCGTCCGGCAGATGAAGGTGAAGGGGATCCACCTGGTCGCCGAGCCCAAGCGGTTCTACCCGAAAGGGTCGCTCGCCGCCGCGGTCATCGGCTATGTCGGCCTCGACGACAACGGGCTGTCGGGGCTCGAGTACGAGTACGACAAGGCCGTCACCGGAAAGCCCGGCGAGATCGTCGCGCTGACCGACGCGCGGCGCTCGACCTACGGGGAGGCGGAGACCGCGGGGAAACCCGCGCAGGAGGGCGCGGCCCTGACCGTGTCGCTCGACTCCGGGCTGCAGTTCGCGGCCGAGAGGGAGCTCGAGACGACGCTCCACGACCTCGACGCGAAGTCCGGGAGCGCCGTCGTCCTCGATCCCTGGACCGGCGAGATCCTGGCGATGGCGAGCGCGCCGGGCTTCGATCCGAACGACTACGGCCGTTTCGGTGGAGAGGTCCGCCGCAACCACGCGATCGCCGACGCCTACGAGCCGGGCTCGACCTTCAAGATCGTGACGGGCTCGACCGCGCTCGACCGCAAGGTCGTCTCACCCGACGAGGTCTTCGACACCAACCACGGGCTGATCCGGATCGGCCGCATCACGATCAAGGAAGACAAGCACCACGATTACGGCCGCCTCACGCTGGCCGGCATCCTCGAGCACTCCTCCAACATCGGCATCATCCAGGTCGGGCTGCGCCTGGGCTCGCAGCGGCTCTTCGAGGGCGCGAGCGCGTTCGGCGTCGGCAAGCCTACGGGCGTGGACCTGCCCGGCGAGGCGGGCGGGATTTTCCGGCCGCTCTCGCGGTGGTCCGCGCTGTCCAACGCGTCCATCTCGATGGGCCAGGAGGTCGCGGTTACCGCGCTCCAGCTCTCCCGCGTCGCTGCGGTGATCGCCAACGGCGGGCGGCTCGTCAGCCCGCACATCGTTACGGCGATCCGCTATCCCGACGGCCGGGTCGAGAAGCCGCAGGCGCCCGAGCCCACGCGCGTCATCTCGGAAGAGACGGCGGCCACCCTCCGGGCGATGCTCCAGGGCGTCGTGGAGAAGGGGACTGGAACGACCGCAGCGATCCCGGGATTCACGGTCGCCGGCAAGACCGGGACGGCGCAGAAGGCCGGGCCCGGCGGCTACCAGGCCGGCCGCTACGTTCCGAACTTCGTCGGGTTCGTTCCCGCGGACAACCCCAAGCTCGTCGCGGTCGTCGTCGTCGAAGAGCCGCACGGCAAGTACTACGCGCGCGACGTCGCCGCGCCGCTCTTCGCGCGGATCGTCTCGCAGGCCCTGGACATCCTGCGCGTCGCCCCGACCGAGCAGCGCCTGCCTTCCACCGTGCTGGCCAGCTCCGACGGGCATGTCGAGTACCCGGCTGGCATCGTCCCGGTGTCCGTCAAGAACACGGCCTCGAGCGCCGAAGAGTCCCCCATCGCGATGCCGGCCGTCGAGACCGCGGCGGCGTCCGACCCTGCGGCGGGGCCCGCGACTCCGGACGTCCTGGGCCTGTCGGCCCGCCAGGCGCTTGCCGTCTTCGCCCGCCTGGGGCTCACGGCGCGCCTCTCCGGAACCGGTTTCGTCGTCTCGCAGGATCCGCCGCCGGGCTCCCCGCTTCGCACGGGAGAGCCATACTCGCTGCGCCTTTCGGAAACCGCCCCCCCGATCAACCGGCCGGGCCGCGGCCGGGAGGAGAGTTCTCCCTCCTCCGGTCCGTGAGACTGATGGAGCTCCTCTCGGTTCTGGCGGAGGATCCCGGCCAGAACATTTCCGTCCAGAGGACTTCCGACCCGGAGATCGCTCGAATCCGCTACGACTCGCGAAGGGTCGGTCCGGGAGACCTCTTCGTGGCCCTGCGAGGGCAGGTCCAGGATGGGTTCGATCACGTCTCGGACGCCGCCTCGCGGGGAGCGGCCGCGGTCGTGTCGCAACGCCCGGCGCCGGCGGGTTTGCCGAGAGAGGTCGCGTGGGTCCGCGTTCCGAATCCGCGCCGGGCACTCGGCTTGCTGGCTGCTCGGAGGGCGGGAAACCCGGCCGAGAAGCTCATCCTGGCCGGCGTCACGGGGACCAACGGAAAGACGACCACGACGATGCTTCTCGAATCGCTCCTGGCGCGCCGGCACGGGAGCTCCGGGTTTCTCGGGACGGTGGCCTACCGAACGGGCCGCCATGAGGTCGAGGCGCCGAGGACGACACCGGAGGCCCCGGAGATCCAGGAGCTCCTGGCCGAGATGGTCCGTGAGGGCGTCGGCGCGGCGGCGGTCGAGGTCTCCTCGCACGCGCTGTCGCTCGAGCGCGTCGCGGGCAGCCGCTTCGACGTCGCGGTCTTCACCAACCTGACGCGCGATCACCTGGACTTTCACGGCGACATGAAGAGTTATTACGAGGCGAAGAAGGGGCTCTTCACGATGCGCAAGGAGGGCGCGTTCGCCGTCGTCAACTCGGACGACGAGGCGGGGCGGCGGCTCGCGGGCGAGGTTGCGCCGCCAGTCCTGACGTTTTCGGCGTCGGGCAGTAGCGTCGCCGACGTGCGCGCCGCCTCCGTGCGCTGCGACCTCTCGGGGTCGTCGCTCGAGGTCGTGCATCGCGGGAGAAGCTTCCCGGTTCGGTCGCCGCTGCCGGGCCGGTTCAACGTCGAGAACCTGCTCGCGGCCGCGAGCGCGGGGATCGCACTGGGAATGGACGGCGAAGACATCGCCGCGGCCCTGGCTTCGGTCCGCCGCGTTCCCGGAAGGCTCGAGCCGGTCGAGGCGGGCCAGGGCTTCCCGATCCTCGTGGATTACGCACACACGGAGGACGCGCTCGTCCGGCTGCTCAACGCGGTGCGGGAGCTGACCGACAAGAAGATCGTCCTCGTCTTCGGCTGCGGGGGAGACCGCGACAAGGGCAAGCGGGTCCCGATGGGCCGGGCGGCGGGGCGGCTCTCCGACATCGCCATCGCCACGTCCGACAATCCCCGCTCGGAGGACCCGGAGGCGATCCTGGCCGAAGTCGAGAAAGGGCTGATGGAATCGGGCGCCACGAAGTATTTGAAGATCGCCGATCGCCGCGAAGCGATCCGCGCCGCGATCGGCCTGGCCAACCCCGGGGTCGTCGTCGTGATCGCCGGAAAGGGGCACGAGACCACGCAGGTCATCGGCGACCGCGTCCTTCCCTTCGACGACCGTCTCGTCGCCGCGGAGCTCGTCCGGCGATGAACTTCACTTTGTCGAAGGCCGCTTCCTTGACCGGCGGGGCGGTGGATCCTCCCGGCGCGGAAGTCGAGCTTTCCGGCGTCGCCCTGGATTCACGCAAGGCGCGGCCGGGGGACCTCTTCGTCGCTACCGAGGGAGAGCGCGCGGACGGCCACGATTTCATCGGAGCCGCTGCCGCGGCCGGGGCCCGCGCGGCCCTGGCGTCGCGCCGGCCGGAAGGGTTATCGGCCGACTTTCCCATTCTCCAGGTCACCGATCCGAAGGAGGGGCTGCTGGATCTGGCCTCGGAGCTCAAGAGACGGGCCGGGTTCCGCCTGGCGGCGGTCGCCGGCTCCATCGGCAAGACCACCACCAAGGAATTCGCGGCGGCGATCCTCGGCAAGCGCTTCGCCGTCGAAAAGACGCCGGGGAACCAGAACAGCGCCCTCGGGTTCCCGATGTCCGTCGTCAACCTGCCGCGCACGCCGGAGTGGATGGTCGGGGAGATGGGAATGAGCGCCCTGGGTGAGGTCTCGCGGCTGTCCCGCGCCTTCGAGCCGGACGTGGCGACGGTGACGCGCATCGCCATCGAGCACCTGGAGTTCCTCGGCTCGCTCGACGCCGTCGCCGCGGCCAACGGAGAGATCCTGGAGGGGCTGAAGGCGGACGGCGTCTTCGTCTCCAACGCCGACGACCCACGCGTCACGGCGCTCGCCTCCCATCACCCGGGGCCCAAGCTCTCCTTCGGGCTGGAATCGCCCGCCGACGTCACGGCGGAGGCCGTCGCGACAAGCGAGTCGGGCGCGACCTTCCGGTTGAGGACCCCTTCCGGCGGCGCGGAGATCGCGCTTCCCCTGCCGGGACTTCACCAGGTCGCCAACTTCGTGGCGGCGGCGGCCGTCGCGATCGCAGCCGGCGCGACCGCGGAGGACTGCGCTGAGGCGGCGCCGGACCTCGCCCCGGCGGCCCATCGCGGCGAGCTCCTTCACCATGCCTCCGGCGCGCTTCTCTACGACGATGCCTACAACGCGAGCCCGCCCTCGATGCGCGCCGCGCTCGACACGCTGAAGCTCCTTCCGGGGAGGCGGAAGATCGCCGTGCTCGGCGACATGCTCGAGCTGGGTCCCGAGGACCGCTGGTTTCACCGCGAGACCGGCCGGTACGCGATGGGGCGCGCCGACCGGCTCCTGTGCGTCGGCCCGCGCGGCCGCGAGATCGGGGAAGGCGCGGTGGAGGCCGGCTTTCCGGCGGCGGCCGTCGAGACCGCGAAGAACCCGGAGGAGGCCGCGGGGCTTCTGGCGCCGACGCTGTCCGAGGGAGACACGGTCCTCTTCAAGGCGTCGCGCGGCATCGGCCTGGATCGCGCGGTCCGCATCCTGATCGCGGAGTCGCGGTAGTGCTCTACAAGCTCCTCTACCCGCTCGCCAAATCGCTTCCGGCGTTCAACGTCTTCCGTTACATCACGTTCCGGGCGGCGATGGCGGCGGTGACGGCGCTCCTGATCTCGCTCGCCTTCGGCGCGCCGATGATCCGGCTGCTGCGGGAGAGGCAGATCGGACAGAGGATCCGCCAGGAAGGCCCTCAGTCCCACCAGGCCAAGGCGGGCACCCCGACGATGGGAGGGCTCCTGATCCTGCTGGCAATCATCGTCGCGACGTTCCTCTGGATGGATCTCTCCAATCGCTTCGTCTGGCTCGCGCTGGCAAGCCTCGTGGCGTTTGGCGCGGTCGGCTTCGCCGACGACTTCATCAAGTTCGCCAAACGGCGCAACCTGGGTCTGACGGGGAAGGGAAAGCTCGTCCCGCAGTTCCTGGCCGCCCTCGGCATCGCCTGGGCGATCCGCTCCTGGGCGGGGCCCGACACGATCTCGACGATCGTGACCTTCCCGTTCCTGAAGCGCTTCCTGCTCGACCTGGGCGCGTTCTACATCCCGTTCGTTGCCCTGGTCCTCGTCGGGTCCTCCAACGCCGTCAACCTGACCGACGGCCTGGACGGGCTGGCGATCGGAGCGGTCGGAATCGCCGCGGGGACCTACGCGATCCTCGCCTACGTCACGGGCAACGCGGTCGCCGCGCGGTACTTGCAGATCACGCTCGTCCCGCAGAGCGGCGAGCTGGCGGTCTTCTGCGGGGCCCTCGTCGGCGCCTCGCTCGGGTTCCTGTGGTTCAACTGCCATCCCGCCGACGTCATCATGGGCGACGTCGGCGCGCTGCCGCTCGGCGCCGGGATCGCGGCGGTCGCGGTGATGACCAAGCAGGAGGTCCTGCTGGCGATCGTCGGCGGGCTCTTCGTGATGGAGGCCCTGTCGGTCATCCTGCAGGTCGTCTCGTTCAAGTCCACCGGGAAGCGGATCTTCCGGATGGCGCCGCTGCATCACCACTTCGAGCTCGGCGGCTGGGCCGAGTCGCGCGTGATCCTGCGGTTCTGGATCCTGGCGATCCTCTTCGCGGTGCTGGGACTCTCGACGTTGAAGCTGAGATGAGCCGGAACTCGGATCTGCCGGGCCGCGTCGCGATCCTGGGCTTTGCCCGGAGCGGGGAGGCCCTGGCGAAGGCGCTCGCCGAGCGGGAAGTCGCCGTCACCGTCGGCGAGGCGAAGCCGCGGTCGGCGTTCGACGCTGAAACCGTTGCGAGGCTGGAGCGAAAGGGTGTGCGCTTCGACTTCGACGGCCCGAAGATGGAGTTCCTGGACGGGGCGCAGTGGCTGGCGATCTCGCCCGGAGTCCCGATGGACTCGCCCGTCGTGGTCGAAGCGCGACGGAAAGGGCTCGCCGTGCTGGCCGAGATCGAGATCGCGTGGCGGATCGCGCAGGCCGAGGTGGAGGGGAAGAACCGCTGGGTCGCGGTGACCGGCACCAACGGGAAGTCCACGACGACCGCCTGGATCGCCGAGATACTCCGGCGTGCGGGACGGCCGGTGGCGCTGGCCGGGAACATCGGCGTGCCGCTCTCCGCGTTCCTCTCGGAGCGCTCGGCACGGGACTTCGTCTGCGAAGTCTCTTCGTTCCAGCTCGAGGCGATCGACCGGTTCCACCCCCACGTCGCGGTGCTGACCAACATCACGCCGGACCACCTCGACCGGCACGACGGCTTCGCCGACTACGTCCGGGCCAAGGCGCGCGTATTCGAGAACCAGGACGCCGGGGACTTCGCGGTCGTCAACGACGACGACACCGCGTCGAGGCCAATCTCGACCCGTAGCCGCCGAGTCGCCTTCTCCCGGAAACACCGCTGCGAGGGAGGCGCCTGGATCGACTCGGGCTCGCTGGTCTCGGAGGTCTCCGGACGGAAACGTTCGATCGTTGCCCAGAAGGACTTGGCGCTTCCCGGCGCCCACAATGTCGAGAACGCGCTGGCGGCCCTGGCGGCGGCCGCTTGCCTCGACACGCCCGAGGCGGCGATCGCCGATGCCCTCAGTCGCTTCCAGGGCCTTCCCCACAGAACGGAACTGGTCGCCGAGAGGGACGGGGTCTCGTGGGTCGATGACTCGAAGGGAACCAACGTGGACGCCACGAAGAAATCGCTCGAGGGGTTCGGGGACGGCCGGGTGCTCCTCATCCTGGGCGGCCGCGACAAGCATGGCGACTTCGCGGCGCTCGGCCCCTCGGTGGCGCGCGCCGCGCGGAAGGTCTTCACGATCGGCGAGGCGGCGCGGGCGATCGAGAAGGTCCTGTCCTCGCTCGTCGAGATCGAAAACGCCGGGACGATGGACCGCGCGGTCCGCCGCGCCTCGGAGGTCGCCCGGCCGGGAGACACCGTGCTGCTCTCGCCGGCCTGCGCTTCCTTCGACCAGTACCGCAACTTCGAAGAGCGAGGCGACCACTTCGCGAGGCTCGCCCGCGAGGTGACGAGGTCCCATGGCGCGTAAGCTCTCTTCCGACAAGATCCTCTTCATCGCGCTCGTCGCGCTGTCGCTCTTCGGGTGCGTGATGATCTACAGCGCCTCCGCGGTGTCCGCGGCGCAGACGGGCGGCAGCCCCTACCGTTACCTGATCAAGCAGATCGTGGCCCTTGCGGCGGGAGGACTGGCGGCGTTCGCGGTTTATCGCGCGGACTATCGTCTCTTCGCGCGGCGCTGGCTGGGCCTGGCGGTCTACGGGGTGTGCCTGGTGCTCTGCGTGGCGGCGCTTACCCGGCCGCCGATCAACTCGGCCCGCCGGTGGCTGACGGTCGGCCCGGTGATGCTCCAGCCCTCGGAGCTCCTCAAGATCGGCCTCGTGCTCGTCCTGGCGCGGCTCGTCACGGCCAAGTCGGCGGAGCCGGAGCGGGCGCTCCCGGCCGCCCTCCTCTTCACCGGGCTGGCGGCGGGCGTCGTGGTCCTGGAACCCGACCTCGGCACGGCGGCCTCCTACGTCATCCTCTGCGGCGTCCTGCTCTGGCTTTCCGGGGTGCGCGCGCGGATCTTCCTGATCGGCCTGGCGGCGGCCATCCCCGCGGTGGCCGCTCTCGTGTTCTCGGCGAGCTACCGGCGGGCGCGCCTGCTCTCGTTCCTGAAGCCGGACGCCGACCCGCTGGGGGCCGGCTTCCAGGCGATCCAGTCGCTGATCGCGGTGGGAACGGGAGGGCTCTCGGGAAACGGACTGGGAGGAAGCCGCCAGAAGCTCTTCTTCCTCCCGTATCCGCACACCGACTTCATCTTCGCGATCGTGGGCGAGGAGCTGGGGTTGATCGGGGGGGTCGCCGTCATCCTCTGCTTCGGTGTCATCGCGTGGCGCGGGCTGCGGGCGTCCAGGCGCGCCCCGGAGCCCTTCGCCGCGTTCCTGGCCGCCGGAGCGACCGCGATGATCGTCGTGCAGGCGGCGATCAACGTCTCCGTCGTCCTCGGGCTGATGCCGACGAAGGGGATCCCGCTGCCGTTCGTGTCGTACGGGGGGTCATCGCTGGTGGCGTCCTGGATCGCGGGAGGGTTGATCCTGAACGTGTCGCAGCACGAGGTCGAACAGGCCTGATCGGTGTGGAAGGAGCTTACGTGATCGTCGCCGGAAAAACGGGCGGGCACATCTTCCCGGGTATCGCGCTCGCCCGGGAGATCCGCGCGCGGCGACCGGAGGTCCCGATCGTCTTCATCGGAACGAGAGACGGCCTGGAGGGCCGGCTCGTCCCCGAGGCCGGGTTTCCGCTGGAGACGGTGGCCGCGTCTGGGTTCGCGGGGCTCGGAATCGGCGGCAAGCTCGCGTCGCTCGCGCGGCTGCCGGCCGGTTTCTTCGAAGCCCGCTCGATCCTCTCCCGCCACCGCGCCCGGGGCGTCGTCGGGTTGGGCGGGTACGTCAGCGTGCCGGTCCTCGCCGCGGCGCGGTCGCTCTCGATCCCGACCGTCGTCCACGACTCCAACGCGCTGCCCGGCATCGCGACGAGGTTCGCCAACCGATTCGCGACGCGAACCGCCGTCGGGCTCGCCGCCTCGAATTCCCGGCTGCGCCGGCCCGGAACGGTGATCGGTACACCGGTTCGTGAGGAGTTCTTCCGGATTCCCGCGCTCTCGCCGGAAGCCCGGACGAGGCGCCTCCTCGTCTTTGGCGGCAGCCAGGGCTCGATCGTCCTGAACCGCGCGATGGCTCAGGCGGCCGCGCACCTGGCCTCCGACGACCTCGAGGTCATCCACCAGACCGGCGAGAAGCACTTCGCCGCGGTCCAGGCGGCCTACCGCGAGGTCCCGGCCCGCTGGCGGCTGGCGCCCTTTCTCCCGCGCCTCTTCGAGGAGCTCTCCTGGGCGGACCTGGTGCTGTCCCGGTCCGGGGCGATGACGCTCGCCGAGCTTGCCGCGTCCGGCCGTCCGGCCGTCCTCGTCCCCTTCGGATCGGCGACGCACGGCCACCAGCGGGAAAACGCCGCCGCCCTGGTCAACGCCGGCGCGGCGCGGATGATCGAGGAGACGGCCCTGACCAGGGGGACACTGGCCGCCGCGGTCCGCGACCTTTTTTCGGACCGAGCGAGGCTCGTCCGGATGGGCGAAGCCGCGCGGTCGCTCGCGGTTCCCGACTCGGCCCGCCGGCTCGCCGACCTCCTCTTCGAGGCGGAAAAGGAGGCCGCGGCGTGAGGTTCTTGAAGCTCCGCCGGATCCACTTCGTCGGCGCGGGGGGCGTCGGGATGAGCGGCCTGGCCGAGATCCTCCTGCTCTCCACGCCCCTCGAGATCTCCGGCTGCGACAAGGAGAGGAGCGAAAACACCGAGCGGCTGACCGCGCTCGGCGCTCGGATCGCCTACGGCCACGACGAGAGCCACCTCGACCAGGCGGACCTGGTGGTCATTTCGTCGGCCATTTCCGAAGGGAATCCCGAGGTCGGGGCCGCGCGGCGCCGCGGGATCCCGGTGATCCGCCGGGCGGAAATGCTGGCAGAGATCATGAGGCTGAAGCAGGGCGTGGCGGTCGCCGGCACCCACGGGAAGACGACGACGACATCGCTTGCCGGCCTCGTCCTGACGGAGGCCGGGTTCGATCCCACGATCGTCGTGGGCGGGCGGGTCCGCATCCTCGGGACCAACGCGCGGCTGGGCAAGGGGGACTACCTCGTCGCCGAGGCCGACGAATACGACCGGTCCTTCCTCGAGCTGACGCCGGTCGTCGCGGTCATCACCAACGTCGAGGCGGACCACCTCGACACCTACCGCGACCTCTCCGACATCCTCGACGCCTTTGCGACTTTCGCCAACCGCGTCCCCTTCTACGGCGCGGTGGTCGCTTGCCTGGACGACGCGGGCGTTCGCAAGATCCTCCCGCGGATCAAGCGGCGGGTCGTGACGTACGGCGAGAGCCCGGAAGCGAGCCTGCGCGCGGACCGGATCCGCCTCGAGGCGTCGGGCACGACCTTCGAGGTCTGGGAGGGGACGACTTGGTCCCTGGGGGAGGTCCGCCTTCCCCTGCCCGGCCGGCACAACGTCGCCAACGCCCTTGCGGCGATCGCGGTGGGGCGGGAGCTGTCGGTCCCGTTTCCGACGATCGCCGGCGCTTTGAAGGAGTTCACGGGCGTCGTCCGGCGCTTCGAAACCAAGGGAGAGCGGGGCGGGATCCTCGTCCTCGACGACTACGCTCACCATCCGACCGAGATCGCGGCCACGCTCGCCGCCGCGCGGCAGGTCCATCCCGGCCGGCGCCTCGTCGCGCTCTTCCAGCCGCACCTCTTCTCGCGGACCCGCGACTTCGCGGCCGAGTTCGGCCGAGCGCTCATGGCCGCCGACGTCGCCGTCGTGACGGACGTCTATCCCTCGCGGGAGAAGCCGATCGAGGGCGTCAGCGGCGACCTGGTGGCCTCGGCGGCGCGGCAGGCAGGCCACGGCAATGTCGTCTATGTCTCTGAAAAAAAACGGGTTGTCGAGGAGCTGGAAGGCCTTCTCCGGAGCGGCGACCTCCTCATCACGCTCGGTGCGGGCGACGTCGTCCGCCTCGGCGAGGCGTACCTCGAAGCCGGATCGAGGCATCCGGCGAGAGCGATCCATGGATAGCGACGCGCCCTTCCTGAGGAAGGTTCAGACCCTCGGCCGTAAGCGCAAGCCGCGCCGGATCGGACGCGCTCTTCTCTTCGCGGCGTTTCTCCTCGTCTCGGCCGCGGGGCTGACACGGTTCCTGGGAGGCTCGCTCTTCGCTCTGAAGAGGTTCGAGATCGCGGGCAACGAGCGCACGCGCACCGAGGAGGTCCTCAAGGCCCTCGACTCCTGGCGCTCAGCCAACCTCGTCCTGCTGAACCTCTCGCCGGTGGCCGCGAAGATCCAGCAGCTTCCCTGGATCGCCGGAGTGACTCTCGCCAAGAAATTTCCGGACGGCCTCTCGATCCGGGTCACCGAGCGCGTGCCGGTCGCTCTCCTGCGCGAGGGCTCCGGCCTCTTCCTCCTCGACGCGATGGGCGCGCCGATCGCGCCGTATGACTCGCGAGCCGACCGCGCGGAGTACGTCCTCGTCACGGGAGATCGGGCGTCGCTGCCCGACGCGGTCGCGCTCCTGGAGAATCTGCGCGCGAGACTGCCGCAATATTTTTCGGCTCTCTCGGAAATTTCCACGCTCCCCGACGGGGGATTCGGTATGATGGACTCCATCTTTCGTAAGCCGGTTCGAGTACTTGGATTCGACGCTCCGGAGAAGATCGACGCGCTTCTGAAAGCGCGAACCCTCATTGAGAGCCGAAGGTGGGAGGCGCGGGCCATAGACCTCCGTTTCGCGGATCGAATCGTGCTCGAAGGCGCTTACGGCGCCGGGAACTCCCTGTGACGACTCGCGGCCTGGAGGTCGTTTAGTGTCCAAGCCCGAAAGCTTCCTCGTCTCCTGCGACATCGGAACGTCCAAGATCTGCGTGCTCATCGGCGAGCAGAACGCCGCCGGCGCGCTCGACGTGATCGGGAAGGGCGCCGCCTCCAACCGCGGCACCCGCAAGGGCAACATCGTCAACGTGGACGCGACGATCGAGGCCGTGAAACGGGCCGCCGAGGAGGCCGAGATCATGGCGGGAGTCCAGATCGCCCGCGCCTGGGTCGGCGTCTCGGGCTCGAATGTCCGGTCTTTCAACAGCCGCGGCGTCGTCGCGGTCGCCGGCCGCGACCGGGAGATCACCCGCGAGGACGTCTCGCGGGTCATCGACGCCGCCCGGGGGGTCCAGATTCCCCAGGACCACGAGGTCATCCACGTCGTCCCGCGCGAGTTCGCGGTGGACGGGCAGGACGGCGTGCCGGACCCCGTCGGCATGGTCGGGGCGCGCCTGGAAGCGGAGGTCCACGTGGTGACGGCGCCCGTCGCCGTGACCCAGAACATCGTGACCTGCGCCAACAAAGCCGGCATCGAGGTCGAGCAGCTAATCCTGGAGCAGTTCGCGGCCTCCGAGGCGGTCCTGACGCAGGACGAGAAGGAGCTTGGGATCGCACTGGTGGACATCGGTGGCGGGACAACCGAGGTCGCCGTGTACGACCGCGGCGCGATCGCCCACACCGCGGTCATCCCGATCGGCGGCGACCACTTCACCAACGACCTGGCGGTGGTGCTGCGCGCGCCGATCACCGACGCCGAGCGCATCAAGAAGAAGCACGGCTGCGCCCTTCGAAGCGCCGTCGGCGAGGACGAGATGGTGGAAGTGCCGATGGTCGGCGGGCGAGCGCCCAAGCTCTGCCCGAGGACCACGCTGTCGGACATCCTCCAGCCGCGCGCCGAGGAGCTCTTCGGCCTGATCCGCGAGGACCTCGAAAGGCTGGGCCTGGAGAAGGAGATCCGCTCCGGGATGGTCCTGACGGGCGGAGGGGCGGAGCTGGAGGGAATCGTCGAAATCGCGGAGGGCCTCTTCGACGGGCCGGTCCGGCGTGGGGTTCCGGCGGGCGTCGGGGGTCTCACCGACGTCGTGTCCCGCCCCGAGTGGGCCACGGCGACGGGGCTTCTTCTCTACGGTCACCGCTACAAAGCCTCGCGGAGGCGGCCGCGCGGCGTCACGAAGTTCACCGCCTCGGTGTCCAGGATGTTCAAGGAGCTCTTCTGAAGAAACGGGAGGGAAAGTCCATGATCGAATTCGTTGCCGACGAGGAGCGCCGCCTTTCCATCGAGTTGGAGAGCGACGACACCTCGCCCGCTGTCATCAAGGTCATCGGGATCGGCGGGGGAGGATCCAACGCCGTCAACCGGATGATCGCGGCCGGCCTTCGCGGGGTCGGCTACGTCGCGTGCAACACCGACCTCCAGGTCCTGCGCCGCTCGACGGCGCCGACCAAGATCCAACTCGGGGCCCGGCTGACGAAGGGCCTGGGCGCGGGCGCGGATCCCGACGTCGGCAGGAACGCCGCGATCGAGGACCAGGAGAAGCTGGCCGACCTGATGAAGGGCGTGGACATGGTCTTCCTCGCGGCGGGACTCGGGGGCGGGACCGGGTCGGGAGCGGGTCCCGTCATCGCCAAGCTCGCCGCGGAAGCGGGAGCGCTGACCGTCGCCGTCGTCACCAAGCCCTTCGAGTTCGAGGGCAAGAAGCGCATGCGCCAGGCCGAGCGCGCCGCCCGCGAGCTGCGCGACCACGTGGACACGTTGATCACGATCCCCAACCAGCGTTTGCTCTCGTTCGTCGAGCAGCACACGCCGTTGAACGACTCCTTCAAGATCGCCGACGACGTGCTGCGTCAGGCCGTCCAGGGGATCTCGGACCTGATCAACTACCCGGGCGAGATCAACCTGGACTTCGCGGACGTCCGCAAGGTCATGTCGGACATGGGGCGCGCGCTGATGGGCACGGCGACTGCGGAAGGGGAGAACCGGGCGATCCACGCCGCGCAGGCGGCGATTTCCTCGCCGCTGCTCGAGGACGCGTCCATCGAGGGGGCCAAGGGCATCCTGATGAACATCACGGGCGGGTCCGACCTGACGCTCTTCGAGGTCAACGAAGCCGCGGAGATCATCCACCAGGCCGCGGACCCGGAGGCGGAGATCCTCTTCGGCTGCGTGCACGACGACTCGATGGCCGGAAACGTCAAGGTCACGGTGATCGCCACCGGCTTCGACCGGCCGGACATCGAGCAGTCCTACGAGGACGGAGTCCACGCCGCGCCGACGTCGCGCAACCCGCGCCCCTTCCTGCGGGGCGACGACTCCGGCGGCTTCGGGCCGAACGCGTCCTCGCGCGACGACTTCGACATCCCGACGGTGTTGCGGCGACAGATGGACTGAGCGAAGAATTTGTGATTTGTGATTTGTGATTAGGGCAGAAAGGTAAGTTTTTCGCCAGGGCCTCTCCGTCGATGCCGCGATGCGGCCTTTTCGCCCTGTTCACAAATCACAAATCACAAATCACAAATCCTCCTGCCGGTGGTGGCGAATCCTCGCCGCGAGTTCCTTTTCCTTCGCGATGATCCTTTGGCGCTTCTTCCTCGCGGCGTCGCGCCACTTCTTGTAGGCGTGGGCCACCTTGGGGTGGCGGTGGAGGAACCGGCGCCGCCAGCGCGACACCGCGGGGAACACCAGGGAGAGGAAGAGCAGGCTGGCGATGAAGAACGGGATCTGCGGCATGACGGGGACCATCACCCCGATCACGCCGAGGATGAAGAAGAAGATCGCCCAGCCGAGGTTGGCGGCCTTGCTCCGGCGCTTGCGGCGCTTCCGCCTCGGCGGCGTCTCCTCCATGCGGGCCGGAGTCTACTTGGACTTCGGGTCCTGGGCCCGCGGCTTCCCGCCGCCGAGGATCTGGTCCACCGTAAAGACCCGCACCGGGCCCAGGTTCAGGGCCCGGATCCCGGCCTCGATCTTCCTGCGGTCTCCCACCACTACGACGGCGGCCGACGAGGGATCGATGTACCGGGCCGCGATCCGGGCGACGTCGGCGGCCGTGACCTTCGCGATCCGGTCCGTGTAGGAGGTGAAGTAGTCGTCGGGCAGGTCGTAGACGACCTTCGCCTCGAGCCGGGTCGCCAGCTGCCCCGTCGTCTCGAATCCGCGGGGATAGCGCAGCGCAAGGTAGTTGCGCGCTCGGGTGAGCTCGTCCTCGCCGACGGGCTTGCGCATCCCCTCGAGCTCCTTGAAGAACTCCGCGAGCGCCGGCGAGGTCTTGTCCGTCTGCACGGCGGCAGCCGCGTAGAACGGGCCGGCCGAGAGCCGGAAGTCGAAGCCCGAGCTCGCGCCATAGGCGTAGCCGTGCGCCTCGCGCAGGTTCATGTTGAGCCGGGAGGCGAAGGAGCCTCCGAGCATCGTGTTGGCGACGAGCATCGGAAAGAAGTCCGGCGTGCTGCGGGCCGCGCCGACCCGGCCGACGCGGATCTCCGACTGCGCCGCGTCGGGAACGTCCACGATCCAGATCGAGCGCCCCTTGACCTGCTGTGCCTCGGGAACCGCCGGAGGCTTCTCCCCCGTCCCGCTCCAGGAACCGAAGGAGGCCTCCAGCAGCGTCTTCAGGTTTGCCGCCGTCACGTCCCCGGCCGCGACGATCGTGGCGTTGCCCGGCGCGAACGCTGCCCGGTGGAACCGCTCGAGGTCTTCGCGGGAGACGGAGCGGACGAAAGCCTCGTTCCCCTCGGTGACCCGGCCGTACGCATGGTCTCCGTAGATCGCACGCGCGAAGGCGACGCGGGCGATCGCTTCCGGCTCGTCGCGCCACTGGAGGAAGGTCGTCAGCATCTCCTTGCGGACGCGCTCGAGCTCCTCGGCCGGAAAGGTCGGTTTGCGGACGATGTCGGAGAAGATCGCGAGAGCCGGCCCGAGCCTCTCGGAAGGCACGCCCACGGCGACGGCCGTCTCGTCCCAGTCCGCCGAGGCGCCGATTTCCGCGCCGAGGTGGTCGATCTCGTCGGACAGCTCCAGCGCCGACCGGCTTCCGGCGCCGCGGTCGAGCATCACCGCGGTCAGGTTCGCGAGGCCCGGCTTTCCCTTCGGATCGGCCGCGGCGCCGCTCCGGAGGACGACCGCGACCTCGACGAGCGGGACCTTGTGGGTCTCGATGAAGAGGACCGGAACCCGGTTGGAGAGCTCGAACTTCTGGATCGCCGGCAGCTTCAACGCCGGAGGCGGGCCCGGCGCGGGGGCTCTCGAACGGTCCGGCGCCTGGGCGAGGAGGGCCGCCGCGGAGGCGGCCGAGACGAGAACGGCGGCCACCAACTCCCGGCGCCGCATCGTCACTTCTCCTTCGCCGGAGCGGGTGGCCGCGCGGCGAGGCTCGTTTTCCCGGCGGGGACGACGCTCAGGACGACGCGGCCGTCGTCGCGCAGGTATCGCTTTGCGGCGCTTTGCACGTCGCTCGCGTCGAGCGAGAGGTACCGCGCGCGGTCCTCGTTGTAGTAGTCGGGCCGGCCGGCGGCGAAGACGTACGCGTTCAACTGGTCCGCCTTCCCGCCGAAGCCGCCGACCTTCTCCATCGCCTGGTAGAAGGACGCCTCGAACTGGTTGACGGCCCGCTCGACCTCGCGCGGCTTCGGCGGCTCGTTCTTGATCCGGTCGATCTCTTCCTGCACGAGCTTCTCCATCTCGGAGAGGTCGTGGCCCTGCCGCGCGGTGACGGTGATCTGGAAGATCGAGGCAAGCTCCTGCGACTGCTGGACCGCCGAGACGTCCTGGGCGACCTGGAGGTCGTAGACGAGCCGCTTGTAGAGGCGGGAGTTCTTCCCGGAGGCGAGGATCTCCGAGAGGACGTCCAGCGCCGCGTCGCCGGGGTAGAGGTGCGGGGGAGTGATCCAGGCCATGTAGAGGCGGGGCAGCTGCACCCGGTCCTCCATCGTCATCCGCTTCTCCTCGTACAGGACGGCCGGCGCGGGGGCCATCGGCTGGACCCGCGAGCCCCGCGGGACGTCGGAGAACCACTTCTCGACGAGCCGCCGTGCCTCCTTCGAGTCGATGTCCCCGGCCACGACGAGCGACGCGTTGTTGGGCCCGTAGTAGCTCTTGAAGAAGTTCGCGACGTCCTCGTAGCCGGCGGCCGTGAGGTCCTCCATCGAGCCGATGACGGGCCAGTGGTAAGGGTGGTTGGGCGGAAACAGCGCCTCGGACAGCTTGATGGAGGCCAGGCCGTAGGGGCGGTTCTCGAAGGACTCGCGCCGCTCGTTCTTGACGACGTCGCGCTGCTGGTCCACGCGAGCGGGCGACATGACGTCGAGGAGGTATCCCATCCGGTCCGACTCGACGAAGAGCGCCAGCTCCAGCGAGGAGGAGGGGACGTTCTCCCAGTAGTCCGTGCGGTCCTCGGTCGTCGAGCCGTTGTTGTCGCCTCCGGCTGTCTCGAGCAGCCGGTCGAACTCCCCCTGCTTCACGTTCTTGGACCCCTCGAACATGATGTGCTCGAAGAGGTGCGCGAAACCGGTCCGGCCCGGCTTCTCGCGGGCCGACCCGACGTAGTACCAGACGTCCACGCAGACCGCGGGGACCGTGTGGTCCTCGTGGAGGATCACGTTCAGCCCGTTAGGCAGGGTGAACTCCGTGTAGGGAACCTCGAGCTTCGCGTGCCCGCCCTGCGCGGATGCGGCCGCAACCGGCTCGGCCGAAAAGGCCGGCAGCGTCGCGAGGAGAAGCCCGACCGCCGCCAACGCCGTTCGCGATCTCCTCATGGTCATCTCCTCTCCAATCCCCGGCAACAACGCCATCCGGACCTACGGAATTCTCGCGACGAAGTTGAGGCCGGCGACTGTGGGAAACTGGGTCCATGAACAGCCCCGCGGTGCAGGTCGAGTTTGCGGCCCTGTCCGATCCGGGAAAAGTCCGGGACAACAACGAGGACCACTACCTCGTTGCGCGCTTCGAGCGCTCGATGCAGTCGCTCCTGACGAACCTGACACTGGGACAGCTGCCCGGGTCCTTCGAGCAGGAGGGCTACATGATGCTCGTCGCCGACGGCGTGGGAGGGGCTGCAGCCGGGGAGGTCGCGAGCGGCACGGCGATCGGGCTCTTAGTCGAGCTCGCGCTGAAGACACCCGACTGGATCATGAAGTTCGACGGCGAGAGCGGCCGGGAGGTGCTCTCCCGGACCGAGGAGCGCTTCCGCAAGATCGGGGAGGCCTTCGTCGAGCGCGCCAAGACCGAGCCGGCGCTTGCCGGGATGGGCACGACGATGACGCTCGCCGGCAGCGTGGGCGCGGACGCGCTCATCGCCCACGTGGGGGATTCCCGCGCCTACCTCGCTCGCCAGGGGACGCTCCACCGGCTCACGAAGGACCAGACGGTGGCGCAGACCCTCGCCGACTCCGGGGCGATCTCGCTCGAGGAGGCCGAGAAGCACCCGTCGCGCCACATCCTGACCAGCGCCCTCACGACCCAGAAGGGAATGGTCTCGGTGGAGATGCGGCACCTGCGCCTGCAGGACGGCGATCAGCTCCTGCTCTGCAGCGACGGACTCACGGACATGGCGGATGAGAAGGCGATCGCGAAGACGTTGGGCCGGGAGCGCTCGGCCGAGAAGACCTGTCGAGCCCTGGTGGATCTCGCCTTAGACGGCGGGGGCCAGGACAACGTCACCGTCGTCCTGGCCCGCTACCGGATTCCTTAGAAGCTACTTCTGGGCCGCGGCGACCTTGTGGAGCAGGGGGTCGTCGGCCGCCTTGTTCTTGTGGGACCCTCTGGAGATGATGTCGAGCGGCGTGACCGGCTCGCCGTAGTAGGCCTGGTTGAAGTCGTCCTCGACCTTCACCGCGGTTCCCTCGACGTTGACTCCGCCGTAGACGCCCTTACTGCGGCTGAAGATGACGAAGTCTCCCTTGGGGATCGTACCCGCGCCTGCTCCAACGGGACCGATCGCGAACGAGGCGTCGCCCCCGATCTTCATCGTGGTCTTCAGCAGCGAGTCGAGTCCCTTCTTGGTCATGACCATCGCGATGAACTCGATCTTTTCCACCCCGGCCTGGAACCCGATCGACGGCGTCGCCAGCGTGTAGAAGGCCGGGCCGTTCCAGCCATGCTTGCCCTTCGCGACGAGGACCGCGCGGCCGCCGGAGCCGCCGATGATGAATCCCGCCTTCATGATCATCGGGGAGATCAGGAAGCCGAGCGCCTCCTTCTGGTGCGCCTTAAACCATGTCATGTCCGGATCCGCCGCGAAGTTGGCGAATGTCTGGCCGGCCTCGGTGACGAGCTCCTGCTGCTTCTCGGGCGGCGGGTTGGGCCCCATCTTGGGCGCCTGCGCGAATGCCACCGATCCCGCCAGTCCTCCCGCGAGGAAAAGGGCGACGACCCTGTTCTTTTTCACGACTACCTCCATCCCAATTGCGGAGACGCAAGGGGCGTCCCGCGACGCTGGGAAACCGTATCACGCCGGGCGTCGGGCTCCGTGATGCACCGCGGGGCAGCGAGTGCGGCCCCTACGGGATATGGACGGGACGGATCTTTAGCGGAGGCCCTCGACCAGGTAGAGGTCGGAGAGGGTGCGGACGTAGCTGTAGGCGTAAGACCGGCCGTCCGGCGTGATCCTCGGAGGCGAAATCCCGGTGACCCCGGCGCGGTCCGCCGGCATGAACTCTTTCCAGAGTTCCCGGCGGCCCGTCGCGATCTCGATCCGATGGACC
>Ga0126379_10000685_pt1 | contig 19092 bp, 31 predicted proteins | sample PanSoiMetPlot_24_FD_92640 | JGI IMG/M metagenome (GOLD analysis project Ga0126379, IMG submission 92640) | Tropical forest soil microbial communities from Panama - MetaG Plot_24 | ecosystem: Environmental > Terrestrial > Soil > Tropical forest > Bulk soil | place: Panama | collected 2016-02-17
TAGCTCATAATATGTAGGTGAACGTTCACTCACTTCATCGCGCACGATTTTCGTTATACCGTCATCGTCACCATATTGCACCTCCACCCACCTGAGTGAAGACGATCCATCACTCCAACGTTGGTCGTTGCACCATTGCACGAAAAGATCTCTCTGTTGATCACCAGTGCAGGATTCAGGCCAACCCTCATTTGATCCATCGGTTGCGATCATGAATGAATTGAAATTATTGATGATCGATGTGACGACGTTGGTAACCGACATACCAAGGTTGATAGCATTCGTTCGCGCTCGATCAATCAGATTTCTGTCCCATGAAGTGACAATAATTGTGTGATGGCGTTCATATCCCATGAACCGATCCAACTCATGAGCGATGTGTCCCGCAACGGTCGCATCGCTGAACAGAGATGACACTGCGCGTAAACGCATCGCGAAGACGGACGAGCACGTATGTCCCTCCACACTCCCCCTTGTTCGTTGCCTCCTTGCCGATCCAGAGGCGACAGCGGTTGACGTGAGGATCTGGAGTAGTTGTGGTCATCGCGCCTCCTGCGAGTAGGGCTCGACGTCTAGCGGGTTGCGCCGCTCAGCGTCGGCACACAGCGTCACCTCGGCGAATCCACAAGAACACAACCATCGAAGATGTTCTGTTCGTCCGCCGGTACATTCGCCGAAACCGACGATCTCGTGACAGTCATCACAGTGTTTGAATCCACACGGTTTCCGACTATCGTGGTAGGTTACTCGCATCTCCCTCCGGCACTTCGGACATATGCGATTCAATGGTTCGACGTTGGTCATGCGGAACCACCACCCGACATCATCGCGTCGTTCATGCGAGCAACGACATCGGGATTATCCGTGCGATGTTTTGGTGCTCCGGGATCACCAGTCGTGTTGTCTGCACGCCATGCAGAAAATTCGTCAGCGAGATGCTCGATATCAGCGCAGTACGACTCATCGAAGCCAAAGTGACGACCGACACGTGCATATTCACGAAGCGCAGCCGGAGCGGCTGGATCCGCCGCACCGACAACGAACCACGGCCACGCCGGCACAGTACCGTCGCGTCGCTGGACGAGATATTTTCCTTCGCGCGTACCGTCAGTGTATCGCCATAGTCCAGGCATTGGTCATGCTCCTCCTGTATGTTGCTCTAGAAATTCAGCGGAAAACCATTCCGGATGAAGCTTGATAATCGGTTGCAGCCAAGACATATGTCTTTCCAGATATCGTCGCTCAGCACCATCTTCCCATTCCCGCAGTGACTTTCTCTCTTCATCGGTAAGTGGACGAGATATCGTGAAGTAGATATCCATCCCTCCGTCGTAACCTCGAACCACGGTCCGAAGAGAAGGATCACCATAATCATTAAGAGTGTCACGCAATTCTTCGATCGTGTATTCACCTTCATCGAGTTCGAGGTACTGGATCAGCGTCACTCCGTCGCCATGATAGTGCCGAGCTTCAAACTCTGGAAGGATTTTGATTTCACCCTCAGAGTAGTGACGACGCGAAGGCAGTCGTATTTTACGTTTCATGTGTCCACCCTGTTCCATATACCTATGAACACGATACGATTCTCTACGTAGTGATCAGTATGCCATGGTACATCGCTAGCTATGTACTTCGCAATATCACCATCTCGATCTTCGTCATGCATGTGTTGCAACTCGTGTGGCGCGTCGTCATCCAGTTTGCAATGACAGATGAAAACAACGCGCTTCTCGACACGCTCTTCTAATTCATCCGGAAGCGCAGTGAGACAACGTCGTATCTGATCGGTGTGGAAATCTATGACACCATGAGCATCATCATGTTCGACCAGTTTCCTGGCAGCGGTGACAAGATCACGAAGAGGTGTCTCGCTCACTTCCAATCGCTCCACTGATCTATGGTTATCCCGTCTCGACATTTCTCACACGTCGTCGTCTTGGCTTGGCTCAGGCGACTGAATGGCACGGCGAAGTAGACGTGCCCACAAGACAGCAGAAGGGCATCGTTCATGCGCCCATAGCCATGAGCACGATCCACGATGCGACGTCGTGGTCCGTGTTCATTCACGGCGTCTTGGCGGCCCCTGGCCCGCCGCCCGTGCCGTCTCCAGCAGCCAGCAGTGGCGGTGAGGTCGTCGTCAGTCATCGCTCTTGGTCCCTTCGTTGACCCGTCCGCTCGGCGTCGGCGCGGAGGACGGCGATGCTGCGCTCGATGGCGTCCGCTTCCTCGGTGTTTCTGACAAGATCACGCCGCTCGCCTCTCGTCCAGAGCGGGTCGCCGCGGAGGAACGTGAGGTGCCACTCCAGCGCCGCGATGGCCTCGTCGTGGTCAGCCATCACAGCCCCGCCGCGATGTAGGCCGAGCACGTTGGGCACCGGGTCACGACGGCGGCAGGACCGCTCTCCGGCTCCCACGGAGGGTTGTCCAAGCGCCGCACGACGTGGACAGAATCGAGTTCTCGCCGCCCCCGTTCACGCGCCGCCGCGACCGCCTCCTCTCTGGTGGCTCCTTCAAAGAAGCGGACGTACCCTCCGGCGCGCTCGTGCATCCACCAGGCACCCCATCTCTGCTCAGCCACGACCGCTCTCCGGCTTCGGGTGGTCGGCGAGGAAGGCGTCGATGCGGTCGCACAGTGCCGTGGAGTCGTTGCGGGGATGCGGAATGAGCCCACGACGGCGAGTCTCATCCAGCAGGGCGACGGCGTCATCGCGGTCCTTCTCGTGTGCCTCGTTGCGCTCGGTCCGGGCCTCTTGGACCATCACGTTCGCCTGCGCGATCGTTTCGCGGAGGGCGTCAATAGTGGCGAGCACCCGGCCGTAGATGCCGTCCGATTGGCGACCGGCCATCGTGCGACGCAGCGCGTCGATCTCTTCCTCGCCGAGCGGGAGCGGGACCACGTCGTCAGTCATGATAGCTTTCCTTATCTTGACGACGCCGCTTCGCATTTGCGATACGTTGCAGGACTTGGCGTACACCGGTCGGAGTGACCGGAAATCTAGATTGAAAAGAGTGACTTTCCATCTCTATCTGCTTGTGACCTCCCATCTTCTCGGGTGGACGAGCAATGCCAGAGCCCCCATGACTAGCTCGCTTCATTCCACGCCTCCTCGCAGCGCGGCACGGAGGTCGGTCAGCTTCCCCGCTTGCTTGGCGAGTTCGTGATCCGCAGCGGTCTGCAGCACCTTCGCCACCCGTTCGATCCGTAGCAGCCGCTCACGTTCACGTTCGTGCTCTAGCAGAGTTGGGGCAGCGTTGCGGAGAGCGGCGTTGTCTTCGAGGATGCCGTCGTACCCGTCGGCTGTCCACGGCCCCGGCGTCGCGGCGGCGAGAAGGCGGGTGGGGGCGTCTAGGTCGGTCATGCTTCGTCGTCCGCGGTGTCTAGCGGGCAGTGGCGCCCCGTGGCCACTGGTTCGCCGTCACGGATCTGTGGGCATCCCTTCCATGCGCAGTCGCCGTCGAGGTGGGCGTGGCAGAACTCGCGGTACCGCCAGTCGGTGCCGTCAGCGTTGATCCTCTTGCCGTCGAACCCTGCAATCTTCTGTAGTTCAGAAACAGCGTCAACGTATCCACCAGGGCCGTTGCCACTGAGCCAGTTAGGCAGCACCGCTTCACAGGCAGGGCAGCCCCGTTCGTGGTGCCGATGCGCCGAACAGATGCCGCTCACGGCTTCTTCTCCCCCAGGACTTCGTCCAATGCCTCGTTCGTCCACGAATCAAAGTGACGACTATCGATTCGTTCTGTTACCTCGTACTTGTTATGGACATGATCGGCGATATGAGCGATTTTCAGGACGGATAACGCCCAAGCATGTCCGTTGAGAATAGAATGAAAACGAGTATGCGCCTGTCGGAATTTGACAACCACTCCACATTCCTCGCAGGCAGTCGTGCCATCCATGCTATCGACGTAACGAGGCTCGGTCATGGAGTTGTCTCTCCATCCGATGTCGATTCTCCCTCGTATTTTGTTCGGCAGGCATTGCACTGAAAAATGTTGCCGCTACGCGTGAACACGTTGCATCCACACTCACAGCGAAATGGTTTACCGTCAACACGCGGCTGAACCTGTCGACGTCGCACATCGTGCCACCCCTTCGTGGCGAGAACATCCGTAGCGGAAAGTGGACCGGGTTCTGCGATGCGCTCCAGTACGGGCGGCAGCGCATCGCGGAGAGCTTCAAGAGTGGCAACGAGAGCGCGCCATACTGGCGATGCGCCCACGCGCTCGAAGTGATCGCCTGCGAGCCGCTCAGCCGTCTCCAACGCGTCGGCTATGGCACAGAATACGCCGCGAGGCAACTCGATGGCATCGTCCAAGTGCTCGTCGAACGCCTCCCGCGCCTCAGCCTCAGTGACATCGCCGAACTCGCTGGGATAGCACAGGTCGGCACCGCACGAGCACTCGGCACGCCCAAGAATGCCGGGACGCAGGACGTGCAGCGCTCGCAGCCGGTGGGCTGCGGTGTCGTCAGTCACCGTCCCTCCTCGCCGGTGATGAGGGCCGTGAGGCCACAGATGCATCCGCCTGGCTCTCCGGGATGGCGTTGTACGTGAACTTCGTGGCACGGTCGTGGATGATGCGGATGTCACTACGACCCGCTGGGCAGACGTGCCCTTGAATCGACTCCTTGCCGCAGATGATGCATGGTCGGCTTTGACGGATACCCCTCACGACGTCGCCTCCTTCTCAAGCCTCTCCAGCGCGTCGATGTCGATAGGTCGGCTCCTCGGGCGCGGTCTTACCGAGGCACACCGAACGATGCACTCCGGGAACAGCGTCTCAACCATCATCGCTCTCCTCGCTGATCGGTGTCCACTCACCGACGGTGCGTCGCTCGATGCGGAGGCCGGTTTGCCGGTATTCGTCGATCCGGTAGTGGAGATTCCGGCGGGCGTCCTCTTCGCTGAGGAACGGCCCGCAGTAGTCGCGCAGGTTGCCGGCACCCCAGTCCCACGTCACCCGGTACTCGTACCGCTGATCGGTGTCAGCCACGGTCGCTCTCCGAACACGTCAGCATCTCTGCTGCCCTGCGATACTTCTCGGTCAGCCGCTCGCGGTCCTCGGCGTTCAGGAGCCGTAGCCGGGCCGGGTCAGCGTTGTCGGCGATGTCGGCGCGCTTCACCGCTCTGGCGAGAGCGTCGGAGCGGACGCGGGCGTAGTACGTCTCGCGAGGCTCGCCGGGTCGGTGCGTGAGCGCATCGACCGCATCCAGCCAGCGCGGCGAAACGCCGAGTTCGCGGAGGTCGGCGAGCGTGACGCGGGTGTCCTCGACCACGTCATGCAGCAGGGCGACAACGACGAAGCTGCGCCGGCCCACGGCGTACGGCAACCGCTCGAAGTTCGCCGCTACCCGGAGAGGGTGCTCGATGTACGGCCTCCCCGCCTTGTCAACCTGTCCGGCGTGCGCGACGCGGGCAACGATCTTGGCGTCATGAATCGTGAACACTACTCCGCTTCCTCGATCACGACAGGAATGATTTTCTTGTCTGGATGAAGCATCGATAGTGAGGTGAGTGGATACACCAACCGACGGCGTTCACGGCAGAGGGAAATCAGGTAATTCAAATTTCCCATCTCGTGTGTCCAGACCGGAACGCCGGCCAACCTCTCAATCCGTTCGTGGATTGTCGTGAATTTGGAAAATAGCGGTGAACCAGCGATACGACGAAGCTCTGTTTCGCGTTGATCCGGTGTCATCGTTATCGGATCACCATCACCATCACGAATCACGTCGTCACACGCAGGACAATGATCGCCCGGCTTCGGATTTTCAAATTTCAGACCATGTGGACATGTGACGCTCATGTTCGGATCCTCACCAGTCTTCCTCGACATCAGTCTCCCATGCCACGTCGTCGATGTCAAGCTGATCCATGGCCCGCGTCATCGCAACGTAGAGAAGACGCTTATCGGTAACACTCAGATCGGCAACAATCGTCTGTTCGTTGCGACGGACGGGAGTGAAATCACCCGCAACCTTGACAGCGCTCCAGCCACGACCCTTGACCTTATGCGTCGTGGAAACGCAGAGGTTGGCGCGATCCTCACTCACCATACCCTTGATCGTGTCGATAATCGTATTGGTCCCGTACTGATCGATGAGCTTGACCATGAGACGGAGGTCACCACCATCCTCACCATCCTCGACGTACTGTTGCACCTCGTGCCAGTCCTCGAAGCAGGCAAGATCTGGATGCTCGGAACGCTCACCATCCTGCAGGCGCGCCGCACCTTCGGCGAAGCGAACGAGATCACCACCACCGCCGACCATATGCACGCGACGACCTTCGCCGATGCCGTTCATGAGATACATCAAGGCGGTCGCGTTCGTACGACACATGATGGCGTTCGGCTGATCGATACGACCAACGTAACCGGACTTGTCACATCCCCGCAGACGCAGGTTGCTAATCATCTCCAGAACACGATTCGCTGAATCAGCGATATCTGGACCGAAACGAAAACTCTGTGTCAGTGCAGCACGCCATGCGACATCCACCTTCGTCAGAGCGTTGATGCTTCCCATCCATTCATAGATGGCCTGGCAGCTATCACCCACCAGAATACGTTGCATGTGCTTCTGCTGGTTGATGATCGCGATCATCACACCCGAAAGATCCTGAGCCTCATCAACAAGCAAGAGGTCTCCGGGCATGAACATCCCTTCAAGCTGCGCGAGCTTGAGATAGGCCATGTGATCGTAACGCATCCAGCCATCAGGATTCTTCCAGTCCTCCCACATCTTCTCGACGGCGGGAAGAAGATAGCGCTGGATGATGCGATTGTTCTCCCACTGACGAACACCATCCACGACATCGTCGATTCCGTCGATGTACGCGAAGTGACCGACATCGGGAACGAGGTCACCGGATTGGCAGAACGTCCGCAACGCCTGTTGCGCAATCACCGTCAGCGTCTCAACACCGAGCACCTTCTCACGATGCTCACGCCCGTTGTTGTCGATGTATCGATGGGGAACGCTGGTACCGAGAATTCCAACCCGCCTACCGATTTCTCGTGCTCGCATCCTCGATCCGTTGTTCAGACGATGCGCGAAACGACGTCCGGTGACGGCGAAAGCCCGCTGGTGAATTCCCTTGCAGACAATGTTGCGCGGGAACAGCCTAGCAGCATCATCGACCAACGCACGATTGAACGCGAGATAGTGACCGCGGAGACGGGTGTCACGACGCGCGATCATGTTGAGAAGTGACGTCTTGCCGGCACCGGCCAGGGCCTCGACAATCCCGTCCTCACAGGAATCAACGAGCCCAAGAATATCCCACTGCTCCTGGGTCGGTGTCAACACCATGAGCGGTTCCTCCGTTGCCTCATCTCTACGGTGTCAGTGTACCCATCACCAGAGAGAATGACACTTCTCGCAGGGCTTGTAGGGATGACGCTGAGTCGGCCGAAGGTAGTACCACCCATCCTCCGTCCTGCTGATGACGGTGAGAGCGCGGATTCCCTGCGGGCTGGCTCCCGGCGCTCCTTCCTCGGGAATATAGGGGCAGTCGTGCTTGAGATGGACGACGGTCCCCGATCCGGCCATGAAGACGGTCTGAGCTTCCATGAATATGCAGAGTACCACAACCCATGGTGCCGTGGTCAAGTGGTGACGTCATCTTCGTAAGTATGGTTGATTGGTTGAGAAGTTGAGAGGCGGGGGGAATAACTGTGCTTGTGGGAACTCGGTCACACAACAAATCTGTAGTGTCATGGTGACGGTAAGTCATGTTGACTGGTTGAAAGGGGTAGTGATACGTTTGACGTGAATGACGCGTTCTTGCCTACACTAGATTGTGTTATGACGAGTTCAAAACCTCCTCCTTTCACCTAGCTCTCCCACTCTCTTAGGGTGCTCAACACGTCAACTCTTCATCACGTCATGATGCCATCCTTGGTTACGCTCACACGCTCAACACGAAAATGGCCAGTTTTTACACTACTTTTCATAATATACACATACTATAATAGTGCATAAACATGCATCATCTGTGCATAAATATGCACTGGGATATGATCCCTCCAACTACGATTTCGGTAGGTGTCCGGTGCCCGACTTCTTCATTACTACCGTTGTGGTGGTGTCAAGATGGCAGCGATATTGGATAGCGTCTGTTCGGCATAGAGTAATCCGGCGGCGGTCAATTCGTAGTAATGCCGACGTCGTCGACCTTCCTTGGACTCGTCAATCTGCTCCCAAAATCCGACCACCATTCCAGATTTCTCCAGCCGGTTCAGGATAAGACGAAGTGCTCCACCCTGGACACCAGAATATCGAGCAAGATTTCTACCGTAGTGAATGCCCCACGGTTCGTTCAAGAAGGCACGCAATACCTTGAGTTCACCTAAGCTCGCTCTCATGGCAGCATGACCACTACTTGCGTCCCCACGGTCTCGACGTAACCGGGAAAAGTCGCTTCGTACCGAGTCAAGAGTTTCCGTGCCTCATCGGCCGTCCTGATGCCGGCGACGTGGCCGATGATCATCTCTCTGACCGTCGCCCTGCGACCATGCCGCTGCAACCAGAGGACGAGCGCTGAGACAGCCTCATCGTGCATGCGCTCCTGCGGGGTGGCGATAAGGTTGGGACGATGCGAAGGAATCGCTCGACTGTGCGCCAGAAAGGTGTCGCAAATTCTCTTGGCATCCATCATCGTGTCCATCCCGATTATGTCGCCAGGATTTTGCTTGAGCGCGATCTTGCAGACGTGAAGTGTGAGCGCGATCCGCGGCAACCAGCTACGCATTTTCGCCGCCACCTCACCGAGATATCCACCCTCATCAGAATTATGAATTTCCGAGAATTCGTTCGCAGCCTCGGTAAATTCAGAATTCGCTTCGGGACTGAGATAGATATTCGTCGGTTGCTCTGGACGCGTTCCCAGAATGAGGCGACGGATCAGGGCACGCCACTCATCGATGACGTCCTGTGCCACCCCATGCTGATGCTCAACCAGGCGACGGTGGGGTGATGCCGGCGCGTACCACATCAGAAATCGTCCAGCCATACCGTCGTCACTGGCAAGGAGTTCGTGGAGCTTCGATGGCTGCACACCGCCGGTCAGGCAGTACGTCGGACGTGCAACGTGAATATTGCCATCCTCCTTGATACGTGCGATGTCCAGCGGCCAGCCGCTCCAGAGCGCCAGCATCTTGGTTCGGTCGGATCCCTTACCGCCCTTGTACTGGTTGAGTTGCAGGACGGCGCTGCGCACCTCATCGCTGACGTTGATCACGCCATGCTCATTCTCATTGAGAATTGAACCGAGACGTTCCATGGTGATGTCCTGCACCACCATCATCTGGCGTATCGGTTTGGCATCACGTTGATTTGGTGGAATCTTCTTCCACTCATTGACAGCCTGATTGTACTCCGCGTACCACGATCCTGCGATCTCGTTGATCGGTGTGAACACCGCATTGACCGCCGGTGTTTTTCCCTTCCCCGTCGGTGACACGACCGCCGTCCAGAGGATCGGTCGCTCCACCCACGAACTACGCATCATCACTTGCCAATTTCCACCGGCAGCAACAGCAAGGCCAGCGAGACCGAAGACAGCGACGAAGTCCGCTGGATGCAGACCCATCGCCTCACCCTCTTCCGCGATACGTGCCAGCGGTGCCGGGAGGCATTCGAGCGGAAATTCCGGAGTGTCCGGGATATGTTCTGGTGGCGGTTGTTCGATGACGATGGTGTGATCGACATGACCGTTCTTGTGCCCATTGGTGCTGGGAAGCTGTGGTGTAAAGACCTCACATGTGGATACCAGTGATTTGAGATCGTTGATGTCGTGACCCTCGTCCAGCCAATCACTGACATCACCACCGCGGGGAAGTTCTGGAAATTCCACGACGCGTAGGGCGGACGAGATACTTCTCAGGTAACCCACATACTTATCACGCTTACGTGCTCCCTCCACATCGTTATCGACGTAGAGGACAACGGGATGACCACGTAGTGGCTCCAGAACTTCGGTGAGTTCATGATCCTTGACACCGCTGATGTTGGTTGCCAGAAGTCCCAGTGAACGTAGCCGATCGGCATCTTTCTCACCTTCGGCTACGTGAACGAATTTATTGGTGTTGGAACCGACGATCTCGTCGAGGTGATAGAGGACTGGTGGTCCGTTCTCTCCCCACCCTCCGCGCAACCATCGGTTATCCAAGGTATCCCATCGCCAGCGTCGGAAGTCTTTCGGCTCATGTCTGGTCTGTGCGTAGAGAGGGTTGCCATCAGCATCGTTATAGATATAAGTGGCAACAATTGGTCCGAGGGATTGGTTGCGCCTCACCACGCGATCACCATGTTGACGCTGCGGTACCGAGACAGCCACATCGTGCGTCCTACCGCATCCACACTCTCCACGCATGACGTGCAGATAGCTCATCGGTTCGGTGCGCATATCCGGTTCCAGACCACCAGCAAGATCGTCATTCGTGCAGTGCACATAACGAGGATCGTGATCAAAGAAACCAGCGCAACGCAAACCCTTGCCGCGTGGTGCGGGCTCGAAGTTTCCACAGATCGGACATGGGTCCGAACGCGTGAATCTCCGCGGTGTCACTCTGTATCAGGACGTGCGCATCCGGCTCGCAGCAACATCGCCATGTCGTGCTCTCCCAGGGGTTGAAGGATCGATGGGGGGCGAGGATGATAGCGATGTCCTCACCCTACCGCAAGCACCCCAAGATAGAAGTACGGAATTTCCGGTATTGTCATCTCAAACGATCGTTTGACATGCTCCAAGGGACCTCGTCAACCGCCTTGTCGTCGTTACTGAGAAAGGGAATTTCCAAGCATTGAGAAACTCGATCCCAACGCTTTCCACAGCGTAGACATTGCAACGTACAGCCACTACTTGTGCGCTCTTCAACGCGATAGTTTGAAGTCTCACACGAACAATGGTTGCCGGGTAGTTCGGTGGAATTGATCACGGCATCTTCCTTGGCGGAACGTTGAGATGAGGAATCATCACGCGCCGACAGGATGGACAGACACTGGATCCGTCAGCAGCGGTGATCGGTGTTCCACCGTCATGACCACGGTAGCACCGCCAGCACACCTTCGTACCGCCGACGGCGTAACCGATGATCTCGTCGGGATCGGCGGCTGCGCAAAGTTGATCGGCGGCGAGAAGATACTGCTGACGAATCTGCGCACGTGTCACACCGAATCCTCCACATACTCAGGGTTCTTCGCGTCCCAGCGAGCGAGATCCTTGGTCGCCCAACCGAGTTCGGTAAGAGCACCATTGAGGTCGTAGTTCGCATAAAATCGATCCCACTCTTCGGTCGCCTTGGCCAGCCGATCGTTGTACCGCTGTACACGCTTCTCGATATTGGTGATCTTCTTCACCAGGCGAGCGCGGGCGGACAACTTCTTCTCGCGCTTGATCGCATCAGCCTCCGATGTTGCCTGCGCAAGACGAATCGCGTACTGCGGAAATGTGGGGGCGGATGGGAAGCAGATGGTGCACGCCTTCTCACCGAATTGAGTGACCATCTCGACCTCCGTGGCGCCGGCAAGCTCCACCAGCCATGAGTACCGTGTCGTGAAGAAGCATGTTGAGCACTTCATGCCGTTATGCACGTGACCGTTCTGGTTGGCGACAAGGAAGTACCGATTCCACCCCCTGCGCTCGTACTCCGCTTGGAAGGGCGCAGCTTGAGCGGAAAGCTCTTCGATCTGTGTCTGGTAGTTCTCGATCATCTCATCGTTGCGCTCGGCGCGAACACCGCTGTAACGATCGAGATTCCGTTGCTCTGTTCGATACACCTCACTGCGCATCTTCCATGTACGCAGGTCGAAATCACGCTCATACCAGTGCGCCAGGACGGTATCGACCTCCACTGGCGTCATGGTGGTGATATCCAAGGTCACCTCCGTCGGGAGAGGGCCACCCCGCGGGCGGCTCCCTCTCCCACAAGAATGGTACCGCGCACGGAACCATTCTAAACCTCTGGTGCTCGCACGGGGAGTCGAACCCCGATCACCACCTTGAAAGGGTGGTATCCTGACCGTTAGAAGACGCGAGCGAGAGATTGGCGAGACGCTGATCGATGATCTTCTCGATCTCGATCCGCGGGAAGGGGTAGAAATTGTACGTGAGATCGAGCATCTCGAACCGACGACCGAGCACCTCATACTCGCTCTCTCGCTCCTCAGAGGCGGCACAGCGGTCGCAGAACACCTCGACCACATTGGAACACCCCTCCTCACAGCAGACGGCTTGTGTGCCGCTCACAACGCCGTGGAAGGGACATGCCAGCCTGGCCGGGCAGTCGCACGTGATGATCGGTTCCATCGTACTAGGTTGGTACCACGCTCGGAACTTGACAAAACCTACGATGACAACCTAAGCTACGATCTCCTCCGGACGGCGGATGAGCGCCGGGAGCCCGATATCTGCTCCGGGCTAATACCCAGGCGCTCTCCCCATCGTTTTTCATCGTGATACGTACTCACGTGTCGGATCACCATCTGGACGACGACGTCCGCTGGAAGGATGGCGATGCCAACCGCGGCCAGGATCACCATGTCCATCCCAGGTCATGCATGCTGCGACCGCAGCATCAAGTGTCGCGAATCAATACTTATCGTCGTAAAAATGAGCGCCGCGCGGACCGATGGTGATAGCGTAGTTGTACATCTGACGAATGACCGCGATCTCGCGACCGTCGTCGAGTGGACGCCACGCCAGACAGCCGACGAGGTTGTCGCCGGGTGTATCAGGTAGGGGTGCCGAGGACATGAACGCTCTCCATGCAGTGTTCCATGCACATGCCACACCAGCCACGCTCGTCGTGCCATACCGTGATGTGCCGGCAGATCAGACACAGACCATCGCGATGCTTGTCATGCGCAGTCTGCATCGGCTCCCACGTGCGAATAACCGTCTTCCCGCTTGGCTTCGGAACGACGACCTCCACAACGTTGGTGCCTGTATCCGTCGAAAAGTCGTTCGGATTTCTCATCTCTGAACCTCATGATATAGGTCGCGAGCGACGCGGTTGATCTCGTGCTCATCGAGAATGTGCTGATTTCCCACACGAACCGAAATCATCAGTCCTTGCTTGATCAGCTTGCGCACCATACGTGGCGAGACGCCAAGGCGTTCGGCGGCATCTCTCGTTGTCTTCGGTTCTTCCATGTGATCATAACTCCAGTACCCGTTGATTCGTACCCTCCACATGTCCCCGCCATTACTCATCCCTCCAACTTGCGAACGCGCTGCCTGCACGTCGTCTTGTTGTTGCAGTGTTCCCCCCACACGCCCTTGTACCAACCGCGTTCACGCTGAGCGCGGATCGATCCACACTCCTGACACGGACCCTGCGGTATCTCGGGTCGCAGGAACGCCTCACGAAGACCATCACGCTCGACGATACGTAGTGGCTCAGAGTTGACTTCAAGCAACCCTGAACGTCTGGTTGGTGGGAAGCGATCAGAACTCATCGTGCTCACGCCGCACCAACGGTTCACCGAGCAGATGCAGGGCGAAGCCCTTTTTTTCCTCGACGCGTTCTGTCAACCGACCAACGAACACATCGATGGTGCCGTGCGATGATCGTATCACTGAGAGAGCATCCAGAATAGCTCGGTTCTTATCGAGATTAACGCAGGTACCGCACAGCGCTCCGGTTCCGCGTCGGATGGCGACAGCTACATATTTCGGTGGTAGGTTGTCGCTCATCGCGCGTCCCCTGACATCTTCATGTGTTGACCTCCTCGAACTTGGGTCCGATCTCGGAACCGATAGTACCACCGGCGGAACCGAGCGAAACTCCAGGGGAGGGGTTGACACGGGTAGTGGGGGTATGCTTATACTCCCTCCTGCGCCGGGTCGGCCGGGGTGAGGTTACCTACTTGATATTGATCACTCGGGTGTCACGCCTCCCCCATCATTTCATCCGGCGTGCACAGAAGGAGAATCAAGGTACGGGTCGGACGGGAGCGGGTTATCGGCTGATAATCGATCGATGTGGTTCGATTCCACTAGACCCGAAAGGGTTGAGCATTGGATGCAAGAATCCCGCACCAAATTTTTCATCCGTACTACAGAACGTAGATCAAGAGCGGGTCGGACGGGATCAGGGTTATCGCCCACCAAAATCAGGACGAGTAGCTCAGTGGTAGAGCGCCCGCCAATTGAGCGCGGGAGGTCGTGGGTTCGAATCCCACCTAACACCCTTCCCACATTTCATCCGCTGTCTTCACCAACCGTTCGTTCATCAATTCAACGGAGGTACGCCATGTCGACGAAGCGTCTGGTCGGCCACATCGCACCGCGGTCTACGCCACAGCACATGCCCATCCCTGGGCGCGAGGACGTAATGTCGCGCAACGCTGCGGGTGGCTACGCGTTCAAGGTCGATGACTGGCAGCGCCTGCATCGATTCCTGATCATCGGTTCGGAGGGTGGTACCTACTACGTCGATGAGCGCACGCTGACCGTCGATAACGCCGAGGTGGTGCGTCGCTGCATCAAGAACGATGGCGTTCGCACGGTACAGGAAATCGAGCGTGTGTCCGTCAACGGGCTGGCGCCGAAGAATGATCCCGCCATCATCGCTCTGGCCATGTGTGCCAAGCTCGGCAATCCGACGACGCGTCGCGCTGCCTATATGGCCATGCCGAAGGTGTGCCGCATCGGAACGCACCTCTTCCACTTCTTCGAGGTGGCAGACAACCTCGGTGGTTGGGGACGTGGCCTGCGTAACGCCGTCAAGGCGTGGTACCACGGTGATCAGGAAAGGGTAGCGCTGCAGGTTGTCAAGTATCGGCAGCGCGACGGCTGGACACATGTCGACGGCATCCGCCTCTCCCATCCGAAGCCCACCCCGCTCCTCAACTACGTCGTCGGTCGTGGTTCGCCGGATGGTCTACCGCGGATCGTTCAGGGGTACGAGAAGATCAAGGACGTCACCGATCCAAAGGTGGCAGCCAACCTGATCACCGAATACCGTCTCCCGCGGGAGTGCGTACCTAGCACGCTCCTCAACAATGCCGGCGTATGGGAGGCTCTCCTGCACGACATGCCGATGACCGCGATGGTTCGCAACCTCGGCAAGATGACGCGCGCCGGCCTGATCAAGCCGATGTCCGATGCGAGCAAGCTCGTGATCGCTCGTCTCAGTGATGTCGATCAGCTTCACCGATCGCGTATCCATCCGCTGCAGATCCTGCTGGCGATGAAAACCTACGCCCAGGGATCCGTCAGCGATGCCGTCGCCCATCAGCGTCGTCGTCACGCTCGCTTCGAAGACGGAACAGTGCACACATGGTCGCCCGTCCAGCACGTTGTGAGCGCTCTGGATGATGCGTTCTATGCCAGCTTCAAGAATGTCACACCAACCGGCAAGCGGCACCTTCTGGCGATCGACACCAGCGGATCCATGACACCTTCCTACGGCGGCGGCGTCGGATCTCTGAGCCTCTTCGAGGCGGCTGGAGCGATGGCGCTGATCACCGCCAACGTGGAGAAGGATCACGTCATCATCGGTGTGGACACGCGAGTTCACGATCTGCGCATCCATCCGCGTCAGCGTCTCGATGACGTCGTCAAGATCCTCAATCTGGTTGATCACGGTGGCACCAACATGTCGCTCCCGTACACCTGGGCATCCGAACAGCGCATGGAATTCGATGCTGTCGTCACCTATACCGATAGCGAGACGTGGCAGCATGGTTACTCACATCCTGCACAGGCGTGCGCTGATTACCGACGATCTCTCAACCCGAAGGCTCGTGCCGTTGTTGCCGCGTTCACTGCCAGCGCGCATTCGGTCGGTGACGTCGAGGATCCGCTCACGCTGCAGTGCGTCGGGTTCGACGCTAGCCTACCCGTGGTGATCTCGGGATTCGTCGGCGGCGAGTTCTGATACCTCTCGTGTCCGGCGTCGTCGCTCTCCATCAGGGGGTTGGAGGTGTTACGGCGCCGGATTCTTTTTGTACAGGGAAGAAATAGCATGCAAGCACCAGACTGGAGGGTTCGTGACCGGAGGGTCGGTCGCGGTCGTAAGATCAATATCTACATTCCACACGATCTTGATGAACGAATCAAGGAACTCCATCATCGTGGTGTGCAACTCAAAATGAGCGCGATCTGCCAGGTAGCACTACGTCAAGCTTGTGATGAGCTTGACAAGTACGGACGGTTACTGGCATGATCCACACCGTCTTCGCTGGGTGAAGGATCGGGGACATCGGATGGAGAGGCTGTCGCTGCCTTGAGGGCGGGGGCAGCCTCTCTGTCGTTCTTGATGTGGTATGGTGGAAACTCCTGGCTTAGGACGGGTGAGCGCCGGGAGCCGCACGAACCAAGCGGCTACTTGCCAACCCCCCTGGCGCTCCCCGTCCTTCTCAGAATTTGATGATTCTGTTGAGCGCGGTGTACGGCTGCATGTTGTTGTGAGCAAAGTTGGCGCCGGCATTCTGCGTTCCTGAAATTCCCGTTCCTGCAGCAGCGCTGGAGAGGGAACTATCACCCTGAGCGTTCTGACCGGCCGCTGGACTTCCCAACCCTACACTGGACGCATGAAGATGGATGAGAGCGTTACCAAGACCGTGCGCGTGCGACGGGTCGGAAATTCCGTGATAGTGCGTCGCCATCTCATACCATGAGAGCGTGTGATTTTCCTCCCCACCTCCGGATGCAAGAGGTCGGTTAGTCAATCCAGCACCGGCTCCCGCGCCGACCACGACGCGACCGCGGAGATCGGGGAGGTTGAAAGTGGTGGATCCATCACCACTACCGTAGCTGGTGCTGATCACAGAGAAGAGTGATGCGTACGTCGTACGCGATACAGCCTGACCCTGGCAAATCAACCATCCCGCAGGAGCAACGATTCCTGTGTATTCCAGAACACATCCGACCGGCACCGCTGTCGCCGTCGAGTCACTGACCGCACCAAGAATCCAGTTGATGATCGCGTTGATCTGCGACGCCGTCGCATTACTGCCAGATGTGACTGGTACCATCTCACTTCCTAACTTGTTGTGCTGCGGGCGATCGAATAATCAAGACGCACATCCTGATTATTGGGCTTGTCATAGGAGAAGATCGCATGGGTAGCCAACTTGCCACTTGATGGAGCCGTCGTTGCTCCTGCATAGGCAAGACCAACTTCGGTGATGGTCTGAGCACCATCGGCAGCGGGGATAAAGAAGCTGGCGATCATGGTCGGTGGATCTGTGGTCACCAGAAGTCCGGAGATCAACGGATATCGACGCCATTCGGTAACGAGCGTTGTGTCCGTCCTGGCAACGGAGGAGACGACGCCAGTACCAAGAACGAGGATGCTGATCGCCAGACTGACGGTTCCGGATCCCTGGAGCATGACGTTCTGCAGATCCGACCAGAATTGGTTGAGCACGATGTTGTGCGTCTCATACTCTGGTGGTGGAAGTTCATGGGGTGGTAGCGACATGAATTCCTCCACGCTCATGTCGTCAGGACGTGTCCACACCCTGATATCACCATCAGCTTCGATCTCGTCGTCGATACGCTCCTGATCTTCGTTCATGACCAGATGAAATATCCCCATTTAGTGTTGGAAGCGTCCCAATGGTACGGAGCAAGACCGATATTGGATGTCGTGATCGTTTCAACGTCGAAGGTCGTCTGATCGCTGAGCGTCTGTTGATCGCTCACCGTCTCGTTGACATCCGACTGTTGCAGCGCAGCGTTGACCCTACCCTGTTCACCGAGAAGTTGATCGAAGATATCCTCATCGCCCTTATCCACACGTTCCGCGAAAGAAATTGTCACCTTGTACGGCTGAATGATGTCTTCGATCAGTTGCAGTGTGATTCGGTTGATCAGGAACGGTGCACCGAGATCGGTGTAGATGCCGGCGAACATGGTGTCATTTTCGATCCAGATCAACTGACCAGGCTGCAGGTACGCAGAACCGAGATTCTTGTTGCTGATGGTGCAAGAACCTCCAGCCTTGGAATATCCCTCATTCCTGATCTGTTGCTGGCCAACGCTCACAGCCAATGCCTGCGTGGTGATACGACGATCGCTGATGACTTTCTCAAAGGGTATGTTGTTAAGTTCAGCCATGAGTGGACCGTCGGTCACAACTTGAACGAGAGGATAGACAAACGCAGCGGTCACGGCGATGACGGCACCACTGGTCGGTGGCGTCTTGAAGCTCACCAAGGGAACTCCGGTACCGAGCACCGCCGTCGGTCCGGTACCGATGAGTACGTCGTACTTGTATCCAGAACGATTATCAAGGAATCCGTCGACACCAAGAATTCCAACCTGACCCTGATCGACACCATCGACCGTCACGGCGATACCTGATGTCACGGTTGTATCCAGCGGTGCAGGAAGCTGGAAATCGTTCGTGGCACCATCACCATGTGCAGGGAGAGTGAAGGTGTTCACGGTCCCGCGGAAGGTGGCCCCCTTGATCCAGGCGCGATCGAACATCCCGGAGAAGTCAGGCGTGTACCGAAGCTCCTCACATGGTACTGACGGCGTTCTCGGGGGATCAGGAGACGTCGGAAGGTCAGGAGGGGTGTTCGGATCTTGGTAGACCGCAGGAGGCCCCTGGCGAAGCTGAAGAGCGTCTACGGCCACCCTGGCGAAGGTGCCGCCGGACGGGAAATTGAAGAACCAGAGAGGAACGACACTCTCCACCCGCGGATCGTCATTCTGATAGGTGAAATCACGACGTGTCCACGTACCGTTCGCGATGGTGAATTTTCGATCGCTGGCGGTGAACAGAACACGTCCAAGGGAATCGTGAAATTCCAGCATGAGAGTGACTGTGGCATTACCAAGATCAGCATCACCGTAGAACGATCCAGAAAACGTCAACATCACCGGAGCGCCGATGTCGATGCTGTGTGCCAAGATCGATGAGAGGCTTCTGGACACCGACATGTCGTCACTGCGGAAGGTGCCAACACCATTACCGATCGGTGCGGGAACGCCAACACCATAACCGGAGGAAGGACCCTCTCCGGCGGACGTCGCATATCCGTTGACGATCCATCCACCAACGTTGATGTTGGTCGCTGACGTGTACGTTCCGTTCGGATTATTCTCGAACGATGCTTCATTCTCACCA
>Ga0126379_10000686_pt1 | contig 19089 bp, 15 predicted proteins | sample PanSoiMetPlot_24_FD_92640 | JGI IMG/M metagenome (GOLD analysis project Ga0126379, IMG submission 92640) | Tropical forest soil microbial communities from Panama - MetaG Plot_24 | ecosystem: Environmental > Terrestrial > Soil > Tropical forest > Bulk soil | place: Panama | collected 2016-02-17
TACCGTTCCTCCAGGTTTTCAGATGCACGACCCGCATGCGTCGCGACATCGCCGATTCGGCAGAATACAGCCGCTCACCGGTGATTGCTGGCCTTCCCGGCTTTCACGCTGTGCAGTTCCAGCCTATCGGCAGCTGGCACTCCGATTTCCTGCGCCGATTCCCCAAACGCCTGCCTGCCCGAAAAGAGCCACAGAACACCCAACCCGCACACACGCCCAATCTCATTTCATTCTTCCAGGGCCAGTTCGTCGCGAGCGCCGTAGGCACGACGCCCCGTGCCTGCCTACAACCCGTCGCGATGTGTCTCTCTTCGCAGCCCGGTAACAAGCACATACCACGCGAGACACGCGAACAGAAAAGCCGCCATCGTGTGGACTGCCTCAATGGGAGGCGGGTAGTTTCTGCCAATGGAAAACTTTCCGCTGAAATCAACCGCGAACAACCTACTCGTCAATATGTTGAACATGAACCAAAATGACGCCAGCCAATCCGACGGCTGGCAGTAGAAATACAATAGCAGCCAACCCAACCCACAGAAAACTTTAGATCTCCACACCCTCCACCGCATCACATCTCTCAATTTGGTTCGGTGGTCGGCCCGCACCCAAGGCATCAGCAACTCCTTTTGCCTTCCGAGGGTCGCGCCTCTCGGCACATACTGCTCGACTCAACGCGGCGCCCGGTCGGTCTACGTCGCAGCATCTCCCGAAAAACTCGCCGCGAGGCTATATCACAACGAACCACCGCGCAAGTCAGACAGCCAGAGGGCCGGTGCGGAAGGCGCAAAAATGGTCTTGGGTGACCTGCCGTTTGCCGGCTTTACAAAGGGTGGGTTCTTCGCTGTTCGCCGCCTGTTGCGTTTGCCTGCTCTCAAGGCAGGTTTGTCCTCAAGAGCCCTTCTCCCGTTGCATAGTACGAGCAACTGCCTCACGACTAATCGCTTGCCCGCTGGACCAACCTTTCTTTCATCGTAGCGCCGCTGCCAGAATCGCCGCAATTCTGCTTCTTCTTCCGGAAATTAGAGATAGCGCAGCTCCCTCACGTTTTTTGCGCCGCATTCGTCGCGACACCCGCTGTCTGAATACCTGCGTCGCGATAGCCGGCGACACGAGTTTCGCTTCCCCGACTAGTAGTGCGCATGCTGTGCCATAATCTACCAGTGCGAATTCGCATTTATCTCGCACCCCTCCCCAAAAGGATTGACGCTGGTAGTAGCAGAAAACGCTGCTGGTTTGCGGTATTGTTGGGACGCACAAGAACTCCAAACAGGAGAACAGAACACATGCGGAAGTTGCTGATCACTGGGACGGCCATCTTACTCGCCACCGCGCTGGGTATGGGCGTTTTGCTGGCACAGAAGGTGCATGGACCCAGAATCGATGCAGAGAAAATTCGCGATACGGTGAAATACCTTTCTAGCGACGAACTGGAGGGCCGCGGCACCGGCCAGAAGGGTGGCGACGCGGCCGCAGACTGGATCGCGGCACAGTTCAAGAGCTACGGGCTGAAGCCAGCCGGCGCGAAGGGCTCGTACTTTCAAGACGTACCGATGGTGGGGGTGAAGACTCTTGCGCAGACCACATTTGCTCTGGTCCCGAAAGACGGCGCACCCGTTCCGCTGAAAAATTTGGACGACTACGTCACCAGCAACGAGAGCCAATCGCCCGTGGGCGACTTCGACGCGCCGATCGTCTTCCTGGGCTACGGCATTATCGCTCCCGAATATCAGTGGGACGACTACAAGAGCGTGGACCTGAAAGGCAAGGTGGCGCTGCTGTTCGTGAGCGAGCCGGAATCGAACGACCCGAAATTCTTCAAGGGCAAAGCGCTCACCTACTACGGCCGCTGGACCTACAAATACGAGGAAACCGCGCGGCATGGTGCCGTCGCTACGCTAATCATTCACCGCACCGATCTGGCCAGCTACGGTTGGGACGTGGTGCGCAATTCGTGGGGCGCTGAGCGCTCGTACCTGCAGAACGATGGCACGCCCAAGTTGCAGGCCGCGTCGTGGATTCAACTCAACGTGGCAAAGAAACTTGCGGCCATGGGCGGACTCGATCTGGACAAGCTCTACAAGGAAGCGCAGTCCCGTGATTTCAAGCCCATCGAGTTGCCGGTGAAACTGAAGGCGCATATGGCCAGCGAGGTGCGTCCGTTCACTTCGCGAAATGTTGTGGCCATGCTGGAGGGTGTGAAGCAGCCAGGCGAGGCGGTGCTGTATACCGCGCACTACGACCACTTCGGCATCGATAGCAGCCGGCCGAAGGGCGACAACCTTTATCACGGCGCCGTCGACAATGCCACCGGTTGCGGCATCCTGCTGGAAATTGCGCGCGTGTGGGCCGGCACAAAACCTGCACCTCCGCGCTCCATCCTGTTTGCCGCGGTCACAGCGGAAGAGCAAGGCTTGCTGGGCTCGGAATATTTAGGGAAGCACACGGCGCAACTTCCCGCGCAACCTATTCTGGATTTGAACTACGACGCTCTGGCCCCGCTCGGCATTCCCGAAGAGGTGGAAGTGGCCGGAGCCGAACGCACCACCTTTTATCCTACCGTCGAAAAAATTGCCAAAGACTATGGGCTCGCCATCAAGCCCGATGTGCACCCCGAAGCGGGACACTACTACCGCTCCGACCATTTCAGCTTGTCGCGCGTGGGCATTCCTTCGTTTTCAATCAGCGAAGGCATGAAGTTTCAGGGGCACGATCTGGCGTGGGGCGAAGCGGAAGCCAAGGATTACGTCACGAATCATTACCACAAGCCGAGCGACGAGTTTCACGCCGGCTGGGATTTTCAAGGCCTGGCCATGATGGCCAGCTTCGGCTATGAACTGGGCGCCGCAGCTGTGTCACAAACCGAGGCAATCCGTTGGCTCCCAGGCGACGAATTCGAGAAAGCCCAACAAAAGATGCAATCCAAGGGTATCGATGGCGAGGCCCTCTTCGCGCGCCGCCCCGACCTCCGCCCTGTTTCTCTAGAAATCTTTGTGTACCCGCAACTGACACGCCAAACTCTGATTGGTGGGACCGTTCATGCTAAAGATGACGGTCGCCGAAGACTGGTCGATTAAGCTCGTCGAAATTGTGAAAGGCCCCCCCGCTATTGGAGGAGGGCGCAAAAATCGATGTAAAGCGATAGAGATTTGAACCGCGAGCAGGCGCAGAGAGAAACTTCGAACTGAAATGCGATTTTGAGGCACGCGTGAACGAAGCCGGAGCCGGCGGACCGCATACGAGAACAGGCAAACTGCGCCTCTCCAGGCCTCAGTGGTGACGGACGCAGGCCCCACCTACACGAACTATTCCTCATGCGACTAGCGAGGCGGGAAGCATGTGGACAGCAGGCGAAAAGTCAAATAGGAGAACGCTTCCTGAGCGCTGATATCTGATGGCTGATATCTCTAACGGGGCCACACACCAGCAGTGAAGGATTTAATCGTTGAGAAACCGAGGCGCTCGTAAAGATGAACCGCAGTATGATTCTCGGAGGTAACCGTCAGCGTCAGCTCGTTGTACTTCAAGGCGCGCAGAGCTTCGGCGGACGTTTGCATCAGGATGCGCCCCAAGCCGTGCCCCTGAAAGCCGGGCTGCACGCAGAGCTGCGTGGTGTGACCCACTCCCGGCGCTACTTCACTGGTGAGGACCGCGCCAACCAGATCGTCGCCGCCCGGATGACGCAACACGAACGAAGCACCCGGCTGGAATTGGCCGCATCCCGGAAGCAGCACAATATTTTTCAGAAATTTCAGCGCGCCATGCCGCGAGCGATATTGATCGTTGATGTCGCCATCAACGTGGTTCGCGTACGCCAAGTAAATCAGCTTGGCGCATGACTCGAAAAAGCGATCGTGCCAGCGGTCGAGCCGCAGTCCCGAGTTGATTCCCGGTACATGTTCCGTCTTCCTGTGCAGCTCGAGCAACATGAACTGCCGGGTGTAAAGCCGAAACCCCTGATCCTTCAACGCAGCTTCCACCGGACCGCCAAATGGCATCAACTGCGCTTCGATGCGGTTAAGCTGAGGAATAGCGCGCATAGAGAACAGCATCTCGTCGAGCAAGCGTCGCCCGATGGGCTCCTGGTCGTAATTGGGAGAAACGTACAAGCCGCCAATGAGTCCCTTGTGATCTTCGAGGACGTAGAAGCTGTATCCGAGCGCAACACCCTTTTCCATGGCCACGCAGCCAGAGAGCGCGTGAGCGTCGAGGAAACGCTTGATGAGGTTGAGTGCGCTGTCGTAGTCCCAATGCAATTCATCCTGCCAATGTTTGGCTTCTTCGAGCAGAAGCGCCTCGATCTGGCGGACGGTGGTCTGGCGAAGGTCGATAATGTTCATGAGCGATGAAGAGCCCAGTAAACCCGGCACATTCGTCATCATAGCCGATTCGACGCATAAGCTGCCAAATTCAGGTACGGCCGCCTATATAAATCGGGCACAAAGCCCGCGAAGAAAAAGAGAGGCAAGCGCAACGCGTGCTAGCATTTCACTGTAGGTATAGTGACGATCAAGCGGAAGCAATGCGCCGGTCAGGTGTGAAGCTGGCGGTTGCCCGGAACGACCATGTCAATCCTGAATGAACTGCGGTATCCAACGCGCTGGTATGCGAAGCTGGCGACGGTGATTTTGGCGCTGGTTTTCTTCGCCGTGCTGGCGACGGCGGCGATTTCGGCGGTGCTGGTGTATTGGATCGTGAAGCCGCAGCGCACCAGTTCGGAAATCAGCATGGAGAGCTTTCCGGGGCGGCCGGATGAAGTGGACTTTGCGGTAGCCGGCGCGGGCCAACGCAAAGGCTGGTTTTTCCCCGGGCTGCGCGGCGCGCCGACGGTAATCCTGTGCCATGGGTACCAGTCGAGCCGAGGTGAGTTGCTGACGCTCGTTTCGGCGCTGCAGGATCACCAGTACAACGTGTTTGTGTTCGACTTCACGGCGCACGGGGCCAATGCCGGAGTGACGACGTTTGGCTATCGCGAATCCGACGAGGTTCGCGCCGCCATTGACGCCCTGGCGCGGCGCAACGATGTGGACCCTACGCGATTTGGCTTGTGGGGCTACAACCTGGGGGCTTACGCGGCGCTGCGCGAGGCGGAGAAAGATCCTCGGGTACGCGCCGTGGCGCTGGATTCGGTGTACGACTACCCGAAGCAGATGGTGAAGATCGGTGTGGAAAAGACCGGAGTGGCGGGATTCCCGTTGATGGTGAAATCGGCGCAGACGGGTTTCGAGTGGCTGAACTATGGATATAAAGGCGATCCGCCGCTTTCTGCCAGGCTGAAGGCGCTCAACGGCGTGCCGGTGCTGTTTATTCAAGCGGTGGATGACCCGGAACTGGCGTCTATTTCGCGCGAGATGTTCCTGAAAGCGTCCGAACCGCGTGAGCAGCAAATCATCGCGCATGGGAATTTCGTGAATTTGCCGGAAGATGAGAAGAGAAACTACGAGAACCGCATCGTGACATTTTTTCTGACGCGCTTACCGGTTTCGGTGATCCCCGAGGTTGCCGTTCCCGCGAAGACCACTAAGGAAGCCAAGACCCTCGGCTGAGTTCGGTAGTCTGCAGGGAACTACCGCAGGATAGATCGCAAACTTCACGCATTCGATTCCATTTTCCATCAGAGCAGGCACGCGATTCTTCGGAGCAAAAATCCAATTTGCGTTGGAATCGGCGGGCTTCCATTCGGGAATATCTGAGCGCAGGTAGAAATTCAGTTGATACGTGAATGCACGATTCAGTTGCCAGGTTGCGGCTTGCCGCGGCGAGAAGTCCGGCCAGACGGCCTTGGCAACTCTCATTGAGTCGCGTGCAGAGATGCCCGGATCCATATTTGGCAAGAAGCGATTGATCGCAAGGACCAGGGCCAGCGCCGTGAGAACAACGGCAAGCAGAGACAAACGGCATCGGTGCACGGCTGCAAGCAGGCCGATTACCGCGCCGCCGCTGATGGCAAGTGCCCAGATGCGCGTGATGCCGCACGTGGGACTTACGCATAGCAGTGCGGGAATCCTTGCAGACTCACGGAGAATCACCAGGCCAATCAGAAGGAACGCGGCAGCTGTTGCTAACATGGGCCAACGAGGAGCGCGCTCGTCGGCTCGCGCGTAACGTCCTACCGCATCGGCGAGCAGAACGACGAGCGGCGGCAGGGCCGGGAGAATGTAGCCGGGAAGCTTGGATTGGGAAAAGGAGAAGAAGACGGCAGGAAAGAGCGCCCAGGAGATGAAGAAAAAAAATGGCGCATGAGAAGCGCGGTGATTCAGCCAATCGCGTAGCGCGTCAATTTTGACGGGCGCCAAGAACAGCGTCCAAGGAAAAAGAGCAACGAGGATGATAGGGATGTAAAACCAGAAAGGCTGGATGTGCTGGAATTCGGGAGTGAGGAAACGTTTGAAGTTGTGTTCGATGATGAAGACGCGGAAGAATTCGGGATTGCGGCGGGAACAGAGCACGTACCAGGGCAGCGCGGCGAGGCAAAAGCTGGCGATGGCGACAATATGAAGACAGCGAAAGGCATCGCGCCAGCGTTTGGTGACGACCGCCCAAAGAAGAACTGCGCCGCCAGAAAGAATGATAGCCACGGGACCTTTCGCGAGAACGGCGAGACCAAGAAAGAATCCGAAGAAAATAAGAGCGAGATATGGAGTGCGCGGAATCACGGGCGAATTCTCGTTGCGAGTAAGGCCGATGATGGACGCGACAAATACCATGGCGACGGTGAGCATGGCTGAGAAGGCCATGTCTGTAGCGGCGGCGTGGGAAAAGCCAATCATGCCGACGGTGGTGGGCAGCAGAAGCAAGAGCCACTGGGCGGTTTCTGCACCGTAGAGACGCCAAGCAAGCCAGGCCATTGCGAGAGTGCCAAAAAGAGCAGAGAGGGCGCTGGGGAAGCGCGCGGCAGCCTCACTCACGCCAAAGAGTTTGAAGCTGAGCGCGGCTCCCCAGTAGAACAAAGGGGGCTTTTCAAACCAGGCTTGGGCGTAGAGTCGAGGCGTGACCCAGTCGCCAGATTCCGCCATGTCGCGGGCGATCCAGGCGTAGCGGGGCTCGTCTGGACCAACGAAACCGAGAGCGCCGAGATTGTGGAAGTAAGAGAAATAGAGTGTGGCGAGGATGAGGAAAATCCACGCGAGACGAACGGCGAAAGAGGGTGGCTGAGAATCCGAGCTGTGATGGTAGTCTGACGTCACAAAGTGTTGAGTCCGCGATTTTTGCGCCCGAGCGCAGACAAATCGAGACTCCTCATAGGCTAACGAGTTTGTGTGATGGCTAACAAAGAAGCCCTCAGCGGCTAAAGCCGGGTTGATTTGGCGCTCGTTACGGCATGGCTGAAGCCATGCCCTCCCAGCCTACCGGGGTTTTCACGCAGACTCCATAGCCCGATTCGATTCTGTATGCTCTAGGACAGGGCTGAAGCCCTGACCCCTAAAGAAAGAAGATTCTGCACCTGCTGTTGAGAGTGAATCATGAACCTACGGAGCAGAACAATAGCATTATTGAGGATATCTCGGAGTTGAGGAATCCAGGCAGTGTGCCTCGGGGAGAGAGAATCAAGCAGCCCAGATGATCGATCGGATCCAGTATGCGGTGGCTTGGACGTTGATCAAGACGCTAGGGGTGTTGCCGCGAGGAATAGCTCGCGCGATGGCCGCAATAGGCGTCAGGATGCTGTTGTTCGCGCTGCCAAAGCTGAAGAAGACGGCGGAATTTAACTTGCGGCTGGCGTTTCCGCAGTGGACGGACGCGCAGCGGCGCGCGACGCTGAAAAAGATGACGCGGAATCTGGGGTGGATGGCGGCGGAGTTTGCGCGCATGCCCAGCTACACCAAGGAAAATATCGCGGCCGTGGTGATTCTAGATGGACACGAGAATTTTCTGGCAGGGCACAGCCGCGGAAAAGGCGTGTTGTACCTGACCGGACATATCGGGGCATGGGAGCTGTCTTCGTTCGCGCACGCATTGTATGGATTTCCGCTGCACTACATGGCGCGACCACTGGACAATAAGCCGCTCGACGCGATGGTAAACGAGTATCGCGGGCTTTCAGGGAACAAGCCGATTTTCAAGAATGAGTCGGCTCGGGTGATGCTGCGGATCCTGAAAGAAGCCGGAACGGTGGGCATCCTGGCGGATCAAAACACGATGCCCGGCGAAGGCGTATTCGTGGATTTCTTTGGGACGCCGGCTTGTACGACCACTGGCATCGCGCGAGTGGCGCTGCATACGGATGCCGCAGTGGTGCCGGGCTACGCGTATTGGGACGAAAAGCTGCGGAAGTACCGATTGCGATTTGAGCCTCCGGTGGAACTGGTGCGGACCGGAGATGCGGAGCGGGATATTGTAGAGAACACGCAGCGGTTTGCCAAAGTGATTGAGGAGATCGTGCGCAAGTATCCGGAGCAGTGGGTGTGGATTCATGCGCGCTGGAAGGCGCGGCCGAAGGGAGAGGCGCCGATTTACGATTTTCTGTGAGGAAAACAGTTTGCGTCGGCCGAAGTGATTTAGGCGGTCGTTCCGAGGGAAGCGAAGAGTCTCTGTCTGGTATTACCCAAGAAAAGAGAGATTCACTCCGCAGACTCCGTTCGGAATGGCCACGCGCGTTTTTTGGTAGTCTTTGTGGCGAGCGAGGGAGGCGGTGATGAAGAGGTTGGCAAAGGAACTGGCGGCAGCGATCGGAGCGAAGGTGGAGGGCGACGGAGCCCTGGAGCTCGCCGGGGTGGCTGGGCCGGAGCGCGCCGGGACAAAAGATTTGATCTACGTGGAAGCAGTGAAACACGTGGAACGGGCCGTGGCCTCGGACGCGCGGTGCGTGATCGCGACGGAAGGCGTTGCGCTACCTGGAAAAACGGTGTTGCGCTCCGCGCAGCCGAAAGTGGCGTTCGCGAAGGCCGCCGCGATTTTGTTGGAACGGGCTCCCGTGGCGAGCGGGATTCACGCGACGGCCATCGTAGCGCCGCTGGCGCAGTTGGATGCGGATGTGAGCGTGGGAGCGTACGCGGTGATTGGGGAAGACACGCGAATCGGCGCGGGAACGCAGATCGGGACGCACACTGTCATCGGAGCGGGATGCTGGATCGGGGAAAATTGCCGGATACACCCGCATGTGACGCTGTACTCAGGCGTGCGCGTTGGGCATCGCGTGGAAATTCACGCCGGAGCGGTGCTGGGCGCGGATGGATTTGGGTACGCGTTCGACGGCGAGCAATACTGGAAGTTCCCGCAGACGGGAATTGTGGAAATTGGCGACGACGTGGAAATTGGGGCCAACACGACGATCGACCGAGGTTCGCTGGACGATACGAGGATTGCCGACGGAGTGAAACTCGATAACCTGGTGCACGTGGCACACAACGTGCAAATTGGAGGGCACACGATCATCGCTGCGCAGACCGGGATTTCCGGGTCGAGCACGCTGGGACATCACGTGGTGTGTGGCGGCCAAGTAGGAATTGCGGATCATTGCAAGTTGGAAGACGGGGCGATTGCGGGAGCGCAGGCCGGCATTCCTACGGGCAAGACGATTCGCACGGGGCAACCGGTATGGGGCACGCCGGCGAGGCCGTTGGATAAATTTAAGGAGGCGTATGTGTGGTTTGCGAGGTTGCCGGAATTGGGGGCGAGGGTGAAGAGGCTGGAGGAGAAAGGGTGAGATTGAGAGGGGTTGAAGGGATATCAGGGACCAGAGACCGGGATGCGGGTTTGCGTTCAGTTCGAGGCAACGCAGATCCCTGCTTCGCTCGGGATGACAATGCCGTTTTTCGGCCCATTGTCGCCAGTGGGTTAGGTTGGCGGACCGCCTCGGAACGCGGTCCCTACAAAGGCGAGGAAAAAGACCAGGCAAACAAGGACCGGGGCAAATACCGAAGGCGCGTGCAGCCGAGGGACGGAAAGGCCTCAGCGGCCTACCCCGGTTGCGCTTTGATCTATTGGGGCACGGCTAAAAGCCGTGCCCTGATGAAAAACAAAGTCATGACCTAGCCTGGTTGGGATTGGCGAAATAGCCGAAGGGTGCGGAGGGACATCTAAAGATCAGACGCATCTCAAACATCAGGTTAGGGAGTGACATCTAAGGACTGGAAACTGCCAAGAGCATGGAGATGCAGACTAGAGTGCGGACGCATTGGAGGCTCGTGGTGGTTGGCGGGCACACGCGTAGCATTGGGAAAACACAATTGGTGTGCGACCTGATCCGAGCCTTTCCGAAGGTGTATTGGATTGCCGGGAAAATCACCCAATATGGACATGGCGTGTGCGCCCGAAACGGAGAAAACTGCGACTGCGCGCCGACCGAGCATGTGTGTGCGCTGGACTGGGAAAGCCAGCCGGACACGGGAACCGACAGCGCGCGATTTCTGGAGGCTGGAGCGAAGCGGTCATTCTGGCTGAGAACGAAGCAAGGGTGCCTGGCGGAGGGATTGCCCTTGCTTCGCGAAGCGTTGCGGGAAGCTGCGGCAGACATTGCGCCAGAAACAAGGGCTGCGGTGATTGTGGAAAGCAATTCCTTGATGCAATTCCTGAAGCCGTCGCTATATTTCGCGGTGATTGACCCGGACAAGGAAGACTTCAAGGAATCGGCGCAAAAAGCGTTGGACCGAGCGAACGCTTTGGTGCTTCGCGGCGACGTGAGGGGGGACGCTCCGCCGGCGCCGCTGTGGATGAAGCTGCCGACAAAATTGCTGAGAGAGAAGCCGTCGGTCTTGCAGAGGGAAGGTGAAGAACTGCCGCGCCCATTGGAGGCGCTGGTGTATCGAATGATGGAGGAAGAGCCGGGTTCGGAGGTGTGAAGGAATGACAACGCGGGTTTGTCGGGAAGCATCTTAGACGTTGACCGTCTTTTGGAAGGCGGCGATAATGAAAGAGTAATGGGGGCTGTAGTGTTCGCCGGGCTGCACTTCCCCTCGGAAGTGCAACGCAATAGGGAAGTTAACCTGTGTATTAGGGCTGAACAAGGAGTGTTGTGAAGATCCTCAAATGTTCTGCTCTTTGGGGGAGCACTGATGGCGTCGTATGTTCGCGTAGGAGAGGAGTTACCGGTCGCACCCGCACCGGTACCGTGGCGGCAAGAGAATTGGGCGGAGCGGGTACAAAAAGCTATTGAAAATGGCGCAAACCACCTTCTAGCCATCCAGGCAGAAGAAGGGTATTGGCATGGGGAACTGGAAGCCGATACCACGCTGGAATCCGACTACATCTACTATCTGCACGTTTTGGGGAAAGCCGATCCCGAACGCATTGCGAAGCTGGCGAATTACGTACGCCGCCGTCAATTGGCCGATGGCGGCTGGCCTATTTATCTTGGCGGTCCCTCGGAACTCAACGCGACAAGCAAAGCGTATTTTGCGCTGAAGCTGGCGGGTGACAACCCGGATGCGCCGCACATGGTGAAGGCGCGCGATACGGTACATCGCCTGGGCGGCCTGGAACACACGAACTCGTATGTACGATTTTACCTTGCGCTGGTGGGGGCGGTGGGCTGGGAACTTGTGCCGGCGATTCCGCCGGAGCTGATGCTGCTGCCGAACTGGTTTTACATCAACATTTATGAGATGTCGTCGTGGACACGTGGAATCGTGATTCCCATGGCGATCCTGTCGGCGGTGCGGCCGGAATGGCGTTTGCCGGAGCGCGCGCGTTTGGACGAGTTATTCAACGATCCCCGGAAAAAGACGGCGGCGTTCGCCTGGAGTAAGCAGCTACTTTCCTGGAAGAACTTCTTCCTGGCGGTGGACCGGGCGTTGAAGTTGTACGAAAAGCTGCCGTGGAAGCCGCTGCGGCAGAGGGCCATTCGCGAAGCGAAGCAGTGGATGCTGGAGCACATGGAACGGACCGAGGGGCTGGCGGCGATTTATCCTTCGATGATGAATTCGATTTTCGCGCTGATGGCGTTGGGGCATGGGCCAGACGATCCTCTGACGTGGCGGGAGATTAAAGAGTTTTCGCGGTTTGAGATCGAAGAGGGCGACACCATTCGCCTGCAACCCTGCGTTTCGCCGGTGTGGGACACGTGCATCGCAATGGTGGCGCTCGAAGAGGCTGGACTGCCGGCGGACCATGCGGCGTTGGTGAAGGCAGCCAACTGGATTCTCTCCAAACAGATTCTGGGCGGCGGCGACTGGCAGGTCAAAAATAAGGATGCCGAGCCGGGCGGATGGGCGTTTGAGTTTCGCAACGATTTTTACCCCGACGTGGATGACACCGCGTTTGTGTTGATGGCGTTGCAGCGAGTCAAATTTCCGGATGAAAAGCGGATGGCAGCGGCGATGCGGCGCGGAATTCAGTGGCTGCTGAGCATGCAGAACCGCGACGGGGGCTGGGGCGCGTTTGACCGGGACAATGACCGCCAATTTTTGTGCAACATTCCTTTTGCGGACCACAATGCCATGATCGATCCTTCGACCGCGGACGTGACCGCGCGCGTGCTGGAATCCCTGGGGCGGTTCGGCTGGGGAGCGAAACATCCGGTGGTGCAGAAGGCCGTGGGCTTTCTGATGAAGGATCAGAGCAAGGATGGCTCGTGGTTCGGACGTTGGGGCGTGAACTACGTGTATGGAACGAGCGGAGTGCTGCGCGCGCTAGAGACGGTGTCGCTGACGGCGCAGGATTATTGCAACCGCGCGGTGTCGTGGCTGCGGCAGGTGCAGAAAGCCGACGGAGGTTTTGGCGAGTCCTTGCACAGTTATGAGGCCGTGTCGTCGAAGGGGCAGGGAAACAGTACGCCTTCGCAAACGGCGTGGGGGTTGATTGGATTGTTGGCGGGTGCGGACCCGGACGATCCGGCAATTGCCAAGGCGGCTTCCTATTTGGTGCAGCAGCAGAACGCGAATGGCTCCTGGAGCGAACAGGACTTCACGGGTACCGGATTCCCGGGAGTGTTCTACTTGAAATATCACCTGTACAAGAATTCCTTCCCGGTGTATGCGCTGGCGCGTTATCGTAATCAGGCCAAGCGCGAGGCGGAATATTGCGCCGTAAAGTTCCAGCCGGGCGAGTTTCAGTTGCGCAGCGGGTTATATACTGCGCGCGAACGGCGGGCTTCGTAAGCAAACAAATGCGGTATCCTTTTGGCTTGGTTTTCGATTCTGCGAGACATCGTATAGCAGGAAAGCTGCGCGGCGAGCGTAAGCGCGCGGTGATGGTGTCACTGGACCCATTGGGCGAAGGCAGGAATGCCTACGGGTGTGCAAGCAACGGAACGAATGGCGCAACCGGGCCGGCGAATGGGCCGATGCTGAGCGTCGCGGAGTGCCTGGCGGCGCTCGATGAATGCGACACGCCGGTGGTGAGCATCTGTGGAGCAGAGCCGCTGGAGTACCCGGGGATTCAAGAGCTGGCGTGGGCGATTCTGGATCGGGGCAAGCATCTGTTTTTATGTACGGATGGCGCTTTGATTCGGCGGCGGTTGCACATGATCCCGCCCGAAACGAATTTCTTCTGGAACGTTAAATTGAACGGAACGGAAAAGGTGCATGATGGTCGCGCCCAGCGGCCGGGAATGTTTGTAGAAGCGCTGGACGGAGTGAAGGCCGCGAAGAACGCGGGATTTTTCGTGGTGGTGACGACAACGATTTATCCCGATACGGACGTGAACGACGTGGCCGCGCTCTACGAGATGCTGCACAGCATCCATGTTGATGGATATATGTTTTCGCCGTTCTATCCCAAGGAGAAATTGTGCCGTGTCGGCAGCGCGACGTTTCACGAGAAAATGTACCAGAGATTTCGCGAGGTCAGCAGCGTGCTGGGCGACTACAATGTGATGACCTCGCCGATCTACCTAGAATATTTGCGCGGAGAGCGGGAACTGGATTGCTGCGCCTGGGGATCTCCTGTTTATGGGCCGAAGGGTTGGATGGCGCCGTGTTATCTGCAGGAGCAGGGCTATGCAAAAAGCTACAAAGCGCTGCTGGAGGATACGGTCTGGGAAAACTATGGACGCGGAATTAATCCGCGGTGCGAAACGTGCATGAGCCACGCGGGGTATGAGAGTGCGGCGCTGTTGGGAGCGAACCCGAAGGCCGGCGACTGCTGGAAGATGCTGGCATGGCAATTGAGCGGCAGCTTGGGAGAGAAGCGCGAAGGAACGCAGAAGCGATGACCACGCTGGTAACAGGAGCGGCTGGGTTTCTGGGGAGCCATGTGACCCGGCAGTTGGTAGCGCGCGGCGAAGAGGTGCGCGTGCTGATACGGGCTTCGAGCAGTAACCGGGCGATCAGCGATTTGCCACTGGAATATGTCACCGGGGATTTGCGGGACGCACGTTCGCTTGAGCGCGCAATGAAGGGCGTGCAGCGCGTTTTCCACGTAGCGGCGGACTACCGGCTTTGGGCGAAGCGGTCGCAGGACATTTACGATTCGAATGTGGGCGGCACGAAGAATTTGTTAGCGGCGGCGAAGGCGGCGGGCGTGGCGCAACTGATCTACACCAGCACAGTGGCGACGATTGCGGTGGACCGGCCGGAGCTGCCAAATGAATTTACGGACTCGAAGCTCGAGGAAATGATCGGACATTATAAACGGTCCAAGTGGATGGCGGAGCAGGAAGCGTTGAAAGCGGCGAAGGAAGGCTTGCCGCTGCTCGTGGCGATGCCAACGACGCCGGTAGGACCATGGGATTGGAAGCCGACGCCGACGGGGAAAATCATCCTGGATTTTTTGAATGGCAAGATGCCGGGGTATGTGGAGACGGGATTGAATTTTGTGGGCGTGGAAGAATGCGCCGCGGGGCACTTGCTGGTGGCGGAGCGGGGAAAAGTCGGCGAGCGATATTTGCTGGGTGCGGAGAACCTGACACTGAAGGAAATGTTAGACACGCTGGCGAAGATTACGAGCTTACCGGCGCCAGGGATGAAAATTCCACACGGCGTGGCCTTGGGTGTAGCCTACGTGGAGAGCACACTGTCAAGGCTGGTGGGGAGAGAGCCGCAAATCCCCGTGGAAGGCGTGAAAATCGCGCAGCACAAGATGTTTGTGGATTGCTCGCGAGCGCAGAAGGAACTGGGATTTCAGCCGGGACCCGTGGCGGCGGCGCTGGAGCGGGCGGTGCGCTGGTATCAGATGAATCGATACGTCAAGCCGAGACGAGTGAAGAAAATGAAGTTGGTGGCAGCCTGAGGAATAACAGGTGATTGTGTTTTGGGTGGAGTGCTAGAAGGACAGCGATGAGGGTGCTGGTTACATTTGCGGTGGATGCGGAGTTTGCGCCTTGGCGCAAGCTGCGGAAGTTTCGGTTTATCGACTTTGACGGGCTTCGCCTGTGGCGCGCATCAGCGAGAGATACGGAGATTACAGCGCTGGTTACAGGAATGGGGACACAATCGGCCGCAAAAGCAATGGATTTGATGATGCGATTGGCAGATCAAAATAAGTACTTTGATATTTGTATTTCAAGTGGGCTTGCGGGAGCCCTTGAGGAGAGTTTGTCGCCGGGGGATATTATCGCGCCGCAAATACTCATTTCCGAGAACAGGTACGCCGATGTTTCATCGGAACAGCTAAATGTGGATTCGGAATTACGGCAGCAGGCGCTTGACGGAGGGGCCAAGACTGCTGACTGCCTCCTGACAGTCGATCGCGTACTAGTGAAGCAGAGCCATAAAAGGTCGTGCGCTTCCAGGGCGCAATCAGTGGATATGGAGAGCTTTGAGATCGTCAAAGCCGCCTGCGCCTGGGGAGCGCGTTGCGTTGTGGTGCGAGCGATCAGCGATTCGGCGCAGGAAGACCTGCCGATCAATTTCAATCTTACGTTGTCGAAGACAAACCAAGTCAGCGTAGCAAAGGTAATTCTGCAGCTAGCAAAGAATCCGTTGGTGTTGCCTGCTCTAGTGCGTTTTGGGAGACAAAGCCAGAAGGCGGCCACAACGCTCGCGATGTTCCTGGATGGATATATACAAAGGTTGGAAGGCACTAACAGGAAGAGTCGAGCAAGAGAGGCGGCGGCGAAATGAGCGGGGCGGGGACAGTAGTGGAACAGGTGGGGACGTTGGGGCCGATGCCGAAGACGATGCGCGCCGGCGTATACCGCGAGAAGGGTGTGGTGCGAGTGGAAGAAGTGCCGGTGCCGGAAGTGGGCGATGGCGAAGTGCTCATCAAGGTGGCGGCTTGCGGAATTTGCGGGACGGACATCAAGAAGATTTATCAGCGGTATGTGGAACCGCCACAGATTCTGGGGCATGAGTTGGCGGGAAGGGTGGTGGCCATCGGCCGGGGCGTAAGTAAGTGGAAGCTCGGCGACCGGGTGATGAGTTTTCACCACATGCCTTGCGGGACGTGTTTTTACTGCAAAAACCGGCTGTTTTCGCAGTGTAGGCAGTACACGACCACGGGACTGACAGGCGGATTCACGCCGAACGGCGGAGGATTCGGGGAGTACGTGAAGGCAATGCCATGGGTTGCCGAGCGGGGCATTGTGGCGTTGCCCGACAATGTGAGTTTCGAGGAAGCCACGTTTATCGAGCCGATCAACACCATTGTGAAGGCGGTGCAGAAGGCACGGGTGACCGCCGGTGAAACGGTGCTGATTGCGGGTTGCGGTCCGATTGGCTTACAACTATTGATGGTTACCAAAAATGTCGGGGCTCGCATCTATACAAGTGACCCAATGGCAACTCGGCGGGAGAAGAGTTTGAGTTTGGGGGCATTGGAGTCTTTTGACCCTAACGGTGGTAAGCTTAGGGAAGAAATCCTGACCCGAACAGAGGGTCGGGGGGCAGACGCGGTTTTGGTTGCTGTAGCGCATCCTTCTGTGGTTGTGGACGCGCTGGCGGCGGCCAGGCCGGGGGGAAGAGTTTTACTGTTTGCCGCCAACGACCCGGTTACCAAGATCGAGTTTCCAGCAGCAGCAGTGGGGATTGACGAGAAGGAAATCCTGGGTAGCTACAGTGCGGCTGCGGACATCCAAGAGAGTGCGGCAGCACTGGTGCTGCAGAAGAAACTGCCGGTAATGGATATCGTCACACATAGGTTTCCTCTGGGTAGAATTCAGGAGGGCCTAGACTTGGCGGTTAGGCCCACGGAAGATTCACTGAAGATTCTAATTACACACCCATGAGAGCAGCGTCCCCAAAAAAGACGGAAATCGGGCTGGAAGAGAATCTGGCTCCGGTGAGGATCGTGGTGCCGTCGAGAATGACGGCGGCGGTGCTGTATGGCAGCGAAGATCTGCGGATCGAGCAGATCGAAGTCCCGTCATTGGCCGCAGATGAGGTTTTGCTGCGCGTGAGGCTGGCGCTAACGGATGGTACGGACCTGAAGGTTTGGAAACGCGGCTATCATGCGAAGATGATTCAACCCCCTGCGGTCTTCGGGCACGAAGTGGTGGGCGAGATCGTGGCCACCGGGAAGCGCGTGGATGCCAAGTGGCGCTTGGGCGTGCGCGTGATTGCGGCGAATTCTGCGCCGTGTTTCCGCTGCTACCATTGCCGAAGAGGCCAGGAAAATCTTTGCGACGACCTGCTGTTCAACAATGGCGCTTATGCGGAGTACATGAGAATTCCAGGACGGATTGTGCGGGAAAACATGCTGGAAGTGCCACACTCGGTGGATGATCACAGTGCGGCATTGGGAGAGCCGCTAGCGTGCGTGCTGCGGGGAATCCACGAAATGGAAGTACGCACGGGCGACACCACGGCGGTGATTGGCTGCGGGCCGATTGGGTTGATGTTTGTGCGAATGCTGTCGCGGCGCGGCGTGCGCGTGGTTGCGCTGGCCCGCCGGGAGGCTCCGCTCGCGGTGGCGAGGAAACTGGGTGCGGCGGCAACGATCAACGTTGCGGAAGTTCCGAACGTAGTCGCCGCAGTAAGGGAACTGACCGAGGACCTCCGCGGGCCAGACTCCGTTGTGGAAGCCGCGGGAAATCCGGCGACGTGGGAACAAGCGCTGGGCATGGTACGGCGCGGCGGAGTGGTTAACTTTTTCAGCGGGCTGCCAACGGATACAAGGGTAGAGATCGCGCCGGCGGCGATTCACTATTCGGAGATCAGGATCATTTCGCCGTTCCATCACACACCGCGATTCATTCGCGAGGCGCTGGAAGCGATTCGACGCGGCGACGTTTCGGCGCAGGATTTTGTGACTGAGGATATCCGCCTGGAAGATCTGCCGCAGGCGTTTGAGCGGATGAAGGCGCGCAGTGGAGAGATCAAGCTGGCGGTAAGGCCGTAAGCAGTGGCCGGTGGCCAGCGACCAGCGGCCGGAGACAGGTGACTGGCGAAATGCAGGCCCCCAATTGGTCCAGTCCACTCTAACCAAATGAATAAGGATGTTGTTTCCTGATGCTGCGTCCCGGCGAGCTATGGCTGATGGAGAAACTGCCGGCGGATGGGTGTACGCCGGAGGCCGCGCAGGAATATACGTGTTGGTTGGCGACGCATCACTACGAAAATTTCAACGTGGCGTCGTGGCTGCTGCCGAAGCAGTTGCACCAACATTTCTACAACCTGTATGCCTATTGCCGCTGGGCCGATGACCTGGGCGATGAAATCCCCGAACGAGAACGCGCGCTGGAACTGCTGGATTGGTGGGAGCGGGAACTGGAGGCGTGTTATGAAGGCAAGCCGTCGCATCCGGTATTCGTGGCGCTGAGGGAAACGATAGTGGCGAAGGACGTGCCGAAGCAGCCGTTTGCGGATTTGCTGAAGGCCTTTCGGCAGGACCAAGTAGTGAAGCGGTATCCCACCTGGGATTCCGTGACAGATTACTGCCTGTATTCTGCGAATCCGGTTGGAAGGCTGGTCCTGTATCTGTGCGGCTACCGGGACGAGCAGCGGCAACGGTTGTCCGATGCGACGTGCACAGCGCTGCAATTGGCCAATTTTTGGCAGGATGTTTCGCGCGATCTGGAAAAGGGGCGAATATATATTCCGCTGGACCGCGCCGCGGCGCGTGGGCTAACCGAAAAAGAGATTGTTGGGAAGAAATTTGACGAACGATACGTCGAATTGATGAAGGACCTGATCGCGCAGACCCGCGAGTTGTTCGACAAGGGAATACCGCTGGCGAAGATGGTGGAAGGCAAGCTGAGCGTGGACCTGGAGATGTTCAGCCGGGGCGGAATCGCGGTATTGGATGCGATCGAGGCGATGGGCTACGACACGCTGA